>Ga0137375_10002165_pt1 | contig 23140 bp, 15 predicted proteins | sample SagtaG_24_FD_104936 | JGI IMG/M metagenome (GOLD analysis project Ga0137375, IMG submission 104936) | Vadose zone soil microbial communities from Sagehorn Ranch, Mendocino, California, USA - Sage1_R_113_16 metaG | ecosystem: Environmental > Terrestrial > Soil > Vadose zone | place: USA... | reverse complement strand
GATCGAGGACGCCCTGTCGGAGAAGATCCTGTTCGGCGAGCTGAAGGCCGGCCAGATCGTCATCGTGGACGCGGAAGGCACCGGCGAGGACGCGCAGTTCACGTTCAAGGGCGTGCCCAAGCCCGGCGAGATGCCCGACGCGCCGCCCGCCGAGACCGGCAGCAAGGCGGCCGCCGGCGGGGGCCCGACCAACGGCGAGTAACACCACCGGTCCGGGAGTTTGCCCCGCAGGTACCGGATGCACCGGCGGCTGAGTTCCTGCGTACCTTTTCACGCTACGCCACGCCCGCACCTAGAAACTAGCAACAGATTTCCAGAATTTGGTAACTATGTTGCTGGTGGCGGACCGGGCCTTCCTGGCCAACCACGCCCAGGTGCTGCCGTGGCCCCTTGTTCGGGATGTTATGGCTGTGGTGCCTGCGGGCCAGGTCATGTCCCTTTGTGCCCGTGGCGGCTGGAACATGATGGCTGCCAAGCCGTGCCCGGCCGGGGGGGATCCCGTGCGGGATCCCCCCCGGGGGTTGGGCGGTCAGTGACCGGCGAGGGCCGGCACCAAGGCGGCGGCGTTGGGTGTGCCCAGGCCGGTGACCGGGTCCCACCCGGTGGTCGCCGGGTAGCCGGGGATGCTGGGGTCGGCCTGGTTGTTGCCGGTGGTGACGTCGTAGAAGTAGGTGCCGTAGTTGGGCCCGGAGGCGAGTGAGTACAGGGCCGGGTTGATCAGGCCGAGCCCGTGCCCGGCGATCTGGTCCGCTATCGCGACCAGTCCGGCCCACTGCGGGCAGGACGAGGACGTCCCGCCGACCACGTACCAGCCGGCGCTGCACGGGTTGCCAGCCGGGCAGTTCAGGCCGCCCTGGGCGTCCCCGGGCGCGGTGTCGTAGACCAGCACCCCGGTGCGGGAACTCGCTTGGTACCCGACGTCGGGCACGCCGCGCATGGCGCCGATCGGGGTCGACCCGGCGGGCAGCGTATCCTGGTAGGAGGGCCTGGCGAACACATGGCTGAAGCCGCCGCCCGAGTCGATCCAGCCGACCTCACGCACCCCCGGGTTGGACTGGCAGTTCACCGGCGGGTCGGACAGCAACTCACCCGGACGCGGGCGGAAGCTCGTCCCGGCCCTGCAAGCGGCGCATGAGCGGATCTACGCCCACAGCCTGAAGCTGGAGGACGCCCGCGCGCAGGCCGCCTACGGGCAGCACAGCTCGGTGGGAAGATACTGGAAATCCACCAGGAACTGCCCGGCCGCATCCACATCGTGCTCATCCGCCAGCCGGTCGGCTTCTGAAACCGGTCGGGACCGGCCAGGTTCGCGGCCAGCCAGCCTGCACCAGGAGACCGCCATGACACGCAAGGTGATGCCGCAGGAGCGCCAGCCGGCCATGGAGCCGCTGGATGAAGCGGTCGATCATGTCCGCGGCCCGGCCGGAGGGCGGCTGATCGTCGAGTACGGCGACTACGAATGCCCCTACTCGCGGCAGGCGTTCCGGGCGATCGAGCGCGTTGAGGATCAGCTGGGTGTCCGGTTCGCGTTCCGGCATTTCCCACTGACCGGGATTCACCCGCACGCATTGGCTGCGGCCGCCGCGACCGAGGCCGCCGCCCGGCAGGGCCGGTTCTGGGACATGCACGGGCTGCTGTTTCACCGGCAGAGAGCCCTCGGCGACGGCGACCTGCGCAAGTACGCCGCCGACATCGGGCTCGATGTGGATCTGTTCGACCGCGACCGGGCCACCGATGCCGTGCTAGCACGGGTACGCCGGGATGTGGACAGCGGCATCGCCTCAGGTGAGGTGCAGGGTACCCCCACCCTGTTTATCGATGGCGTGGTGCACCGGGGCAGCTACGACGCGGCCACCCTGCTGGAGGCGCTGACCCGATGAGCGCGATCCGTCCGCACACCGGCAGCACCGAGCGCAGTGGGGTCCGGGACGTCATCGCCGGGTGTTCGGGTTGGCTGCTGATCGAGAACCGTGAGTGCATGTGCACATGAGCAGGTCGTGCGTCCGCGCCTGCTGTGACAGCTCGCCGCACCAGCCGTCCCCGGCGCACGTCGCCCAGCGGCTCCCGCTCGCCCGTTCCGCCGAGCGGGGGAGGAGGAGCGTGGCTGGTGCGACCTGCACAAGATCGCGTTCGGGGTGACCAGGCAATGACACTGCCGCAGCTGCACCTGGCCGACTGGCGTCCGGTGAAAGACACGCCGCATCTGTACAGCCAGATCGTCGGCAAGATCAGGCTGGCGGCAGGCCGGGAGGGCGGTCGGCTGATCGGATGCCGCACGCAAACACAGACGCGACACCTTCGCTGGTGGCCGATGCCCAGCCCGATGGGATGGTTACTCCAGGGGCGGTGGTGCACGAAACCATCAGTGCTCCAGGTGACTGCGTCGGGGGGGCTTGATGTTCCCCCGGTTTTCCGGGCGAACATCAAGCCCGGCTGGCGGACGCCCGTCGGCTGACCATCCGATCGGCCGCGGAGCTAGTGAGGCCACGCCCTAGCCCCATTGAGAGCATCCACCTTCTGGCAGGGGTTGATGGCATCGCGGAGCGCGCCACTCCAAGACCTTGCTTAGGAGCGTGTGTTGCAGGTCAAGCGCGATGGCGGGATTCTTTGTTGGTTAGCCTGCACTGAACGGCACAGTCGGGGGGAACCAGTGATGAGCAGGTCGACGGGCGGCTTTATGGACCGGAGATCGTCGGGCGTCACGTTCTCTGTTCTCGGTCCCGTTGCAGCGTTTGACTCGGATGGCGCGGTGCTGTCGGTGGGGTCACACCGTCGTCGGGCGCTGCTCGCCGCCCTGCTGCTGAACCTGCGCAGCCCGCTCTCGGTGGACCAATTGATAGACATGCTCTGGAACGGCATCGCGCCACCGACAGCGGCGACGATGGTCCACGGGGCGGTCGCGGGGCTACGCAAGGCCCTCGTGCCGAGGCCGCGCGACGTGGCGGCGCAGCTAGTCGCCACCCGCGGCGGAGGGTATGTACTGGATGCCGAACCGGCGCTGCTCGACATGTTCCGTTTCGAACAACTTCTGTCCCAGGGACGCGAGTTGGCCGACACGGCACCGTTGCGGGCCTCGAACGTTCTGGCGGAGGCGCTGACGTTGTGGCGTGGGCCAGCGTTGGCAGGGCTGGAGGAACCCTTCGCCCGCGATGCGGCCGTGCGTCTTGACGAGCTGCGGGTGGACTGCGCCGAGGTTCGGATGGCGGCTGAGCTCGAATTGGGTCGGCATCACGACGTGGTCGCCGAGCTTGAATTGCTGGCGAGGCGCCAACCGCTGCGGGAGCGACTTCACGCTCAACTGGTGGTGGCCTTGTATCGCTGCGGCCGGCCCTCCGACGCGCTTGCCGCGTGCCGGAGGCTGCGCCGCACGCTCGATTCAGAGTTGGGCGTGCAGCCCGGGCCTGAGCTGCGCGATCTCGAACTGGCTGTGCTGCGGCGCAGCGGCGATCTGGAGCTCCGTCGTTCGGTCAACGCAGGCGCTGCTCGACGAAGCCGGGCGCTGCCCGCGCAGATCAGCTCGTTTGTGGGCCGGGGTCGGGAGCTGCGGGAGTTGGCACGGTTGCTTGGCGAGCATCGTCTTGTCATGCTGACCGGCACGGGGGGTTCCGGCAAGACCAGGCTCGCGCTCGAGGCGGCTGGACAGATCGCCGCCAGCGGCCGAGCAGACGTCTTGCTGGTGGATTTGACGTCAGTGACGAGGTCGGGCCTGTTCGAGGACACGCTCGCTGACGCCGTTGGGGTCCGCGCGGAGCCAGGGCGTTCGCTCGCGGCGACGATCGCCGGGGCATTGTCCGGCCGCGAAACCATGATCGTGCTCGACAATTGTGAGCACCTGCTCGATGAATGCGCCGCCTTCGTCCAGGCCGTGCTGGCCGCGAGTACCGCGATGCGGTTGCTGGCGACGAGCCGTGAGCCGCTCGGGGTGCCCGGAGAAGTGGTGTATCCGGTGCGGCCGCTGGAACTGGCGGCCGGTGACGAAGGCTGGGACCGCATCGCCACGTGCGAGGCAGTGCGGCTTTTCGCGAGCCGCGCCTCTGCAGCGCGCCCGGGGTTCGCCGTCACGGCCGACGACGCGCAACTCGTGCTGGCGATATGCCGTCGTGTCGACGGACTGCCGCTGGCGATCGAGCTGGCCGCGGCGCGCGCAGCGTCGGTGTCACTGCGTGACCTTGCCGCGTTGCTCGGCGACCGGTTCCGGTTGCTTGACTCCGCAGTCCGTACTGCCGATGCCCGCCATCGCAGCCTGGCGACCACGATGGCGTGGAGCTACGACCTGCTGACCGACGCCGAGCGGGCGCTGTTTGTGCGCGTTGGCGTTTTCCCGGCCGCGTTCGATCTGCAAGCCGCGACAGCGGTCGCGGGCGGCGATGAATTGCTCGGTTGCGATGTTATGTCGCTGCTGTCTCGTCTGGTGGTCTGCAGCACGGTTGCGCTCGAAGATCGCGCCGGCGCGGGCACGCGTTACCGATTGTTGGAGACGACCCGTCAATTCGCCCGACGGTACTTGACCGACCCAGAATTGGTCGTGTTGCGGGAACGGCACGCTCGCCACTACCTTACCCTCGTTCAGGAAGCCGACCGGCATCTGTTCTGTGCGGGATCGGCGGCGTGGCTGGCTCGGCTGCATAACGAGAGCGACAACCTGCGGGCTGCATTGGAGTGGTCGTTCGGAGCGGGCGGCGATCCGCAAATCGGGGCCGGACTAGTCACTGGTCTGTGGCATTACTGGGATCTGCGCGGTGCTCGCGGTGAGGGTCTTCACTGGGTGCACGCCAGCCTGGAAGCCGTAGGCGCCGGCCGGCCGGAGGACCGAATGCCGCTGCTCTCGGCCGGCGCCTTGATGCACCTCGGTCGCAGCGACTTCGAGACCACGCAGGCGCTGGCCGAAGAGCAGCTGACGCTGGCACGGGCCGCCCAGAACCAGGCGTGGGAAGGCAACGCACTTGCCATGCTGGCCACGACCGCCTGGGCGCGGGGTCGCTTCGACCGGGCTCAGCAGCTCTACGAGGACGCGATCACCGCGTCGATCAATGGCGGGGATTTGTGGCGCGCGGCCCTGGAAGAGGCTCAACTGGCTCGACTGCACCGCGACCGCAACGAACCTGACGCCGCCAAAGCCGTCGCGTCAAGGTCCCTGGCCCACGCGATCGAGGTAGGGGAGGAACTCGCGCGCGGTCTCGCCGTTGACGTCCTCGCGTCGCTGGAACACCGCTGGGGCGATGCGTCTGATGCCAGGGCTCTCGCCGACGAAGCACTCGCACATTACTGGCTCGTGGGGTACGAGGAAGGCGAAGCGTCCGCTCTGCATCTCACCGGCCGGATCGCGCTCGCCGCTCACGAGAGCGGCCCGGCGACAGCGGCATTCGAACGGGCGTTGCAACTGTGTCGGCGGATCGGTCACCGGGCTGGCGAAGCCGCCGCCCTGCAGGGCCTCGCCGCCGTCGCGGCCGCCGCCGCCGACATCGAGACAGCCGCCCGGCTGGCTAGGGACGCCGCCACGCTACGGGCCGAGATCGGCATCCCGCTGCCGTCGTAGCTGCCACAACGGCTCTTCTTCGCCGATTAGCTGGCAGTTAGCCGCGCCGTCGACACTCGGATACTCCTCCTCCGAGCGCAAAGGGAGCAGCATGACCTCGCAACCGACCACCGACCTTCACGGTGACGTACTCCGACCAGGAGACCCCGACTATGACTCCGCCCGGGCGGTGTTCAACGCGATGATCGACCGCAAGCCACTGGCCATCCTGCGCTGTCGGCAGGCCGCCGACGTCGCCCGCGGCATCACATTCGCCCGTGAGAACGACCTCGCGCTCTCGGTCCGCGGCGGCGGACACAACGTCGCCGGCAACGCTGTCTGTGACGGCGGCATCATGCTCGACCTATCGCCCATGAAGGACCTGCGGGTCGATACGGATCATCTCAGGGCGCACGCCGGGCCAGGCTTGCTCCTCGGCGACCTCGACCGCGCGACCCAGCAGCATGGGCTCGCCGTCCCGCTCGGCGTCATGTCCAAAACCGGCATCGCCGGTCTCACCCTCGGCGGTGGCCTGGGCTGGCTCAACGGACGGTACGGCCTGGCCTGCGACAACCTCATCGGCGCCGAAGTCGTCACCGCCGACGGTGAGGTGCTGCACGTCAGCGAGGACGAGTACGCCGATCTCCTGTGGGGGCTGCGCGGCGGCGGCGGCAATTTCGGCGTCGTCACCTCGTTCACCTACCAACTGCACCCGGTCGGCCCCGTGTACGCCGGCGCCCTGACCTACCCGTGGGCGATGGCCGCGGACGCACTCCGCTTCCACGACCAGTTCATGGCCGGTGCCCCGGACGAACTGGTGACAGCCGTCTCCATCGCGCTCGACTCGTCCGGCGTTCCTCAGGTGAGCATCGGCGTCTGCTGGTGCGGGCCCCCGGACGAAGGCCTCAACGTGTTGCGTCCACTACGCGCGTTCGGATCTCCCGTGCATGACACGATCGCGCCGATGACCTACGTTGCGCTGCAGAGCGCCCCGGATGCCGGCTTCCCGCTCGGCTGGCTGCACTACTGGAAGTCCGGGTACCTTCGGCACCTCACCGACGCTGCCACCGACACCCTGCTCGACATCGCCTCTGCGATGCCACCCGGCTCGAGCGGGATCGGGATGCAGGGTCTGCGAGGAGCTGCGAGCCGGGTCGCCGTTGACGCCACCGCGTTTCCCCACCGAGCCACGCAGTACGACTTCCTGATCCTGGCCCAGTGGGCCGACCCCGACAACTCCCCGCGCAACATCGCCTGGGCACGCGACTCGTTCACCGCGATGCAGCCACATCTCGAGGACGCCGTGTATGTCAACAACCTCGGCACCGAGGGACCCGACCGGATCCGCGCCGCTTACGGGCCTAACCACCACCAGCTGGCCGAACTCAAATACCGCTACGATCCCACCAACACCTTCCGGCTCAACCAAAACGTCTCGCCGATAAGTCAATGACCAGACTCGCGCGTCTTCCATGGGGTCAAGCGAAGGGAATCCACGCCAGCTGCCGGAGGGTGGTCAGATCATTGGCCATTGCGCCGGCGTCCGATACCGTCCAGAGGGTCTGGCCGATGACCAGGGAACGCTCGATCTGCGCCGACCTATATGGGTTACCGGCGTAACCGGGGTCCGGCTGGCTGAGGAATCCGGCCTCGGTGATACCTGTGTCGTCGATCCGCAGGACCAGCGCGCCCGACTGGGGCCCGGGCAGGGACTGGCCGAGCCCGCTCGACACTCGCGATCCAGGCATCTGGACCGGGACGACCACTAGGTGGGAGCTGGGCCAGTAGAGGAAGGCATGCGGATCGAACTTCGCACCCGATATTGCTCCGGCCAGCGCGAACGTGGCCATTCGGGCCGGCGTGGTCAGGTCGGAAACATCGAACAGCGTGACCTGCGTGCCGCCGACATGACCGACCGCGTCCGCCTGCCGGCCGATGCCGATCAGCCGCACGTCAGACGCGGGGTGCAGGTAAGCCGAATAGCCGGTCAGGGCGAGCGCGCCGCGAACCCGCGGCTGCGCGGGATCATGGAGGTCCAAGGTGTACAGGGGGTCGGTCTGCCGGAAGGTGACCACGTAGCCGACCGGACCCATGAACCGGACAGCGTAGATCCGCTCGCCGGGTCCCAGCCCGGTGACCTCACCCGCCGTCCGCATGACCGGGCCTCGCGTCGTCAGCACGTACACGGCGGAGGAGCTGGTCTGCGCGTCGGGCGGCGGCCCGTCGGCGATCGCCCACGACGTACCGGTCGTCGTAGCTATCCGCAGGTAACCTTGCCACTCCGACATCGCGTACTGGCCGAGCAGATATCCCAGCACACTGCCGCCGGCGGCGAACCTCGGTGGTCCAGGCTGGGTGATGTCGAATCGGTAGATCTCAGTCTGCGGCTGCGGTACGGGGGCGCCGCTGGGGCGGGCGGCGCCTGCTCCGGCCGCCTGCGGCGCGATCTGCCACCGCTGGTCGCTTGCCACGTAAAGGCTCGAACTCGTGCCGTAGACGGTGTCGCCGTCAGCGACGACGGCGACCCCGTTGCCGGAGCCTAGCGTGCCGGAGGCGAGATCGAAGGTCAGCACCGTGAGCAGGTTCGCCCCCGAGTAGGTCGCGGGTCGGCTGACGCCAGCGCATGAGATGCGTCCCGTGCTGGTGAGGCCGCCGGCTATCTCCTGGAAATGAGGCAGCCAGGCGTCGAGGCCCGCGCTGGCGATGACCGCCCGGTTCGCCGCGACACGCTGCGCGTCGGTTGCGCCAGAGGGTTGAGCAGGGAAGTTCAGGTGCGGCTGCGAGCGGATCACGACCCGGACGATCGACCCGATCTGGCGTGCGCCCGCCAGGCTGCCCTCGATGCTGTAGGACGACAACACCCGGGGCCGGCCGGTCAGATCCACCAGGAGCAGCCGAGGACCGGCGACGGGCTGCGGGACGCCGTCGGCGGATCCGGAGACGCCGTCGGCCACAAACCCTGCATCGGTGAGCAGCAGCGCGTGGTCGCCGCTCAGCAGCAGGTTCGTCGGCTGATAGGCGACGCTGTCGCCGGTGGCGGCAGCGAGGTTCAGGCTGCGGGTCGCTGTCCGCGATTCCGCGTCGATGACCTGGAGGGCACCGCGGGCCACGGTGACGACGCGACTGCCGTCCGTCTTGACCAGATCGGGCTCGTCGACCCCGACCTCATAGTCGTTCGTACCTGAATAGGCCGGGGTCGCGGTACCGGCGGCTGCGGGTGCCATCGCCTGATCGGCTCCAGGTGCCGGGAGCAGCGTGCCATCTGCAGGCGTGGCGGCTCCCGGCAGGCCGAAGGGGCCGACGCTTGCTTCGGCTGCCTTGCGGAGGGCGGCAAGCGCGTCGTCACAGCCATGGAAGGCCATCAGCTGGACAGAGCCAGGCTTCACAGCGGAGTCCCGGTACACCGGCGGCCGAATGGCCCCGCCCGTGCAGCCGGAGATCACCAGCACGCAGCCAGCCAGAAGAGCCGCGTCCTTGCAGCGGCGGTGTCGTGTCATGCCGCTTCGACGGCCGGAGCCCGCGGACGGTTCCGCGGATGTCTCAGCTAGCGAAAGACCGGCCGATCCTCAACGCGTACCGCATTGCGGCGCGCGGACGGCTCGCCGCGCAGGTCTGCGCCGAGCACCTCGGCCCCGCCCTCGAGCTGTAGCCCGACCTGGCCACGGTCATGGCCGGAATGACGACCTGATCCGCCCGGGCTTCAACGCCGCCGAGGCGATCGGCCACCTCGAAGGGATGTTCACGGCGATGACTGCCGTCGTCGCGCACATGGCCACCGTCACCCCTGCCGCCGCAACCGGCCAGCATGCCCAGGTAGCTACGGCTACGCCAACTCCCCGCCGTCTATGATTTGGTTTGCGAGCGTGCCCCGCCGTGCCTGGTCGCTGGCTTCTTCGGGGCGCGGTCGCGGGTCAGCCCGTGAGGTGACCGTCTTTGCCGGTGGTGGCGGTGGGGGTAGCGTGGGGTGAGTAAGGGAGCAGCCCGGCGGGTGGTGCGCCGCACCTGGGCAGCTGTGAAGACCCTTCGGCGTGCTGAGCGAAAGGCGGCTCCGCCGGTGGCTGAGTGTGCTACCCGTGTACGCCCCCGGATGCAGGTTAGGGCCAGGCTGGGCGGGATCTGCCGGCGCGTTCTCGGCGGTGAAAGTGTTCGCTGGGCTGTAGCGGGCGCTGATCGCCGTCTGCTGGTGTGGCCGTTGGCGACGGTGATGATGGGCGATATCGGTGAGGAGATCATCGAGATCGAGTTGGAGCCGTTGCCTGAGGAGATGCCCGCGGAGGAGCCCGTGGAGCCGGCGACGGAGCCTGTCCCGGGATGAGTGCGCCAGCGGGGGAGGGCATCCCGGGCTTCAGTGGCCGGGGCCTGCCGCTGGCGGCCGGTTCAGTGACCGGCGTGCGGCTGTGGCATGTGGATGTGACCTCGGCCCAGGTGCTTCTGAATGGCAGTACTGTGCCGGTGGAGGGCTTGCTGAGCGGTGTCTTCGGCGGTGTCTGGCGGCGCGGGGAGAATGTGGCTTTTTGCGGCGGCGGCCAGGGGTCCCCGCCGTGTCCTCGTGATATGGTGCCCGCGCCTGGATGCGGGTGCGGGTTCTGGGCGTATTGGGCTCTGCGGTACGCCTGGCGCTGTGACTACTACTGGCGGGGCGAAGTGGTCGGGGTCATCCAGGGCTACGGGCGGGCCAGGATCGGCACCCGGGGATGCCGGTGCGGCAAGGCCCGCATCCTGGGCTTGCACGTGCGCCCTGCCGATCCCGATAGTCACCCGCCGGTCCTGCGCCACCACGACCTGGCCGCGGTTCTCAGCAGCTACTACGGCGTGCCATGCTATCCGTCGCTGGCAGAGATGCTGGCCGCCCACCCGCTAACTGCGGACTACCTCCCGCCCCGGCATCGCCGCCTGGCCGCCTCTCCCGCTCTGGGCCCTGCGGCACCAGCTCTGCCCACGCCAGTCACCTGGCTGCGGGCGATCGGGCTGGCCAGACGGCAACCCCAGAACGCACCCGCAACGCCAGCGCACCCAGAATGACAAATCTGGACGTCAAGCGCCGTAACCTGCGCTGAGCCGACATCCGCGCCGAACGGCGGCTCGGCGTGTGTTCTCACCGACCCTCGTCGTCACGCATCGTGACGCCATCTATCGGTCTGGCCGGTACCGCGGGGTTCCAGAAGTCGACCACCAGCCCCGACCTCGGCATCTATGCGGTCCGCTCGTATTCGTTGATGAGGCTGCCGAGGACGGGCAGGCGCTTGATCCGCTCCTGGGAGAGGTCGGCGACAGGGTGGTCGGGCCGGGGTGGGCGGAGCTGGCGGCTGCGGTGAGGCCGCCGTCCGTTGTAGTGAGCCTCGTACTCGGCCAGGGTTGTTCGCAGGTGCCGCGGGCCGAAGATCAGCATCCGGCCGGTGACCTCAGTCCGGGCGGTGAGCACGAACCTTTCCGCATAAGCGTTCGCGTACGGGCTTCGGGGCGGAATCGGCCTCTGCGTCCGCTACCTGATGGGCCTGTAGGGGGCCGCCGACGCGCAAGCCTGAGCGGAATCCCCCGGTGCGGCGGGAAGCGCCGTTGAGGTAGTTGGCTGTGGTGCGAGGCGGGTTTACCCTGGATGCAGGTGTGCCGGGAAGCCTGGTCGGTGCGTGTTCAGGCAAGCCGAGGACAAGACGCGGAGCCGACCGTGAGCGCCGACACATCCCTGATCTCGTGGCCACCAGTGCCCTGGTCGCGGCCGCCTCCACAGTCACGTGCCCGGGCCATCCTGGCAGCCGGGCTGCGCCCGGCTGGGCGCAGGCGCCGACGATGAGGCCGCGCGGCCAGCCGCGCCAGGGGCGGCTGTGGAGGTTGTGGCGGCGTATTGGTTTTGGCCGCAACCCGATGTGGCGTGGCACTGACCGGATTCAGGCGATCATGCGGGCAGGGTTGCTGGTGGTGTTCCTGGCCGGTGCCCCGGCCGCCGCATGGTATGTCAGCCACGGGATCTACGTCTCGGGCCTGCGGGCCGGGCAGGTACAGGCGGCGGCCTGGCATCGTGTGTCTGCGGTAGTCCTGCGGGTTACTCCGATAGCGCGGGGCTGGCGGCGCTCCATGCCGTTGCCTGCTGAGATGTCGCTGCGGTGGGCGGCCCCAGCCGGGGCCTGGCGGACTGGCGAGATCGTGGTCGCGCGGCATGCCGCGCCGGGAAGCACGGTGACAGTGTGGGTCGATGGAAAAGGGCGGCTGGCTCACCCGCCACTGTCACGGGCGGAAGTCACCGATCAGGTCATCCGTGCTGCGGTCGCCGTGCCTGTGGCGCTTGCGCTGGTGCTGGCCGCCGTGGACGGAGTGGTGTCGCTGCTGTTGGACAGGCACCGGCTGGCCTGCTGGGAAGTGGACTGGGGGGCGGTGGAACCTCGGTGGACCCGCAGGCGATGACGCGCGTGGCGTCAGCGTTGCTCGTCACTGAGCCGGGTGGCCTCCAGATCGAGGCCGTGCTGCAGTTGCTGGCGGGTAGCCGCGCTGATGGTGCCGTTGTCGTAGAGCCGGTGCAGTTCGGCATTCTCGGCGGCGAGGAGGTCGCGGTGCAGCTCCCGTTCGGTCAGGCCGCCCGGCTCCGGCGCTGGGGTGCCATCGATGCGGGTCCGGGTGTGCCCGATGCGGGCCTGCAAGCTGGCGCGAACCCGGTCGATCACAGCATCTGGAGCAGCCTCGCTGCCGGAGAGTTCGTCCAGCCGGGCCAGGGCTGCCTCGGCCAGGCGCAGCCGGGCGATGGTGTGCTCGTGGCGGGCGGTGGCGGGCTGGGTGATCCCGGCGAACCGGGCCAGCGGTTCCAGGGTGAGCCCCTGCAGGATCAGCGAGACCACGATGACAGCAGTGGCGAGCACCAGGATGAGGTCGCGCTCCGGCAGCGGTGCCCCGCTGGCTGACGTCAACGGAATAGACAGGGCCGCGGCCAGCGGCACGACCCCGCGGGTGCCGGCCCAGGACACGACGGCGGGCACCGGCCAGGACGGCCGCCGGGTGCCGCTGCGCCACTGCAGGACGGCTGACAGCGGAAAGACCCACAAGACGCGAGCCGCAATCAGCGTGCCCGCGGCCGCGAGCGATTCGGCGGGCCACGCCTCGGCATGGGACAGGTCACGGATCAGGGTGGGCAGTTGCAGGCCGATGAGGCTGAACACCACGCTTTCCAGCAGGAAGATGACCGTCTGGTAGACCGAGTGCAGCTGCAGCCGGGTCTGGGCGGTGGTGATCCGCGCCCGCCGCGCGCCGATGGCCAGCCCGGCGACGATCACCGCCGTCACCGGCGAGACATGCACTGCCGCGCCGAGCACGTACGCCGCATACGGTGTGATAAGCGCCAGCACAGTTTCCAGCACCGGATCGGTGACGCGGCGGCGCACAGCGATGACGCCGGCCGCGACCACGCCCCCCGCTGCCGCGCCGCCGGCAGCCAGGACCGCGAACTGGCCGGCGCCGTGCAGCAGCATGCCGGCCGCCGAGGTCCGGGCGGCCGTTCCCGCGACCGCGATGGAGACCGCGATCTGGAAGAGCACCAGGCTGGTCGCGTCGTTGAACAGGCTCTCCGCCTGCACCAGCGCCTGCACCTTCGGCGGCAGCGACAGCCGCCGCCCCAGCGCGCTGACCGCGACCGGGTCCGTGCTGGCCAGCACGGCCCCGAGCACGAACGCCATGCTCGCCGGAATTGCGGCCACCGCTCCCGCCACCGCGGCGACCGCAGCGGCTGACGCCAGCACCAGGCCCACCGCGAGCACGATCACCGGCCGCCACACCGCCCGCAGGTCACGCCAGGGCAGTTCTTCGCTGGCCGCATACAGCAGCGGCGGCAGCACGACCAGGCTGACCACATCTGGTGCCAGCCGGACCGTCGGCACGCCCGGCAGCAGGCCGACTACCAGCCCCGCGATCACCAGCAGTGCGGGGGCCGGGACACGCAGCCGCCCGGCGAAAGCCGCCACCACCGTGCCCAGCAGGACGAGGAAAAGGACTGTCTCCACGCTGCGCATACCGCTGACCTCGTCCGCTCGACCCACGGATAGTTGCCGACCAGACTTCCCGGCGCGCCACCATCACCCTACCCAGGCAACTGCCTCAGCAATAAGGGTCTGTCCCCCGACGAACGGTGTTTCCGGCGGTTGGGTTAGTAGGTCTCGACGGCCGTGAGCCAGTCGCCGAAGGTGATGGCGAAAGCGTTCAGTGCGTGTGGGGTGCCCAAAGTGCGCCCATGAGCGGCCCGGGTTTGCCAGTGATTGCTACCAGCGCGTCGGACGCGGCCTGATACGCCAAATCGTCAAGCTCGGGACCGGTGATCTGCAGCCGCAGGCCTCGCCGGGCGACCTCCCCCCGAGCGATGCGCGCCAGCATCTCACGCAGCCGGGTCACAGCCGCGTCGCACTGCGCACTGGCACCGCCGAGCACCCGAAGCCACTCGGCTGACCCGGATCGAGCCCGGTCACGGTGACAGGGGCCTCCTGAACGGTGCGCTCCATCGACATCATCACGATGCTACCGAGGTGCTCGGTCCCGGCATCGTTGACAGCGGCTAACTGGAATCCCAGGTCGTCGACTCAGGCGATGTGTCTTGCGCGCTGTTCGCGTCACTGCGAGCCACGGTCAGCGTCGGCATCGGCTGGGCCAGCTGGCTGCACGGCGAGGAGTTCGATTCCGAAGTCACGCAACCGGTCGAGCAGTCCGAACAGGTGTGCCTGGTCCCCGCGTGCCGCAGGCAGTCGACGGTCACGCCGCCGCAGATCGCCTGGGGGAGAGGGTGCGGGGGAGTGGCGAGGGCCTGGCTTCTGGGGCCTGCTTGGCCGGATGCACGCCGGAGGGCGCATCTAGGCGCGACTCGCCTGGCTACAGGTCGGGCGCCAGGCGCCCATCACACCCGTCGGTGGATGGCCGGTCTTGGGGGATCAGCGGCGGCAGCTGGGTCACGTACGGTGGGGCGCTTGGCGCTGCACCGTCCCTGAAACGCCATCCAGGCACGCCGGAAGCCGCAGACCTTACAACAGCCTCGATGGCCGGCCAGGTGCGGCAGGCCGGGAGGTGACGAGGCCGGCTTCGACGGCGCGGAGCAGGGCGAGCGTCGTGTCGAGGTTTCTGGGTTCACCGCCCGCGGCGGCCGACACAGCTCTGGCCCATTCCTGCCGTACGAGAGCGTAGTTGCTCTTCCCGCGCTCGGTCGCGCGGACGGTCACCCCCCGGCGGTCTTCGGCGCTGGCATGGCGTTCGATGAGGCCTTCGCTTTCCAGCCCGCGCAGGACGGCGGAGAGATTAGTGCGCTGTAGGCCCGTGGCGTCGGCGATCCGGCTGGGGACAGTGTCGGGGTGGGCCAGCAGGAAGCGCATGACCATGCCCTCGGACTGGGTGAGCGCGATGGCCTGCTGGTCGGCGTACCCGCGGAACTGCAGCTCGCGGGCGATGATCAGCGCCAGGTCGGCCAGGTCCGCCCACCGGGGGTCGGGGCAGCGGCCGTCGTTCACTTGGTCAGGGGACACTCATCCAGAGTAGGTGCTTCTGGGGAGATAGTTATCGCGCCATGCTAGTTATGCAGGGATAACGGGCTACTGGGCCGCCATGGCGGGCACGCCGCCGAGGTCACGGGGAGCGCGGCGCAAACGCCGGGCGGATCGTGATGCCGAACCATCGCGCCCTGGGCCTGACCGGCTCAGCACGTGCCGGCGCCCTGCTTGCCGCCGGACGGAACGCCCCGGCTGTCGGCGCCTCGTGACGCTTCCGTGCGCCTGGGCCGGTGCTGGACCACTCTCTCGCCGAAGTGATTCACTGCACATAGTTATTGCTTCATACTTATGCTCATGACATAGTGATGAAATCATAACTGCTTCGGGAGGTGCCGTGACATCGATCACCAATTCGCCCCGGGCGGGCTCCCGGCCAGCCCCGGCCCGCAGGACTGCGCTGGCCGGGGGACTGCACCCGCTCGGGGTGCTCATCCTGCTGGCCGGCGCGTTCCTGCCGATCATGGACTTCTTCATCACCAACGTTGCCCTGCCCAGCATCGATACCTCGCTGCACGCGTCGCCGCCGGAGCTGGAGCTGGTCATCGCCGGATACGGCGTGGCGTATGCATCGCTGCTGGTCCTGGGCGGCCGGCTGGGGGACCGCTACGGCAGGCACCGCATATTCCTGGGAGCACTGGCCGGCTTCGTGCTGGCCTCGCTGGCCTGCGGCCTCGCGCCGGCCGTCAGCGTGCTGATCGGGGCACGGATCACCCAGGGCGCAGCCGCGGCGCTGCTCGTCCCGCAGGTCCTTGCCACCTTCCATCACACGCTGGAAGGGGAGCGCAAGGCGCGTGCCCTGGCGCTGTACGGCGCGACCTCCGGCATCGCCGCGGTCGTCGGCCAGATCGTCGGAGGCCTGCTGGTCAGCGCGAACATCGCCGGAACCTCGTGGCGGCCGATCTTCCTGGTCAACGTGCCGATTGGCGTGATCGTCGCGATGGTCGCCGCCCGGATCGTGCCGGCCACCCGGTCCCCGCACCCGGTCGGTATCGACCGGCCCGGCACCGTCTTGTTCGCGGCCACGCTGACCGCCCTGCTGGTCCCGCTGACTGAAGGCCACTCTCTGGGCTGGCCCTGGTGGACCTGGCTGCTGCTTGCGGTCGCCGCCATCCTCGGCACCGCCACCTTCACCGTGGAAAAGCGCGCCGAGGCCCGGGGCGAGGTGCCGCTGCTGCCGCCGTCCCTGCTGCGGCTGCCGTCGATGTCGCGCGGCCTGGTCATGGTCCTGATCTTCAGCATCGGGTTCGGCGCTTTCATGTTCGTCTTCGCGCTGACCGTCCAGGACGGTCTGCACCAGGACGCGCTGCACGGAGGCCTCTCGATCGTGCCGATGGCCCTGCTGTTCTTTCTCGGCTCGCTGGCCGCGCCCCGCCTGATCACCCGCTTCGGCCGGGCCGCGCTGTCGGCGGGCGCCGTAGTGCAACTGGCCGGGCTGGCGTGGCTGGTCACCGAGTTCGTGACGGGCTGGCCGCACGTCAGCCTGCTGTCCCTCGCCCTGCCACTGGCCCTGGTCGGGGCCGGGCAGTCGATGCTGTTCGCCGGCCTGTTCCGCAGCGTGCTCGCCGACGTGCCCACCCACCTCGGCGGCATCGGCAGCGGCGCGCTAATCACCCTGCAGCAAAGCGGCCTCGCCCTCGGCGTCGCCACCCTCGGCACCCTGTACCTCAGCCTGACGCCACGCAGCATCCCGCACGCCTTCGCCGCCGTCGAGTACGTCCAGATGGGCATCGTGGCCCTGCTCGCCGTCAGCGCCGCGGCCCTGCCGCGTTTCACCCAGGCCAGGCCGCGGTGAGCCTGCTCACTCTCTCCAGGTACCAGTTCGCCATCACGGTGATGTTCCACATGACTTTCCCGGCGATCACGGTCGGCCTGTCGGTCCTGCTGTGCGTTCTTTACGGGATGTACTGGAGGACGCAGAAGGCCATCTACCTGCAGATGTTCCGGTTCTGGCGGCGGATCTTCGCGGTCGGGTTCGCCATCGGCGTGGTCGCGGGCATCGTGATCGTCTTCCAGTTCGGGCTCGACTGGGGTTCCTTCGCTGGGAAGACCGGGCCGATCATGGGCCCGATTCTCGGGATGGAGGTCGTCACCGCGTTCTTCGTGGAGGCGGGGTTCATCGGCGTCCTGCTCTATGGTGAAGGCCGGGTCAGGCAGGGCACGATGTTCGCCGCCACGGTGATGGTCTCGACCGGCACGGTGCTGTCCTCGACCTGGATCATCGCCAACAACTCCTGGATGCAGACGCCGTCGGGTTTCGTGGTCCGTCATGGGCAGTTTGAGCCGGTCAACTGGCTGCATGTGATCTTCAGCCCCTCGTTCGTGTGGAGCTGGTGGCACATGCTGGCCGCGGTGCTGATCTCCGCCGGCTTCTTCGTCGCTGGCATTGGCGCCTGGTACCTGGTCAAGGGCCGGGCGCGGCCGTTTGCCCGCCGCTCGGTCTCTATCGGCCTGGGCATCGCGGCGATCCTGCTCCCGCTGCAGATATTCCTGGGCGACCATGTCGCCGCCCACGTGCTTCCTGATCAGCTGCCCAAGCTGGAGGCACTGGAAGGCAACTGGGCCAGCGGGAACACCGGCTATGTGATCTTCGCGATCCCTGACCAGCAGGCCCAGGGCAACATCGCGGAACTGTCCATCCCCTGCCTGGGCAGCGCGGTGCGACCGTCGCCCCGCTGGTCTTCCTGGTCCTGCTGGCCATCGGTGTGCTGGGGCACGGCGAACGCCTCATCGTCGCGGCGGGGGCGCGGGCCCAGGCCCGCCAGGCCGCAGCGCGCCTGGCCTCAGCCGGCCCTGACCACTCGCTCCGACCCGGCCGCACCGCCTCCCTCCAGGCGGCCTACGACCACCGGGGCCTGACCGTCGCCGGTCACCAGCTCCCCAGCACTCCCACCCGGGACGCCCGTCCGATCGGGTTCACCGTCCCACCCGGACAGACGCTGATCCTCACCGGAGCATCCGGGACCGGGAAAACAAGGCTACTTAACGCCCTCGTCGTGGCATTGCGGCAGCCGCGCGCCCTGGGCGCAGGGGGCACAGTGTCCGCCGTGCTGGCCGATGACTACCTGTTCACTGGAACGGTCGCCAGCAAGAGGGCGAGCCCGAGCGCAGCCATGGCTGTCTCCTGCCGGTTGTGCGTTTCCTTCACCGGCACGGTATGAGCGGCCGCTGGGGCCGGGCGTCACCCAAAGGTGCACCTATCAGGTGGAATCTTCGGCGGCGGAGCTTGCGGCACGAAGGTGCCGCCTGACTGGCCCGCCACGGGGGCCGGGGGGCGTCTGGCTGCCCGGGTATAGACCGGTTGTCGGCGGGGGGGCCGGGGCGGCAAGTCATGGCGCCGACCGGCAGCCTATGTCCCTGCCACCCGGCGGCACGCGCAGGACGGCGGATGACTGGAACGGACACCGCCTGCCGGCGCGCGGCCGCGGCGGCCGTCAGCCAGCCGTTACACTGATCGCACACAGCGGCTGGAGCGAGGATCGCTGGTGGCGCTGAGCGGTAGGTCGCCGATGGCTGACCAGCCCGTGGGGGCAACGGCCGGGGCTGCCATGTCCCGGCAGGATGTCCTGCTTGCTACCAAACTGCATGTGCCCAGTCGGCGGCCGGGTTTTGTGCCCCGGCCGAGGCTGGTCGGTCGGCTGGAGGAGGGGCTCGCGCGAGGGCTGGTCCTAGTCTGCGCCCCGGCCGGGTCCGGCAAGACTGTCCTGCTGGCCGACTGGGCCCGGCACGGCGGCCGGCCGGTGGCCTGGCTGTCGCTAGACGTCGGTGACAATGACCCGGCGCGGTTCTGGCGGCACGTGGTCGCCGCGCTAGGCCGGGCACGCCCAGGGATAGGCGAACTGGCCGGACCTGTGCTGGGTCCCCTGGAGGCGTCCTTCCCCGATGGGCTGGTGATGGCACTGATCAACGAACTAGCAGCCGACCCCCGTGAGGACGAGGTGCTGCTGGTCCTGGACGACTACCACCTAATCGACTCCCAGCCAGTCCATGGGTCGCTTTTGTTCCTGCTGGAGCACCTGCCGCCAGGGCTGCGGATGGTGCTGGCGAGCCGGTCCGACCCGCCGCTGCCGCTGGCGCGGCTGCGGGCTGGTGGGCAGCTCGCCGAGCTGCGTGCCGCCGAGTTGCGCTTCACCGCGGACGAGGCGGCGGCGCTGTTGCGCGAAGCGATCGGCGCTGACCTGCCCGGCACGGCGGTGGCAGCATTGACGGCCCGCACTGAGGGGTGGGCCGCGGGGCTTCAGCTGGCTGGCCTGTCGCTGCGGGGACAGGCGGACACCGCCGGGTTCGTGGCGGCGTTTAGCGGCAGCCACCGTTACGTCTTGGACTACCTGACCGGGGAGGTACTCGAGCGGCAGAACCCGCAGGTACGCGAATTCTTGCTGGAGACCTCGGTGCTGGAGCGGCTGTCGGGGGAGCTGTGTGATGCAGTCACCGGCCGGGTCGGCAGCCAGGCGATGCTGGCCGACGTCGAGCGGGCGGGCCTGTTTTTGGTGCCGCTGGATGAGGTGCGCGGCTGGTGGCGCTACCACCGCCTGTTCGCCGATCTGCTGCGCGCCCGGCTGCAGGAAGAACAGCCCGGCCGGGTGCCCGCGCTGCACCGGGCCGCGGCCACCTGGTCCGAGGAGCATGACCTGGCCGATGACGCGGTGCGGCACGCGCTGGCGGCCGGGGAGGCGGCCTGGGCGGCGCGGCTGGTGGAGCGGCACGTCGAGGAGCTGCTCGGCCGCAGCGAGGGCGTGACCCTGCGCCGCTGGCTGTCGGCGCTGCCGGCGGAGTCGGTACGCGCCCGCCCGCGCCTGTGCCTGGCCCAGGCGTACGCCGCCGCCCAGGGCTTCCAGGTGGAAGCACTCGAGGCCCTGCTCGATGACGCCGAGCGCGCCTTTGCAGTCAGCGGCGACGAGCCATATGAACCGTCCCTCGGACCGCCACAAGGCGATAGCGTGCTGGCCAATGTCCCCGCCGGGATCGCGTTCCTGCGCGCCTCGCTCGCTCGGCTGCGCGGTGATGCCGCCCGCGCGGCCGGCTACAACCGGCAGGCCCTGGCCGACCTGGGCGAGGACGACTGGTTCATTCGCTCCTTCGTGCACTGGAACCGGGCGGTGACGGACTGGCTGGACGGCCGGCTCGGGCCAGCCGAGCGCGGCCTGGCAGAGGTGCTCGCCGAGCGGCGGGCCGTCGGCGTGCTCTTCGCTGGCTTTCTCCCCATGCGCGTTTGGTACGACCTGGGCGAGGTGCAGCGCGCCCAGGGCAACTTGGATGCGGCACTGGCGACCTACCGGCAAGCGCTGGACACCTTCGGCGAGAGCAGCCAGACAGCCCTCACGGGTCCGGCGCACGTGGGCCTGGCCCAGGTCTTGTACGAGCGGAACGAGCTGACCGCCGCCCTCGACCATGCCACCAGCGGGGTCACGCTGTGCCGGCAACTTGCCTTCACCCCGGCGCTGGCCACAGGCCTGGCTGTCATGGCCCGGATCCGGCACGCGCATGGTGACGCGGCCGGGGCCCTGGAGGCGATGGGCGAGGCCGGGCAGGCCGGGCTGAGCCCGCAGGTGATCACCCTGTTCAACCCGGTGCCGTCGCAGCGGGCGCGGCTGCTGCTCGCCCAGGGTGACACCGCCGCGGCTGCCCGCTGGGCCCAGCAGCGCGGCCTCCGCCCGGACGACGAACCGGGCTACCCGCAGGAGCGGGAATATCTGGTGCTGGCGCGGGTGCTGCTCGCGCAAGACCGCCCTGGCCAGGCCCTTACGCTGCTCGATCGGCTGCTCGCCCAGGCGGCAACCGGAGGCTGCATCGGAAGCGTTATCGAGATACGCGCGCTGCAAGCCCTAGCGCACCAGGCCAGCCGCGACGTGCCCGCCGCGATGGCCGCCCTGGTCGAGGCACTCACCCTCTCCTGCCCGCAAGGCCACGTGCGGGTCTTCGCCGACGAGGGGCCGCCGATGGGTGCCCTGCTCGGTCGGCTGGTCGACGCCCACCGGGCAAAACAGGCCCCCGCCCGGGACATCCCGCTCAGCTGCCTGGCCCGGTTGGTGCAGGCCTTCGACGGCAAACGTAACGCCGCGGCAGCACTTCGGCCGGAGCTCGGCACGGTGCCGGGCCTGATCGAGCCGCTGACCGGCCGTGAGCTGGAGGTGCTGCGGCTGCTCGCCGCGGGCAAGTCCAACCAGCGCATCGCCCACGACCTGGTGGTGGCGCTCGACACGGTCAAAAAGCACGTGACCCACGTCCTGGGCAAGCTCGGCGCCGGCAACCGCACCGAGGCCGTAACCCGCGCACGCGACCTGGGCCTGATCCCCTGACACCGCCCCCAGCCTGCCCGGTAGCACCTTCGGGTGACTGATCGCCCCGCCGCGGCATTCCACCCAGCATGCACCTTCGGGTGACGCCCACGCAGGCGGGAATCCGTACCGTTCCCCGAAGAGCCGGCCCACCGGGGCCGGGCTGGGCCCCAGCCACCGGGGTCAGCAGCCAAGGGGAGCATGACATGACCACTGCAAAAAGCCGGGGCCCGGCCCTGCGCGGCAATGGGCAGGGGCGCAGAACGACCGGGTCGATAGGAAGTTTCGTGGTCCGCCGCGCCCGTCTGGTGCTGGTCGCGGCAATGCTGGCCGTGGTCGGGTTCGGCGTGCTCGGGTTCGGCGCGTTCGGCAAGCTGAAGACCGGCGGCTTCCAGGACCCGGGCGCCGAGTCGACAACCGCGCAGACGCTGACCGACCAGCGCTTCGGTGGCTCTGACGGTGTCGTCCTGCTCGTCCACGCCGAGACCGGGACGGTTGACGACGCGACCGCACGAGCAGCGGCCGCCGAGGCGGCGAGCCGTCTTGCGGCGGTGCCGGGCGTGTCGAACGTGGTGTCCTACTGGCAGACGCGCAATCCCGGCCTGAGGTCAAAGGACGGCAAGTACGCGCTCGTCCTGGGCAGCACCAAGAGCGACCGCGATCTCAGCTCGTCGGAGCTGGCGAGCCTGCGATCGCACAGCAAGCAGGTCGACGTCACGGTCGGCGGCGGCGCGGCGATCGGCAACGACATCCTGAAACAGGTCGGCAAGAGCCTGCGCAGCGCGGAGGTGATCGCCGTGCCGATCATCCTGGCGCTGCTGGTGTTCGCGTTCGGCAGCGTCGTGGCCGCGCTGCTGCCCCTGGCGATCGGGGTGATCGCGATCCTCGGCACGTTCGCCGAACTGGACGTGCTCGGCTCGGTGACCAACGTGGCGATCTACGCGATCAACCTGACCACCGCGCTCGGCCTGGCGCTGGCCATCGACTACGCGCTGCTGATGGTCAGCCGCTTCCGGGAGGAACTCGGGCGCGGGCAGGAGCCGGCCCAGGCGGTCGTGCGCAGCGTGCAGACGGCCGGGCGCACGATCGTGTTCAGCGGCGCGACGGTGGTGGCCGCGCTCGCCGTGCTGCTGATCTTCCCGCTGTACTTCCTGCGCTCGTTCGCCTACGCCGGGATCGGCGTGGTGCTCATCTCGGTGGCCGCCGCGGTCGTGGTGCTGCCCGCGCTGTTGGCCGTGCTGGGCCGGCGGGTGAACTCCGGCCGGCTGCCGTGGGCGCGCGACCGCGAGCCGTCCACCGCCGCGCCGTTCTGGGGACGGCTCGCCGGGCAGGTCATGCGCCGCCCAGCGCTCCTCGCGATCCCGGTGCTCGCCGTGCTGATGCTGGTCGCGCTGCCGTTGCGGCACGTCCAGTTCGGCACACCGGACGACCGGGTGCTGCCGGCCACCACGCAGAGCAGGGCGGCGGGCGACGTGCTGCGCGAGGACTTCACCGGCAACAGCGCCACCGCGCTGAACGTCGTCACCGACGGCCCGCCCGGACGCGCCGCGCTGACCGCCTACGCGACCCGCCTGTCCGGCCTGTCCGGTGTCGCGCGCGTCGAGACCAGCGTCGCGACGTTCGTCCACGGGAAGGCCGTCCCGAACTCCGCCAACCCCACCCTCGCGCGTCCCACCGCGCAGCGGCTGTCCGTCGTGAGCGCGGCCGATCCTACCTCGAACGCCTCGAAGGACCTGGTGCGGACCGTGCGCGGCCTCCCCCGCCCGGCCGGCCACCGCGTCTACGTCGGCGGCCAGACCGCCGAGCTGATCGACACCACGCACGCAATCGGCACCCGGCTGCCG
>Ga0137375_10002156_pt1 | contig 23170 bp, 21 predicted proteins | sample SagtaG_24_FD_104936 | JGI IMG/M metagenome (GOLD analysis project Ga0137375, IMG submission 104936) | Vadose zone soil microbial communities from Sagehorn Ranch, Mendocino, California, USA - Sage1_R_113_16 metaG | ecosystem: Environmental > Terrestrial > Soil > Vadose zone | place: USA... | reverse complement strand
GCAGCGAGGACGACGATACGGCGATGTACGAGGCACTCGCGCGTATCGCGCCCACCGCAGCCGACCGTGCGACGATTACACAGGTGCAGCGTGACGAGGAAACCCATGGCCGTCTAGCCAGCAGCGCCGGTTCCACCACTAGCGCCCCGATCGGACCTCAGCAGCAGCTCGATATTATCCTGCATCGCGAGAGCTGGCACCGGCATGGCGGCGGCTGGATTGGGCAGGCGATCTACGGCGCGAACGACGGGCTCGGCTCGGTTTTCGGAATCGTCACGGGCGTGGCGGGTGCCACCGCCGGCGGGCCAGCGGTGCTGATCGCCGGGCTGGCAGGCATGCTCGCATCAGCACTCTCGATGGGCTCGGGCGCCTATCTGGCGACCAAGGCCGATCGTGAGGTTCAAGAGGCCGAGCTTGCCCGCGAGCGCCGCGAGGTGGAGCAGAATCCCGCGGAGGAGGAAGAGGAGTTGTCCCTATTCTACCAACTCAAGGGTGTGCCCGAGGACGAGGCCGGCGCGCTGGCGGCCCGCCTGATCGCCCAGCCGGAGCACGCGCTGGCGACACTGGCGAGCGAGGAGCTTGGCCTCTCCGAGCAGGGGTTTCCGAACCCCTGGACGGCCGCGCTCTCGGCGACACTCTCGACGGCGGTCGGTGCGTTCATCCCGATCGTGCCCTTTTTCTTCACGAGCGGCTACCCCGCGATCATCGCATCGTTCGCCATTAGCACGCTGGCACACTTCCTGATCGGCGCAGCTAAAACCGTAGTGACCGGTCTCAGCCCTTGGCGCAGCGGTACCGAAATGACGATCATCGGCCTTGGCGAGGCGTTGATCACCTACCTGCTAGGCCTTGCATTTGGCGGTGTGGTCGGGTAGGTAGCTCAAGTGCGATTGTGGCACAAAAGCTGCCCAGGCGTAATACACAGCTTGTTAGTAGGATCAAGCGGTACACTCCGGTGCGGCCATGCACTGAGGGAGTGATCAAATTTGCAGAACCTCAGTTTAATTGACATCATTTGTAGCCTCTCACATTTCTTGAGGGCAGACTGACAAGCACATGCACCCGCACCCGAAGGACGATCGGGTGCATGCGCCGCCGTTCAACACCTGGGGCGACGGCGTGCTGGTCAAGGGAAATGCGGCCAGCCTGCTGGCTGACTACCTCAAGAAAGCGCCAGCGGGCCACCGCCGATCACTCCGCATTTTCATGTCTACCACGACCGACCCATATCAGGGCCCGGAAGCCAAACACGAGATCACGCGCCACCTGCTGGACGTGTTCAGCCAGTACGACGATCTGGACCTCCTGGTGGTTCAGACCCGCTCGCCGCTGGCCGAGCGCGACATCCAGCTCATGCGGAAAATCCCGTACCTCTGGCTCTCGGTCACGGTCGAGACCGACGACCAGGAAATGCTCACCGAGCTGCGCGGCGGGCCCCCGATCGCCAAGCGGCTGCACCTCGTGCGCGCGGCCGTCGAGCAGGGCATCAAAACGCAGATCGCGGTCAGCCCGATGCTGCCGCCGCGCGACCCCGTGGCGTTCGCGTCGCTCAGGGATTCGACGCCCGCTATCACTGCGCGCAGTGCCTCGTCGGCCCTTTCCACAAGGGGTTCTGGTCGAGTTGCACAATCCCTGCGCGCCACGTGATGAGCCCGTTCGTCGTGTGATCCGCCACCAGTACGAAGGGCCTCTCACCGCATCCCTAGCCGTCCTGCTGCGGCCCCACGGATTTTGGTCACACTCAATTGGTTTCACACTACGTCTTTACTACCTCGGTAACTCCTGACAGCCTAGCGCGGGGCGCGCACGCCCACGACCCACCAGATGGCCTAGCCGCGGTAGGCGGTAGCGTGGACGATAGCTCTGCCGGACCTATGCTATCATGACCACGATCTGATCGAGACGGAAAGCAGCCGACAACTATGAGCATTCGGGTGGTGATCGCCGACGACCACACTGTGGTCCGCAAAGGGATCCGCGATCTGCTGTCGGACGAGGACGATATCGCGGTGGTCGGCGAGGCGCGCACCGGGCAGGAGGCCGTCGATCTCGCGCTGGGGCTCCAGCCCGATGTCGTCGTGATGGACATCGCCATGCCCGAGCTGACGGGTGTCGAGGCGACCCGCCAGATCCGCGCGCTGGCGCCGGGCGTCCGCGTGCTCGTGCTCACGGCGTACGGGGACGATCCGTACATCTACAGCCTGCTCGACGCCGGCGCGACCGGGTACATCCTCAAGACGGCCGAGAGCCGTGAGATTGTGCGGGCTGTCCGCGCCACGGCGGCCGGCCAGTCGGCGATCGATCCGGCGGTGGCCCCACGGCTGATCGCGCGGCTGATCCGGCCGGCAGCCAGCGGCGACACGTTGACCGAGCGCGAGCTGGACGTGCTGCGGCGCGCGGCGCGCGGCCTGACCAACAAGCAGATCGGGGCAGATCTCGCGATCAGCGACCGCACCGTGCAAAACCACCTGGCGAACATCTACGCCAAGCTCGGGGTTGCCTCACGCACAGAAGCCGTGACGGCAGCGCTGCAGCGCCAGCTCATCAAGCTGAACGAGTAACGGGTGACCGATGGACCAGATTCTCCTGGATGGCGATGTCTTGCGCGCGTTGCAGCGCCGCGCCGAGGCAATGGCGCACGGCGACCTCGCCGCGCTCGGCCAGCCCGTCAGCGCGATCCCGGTGGTCGAGGATCTGCGGCGGGCGATCGACGTGCTGGGAACGCACACCGAGCAGGGGCTGCGCCGCCAGCACGCCTACATCGCCGCGCTCAGCACGGCCCAGGAGGCCGAGCGCGCGCGGCTGGCGCGCGCGCTGCATGATGAGATTGTCCAGCAGCTGATCGCGCTCGGCCACGGGGTCGATCGGGTGCAGCGGCTGCTCGATCGCGATCCGGCCCAGGCGACCGAGCGGCTGCAGGCCATGCGGTCGAGCATTGCGGCGCTGGTCGACGAGCTGCGCGCGCTGATTGGCGACCTGCGCCCACCCGCGCTGGCGGAGCTGGGCCTGCTGCCGGCGGTCGAGCTGCTGCTCCAGCGCAGCGGCGAGGATGGACCGGAGGTCACCCTGATCGTGCAGGGCGACGAGCGGCGGCTAGCGCCGCAGAGCGAGTTGGCGCTGTTCCGGATCGTGCAGGAAGCCTGGAGCAACATCCGCCGCCACGCCCGCGCACGCCGGGCGGATTTCACCTTTGCGTATGAGCACGGTGGCCTGCACGTGCTCATCACGGATGACGGCGCGGGCTTCGTACCGCCGACAGAATCGGCAGCGCCTCACGGTCACTGGGGGCTGCGCGGGATGCATGAGCGCACCGAGCTGACCGGCGGCACGTTTGAGGTGACGAGCGCACCAGGGCGTGGGACGCGGCTGCACCTGTGCATTCCGTACCCTGGGGAGGACGGGCGCGATCCAGTCTGTGGTATGGCAGTCGGGCCGGACGCGATCGGCGCCGAGCACGCCGGCAAGCTGTATCGCTTCTGCTCGCCCGCCTGTCGCGATCTGTTCCTGGCCCAACCCGCGCAGTATGTAGCGCCTGCGTAATTGAACCCGCACCGTGCCTCAACATTCGCGGGCGCGGTTTGAGCACGCGGCGCATTTCTGTGACTCCAGCCAGCTGATCCGGCCAGAGCTGCACGGAGTTCGCTGAGAGTACCCTATCGAACGACGCGTCAGCATAGGGCAAGGCCAGCGCCGAACCCTGCTGGAGCTGGACGCGCCCGGAACGAAGGGCCTGCGCGTTGCGCTTAGCGGCCTGGTGGAGCATCACCGGTGAGAGATCGACGCCAGCGATGATTCCGTCCGGTGCATGCGCTGCGAGGGCCTGGATCAGCGCGCCAGGGCCACAGCCGACCTCAAGAATATGATCGCCGGGCTGAATGGTGAGCAGCACGATCGTCCAGGCATTGCGTTGGCCCGTCGCGCGTGCCATGATCGTTCCGCCCAAACGGCCGAGCAGGCCGCGGGGATGGCCGAATGCCGCATCAAGGATCTTCAGTTGAGCAGATCGGCGCGGGCGGGATGGTGTACAGGCCGAAGTGGACGCACTCCGGAGCGAGCACCTGCGTATAGGCTACGGTCGTACGGCGCATCACCTCCCCTAACGCCGCGGCCTCCGCGCTGGTAAGCGCGCCGACATCCTCGCAATGGCGCTTGAGCACGATAAACCCCTGGCCCGGCGTCAGCAGCGGCCGCGACCGCATGAACATCACCCAGTGCGCGTGGTCGTAGACGATGCCGCCGGGCGGCGCGATCTCCCCCGCAAGTGTCCGGCACGAGACACAGGTGGTAGTGCGCACGATATCCCCTTTCACAGCTTGACCAAATCTTGACGATCGCACACATGCTACCTTGATCTGCCCCTGGTAGACTCATTGCCATCGAACGAGATGACGCGCATTCGCGCGCTTGACCAGTACGAGGAGGAACCAACAATGATGGGCGGATATGGCATGATGGCCGGCATGGGCTGGCTGGGGCTGCTGGTGATGGCGCTGTTCTGGGTCGGCGTGATTCTGCTGGTGGTCTGGGGCCTCAGCGCGCTCCCGGCTCGACGGCAGCCAGCCGAGCCGGATGCGGAGGAAATCCTGAAGCGCCACTACGCCCAGGGCGAGATCAGCCGCGAAGAATTTCTGCAGGCCAGCGAGACGCTGCATGTATCCACGAGGTGAACATCATGAAGCCACGATGGATCGGCATCTCCGGCCTGGCCTTCATTCTGGCGGCCCTGATCCTCGGCACGCTGGGGTCGTCGCTCTGGCCGCGTGCGTTCTGGAGCAGCCAGTATAGCGGGACAATGGGACCAGGCATGATGAGCGGCGGGACAATGGGACCGGGCATGATGAGCGGCGGGATGATGAACGGCGGGATGATGGGCGGCGGAATGATGAATCGCGACCAGATGCGCTCGATGACGGGCGCGAACGCTGATTTCGATCGCATGTTCCTCCAGATGATGATCCCGCATCACGAGAGCGCGATTGCTATGGCGCAGCAGGCGCTGGCGCAGGCCGAACACCCGGAGATCAAGACGCTGGCGCAGAACATCGTCACGACGCAGCAGGCGGAGATTGCGGAGATGCGCGGCTACTGCCCGCATCGAAGAGGTGGGCTGGAAAACACGCCACATGCGTACGTCCTGGTCGCGTCCTACAGCTTCGCCAGGGATTTCGAATGAAGCAGCCACGGCTCGAACACCATACCAAGCGAATGTGGTTAGCAGTGCTGCTCGCGATTGCGTACGGGACCGTGCTCTTGTACCTGCACACACTCACGGGCAGCAATACATTGGATGGCATTATCGGAGTGCTGCTTGGTGTGTATATCTGCGCACATCCCTCCGCCCATCTGCTGGACCTGCTGTACCTGACGCACGAGGCACGTCAGCAGCTCCTGTCGCGCCAGTCGGGGATGGTGTGGCTCGGGTTGAATGCGCTGGTGCTGCTATGTGGGTTGTTCCTGATTATTATCGGGGCCAATCGCTTTGTCCAGCCGGCCTAGTGCAGCTCCTTTATCGTTACTTCACAATAATTGCGCCCATTCGTAGATCCTTTCGCAACTGTGTCTACCCCAGCCGCACCCCCTTGTTGGCGATCGCCGCGCTCTCGGCGTAGCGCAGCGGCATGGCCGGCGACGTCCAGCCGCCGGCAATCCTGGAGGCTCTTAATGTCGGTGCCGCTGCGGATAGCCTGGCTGGCCCAGTAGTGGCGTCCATCGTGCGGCGAGAGAGTCACGAGGCCGACAGCCGCCCTATAGACGATAGCCGGTGCGCAGGCTATAATCGTAGGGCACGCGCGGTGCGCGTGCCGCTCGTCGTTGTCGCCCGTGGAGACGATGTGCTGATGCCACAACCCATGTTTCTGATCGTCGAGCTCGGCGTCTACGTCCTGGCCATCATCTGTCTGCGCCACGCATGGGCACGCGGCTGGTCGCGCCTGCTCGGCCTCATCGCGAGCATGATCTACGGCCTGCTCCTCGAGTACGGCGCAATCGTGACCTTCAATGCCTATGTCTACGGCCACTTTCTGATCATGCTGTTCGGCGCCGTGCCGCTGTGTGTCGGCGTCAGCTGGGGCATTATCATCTACACCGCGATGGAGACCTCCGATCGTTTCGACCTGCCCTGGTACCTGCGGCCAATCGTCGATGCGCTGTTGGCGCTGAATATCGACCTGAGCATGGACGCGATCGCCATCCGCCTGGGCTTCTGGACCTGGGGGCAGGCCGGTCCCTGGTTCGGCGTGCCGCTCGGCAACTTCTACGCCTGGTTCGTAGTCGTGCTCGGCTTCTCGCTGCTGCTCCGCCTCGGCCGCCTCTGGAGCCTGGCCGGCCCCCTCGTCCTCGTCTGTGATCTAGCTGTGGCCATCCTGGCGATACCGCTGTCGGTCGTGGGGCTCATCACGCTGCTCCGCCCCTATTATGCGCTGATCGCGCGGGGCGCCCGGGCGTGGCTGATCATCGGCGTGCTGCTTGGCAGCAGCGCGCTGCTCACCATGTGGGCGGCACGGCGCACGCGGCGCGACCACCCGCTGGACCTCGTGCTGCTCAGTGTGCCAGTGTTCTTCCATGTCTTCTTCTTCGGGGCGCTGCTTGCGAGCGGCATGTACCGCCAGGTTCCGGCGCTGATCGCGATCGCGGCGCTCATGCTGGTCGGCGGCCTGCTGCTGCACCTGCGGCCTTCGTGGGATCGGCTTTGCGAAGCCAGAGCGCCGCCGCCGGTGACACGGGCTGGGTAGCGCTGTGCTCGCTCGCTGTGTCATGCTGCTGGGCGGCGCTATGGACACGCAGCGCCGCCCATCGTCGCTCGATGCATCGTCGGGCCGGCGCGGGGCGAGGTGGGCGCAATCGAATCAATCGCGAATCGCGAATCAGAGATTGGTGCAATAATATTGCAATATTTATATATTTATGTTACTCTAGCGCGCTTGGGTGGAGCCGCAGCGGCGTGTGGGTAGCATTCACACGCCGCGGGATAATTCGGGGGAGGAGCGCACTGCCCGATCGGCACCTGTGGCAAAGATGGCCTGGGTCGAGGAAGGCCTCTATGGCACACGGACGATTCTGTCCACCCGCTTGTATGAAGAGAAACGCTCTATGAACCAGTCACTCCATCGCTTCAAGGCCGAGTTCTTCCGAGCGCTGGGCCACCCGGCACGGCTCGTTATCATCGAGCAGCTGCGGAGTGGCGAGAAGAGCGTGAACGAATTACAGGCCCTGCTCAGCATCGACCAATCTACGGTCTCACAACAACTTGCCGTGTTACGCAACAAGAACATGGTCGAATCACGCAAAGAGGGCACCACCGTGTATTACCAGGTGCGCGACCCCATGATCTTTCAGCTGCTCGATATCGCCCGGTCGATCTTCAACAACCACTTGATTGACACGCAACTGATGCTCCAGCAGCTTGCCGATACGGTCGAAGGCGGCTGACCGCGCTCGTTGAACTGTGTGTTGGGAGCCGTACGCCGATGCTCTTTCAGAAAATCTTTAGAACGGGTATTGTCACCGAGCCGCTTGCGCCGGGCGCCGACGAACTGTATGAGATCGTCCGGGCTCTTGATGCGCGGGTGAAGCGGCTCCTTGGCCGGGCCCTGGCGATCCGCGAAGTCGATGCCGGCTCATGCAATGGCTGCGAAATCGAGATCACCGGGCTGAGCAGCCCGGTCTATGACTGTGAGCGCTTCGGCATTCATTTCGTGGCCTCGCCGCGCCACGCCGATATGTTGCTGGTAACCGGGCCGGTGACGCGCAACATGGAAGTGCCGCTGCGCAAGACCTTCGAGGCCACGCCCGACCCGAAGCTGGTCGTCGCGGTGGGCGACTGCGCCCGCACCTGTGGTGTGTTTGCCGGCAGCTACGCAGTGGCCGGCAGCGTCGATCAGATCATCCCGGTGGACGTGTTCGTTCCAGGCTGCCCTCCCGAGCCGACCGCCATCCTGCGCGGCATTCTCGCGGCGCTGGATCGCCTGCCGCAGCGGTAGCGGGACTTCCAGAACATCTGCATAATGAGTTCGGAAACGGATATGATGCACCCTCTCTTCTTCGTGATGCTCTGTGCGTACGGCTTCGGGGCGCTGGCCGCGCTGGTGGGCGGCCGGGGAGCGGTTGGGCGCGCTCTGGTCGCCGCGGGCGCGCTGGTCGGCTCTGGAGCCGGATCGGCGCTTGGCGGACTGGTCATCATTTCAGGAACACCATACACCGCTGTGTTCAGCGCGATACTCCCCCTCACCGGGGTCGCCCTCCGGCTCGATCGACTGGGGGCATTCTTCCTGGTTGTGATCGGGCTGGTCGGCGTAGCGGCGACGATCTACGGCTTTGGGTATTCGGCCGCATATGCGGGCCGCTATTCACTGCGGCTGCTCGGCGCCATGTTCAACGTGTTGCTGCTTGCGCTCAGCGTGCAGGTGATGGCCGACAACGCGCTGACGTTTCTGATCGCCTGGGAAGGTATGTCGCTCTCGGCATACTGGATGGTTCTGACCGAACACAATCAGCCGGGGACCGTGCATGCGGGCATCTGGTACCTCGCGATGACGCACGCCGGCTTCGCCGCGCTGGTCGCGATGTTCCTGCTGCTCTCCGGCGGCGATCTGACAACCTCTTTTGCGTCGATGCGCGCGGGATCTGCGGCGCTCGCGCCACTGGCGCGCGACGCAATCTTCCTGCTGGCGCTCTTTGGCTTCGGCTCGAAGGCGGGTATCATCCCGCTGCATATCTGGCTGCCCATGGCGCACCCGGTGGCGCCGAGCCACGTCTCGGCGCTGATGTCGGGTGTCGTAATCAAGATGGGGGTGTACGGCCTGCTGCGGGTGACGCTCGACCTGCTCGGCGGCGGCCCGGTGTGGTGGGGCGGCCTCGTGCTCGGCCTCGGCGCGACCTCGGCGCTGCTCGGCGTGCTCTACGCGCTGATGGAGCACGATCTTAAGCGCTTGCTGGCGTATCACTCGGTCGAGAACATCGGCATTATTCTGATGGGCATTGGCGCGGGCCTGATCTTTCAGTCCTACGGGTTGGTGTCGCTGGCCGCACTCGGTTTCATCGGCGGCCTGTATCACACCGTCAATCACGCGAGTTTCAAGGGCCTGCTCTTCCTCGGCGCGGGATCGGTGCTCCATGCAACCCACACGCGCAATATGGAAGAGCTGGGCGGGCTGATCAAACGAATGCCCTGGACCGCGCTGTTCTTTCTCGTCGGCGCCGCCGCGATCTCAGCCTTGCCGCCGCTCAACGGGTTCGTCTCTGAGTGGCTGGTGTTTCAGGCGCTGCTTGGCGGCTTCGCCATCCCCACGCCCGAAGTGGCGGTGTTGATGCCAGTTGCCGTCGGCATCTTAGCGCTGACCAGTGGCCTGGCGGCGGCGTGTTTCGTCAAGGCGTTCGGCATCACGTTTCTCGCCATTCCGCGGTCGCACGAAGCCGAGCAGGCGCGCGAGTCGCCGCGCTCGATGCTGCTGGGCATGGGGCTGCTGGCGATCGCCTGCGTGGCCCTCGGCCTCGCCCCCTTCGCGGTCGTCCCGGCGCTCGGCCGGGTGCTGGCCGGTCTTGGTGGTCTGCCTGATACCCAGGCGACGTTCACGTTCGGCGTGGCGCTGCGAACCCCGGCCGGTTTCGGCAGCATGTCGCCGACGCTGGCCGCGCTCGGCCTGCTGATCGTTCTGGGCCTCATCCCGCCGGTGCTGCTGCTCGCGCGCGTGAATCGCCAGCTGCGCGTGAGCGACTCGTGGGGCTGCGGGCGGGTCGGGCAGACGCCGCGCATGGAGTACACCGCGACGGCCTTCGCCGAACCGCTGCGGCGCGTGTTCGCCCAGCTGTACCGCCCATCCAAAGAGCTGACGATCGACTTTCACAGCGAGTCGAAGTACTTCGTGCAGTCGATCGCCTATCACAGCGCGATCACGCCGTGGTTCGAGGAGGTGTTGTACGAGCCGTTCCTGCGACTGGTACGGCTCGTGGCGCGGCGAGTCCGCAGGCTACAGTCCGGATCGCTGTATATGTACCTCACCTATGTCGCGGTCGCGCTCCTGCTGTTGCTGGTCGTCGCAAGGTGGTTCTAAAGATGACAGGTTATCTCCTGACGGTTGGGCAGGCGCTCCTGGCGCTCGCGCTCGCGCCGGGGCTGGTGGGCTTTGTGCGCTGGGTGAAGGCCCGGCTGCAAAACCGGCGCGGCGCGCCGGTTTTGCAGCCGTACTTTGAGCTGCGCAAGTTGTTCGGCAAGGACGTCGTCATGTCGAATAACGCATCGTGGCTGTTTCGCTGCGCGCCCTACATCGTCTTCGGCAGCGTGGTGGCCGTGACGCTGCTCATCCCGCTGATCTTCGCGCCGCTGCCATTCGATAGCGTGGGCGATCTGCTGGTGGTGGTGTACTTGCTGCTGCTGGGCACGTTCTTCCTCGCGCTGGCCGGCCTCGATCCGGGAACGGCGTTCGGCGGCATGGGGGCCAGTCGCGAGATGACCGTGGCCGCGATCGCCGAGCCGACGATTGCCCTGGCGATCTTCGGCCTCGCGGTGGGCGCCGGCTCGACCAACCTTGGGCGGATCGTGATCCAGACGCTGGCCGATCCCGCCGCGGCGGTTCGCCCCGGCCATTTCCTGGCTTTCGCGGCGCTGTTCATCGTGACGCTGGCCGAAACGGGGCGCCTGCCGGTGGATAACCCCGCCACGCACCTCGAGCTGACGATGATTCACGAGGCGATGATCCTGGAGTACTCGGGTCGCTACCTCGCGCTGATCGAGTGGGCCGCCGCGCTGAAGCTGCTGATCTTCTTCGCGCTGCTGGCGAACCTGTTCATACCATGGGGCGTGGCGGTTGCGCTCACTCCGGCGGCGCTGCTGCTGGCGGTCGGCGCACTGGTCGCCAAACTCGCCGTGCTGGGGGTCGCCGTCGCCGTGATCGAGACCCGGATTGCCAAGCTGCGCCTTTTTCGCGTGCCGGAGCTGCTCAGCCTATCGTTCGTGCTGGCGCTGCTGGCCGTCACATCTTCGTTCTTGCTGAGGTAATCCAATGAACGACGCGCTCTTCGCGCAGCTTTCGACGCTCGGCGCCAGCCTGGTGCTGCTGTTCAGCTTCGTCCTGCTCTGGCGCCGCAGCCTGCACGCCTACGTGAGCGCCTTCCGCTGGCAATCGGCGGTGCTGGCGGGGATGTTTGTCATGGTCGGCGACCTTGGATCTGACCCGGAGCTGTATTTCGTCGCCGCGTTCTTCCTGGTTGTGAAAGTGATGATCATCCCGCGCTACCTCGACCGGCTGGAAAAGCGGGTGGGGGCGGAGCGCGAGTCGCAGCCGTATGTGAATATCCCCACGTCGCTGATTATCGCCGGGCTGCTGGTGCTGCTGGCCTACGCCATCACCCGCCCGCTGGTGCTGGCGAGCGCGCTGCCCACGCGCGGGGGCCTGCCGCTGGCGGTGGGGCTGATCTTCGTCGGGCTATTCGTCATCATCTCACGCAAGAAAGCGCTGACTCAGGTGGTCGGCTTTCTCGTGCTGGAGAACGGGATCGCGCTGCTGGCGATGCTGGGCACCTATGGCATCCCCCTGATCGTCGAGCTCGGCGTGTTCCTCGACGTGCTGATGGGCTTCCTGGTCATGCAGGTGTTCATCTACCACATCCATGGCACGTTCGAGTCGATCGACGTGGAACAATTGAATCAGCTTAAAGGCTGACGCTCTGCGGATGGTATGATGCTCTTTATATTGTTGCTGCTTCCCGCGCTCCTGGCGGCGCTGCTGGCATTCGTCGTACGTCCGTACCGCGCGTTCGTGGGCTGGACCAGCGCGCTGCTCTCACTGATCTCGCTCGGCGCGGCGCTGGCGTTTATTGCGCTTGCGCTGGTGGGCGGCGACGCGCCAACGTACAGCCCCGGTCAGATCTTCCGGGCCGACAGCCTCGCCGCCCTGCTGATGGTCTGCGTGGCGGCCGTCGCCACGTTCACGCTGTTCCTCAGCCCGGGCCTGGGAGGCGCTACGCCGTATGACGCCGCGCAGCTGCGCCGCTATCAGATCTTCATCAATCTGTTCATCGCCGCGATGCTGCTGGCAGTATCGACCAACAACGTCGGGATCATGTGGATTGCGGTCGAGGCTACGACGATTTTCTCGGCGTTCATCATCCCACTCACACTCACCAAAGCCTCAGTCGAGGCGTCGTGGAAGTACATTATGATCGGCTCGGTCGGCATCGCGCTGGCCTTTGCCGGAACCGTGCTCGGCTACTTCGATTTCGTCACACAGGCTGCGCACGTCGAGAACGCGCTGAACTGGACGGTGCTGCTTGCTACCGCGCCGCGGCTGCATCCCGCCGTCATGCGCCTGGCGTTCGTCTTCCTCCTGGTGGGCTACGGGTCGAAGGCCGGCATCGCGCCGATGCACACCTGGAAGCCGGACGCCTACGGCGAAGCGCCCGCGCCGCTAGCCGCACTGATGTCCTCGGCGCTGTTCGCCGTGGCAATGTACGCCATCTTGCGCTGGAAGGTGGTTGTCGACGCGACGGTGGGCGGCGGCTACACCGACAACCTGCTGTTCGTGCTCGGCATTCTTTCACTACTGATCGGTAGCTTCAGCGTGGTGCTGGCGCGCAACTATAAACGCATGCTGGCGTACTCGAGCATCGAGCACACCGGGCTGATCTGCCTCGGCCTCGGCCTCGGACCGCTCGGGGTATTTGCCGCGCTGCTGCACCTCGTCAATCACACTGCCGCCAAGTCGCTGGTATTTTTCCTCGTGGGCAATATCGAGCGTACCTACGGCTCGCCGCTGATCGAGAACGTGCGCGGGCTGCTCAAGGTTATGCCGTGGACGGGCGGGCTGTTCGCCGCCGGGCTCCTGGCGCTGATCGGGCTGCCGCCGTTCGGCCTGTTCATCACCGAGTTTGCGCTGTTCCGCGCCGGGTTCGCGCTCAACCACCCGTGGCTGATGGGCGCGGCCCTGGCGCTGCTGGCGGTGGCCTTTGTTGCCTTCATCAGCCATCTCAACAGCATGCTCTACGGCCAGCCGCCCGCGAGCGTGACCGTGGGCGATGTCGGCGGTTGGCGCATCGCGCCGCTGGTGCTCAGCGTGGCCATGCTGGTCGTGCTTGGCCTGACGCTCCCCACGCCGCTTGCAACGCTGCTGAACCAGATTGTAGCTATCGTTTCCCGATCGTGAAGGACGCCGCGCATGACCGACTTCGCACATTTGCTATCCGCCCTGGCGCAGCACCTCGATAGCCAGGTCGTGAACATCCACATCCGGCGCGGCAACGAGCTGCACGTCCAGATCGCGCGTGCCGCCGCGCCACGCCTGGCTGAGATCCTGCGCGCCGACTTTGCGGCTGAGCTGATTCTCATGGTCGCCAGCGATCGCCGGGCCGACAAGGGCGTCTTCGAGATCCATTATCTCTTCGCCAACGATCGCGAAGACTGGTTCGTACACGCCACCAACGACCTCCTGGCCGACGACCCGACGATCTCGTCGCTGGCGACGTTCTACTACCCGGCCTCGCGCTTCGAGCGTGAAATCAAGGATCTATTTGGCATCGAGGCGGTCGGACGCCCCGACGACCGCCCGCTGGTCCGGCACGCCTTCTGGCCGGAGACGTTCTTTCCGCTGCGGAAAGACGCCGTACCGCCGGAATCGTTCGCGGACGACGGCACGCCCTTCCCCTTTCTGCCGGTGAGCGGTGAGGGTGTCTACGAGATCCCAGTCGGGCCGGTGCATGCAGGCGTGATCGAGCCAGGGCACTTCCGCTTCAGCGTGGTGGGCGAGACCGTGATCGATCTGAAGATTCGCCTCTACTTCACCCACAAGGGAACCGAGAAGCTGTTCGAGGGCCGCTCGCCTGCGGCAGGTGTGGAGCTGGCCGAGCGTCTCTCCGGCGACAGCACGGTCGGCCATGCGCTGGCATACTGCCAGGCGCTGGAGACCCTGGCGGGGACCGCGGTGCCTCTGCGCGCCACATACCTGCGCGTCATCCTGCTGGAGATGGAGCGGCTGTACAACCATATCGCCGACTTTGGCGCGATCGCGAATGATACCGGCTTCGCCGTCGCCCATGCGCACTGCTTCCGCATCCGCGAGCGGCTGCTGCGCCTGAACAAGCGCCTGTCTGGCAACCGGCTGCTGCGTGGCGGCATCATTCCCGGCGGAGTCGGTCACGCGCTCCCGCCCGATCTCGATCTGGCCGCCGAGCTCGACGCGATCCTCGCCGATTTCAATGAGATCGCGGAGATCAGTCTGGGCAACACGATGCTGATGGATCGATTAGAGGGGACCGGGCACCTGCCCAGGCAGATCGCCGTCGACCACGGCGCGCTGGGATACGTCGCGCGGGCGTCCGGCATTGACGTGGACGTTCGGCGGGATCATCCCTTTGCCGCGTACGGCGCGCTGCAGGTCAACGTGCCGGTCTTCGATTCCGGCGATGTGTACGCCCGCACAATGGTGCGTGTCGTAGAGGTCCGCGAGGCAGTGAATCTCATCAAGCAAGCTCTTCCGCACAGCGCGAGCGGGCCGCTCGCGGCGCCGCTCGGCCGGCTACCCGCGTTCGAGCCGGCCTTCGGGATCGTGGAAAGCTGGCGCGGCGCGATTGTCCACTGGGTCATGGCCGATCGTGACGACAAACTCTACCGGGTCAAAATCAAAGATCCATCGTTCGTGAACTGGCCAGCGCTGTCGTTTGCCGTACTCAAGAACATCGTGCCGGACTTCCCGCTGTGCAACAAGTCATTCAACCAATCATACTCGGGGAACGATCTGTAGAGAACATCGCTGCTCGCTAGCTCATCCAGCCGCGCCGCCATCACCCCGTCACCGGCCGGCACAGCCCCATCCCGCACGCCGTCTCTATGCCGACGCCGAGGTAGAAGACCGCCTCGGCCAGCAGCGCGAGCAGCCGGACCTGCTCGGCGTCGGCGGGCAGATCGTACTCGCACCGCCCAACGAAGCCCTTCTGCGGGCCTTTGCTCAGGCTGATCTGGGTCGAGCGCAGGTCGTAGTGGCCGACCAGCGTCTCGCGCGCGGCCTGCTCGACCGTCTCCACCGGGACCTCCAGCCCGGCGGGCGCCAGCTCGTTCCAGCGCCGGGCGATGGCTGGGAAGAGCGTCTCGGGCACTGGCAGCAGGCTCTGGCGCGCGCGACCGTCGGCGCGCGTGCCCTGGTCCAGGGCGGTGGCTGTGACGAACTCCAGCACGACGAGCGGCGCCGGCTCGCGGCGCTCCCGCAGATCGGCGAAGGTACCGTAGCCGGCCCACGGGTGGCTCCAGGGCGTGCCAAGCACGTCGCCGTGATGCAGCACCGCGTCGCCCAGCCGCACAAGTGGCTCGGGGGTCTGCTGGATCAGCGCATGCGTGAAGGGCGCGAACAGATCCGTCCGCAGCAGCGTGACCCGCAGGTCGACGGCATGCGACGGCGGCATGCCGCGCGGCCCCTGATCCGGCACGACAGCCACGGTGTAGGGCTTGGCAGCCGCGTCGACGTCCAGCCGCGCGGCCAGATCGGGGGCGACCTGCCGCACCAGGTCGAGGAACAGCGCCTGCGCGCCGTGCCCCTGCGCCAGCGGCCCGCCCCCGCGCACCGGCCGCAGCCGGATCACGAAGGCGTATAGGTCGGGGAGATCGGTCATAGGTGTGCGCTCCACTCAAGATGCCTGCCGCAAGCATAGCACGCTGCCCGGGGCCGAGTAGGTTTACTTTTGCCATTAGCGGTAACGTTTTGTCAACCTTTTGAAAAATGCTCTTGCCGCATTGTCTAGGCCAGGCTGTGGCGGATGGCGAACGCCGTGGCGGCGGCCCGATTGTCGGCGCCGGTCTTGGCGAAGATATTGGCCGGCTGGTTGGCGATGGTCTTCTCGCTGAGGATCAGGGGAGAAAGGCGCGCGGCTCAGGGCGCTCCAGAGCCTCCACCTCGCGCTGCGCCGCCTCCAGCCAGCGCTCGGCGTCGTCCCAGCGGCCCTGGAGGATTGCACCCTGCGCCTGCAGCGTGTAGATGTGGCGGAGCTGATAGGGATCGCGCGTGCGGCGCGCACACTCCAGCTGCCGATCGGCCACCGCGAAAGCACGCGCCAGATCGCCGCTCCAGTAGTAGGCGTGGCCGAGGAGCGCGCAACACTCGGTCGCCTCGACCAGATCGCCGGCCTCTTCGGCCAGAGCCAGCCCACGCTCCAGAAGCGCGATCCCCTCGGCCAGCTCACCGCCGCGCACCAGCACATTGCCGAGCGCCCGGCTCGCCGCCGCGACGAGTCGCGTCTCCTCGCACTCGTAGGCCAGCACGAGCGCTGCCGGCAGTACACGTGCCCCCGCTCGTGTTCGTGAAGGCTCATCGCCAGCAGGCTCCCAGGTCGAGCAGCGCCTGGGCCAACACCGGGCCGGGCTGGCCGGCAAGCAGATCACAGGCCGCTTCAAAGGCCGAGCGAGCCGCGGCCAGGTCCTCGATCCGCCAGGCCGCGTGCCCGCGCTGCCGGACGGCCAGGGCCGCCTGCTCCGGATTTCCAGGCCGAACAAACCACTCCTGAGCCGCGCTCAAGGCGTCGATCGCCGCTCCGCGATCTGTCGTCCCGATCCCCCATGTCAGCTGCGTCCGACACGTTCACACTGCCTTTCTGCCCAAGCGCATGGATGTCGCTGTCAGGTGGTCCGGCGATCGAGGCGGATCACCGGGATGGTGCGCTTGAGCTTGCGCTCGTACTCGGCGAAGACCGGGAATCTGGCAGCGTGTCGCGCGAAGATGGCGTCCCGCTCCGCTCCAACCACCTCGGTCGCGCGGACGGGGATGGTCTCAGTTCCCTGCTCGATCGTGATGTCGGGATTGGCGACGATGTTGGGGGTTTTTGCAAGACCCCTCTTTCAACTCACAGTTTTGGGGCGCTACATCGTCATCGCTCCGCTGCCCCCGCGATAACTGCTACGGCGCTGCCATGCGGAACCACACGGTTGTTGTCCGCGCTTCGGGGTCGAGCGACACACAGTTGTTATCCCGGCATTCGGCGGGGTGCTCGTTAACCGTGATCCCCGTGGCGCCCGCTGGCAGGTAGAGCCGCACCACCTTCGGGCGGCGCGCGGCGCGCACCTCGTTCCGCAGCATCACTGCGCCGCGTCCTTGCGCATCCAGGGTCAGCTCCAGCGTAACCGGGCCGAACCGGGTGGGCGTCCGCTCCAGGAAGACCCGCCGGCCGGGGATGAGCCACTCCGGCGGCAGGCCGGGCAGCAGCTCCAGTTCTTCGCCGCGCTCGAAGACCAGCAGGTGCCGCACGAGCCGGATGAACTCAGCCGACCCCCAGTTGTGCGGCATGTCGCCGCAGACCTGGCCGTGCTGGCTGGATGCGAGCGACTGCTCCTCGCGCCACACGCGTGTGGGCGTGGCGTGGTTGGCGTAGGCGTACAGGTAGTCCAGCGCCTTATCGGGCCGGCCGGCGTACAGCCAGGTGTGAGCGTAGAACGAGGCGGCGTAGGTCCACAACGCGCGGTAGGGCAGCCAGCCGGTGGTCGCCGGAATGCCCTCCTCGTCGTCGCGCAGGTCCAGCAGGGCCAACAGGTTCTGCACCAGTGGGTCGTCGGGTGTGAAGATCTCGCCGGGCCAGATCGCCTGCGCGTAGGCCCAGGTGGCCGTCTCCGGCTGGATGCGCCGCCACGGCGGCGGCGTGCCCTGGTAGTCCGCTACTGTGTGGTGGTCGCCGCTGCCGGGTAGGCACATCGGCAGGTAAAGCGTACCGTCGGGCAGCCCGCACATCGCGCGTGCGGCGCTGGCGCGGAAGTCCTCCATCAGGCTCTCGTAGTCGGCCTGGAAGCGTGCGGCGTCCTCGGCACAGCCTAGGCGGCGCGCCGCGTCGGCGATCGTCTTCAGGCCCACCAGCGTCCACAGCACGGTCGTGTATTCGGGCCGTTGGCCGGCCAGCCCACCGTCGGCGAAGGCCACCGGCAGCAGGCGGTAGGCCGGGTGCTCGGGCAGCAGCGCGCGGGCCTGCTCGCGCAGCCCCTCGATGTAGGCTACTGCGTTGCGGACGGTGGGCCAGGCTGCGCGCAGCCGTCGGTCATCGTCCAGCAGCTCGCACTGGCGCACCAACGTCGTGAGCGCGATGCCGGTCTCCTTAGTGTGGTGTTCTAACTGCGCTATCGCCCCGTTCGGCCGTATACGCTTGAGCAGCGTTTCCAGCGCAGCCCTGGCCTCAGCGGCGTGGCCAAGGTACTGCGCACACTCCAGGATGAAGTGCCCATCCACCACCCACAACCCACGGTAGCACGTCGGCCCCACCTGGAACACCGGCAGGCCGTCCACGATCTCGCGCGCCTGCAGGATGTTACGCGCACAGGCAATGACCATGTCCATCACCGCTAGGTCCGGCACCTCCAGCGCCAGCGGCTGCAGGTCGTACCCCTCCCAGAAGGCGCGCTCGGCCTCAAGCGCAGCCTGTGTCCACGCGAAGTCGATGTCACACGTCTCGCTATGGTTGAGCGGGAACACCAGCGCGCCAGCGACCGTCTCGCGCCCGTGCAGCAGCACCGGCTCGGTTGCCAGCCCGAGGGTCGGCCGGTAGCCGCTGGCGCTGTGCAACCGCAGCCGCTCCCGCACCGAGACCAGTGCCAGCGGTCCGGGCGCCGGCAGCGCCTCGTCCTCGGTGTGATTCGCGTGTTCCCAGATGCGGTGATATGAGACGTTGGCCGGCTCGACGGCGAAAATCTCACGGGCCGGCGCGCTGGATCGACCACAGAAGACTCGGTTGCGCTCGTAGGCGTCGATCCGCAGCCCGGTCATGAACTCGTCCACGTCGGCGGCGGCGCGGATCGACCACAGCACCACATCCGAACGCCGGTCACCGTCGTGCTGGTGGCCGAATGTCCGCAGATCCAGCGTCGCGCGCGGGTAGCGGATGGTCGTCACCACCACCGGCACGCGCGCGCGCTCGGTGCGCTGGATAACCTCGACCGGCGCGTGGTCGGTCTGGATGCCGAACTCGAAGACCCGCTCGAAGTACCAGACATCGAAATCGAGCGAGCGGAAGCCGTACAGCAGCGCGCCGTCCTCGCGCACCAGCGACTTGTATGGGTCGTCGGGTCGGCAGATTACCGTCCAGCGCGAGGCTGGGGCGTAGCGAAAGTCTATCTCCCGTGCTGCGGACATGGTGTCAACTCCTGTGTCTGCTGTACGCCACCAATTGTGTGCTCTACTGCCTGGCGAAAAGCATTGCGGATGCGGCGTGGAGCCAACTGGTACAATACACGACGAGCAAAGCGGAAGAGGCTGGCCGGCGTGTCGTCCTGGTTGACTCGCGCAACACCAGCAAACGCTGTAGCCGATGTGGGCAGTTGGTTGCCAAGGATTTGAGCGTTCGAGTACATTCGTGTCCAGTGTGCGGCCTGGTTCTCGATCGAGACGAGAACGCCGCGATCAACATACTGGCATTGGGATTACAATGCCTGGGTGCAAGTCCCTAGAAGCCCACGTGCTTTAGCCATGGGAGTAATCACTTCAGCCCGGTCATGGTGATCCCCTCCACCACGCGCCGCTGGAAGGCCAGAAACACCAGGTAGACCGGCAGCATCGCCAGCAGCGACACCGCCATGAGCTGGTTGTAGACAGTCTGGTAGGTATTTTCAAACGTCGCCAGGCCCAGCGGGATGGTCCGCAACTCCTCGCTGGTCACGATGATCAGCGGCCACAGCAGTTCGTCCATCGTGGTTAGAAAGGTCAGGATACTGAGGGTCGCCAGGATCGGCCAGGCCATCGGCAGGACCACGCTCCAGAAGATGCGCGGCTCGGACGCGCCATCGATCCGTGCCTGGTCCAGGTAGTCGTCGGGCAGATCCTCCATGAACTGGCGGATGAGAAAGATTCCGAACGCATCCACCATGATCGGCACGATCAAACCGAGGTAGCTGTCTACCCAGCCCAGACGCTTGACGACCAGGAATAGCGGGACCATCGTGACCTGGAGCGGGATCATATAGGTCGCCAGGATGATCAGAAAGAGCACGCGCCTGAGCGGAAACTGGAACTTGGCGAACCCGTAGCCTGCCAGGCTAGCGACAGCGAGGTTGCCGGCCGTGATCGCCGCCGCCACGCCGAGGCTGTTGGCGAACCACCGCGCGAACGGCTTCTCCTGGAACGGCCTGACGAAGTTTTCCCACGCCAGTCGACTCGGCAGCCAGGCGCTGTTGAACACCTCGGCGTCCGGCTTGAGCGCCGTGGCGATCATCCACAGCAGCGGGAAAAGCATGACAAGCGCGCCGAATGTCAGGGCGGCGTAGAACAGGGTCGCACGGGCCACACGGTTGGATGTCGCTGCAACCATCATCGCCTCTCACTGGCTGCGGCGGAACAGCCGCAGTTGCACGACGCTGAAGACCGTCAAAAGAGAACTCCTTCCATCGAGGTACGGCCACACCTCGGCGCGGGGACCGCCGATCTTTAGGCGGCGGAGGAAGCGCCGGGCACCCCGTATCATTTGCGAAATCACGCTATATATGGGATACTATGCATATGCAACGCACGATACGCATAGAACTTGAACCTTCGCCTGCCCAGGCCGCCGCACTCTCCGACACGAGCCGCCAGTTTACGGCGGTGTTCAACGCTGTGTGCGCCTATGGCTGGCAGCAGAACGAGAAGAACGGTATTGAGCTGCACCGCGCGTTGTACTACCCCCTCAAGGCCGACTACCCGGCCCTGGTGAGCGACCTGCACGTACAAGCGCGGGTGAAAGCGACTGAGGCGGTCGCAAGTGCCTTTACGTTGCGAAAACAGGGCCGCAAAGTCAGTCCGCCGCACGCGGCGACCTGCCCACCGCGCTACAACCTGCACACCTACCGCGTGGATTGGGAGAGCTGCACGGTGCGCATGTCGCTCGTTGGTGGACGACAAACGATCCGCTTCCGCCTCCAGGACTACGCGGCGAAGTATGCCGGCTATCCGGTCGATACCGCCGACCTTATCCAGCGCGATGGCGGCTGGTGGCTGCATGTGGTCGTCACCGTTCCTGCTCCCCAGGTCGAACCGACCGAACAGGTGGTCGGAGTGGACCTGGGCATCAACCGGCCCGCCGTCACGTCCACTAACCAGTTCCTGGGTCAGCGGCGCTGGAAGGCGGTCGAGGGGCGCGCTTTCAAGATCATCCGCGCGCTGCAAAAGCATGGCACGAAAAGCGCCAAACGGCATCTGCGCAAGCTCAAGTGGAGAAGGGCGCGCTTCCGGCGCGACGCCGATCACATCCTGAGCAAGCAGATCTTGGGGGCTGCCGAGATGGGCAGTACGATCGTGCTGGAAAACCTCAAGGACATCCGCAAACGGACGAAGGCCAGGCGGCGCACCCAAACGAAGCGCCGGATGCATAGCTGGCCGTTCGCCAGTCTCAAGGCCAAAGTGGAGTACAAGGCCGAGGAACGGGGTTGTATGGTGGTCGCGGTTGACCCGCGACATACCTCGCAGCTGTGTAGCTGCTGCGGGCATATCGCCCGTACCAACCGCCGTTCGCAGAGTGACTTTTGGTGTCGGCAGTGTCATGTGCGTCTCAATGCTGACCTGAACGCCGCTCGCAACATCGCGGCCAAGTACCGTGCCGGTGGGTGCACATCCCCTGCCGGTGGGCTGCGCAACCAGCCGATCGTGTCCAACTCGACGCCACTGGCATCGGGTTGAGGCGCAAGCTGTTCGCCTCGAGGCGACAGCTGTTGACTAGGAAGATGAACATGATCACCGACTCGGCAGCTGCGCGGCCCATCCGCGAGAAGCGGAAGGCGGTCTCGTAAATGTTGAACGTGAGCACCAGCGTGCTGTTGTCCGGCCCGCTCAGTGTCATAATGAACATCGGGACGAACACCTTGAAGCCGAGTTCTCCTTCTTGAGCCTATGGCATCACGCGCCACCGTGCGCCTGCGCAGCCTGCGCCACACGGCGGGCGCCCTCGCGCAGCGCCTGCACGATCGGCGGCTCGATCGCGATCTCGATCTGTTGCAGCCCCAGCAGGCAGGCGCCGAGCACTGGCGGCAGCTCGGCCAAGGAGATCTGGCAGTCGGGCAGCCGATCGGCCAGCGCCGCGCGGAGCGGTGCGAGCACGATCTCGCCGGCCTGGAACAGGCCGCCGACCAGCGCCAGCTCGCACGGCCCATCCGCCATGCCGATCCGCCGCGCAACCGCGGCGGCGCAGTCGGCGATGGCCCGCATGCCGCGCGCGACCAGACCCAGCGCCGCCGCATCGCCCTCGCGCGCGGCGCCGAGCACCAGCGGCGCCAGCGCCGCGACCTCCGCCCGCGACATGCCGACGACGTACAGGCGGTGCATGATGTCGTTCATGATCTCGATCCCCAGCTGGCGCTGGACCAGATCCACCAATTGCGTTGGTGGGATGCGCCCGTCGAAGGCGCGCACCGCTGCCTTCATCGCCTGGAGGCCGAGCCAGTACCCGCTGCCCTCGTCCGAGATGATATGTCCCACCCGCCCGCACGCCAGCCCACGTCGGCCGCGTTCATCCCGAAGGTGGACGAGCCAGTGCCAGCGATCTGCACGATGCCGGGGCGGCCGGTCAGCCCGCCAGCCAGGGCGATCCGGCAGTCGTGGTCGGCGCCGACGCGCTCGGGTGGGGCCAGGTCCAGGACTCCCGCCATAGCCCGCACGATTGCGTGGTCCTTGGGCGAGACCACGCCGGCGATTCCCAGAAACGCCGCGTCGAAGCGCCGCGTCGCTCGGCCCGCCATCCGCCTGGCCGCCGCCACAGCCCGCTCGATCTCAGCGCGCGCCGCCTCCACACCGACATCGTCGTAGTTTGATGGGCCGGCCAGCCCGACCCCGTGCAGGCGGCCGCCCTCGTCGACGATTACCGCCGCAGTTTTCGTCCCGCCCCCATCGATTCCAAGCACGTAGTGATTCATCGCGGTGCTCCTGTGCTGCGGGCGTGATCGGGCTTGACAAACGCGGCGATGACTTTCGCGTGCCCCGCGCCGGCGTTGACCAGGCGGTAGCGCTCCGCGGCGGCCGGGACGACGAACGTCTCAGCGTAGTTGAAACGCTGGCGCTGCCCGTTGGCGGTCTCGAGCTCGATCGCCTGGCCCTCGACCAAACTCATGATCTGGCACGAGCCACGGGTAGTCGCTTCGACCCGATCGGTGAAATCGAAGCGGTGCACGTCGTAGAAGTGATCGCGATGGGTCGGCAGGTGCCAGCGCCGCCAGCCCGGTCCCTCGCTCAACAGATATGGCTTCGAAACGAACTCCTCG
>Ga0137375_10002154_pt1 | contig 23172 bp, 21 predicted proteins | sample SagtaG_24_FD_104936 | JGI IMG/M metagenome (GOLD analysis project Ga0137375, IMG submission 104936) | Vadose zone soil microbial communities from Sagehorn Ranch, Mendocino, California, USA - Sage1_R_113_16 metaG | ecosystem: Environmental > Terrestrial > Soil > Vadose zone | place: USA... | reverse complement strand
GCAGTTCTGGTCGTATGCCTGCGCCAGCACCACTGGCCGCCCAAGAAATGCACTGTAGCGCTCGACTGCCAGAGCCAGAGCCTGATTCTCAACCTGGCTCAGCGCCGTGAACGGGCTCAGCGTTGAGTGCGTAGAATGGTACCGTCGGCAAATGCCTGGTCGATCGCAGGCTGGCTCAGCCCGCTGGCGCGCTGGGCGATGCCCCAGGCTGCGCCGGGATACTCCTGCGCCTGAACCGCGCCCAGCCAGCGCACCACCTCGTCCGGCCGTGCGAAAGGAGCTCCTACGAGGCGCTGGTTGTGCAGGCGCTGCTGGGCGATATCCAATGATGTCATCTGCGTCAGCCCAGAACGGCTGTGAAAAACGTGTCGATCGCATCCTGGTCGGCGGCCAGATGCCGGCCCGCCACGATCTTACCATTTTCAAAGCTCCACAGGACGCACAGCTGCTGGTCGAGGTTCGGGCCATCGGCCCGGCTGGTGCGAATGTGCTGGCACTCCGCGACATAGGCATCGTTGACGCCAGTGATCAGCTTTTCGATGCTAGGATTCGATCTGCCCATGACATTGCCTATGCCATCGAAGAAGGCCTCAATCGCGTCAATGCCCACCTTCGTTCCGCTTAAGCGGTGGTGGCCCGGAAACGACCACGTGGCATGTTCGGCCAGCACGTTGCGCAGGCCTTCGTGGTCGCGGCTGCCGTAGGCGGCAAAGAACCTGTCGATCAGGTCAAGGTTAGGATGACTCATACTCAACTCCATCTCTCGCCGTGAAAGCACACCTGGCGTATCCTGGCTTAGGCGTGTTGCGCTTGCTGCTCCCAGCTTAGCACATCCCCTTCGAGCACGTCCGCAAGCCCAAGTCGCGTCAGCATATGGATGATTTCGCTCCGATGCTGCATGTTGTGCGTAACCACGTGCGCGATTGTGCCACCGAAGGTTTTGGGCCGCGGCGGGTCATCCAGGACATCGACATAGCTGGCGTCCCAGCGGCCCTGGTCGCCGATCGTGCGTGCCAGTGCCGCAAAATCCTGATAGACGCTCTGCCACGCTGCGATCAGTTCACTGGGCGTGGTCACCGCTTCCTCAGCGGACTGCCGCACCGGGCGCTGCGCCATCAGATCCGTCCAGACGCGCACATTGCCGATCATATGCTGGAAGGTCGCCTCTAGCGTCTGATGTCCCAGGTCAAACGGCTGGGTCCATTGATCCGCACGCAGCTCGCGGCAGCGCTCCAGGAGCTGTGTGCTCGTCCAGCGATCGTGGCCCAGCAGTCGATCAAGCAAGTCCATGGTTCCTCCTTCTGCGCGTGCCAGCGGGCAGGATGCAGCTATTGTACAAGTGTTCTGTCTGGTAGGCAACTCGATGCAGATCAGAGTAAAGCACAGATTTCATCTAAATCAGTCATACTCCCCAAGATGACTAACGGGCTATTGTCGCCTGCGCTGCGCCCGGCATATACTACACCAGAACGTTGTACTCCTTCATCTTAACCAGGGAGATACTAGACCATGCGCCTGCTGCTCGACCAACGCTCATACGACGAGATGCTGAGCAAGCCCTCCCACCCGCGCGACTGCTATGTGCGTGGGGCTGAGTATCTGCACCACCTGTATGCCGACGGCGTCAAGTACCTTGTCGCGCGCGCCGTCTACGATTGCATCAAGCGCGCTCAGGATGCCGGCGACAATGATGCGCTGCTGCACCTGATGTTCCACAAGGACGAGCTGGAGAAGCTGGTCACCGAGGCGCGCACCAAGGGCGTGAACTTGTCGGCCACCCGCGCGCTGGGCGATCCGCCGCCGAGCGATGATATGTCGATGCCGAAGCTTTCGAACAGCTTTATCCCGCGCGAGCCGCAGACGATCGAGCAGACTGGCCTGAATCGCACCTTCCTATACGAGCATCTGACTCGGATCATCTATAACAAAGGCCGTGTGACCGGCTTAGAGCTGGTCGAAGAGATGGGCTTGCCCTACCAGATCATCGACACATTGCTGAAGGAGCTACGTGGCCAGGAGCTGATCGATATTGGCGGCCAGCGCGGCTACGGCGATGTTAATTACGAATACATTTTGGCGCCACGCGGCAACCAGGCCGCCGTCGACGCGCTGCTCAAAACCATGTACTCCGGCCCCTGCCCCGTCACGCTCGACGAGTGGATCGCCTCGGTCAAAGCCCAGACGGTCAAAGATGTGGTTGTGACGCGCAAGAACATTCGTGAAGCCTTCCAGGGTCTGGTGATCGACGAATCGATCCTCAACCAGGTCGGCCCGGCGGTGAACTCGGCCTCGTCGGTGATGTTGTTCGGTTTCCCCGGCAACGGCAAGACCACTATCGCCGAGCGGATCACGCTGCTGATGGGCGACGACATCTTTATCCCCTACACGGTGTACGCCGATGGCTCGATCATCAAAATGTACGACTCGATCGTCCACGAGCCGCCCAAGAACGAGCTATCGACCACGCTGGAGTACGACAAGCGCTGGATTCGGATCAGTCGTCCAGTGGTTATCACTGGCGGCGAGCTGACCCTCGAAGGCTTGGGGCTGGTCTACAACAGCGATTCGAAGATGTACGAAGCGCCGTTCCAGATGAAAGCCAACTGCGGCATCTTTCTGATCGACGACTTCGGCCGCCAGCAGGTGCGCGTGTTCGACCTGCTCAACCGCTGGATCGTGCCGCTAGAGAAACGCTACGACTTCCTGACAACCGTGACCGGCAAGAAGCTCCAGATCCCATTCGACCAGCTGATCATGTTCTCGACTAACCTCGACCCGAACGATCTGGGTGACGACGCGCTGCTGCGGCGGATCAAGTTCAAATTCGAGATCATCGACCCGACCGAGGTGCAGTGGCGCGAGATCTGGAAGATCATGTGCCGGGTGCTGAAGGTGCCGTATGACGATCGCGGCCTGGATTACCTGCTGGCAAAGTGGTACAAGCCCGACGATCGGCCGCTGCGCATGTGCCAGCCGCGCGATATTTTGCTCCAGATGACCTCGATCGCGAAGTATAATATGGAGACGATCTCGCTCAGCGCCGACCTGATCGACGCCGCCTGCGAGACCTACTTCATCAGCAAGATCAAGAAGAACTTCGGCGCGAAGGTGCGGCTCGATTTGTAATCCAACGCGCGTCGAGCAGTTCAGGTCGCTGGGGCATGCGGCTCGCCGCATGCCCCAGCGACCTGTTTATTTTTTGGCCGAGCTAGCGTGGAATGCACTGCGGCGCATTCTACGCTAGCTCGGCTAGCATATTTCGTCCACATAGTTGGACGGTCAGCCACAGCTCAGCAGGCGCGATTTCAATCGCCAGCAGTATATTCTTTAGCAGAACGGAACCGCATATCGAAGGGTGCGGCGTGCTAGAATCGCACCCTTCGGCCGAGGCGCCTCTGGACCCAGGATGTTGTCTGATATTGCGTTCCTTCAGCGCCCTAGCGTCGGGGTCGGCGAAAGCTCGGAGATCACAGTTGGCGACTGGCGGCGTGCGGTGGCGCTGGGTGTAGCTGGCTTGGTCGGAACGCTGGTGCTTGTCGTGACACTGGTGTTGGTCGGGATGCTGGTTGGCGCCTGCGTCGGCGTTGGCGATAGCTCCGAGATCGTGGTTTGAGCCGGTGGGAAGGTGGGTGGCAATGGCGCCTGCGTGGCGCCGAGATCGAGCGCGGTGTCGCTGGAGATATCGCTCAGGCGCTGAAGGAAGCGCTCGACGCGCGCCGAGCGGCGGTCGAGCTCGGCCAGCAGCATGGCGCGGCCAACCTCGACGGTGGCAAAGATCGCCACGGCGTTGCGGCTGTCGCGCGCCTCGGCCACCAGCGTGGCGTTTTGGCTGGCGCTCTGCTGGCGCTCATCGCGGAGCGTGTTACGCAAATCGGCGATATTCGCAAGCTGGTTGTTGATCTCGCCCAGCGCCTCGTGATCGGTGGCGTAGCGCTGCGCCTGCGCGGCCACCTCGGTCTGGAGAGCGCTGTTCTGCGCTTGCAGCACCGCGCCCTGCGCCTGCACCGTGGCGAGCTGGGCCTGGGCCGCGCCAAGCTGGCGCGGCGTGTCGGGCGTATAGCCAAACCAGATCAGCGCGCTCGCGCCGGCCAGCAGCACCAGAAACGTGGTGATCAGGATCACCAGAATCGCCGAGAGGAACCGCCCCACGCAGCCGCCTCGCCTGCGCGCAGGTGCAGCTGCCGCCCGCGAGATCGATGGCGATGACCCATTTTCGGGCTGCGCCGGACTCTGCTCTTCCGTCACGGCGTCACCTCCGGCACACCCAGCGCGGTCGCGCCGCCACGGTTGGCCGCGCTGCCGGGCGCGCCGGGATACAGCGAGCGCTCGGCCACAATCGGCTGAGTCGAGCGCACGGTCGCCGCGAGTGCGGGCTGGCCGGGGTACAGCTGGTGCGCCGCGAGGGTGTAGCGCGAGCCGCCGGCCATCACCACCGACTGGCTAGCCTTCTTGCCGTCGGCCAGCACAAATTCCACCGTCACGCGCGCCTGGTTCTTGCTGGGGTTGCTCAGCAGCAAGTACTCCAGGAAGCTATCGCTGGTGCGGCCATCGGCGAATAGCCAGGTAAACGCCGGCTCGGTCGCGCCGGCATTTGCGGCGCCCGCGCTCGGCGCAGGCGCGCTGCCACCGCTGTTGTTCCAGTACATCGACCGCTCGGCCGCAATCGGCCGGTCGGCCACGATCGTGGTGGCGATGCCCAGTTCCGGCACAACCTCGTTGACGTTGATCGGCAGGCGCGTCTGGGGTGGCACAGCATATTTGCGCGTCAGCGAGGTGCCCGAGTCGGTCAGAAATGTGACCGCCACATTAGTCGGCTGCGCGTTCGGGTTGAGCACCAGGATGTTCATCTGAAACGGCGCCTGAGTGGTGCCCTCGGCGAAGTACCAGTGCCGCGAGAGCTTGACGATGCCATGGGCAGTGTGGACTCCCCCAGCGGTTGCACTGCTAGCTGGGCCGAAGATCATGGTGCGCTCGGCGACGATTGGCTGAGTTGCGATCACCCGCGCGCCAAAGCCCACGCCTGCCAGCCCGTCGCCGACGGTCACGACCGTGCGCTGGAGCGGCGCGATCTTGACAAACTGCTCGGCGGTTCTGCCATCGTTCTGCATGTAGGTGATCGTCGCGCTGGCATCGGCCGCCTGAGGATTGAACAGCAACAGGTAGGTCTTGTCGGTTCCATTGGTCGAACCTTCGGCGAAGTACCAGACCCGCGAGGGTTGGCTGACGCCTGGCCCAGCCGTAATATCGTTGCCGAAACTCATGAAGCGCTCGGCTACCACTGGTGCATTCGACTCGACGATCGCCGGCACGTCGCTGGTATCGTTGAACAGGTCGTTGACCAGCAGGTCGGCCCGCCCGCCGGCCGGCACCGTCGCGTCGCGCAGAACTGCCGGGCCGGGCTGACGCAGCAAATTGAAGCGCACGTTGGCCGTTCCAGCGTTCGGGTTTAGCACTGCCAGGCGCTCGGAGAAGGTAAGCGCGTTGCCTTCGGCGAAGTACCAGCGCGCCCGCACGGTTAATTGGTCGGCGCTCTGGCGCAGCGCATCGAGCTGGGCGCGCATATCGGGCGACGGGTCGCCGGATTCAGGCGCAATGTCGAAATGCGTTACGATATTTGGGCGCGTGGCCGGCGCGCCGCCGCTGGCCACCAGCGTGTGCTGTCCCGTTGGCGCAATACCATACGCTTGGCCAAGCCAGGCCAGCAGGCTCGCCAGCGCAGTCTGCTGCTGCGCGGGCAGGGCCGAGCTGCCAATCAGCGCCACCTGAAGCGCGGCATCGCCGCCGGAGAAGCGCGCCACCGAGGCGGTTGGGCCACCGGCGCGCGCGGCGTAGATGGTGCCATCGCGGTCGATCACAAAGTGATACGGCAGATCATCCCAGCCGAGCACCTGCGTGTCGTATGCTGCCAGCGCGCGCAGGAACGGCGGCGCGTCGGCCACATCGTCGGCGCCAATTTGATGCAGAATAATGCCGCGTGGTGTCTGGCGCACGATCGGCGCAGTGGGCGCGCTGGCGCCCCAGCTATCGCGCTGGATGATCTGCGGTGGCGCGGTGAGCGTGACCAGGCCATATGGCGCGGGCACCCGCGGCAGGCCGGCCGCGCGCGGCGGGCCATCGGTTGCATCCAGGTAGCTGAGGGCGATCTCCTGAAGCTCGGGCGAAGCGTTGTTGGCGGCGGTGCTAAGCGTCGCTCGGAACTGCAAGAACGTCGTCGCGGCGGGGAACACTCGCACCGACTCAAGCGCTAGCGCGCCGTCATCGGTCTGCGACCGCGCATCGCCGCCCGGCAACGGCTGCCAGGCGACCGCGCCGAGCTCGCCCGGTGTTGGGCCGCCGCGCACCTCTAGCTTCAACGTCGTGCTGACCGGGACAATCGCCTTCCAGACCGCGCCGACGGCGTTGAAGGAAAAATCGGTTCGGACGATATCGGAGGTGAACGTTCCCGACGTGCTAGCATCAGCCAGCCGCAGCTCACCATCGGCGTTGTTGCTGATCAGCAAGCCGTCCAGCGTTCCGCGCTGCCAATCGGCCACCTTGCTGAGCGATACCTTGCCGATCTGTACTTGAACCGATGTCTGCGCGGCGAGCAATGGCGCGCGGACGAACACCCCCACCCCCGCGAGCATAACCAGGATGAACAGCAGCAACGCACGTCGCATCGTGTCTCCTATGCCATGTGCGGAGTTCAAAGTTAAGCATTAAGAGTGAAGAGTTGAGGCATGCCCAACTTTTAATTTTTAACTCTTAACTTTGAACTTTGAACTCATCACTACTTCGGATTCAGCGCCTCTACCGTGTACTGATTAGCTGAGTCGTACAGCATCCAACCGCCGGCCTGGCCGAAGTCCTCGGCCGCTTTGATCTGTGCACGAACCTCATTCGGCCCATATTCGACAATCTGATCTTTGGGCACCCAGGTGAGCGTGAAATCTTGCAGCCAGGGCCGCAGCATCGCGCGCTTGCCGACCATCTGCTTGGCGCCCTTCTGCAAACTGTCGAGAACAATCTCATACGGGTGCTGGGCCGGATTACCGAAATCGAGCGCACCCGGCCAGAAGTGCGACGGGTAGACCATTGGGCAGACGTAGTCGGTATGTTCGCCCATCCGCCCGATATCCTGGGCGATCAAATCCGATGGCTCCCAGGCCACGACACCAAAGACATCGACCGAGAGATACGCGCCGGCGGTGTTGATCGCCGCCTGCGACTGGGTCAGCATCTCGACGATATTGGCATATTTCTCTTCGGTTGTAGCGTCGGGTTTCGAGAGCTTGAGGCGATCTTTATCTGCGGCACCAAACTCCAGTGAAGGGAAGCGAATATAGTCGAAATTAACCTCGTCGAAGCCCATATGCGCAGCCTCGACCGAGAGCTGGATGTTGTAATCCCAGACATTGCGGTTCCAGGGATCGAGCCAATCATAAAGGATGCCGGGGCCGGGATAATCGGCGAATACCCCGCCGTTCGTAGCATCCTGCGCGGCCCATTCCGGCTTGGCTTCGGCCAGCTGATTGTCGTGGCTAAAAATAGCCACCCGCGCGATCGTGTAGATGCCGCGTTTCTTGGCCTCAGCGAGGATGGCCGGCAGATCCATGCGCGGCTGCGAGGTCTTCAGCTCTTTGACGATCGGCACCTGCGAGTCGTAGTAGACCACTCCAAGGTCATCGCGCAGATCGGATTTAAGATCGATCACAATTGCGTTCAGCTCGGTCTTGTCGATCGTATCGAAGAACTTCATCAGCAGGTCGTGGTTCGCGGCCACCGCCGCAGTGACATACAGCGATTTGGAGAAGAACGGATCGAGCTTGATCGTGCTGGGCACACTGCCGGGCTTGACCTCAATCACTGCCTTGCGGTAGCCGGGCGCGAGCACTTGGATGAAACCCTGCTCCGGCAGCCCATCGAGCTGAAAAGTTCCATTGGCGCTATTGTCGATCCGCTTAGTCGCCACCGCATCGCTCCCCAGGGTCGTCATGGACATTACTGTGGCGTTCCTGATCGGTGCGCCGGTTTTGCTATCCACCAGCGCGCCCTTGAGCACATCCGGCCGCAGCACCACGTCAAGCGTGATCATCTTTTCGAGCGGCTGGGTCAGGCCGGCGTAGCCATCGGCGCCGAACTGCACCGTAGCATTGGCCGGCACGCCCGTCAGCCGGTATGTACCATCCGCGCCGGTGCGCACGCTGAGCTTGTCGCCAACCTTCACAGTGGCGCCGGTGACCGGCTGATTGCTATAGCGATCGGTCACCACGCCAACCAGCGTATTGGGGCGCAGCGCCGTATCGAAGGCGACTGCCTGCTTCAAGTTCTGGCTGACCTGCTCGTGATCGGGGGCGCTGATCGTCAGCGTAAAGCTTTCGGGCACGCCCACAAGCGTATAGCGACCATCGGCGGCGGTGGTGGCGCTCAGGGTAGCGCTTGCCTTGACCAGCGCGCCGGCGAGCGGCTGGCCGGAATAGGCGTCGGCGATCGCGCCGCCGACCGTGTTCGGCCTGAGCTTAGCGTCCAGCACCATCGCCGGCGGGGTTGGCTTCGCCAGCTGCGGCTGCTGGGCCAGCACAATGCTGACCGGCTCGTAGCCATTTGCGGCGATCTGGAGCGTATCTTTCTCGCTCCACTGGGCAACCTGGTATTTGCCGCCCGCATCGGTGCTAAGCTGCGCGCCGCCCAGATTGATGGTGGCAGCCGGCACCGGCTTGCCGGTATATGCGTCGATGATCGTGCCGTTCAGCGGGATCTCCGGGCCACCGCAGGCCGCCAGCAGCGCGGCTAGGGCGATCGCGAATACCACCAGCGGCAGATTGCGAATGCGAGGTAGGCAGGACATCGAGCTTCACCAACATTCCTTTCAGGATGCTGCGGGGCTTGAGCCAGTGCAGTGGTTGAGCCAGAGACAAGCTATAGGGCTTTGGCCCGTGTAGTAACTGACTACTCCTGACGAGGTTACAGTCTAACCGCATTATAATCGACATAGCAGCGATTGGGAATAGCGCATCCGAACTCCCAATCCCCAATACCTTACAAGCGCTCACAGCACTCGACCGTATCATAAACGCTTGACAGAGGGTTGTCAAGCGCAGCTACGCTGATAGAGCGATGAAATGAATGTGTAAGGAGAAGCTTGCCGATGCCCAGCTCATTCAAGCCATTCAACCAGAATCCGCCGGCCGGCGCGCCGGAATCCTACTGGCAGGCCACCAGCTCGGCCCGCGCGCGCCGATCGACCCAGCTGCCGGCGCGCACCAGTGTGGTGGTGATTGGCGGCGGGCTGCTTGGCGCATCAACCGCCTACTGGCTGGCGCGGGCCGGCGTAGCAACCGTGCTGATCGAGCAGGGCGACCTGGCATCCGGCGCGACTGGGCGCAACGGCGGATTCATGGTCGCCGGCACCGCCGAGCGCTATCCGGCGGCGGTGGCACGGCTGGGCCACGCGACGGCCCGCGCAGTCTGGCGGCTAACGCTGGATAACCGCGCGCTTCTGCGGCGAGTGCTGGCCGAAGAAGGGATCGACTGCGACTACCGCGAGCCGGGCCACCTGCACCTGGCGCTGGGCGATGCGCAGCTGGCCAAGCTAGCGGCCGATGTCGCAGCGCTGCGCGCCGACGGCTTCGCGGCCGACCTGCTGGATCGCCGCCAGCTCCAGGCGCTGATCGCTACCCCGCTCGGCCCAACGATCAGCGGCGCGCTGTTCGCGCCCGACGATGGCCTGCTGCACTCAGCCCAGCTGGTGTACGGGCTAGCGGCGGCGGCCGAGCGCCACGGCGCGCAGCTTGTCACCGGCACTGCGCTCACCAACCTCGCGCCCGATGCTGACGGCCTACTGGCGCGAACCACGCGCGGCGAGCTACGTGCCGACGCGGCGGTGGTTGCCGCGAACGCATGGATCGAACAGATCATTCCGGCACTGGCCGGCCGCGTGACGCCGGTGCGCGGGCAGGCGCTGGCGTTCGCGCCGGCGCCGGCGATCTTCGCACACGGCATGGGCGTGGCGCTGACGCCGACTGGCGAATATTGGCAGCAGGTGCCGGATGGCACGATCGTGCTCGGCGGCTGCCGCGCGGTCGCGCCCGGCCAGGATGTCGGCATCCTCGATAGCCGGCCGACGCCCGAGGTTCAGGCAGCGCTGGAGCAGGTGCTACCGGGCTTGTTTCCAGCACTGGTGGGGCTATGCGTGGCGCGGCGCTGGGCTGGCCCGATGGCCTTCACAGCCGATTACCTGCCGATCGCCGATCGCGCGCCGGATGTGCCGAATACGTGGGTGGTTGGCGGCTTTTGTGGGCATGGCATGCCATTTGGGATGCGGCTGGGCCAGCTGCTCGCACAGGCCGCAGCGGGCGGGGCGCCCCCGGCGGCGCTGACGCCATTCCGGCTCGATCGATCAACCTTGCAAAAGTGACGAGTGACGAGTGAGACTCGTCACTCGTCACTCGTCACTCGCTGCTGGTTTGACTTTATAAGCGCGCTCAGCTATAATGGCCTGTGTGATGCCGAAGTGGCGGAATGGCAGACGCGACGGTCTCAAAAACCGTTGGGGGCAACTCCATGTGGGTTCGACTCCCACCTTCGGCACCAAGTAACTCTATTGTCGGGGCGTGGCTCAGCCTGGTAGAGCGCAGCGTTCGGGACGCTGAGGTCGGAGGTTCGAATCCTCTCGCCCCGACCACCGAACAGATGAGGGGAGTAATGACGTGTGTCATTACTCCCCTCGTTTTGTATCCTGATGGAATACACCAAACTCCTAATCGAGCGTTCGTATTTCCACCCAGCTTGACATGTCGTCGCATGAATGCTAGAATCGCTATCACGATCTCGTAGCTCAATTGGATAGAGCGTCAGCCTCCGAAGCTGAAGGTTGTGGGTTCGATCCCCGCCGAGGTCACCATCACAACGTTTGCCCATGCCTGCGTTTGCGGCCCCAGGCACTGGCATATTAGCGTCCGGTCAATGAGATGCATCCGCCGGGCGAGCTGCGCAAGCACCAGGCTCGGCCGATTGGCGACAGTGTCCTAGCTGGTCGGCCTCATCCAGCTGTTGCGCCAGCTGCGCGATGCGTTTCGGCGGCATTCCCATCCCGCTCACGTACAGCGCGCCCCTCCGCCCTCCGCCCTCCGCCCTCAGTTCCGATACTGGTGCGCCGTGTCGATGGCAGTTTTCAGGTGCTCCCAGGGCGTGTCGCTGGGGACGGTGCAGTCCGCCGCCAGGATGAAGCGCTCGGGCGCCTCGGCCAGCACGCCCTCTGCGGCCTGGCGGATCTCCTCCAAACCGCCCGTGGCGATCGCGCCTTTCCGCTCCAGGCCGCCCATGAACGGCCGCCCGAACATTCGGGCCGCGTCTGTGGGGCTCATGGTCCGCTCGCCGAGCGTCAGACTGCAGTTGACCACATGGCCGGAGTAGTCCAGGAATGGGGTCAGGTCGTCATACACGCCCGCATAGTCGCAGATGTGCAGTGAAACCTCCCGATTTTCCGGAGGTTTCCCCGAGCGAGGTACGCGAGCGCAGGATGGTAGTACAATGGGCGCAGACTGAAGCACATCGTGCTCACGAGCCGTGCGATAGGCGAACCCTCGCGCCCTACAGCCAGTGCCGGCGTGCCCCGCCATTAAGGCGCTTCGGTCGGGTGCAGGCGCAGCGTGGTCGGAAGCACCTCGTCACGCACCATCGCCTGTGCATCGTTCGGCCACTGCGCGTACTTGCGCACAATGGCGTCGCTCACGCGCGCGATCGTGGCCCCATCGCTGACCGGCTCGATGTGGATCGGCAACTTCCGCCCGCCGGCGTGCAGCACCGCTTCTGGGTAGGCGGTCGCCTCGCGGTACCAACGCCCACGTGTACCACGGACGGAGCGCACGTAGGCGGCATCACCATCGACGACGACCCAAATCGTGGTCCGGTGCGCGGGCAGGTCTGCTCCAGCGCGCGTTTCAATGTCAACCTCGTCGATCTCGGCGAGTAACTGAATCACTTCCTCATCAAATGCCGTCGCCATCACATTGCTCCCTGATCAAACATTGCATGGTTGGCGCTCGATCACTTCGTCCTCAACCGCCATGGCCGAGTGGCCGATGCTAGAGTACCACGGTCGGACGCAGCGCACAACCGCAGTGAGAGTGCTTTCCCTTCCGGGTGTACCGTCGAGCAGGTGTACGGCGACTGGGATCGTGGGCCGATTGCCAGCACGAGCCGAATCATGGTGATCATCGCACGTCGCGACTGAGCAGGCCATGCCCGCTGGCACGACGATGACGCCGCCCAACAACGCATTCGAGCCGCCGCCGCTGTGCGGCGAGCACAATCGCGGCGATCGTGAACCGAGGAATCAGCTCGACTGCTTTTCCAGCTTATCAGTGCGGCGTGGCTCAATACTAGCCGTTAGGCAGAAGAGGAGGTAGCCATGGCTCGAGATCGACATTTCGTGGCCTTGCATCGCGGCGGTTCGCTCGACCTGGCCAGCCATCGGCTGCTGGCGAGTTGGGCCGCGGACTGCGCGGAGCACGTCTTGCCGCTGTTCACCCGCACGCATCCAGACGACCAACGCCCGCGTCTGGCGATCGAGGCCACGCGTGCGTGGGCTCAAGGCGAGATCACGGTGGGTCAGGCGCGCGAGGCGGCGTTCCGGGCGCATGCGGCGGCGCGCGAGGCGTCTGACGAGGTGGCGCGGGCGGCTGCGCGTGCCGCCGCTCAGGCCGTCTCTACGGCGCACATGGCTGATCACGCTCTTGGGCCGGTGTACTACGCGGTCAGAGCCGTGAAGCTCGCAGCCCCAGCGCAGGATGCACCAGCCGCAGGCGCTCGTGAGCACCGATGGCAGCGGGAGCACCTGCCCGAGGCGGTCCGCGGGCTGGTGGTCTCGGCGCTAGAGGATGGGACGGTCCTGGGCAACTGGCAGCCCTGACCTGCCTCGACGGCCGGGAGGTCTCTGCCGAACAAGCGCATCACGCTGACGCGCCGCAGTCGGCGCACTCACGATACGCTTGAGGCGCGCAGCTTTTGCGCTGGCCCTTGGGCGGCCTCGGACGAGCATAAGTGAGGCGGAACCGATAATAGCGCGAACGCGGTTGGGATTGGGCGCGGCCAACGTAGGTCGCAAGAAAGAGTGGTGTCCATGTCACGACAAGCCGCGGGTTCTGGAGCCCGAATGAAGATGCATGAGTGGGAGGTCGATATCGACGAGCAGCTTGTCGAGCGGTTGGTGGCCGCACAGTTCCCCCAGCTGGCCGACCTGCCAATCAGTGCGGTTCAGTCGACAGGGACGGTGAACGCCATCTACCGGCTTGGCGACCACCTCTGCGCGCGGCTACCGCGTGTGCCTTCGTGGGCCCAGGACCTGGAGAAGGAGCTGAACTGGCTGCCGAAGCTCGCTCCATGTCTGTCGCTGCGTGTCCCCGAGCCCCTTGCAAAGGGCCAGCCTACGAGCGGGTATCCCTTCCCTTGGGCGATCTACCGCTGGATCGATGGCCACCCGTATCGAGATGACCTCGTCCATGACGAACGCCAGGCTGCCGATGATTTGGCGCAGTTCGTGGTTGAACTGCGCCGAGTAGATCCCCTCGGAGCACCGCGGGGCGGGCGCAAGCCGCTCCGCGAGCTCGATGCCGCGACGCGCGTGGCGATCGAGTCGTCGCGGAGCGCGATCGACAGCGATGCGGCCGCTGCCGCTTGGGCGAGCGCGCTCGAAGCACCGGCGTGGGACGGCACGCCGGTGTGGATCCACACCGACCTGCTGCGGCCCAACCTGCTCGTTGATCGCGGCCGGCTCTCCGCGGTCATCGACTTCGGCGGTGTCGGTGTCGGTGATCCCGCCGCTGACGTGATCGCCGCGTGGAGCGTATTCAGCCATACCGGGCGAGCGATGTTTCGCGGTGCGCTCGACGTCGACGACGGCACCTGGAACCGAGCACGTGGCTACGCACTCCACCAAGCCCTCCTGATCATCCCGTACTACGTCGAGACGAACCCGGGGTTTGTAACGCTGGCGAAGCGCACGGTCGAGGAGGTCCTCGCTGACAGCGTGTAACCTGCCCGTACACACGGAGCAACTATTATGGCAAACGACTCTATCTTGTTGCAGGCTGCGCTCAACGGTAATCGTGATCACGCAGCAGTGCCTCATACGCCGGAAGAACTTGCGAGAGATGCGCGCGTCGTGGTTGACGCTGGCGCCAGATCGCTGCATCTGCACGCCTACGACGAGCAGGGTCGGGAAACGCTTGCAGCCAAGCCGTGCGCCGCCGCGCTGCAGGCTGTTCGTGCCGCATGTCCAGGAGCTCGAACAGGTCCATCATGGCGACGGCATTGCCTCTTGGGCAGTGAATCGGCGTGCTGTGGCACGCGGCCATGGCATCCGAACAGGTTTGGAGGATACTCCGGTTCTACCTGATGGACGTACGGCCTCCGGAAACGGCGAGCTTGTCGCTGCCGCCGTGTTCCTAATGAAAGAGTCGGCTCGCACTCATTAGAGTCGTGTGAGCGCCAAGTAAGGCGAGCTGCCGAGGCAGGCTCACCACACCGCTGCAGTATTCCTGCGACCACTGGTCGCATTCTCCCGATCGCCACGCCTGTCATCATTTTGTCACGTACAAATGTGCTACTTTGGCGTAGGATAAACCTCCGCACATCGGTTTATCTCGTTTTTACTGGCGGGCGACCGGGCCGAATGGCCCGGCACGTATTGTTGACGAGGTTGCTCCATGGAGCGCAACCCGACCGCCAGGCTCGAACAGGTGATAGCCGCCATACAGCGGCGCTGGGGGACGCACGCGCTGCGATTGCTGGGCGACGCCGCGACGGCGCCGGCGGTACCAGTGGTGCCGACCGGCTTCGCAGCGCTTGATGCGGCGCTCGGTATTGGCGGCGTACCGCGTGGGCGCCTTACCGAAATGCTCGGCACGCCGACCTCGGGGATGACCACGATCGCGCTGACGCTGATCGCGCGGGCGCAGACGCAGGGCGATCTGGCCGGCTACGTCGATCTGAGCCGCACGTTCGACGCGGAATATGCCGCGCACATCGGCGTGGATCTGGTGTCACTCCTGCTGGTGCGGCCATCTTCGGCCGCCGATGCGCTGGAGATCATCCAGGCACTGATCGCCAGCGGCGGCGTGGGCGTGCTGGTGGTTGACGCGCTGGCGCTGCTCCAATCTGTGCCACAGGATGCGAGGCTCCTGGAGCAGGCGCTGCGGGTGCTGCCGGGGGTATTGGCTGCCTCGCCCTGCGCGGTTCTCGCGCTGACTCCGCTCCCATACTCGCCAGAGATGGCCCGTTCGCTGGCGTTTACGGGTTCACTGCTGGCGCATGCCGCCAGTATTCGCCTGCATATCATCCGCGAGGCCTGGCTGCCAGCCGAACAGGGGCCGCCGGGGTGCCACGCGCGCATCAGTGTGCTCAAGCACAGGCTCGCACCTACCAAGGGCGATGCGCAGGTGCTGATCCGCTTTGCCGACGAGGTGAAGACATGGCATTGATCGCGTGTGTCCAGATACCGAATCTGCCGATCGCGATTGCGCGGCGCGATGGGATGGCGCCACTCGATCGCCCGCTGGTGTTATATAGGGTCGAATGGCAGCGCGCGGTGGTGTATGCCGCCTCCGATGACACTGGCCTCAGCCCAGGGATGCCACTCCGCCAGGCGCGCGTGCGCTGCCCGCAAGCGACCTATCTACTCGCTGAACCGGAACGAGATCGGCAGGTGATCGCGGCTCTGGCGGCATTGCTGGAAGCGTTTAGCCCGCGGGTTGCAGCCTCCGAGCGGCTGCCCGACCCGGCGCTTGTGCTCGATCTTGGGAGGATGACGTTCTCCCAGGCGATCGCGCTGGTTGCACGGCTGGACCGGCGTATCCGTGCTGAGATCGGGCTGCTCCCAGCGATTGGCGTTGCAAGCAACCCACTGGTGGCGCAGCACGCGGCCCGGCGCGCCGGCACGGGCGTGGCCGTGCTGGTGCCGCTTGGGGATGAAGCTGCCTTTCTGGCACCGCAGCCGATCCGTTCGCTGGCCTTGGATGCCGAGATCCTAGGCCGGCTGGACCAGCTGGGCCTGTGCACCGTCGGCGACGTGGCGCGGCTGTCGATCGACGCGCTGCAGGCGCAGTTCGGTGGGGCGGGGTCGCGCCTGTACCAGCTCGCGCGTGGGATCGACGCGGCGCCGATTCCAAAGACGATCGATGCACCAACAATCCGTAGCACGCGGCGCTTTGCGGGGCCGCTGCTCGACCGCGGCGTGCTGGAGCGCGTGATCGGCGACCTCACGGCGCGCCTGGCCGCACAGCTGCTGGCTGAGGGTTGGACGACCGGCGCGGTAGCGCTCACACTTGTCGTCGATGATGGCGCGCCACTCATGCTTGAGCGCCGCCTGGCTGAGCCGGCCAGCGATGCGGCCACGCTGACCGCGGCGCTGTTTGCCCTGAGCCGGTCAGCTGTGCTGGAATCGGGCGTGACAGCGATCATGGTAGCCGCATCGGACCTCGTGCCGGAGGTGGCTGAACAACGCGATCTCTTCGCGCCGGCGGGCGGTTCATCACAGCGCCTGCGTGATGTCGTGGGTCGCCTGCATGGCCGCTTCGCCGGCAGTCTGCTGCGCGCGCGGCTGGCCGACCCGGAGGCGCTGCTGCCCGAGCGCCGCGTGCGCCTGGAGCCGCGATGAGCCGCTTCTGGCCTCATGGCGTGCCGATCGCGGTCGCGTGTAACGATCTGGCGACGCCAATTGCGTTCAATTGGGAAGGTCACGAGCATACCGTCATACAGATTATCGATCGCTGGCGGGTCGACGACGGCTGGTGGCGGCGGCGGGTCTGGCGCGAGTATTTTCAGCTTATCACGCGAAGTGGCCTGCTCGTGCTGATCTACCACGATGTCCGCGCCGCGGAATGGCGCCTCCAGCGGCTGTATGACTAGCGCCTGGTCGAGCATCGACTACGTCGAGCTGCACTGTCACTCGGCCTTCAGTCTGCTCGACGGCGCCTCTACACCGGAGGCCCTGGTTGCGCGGGCGGCCGATCTGGGAATGGACGCGCTCGCGTTGACCGACCACGACGCGCTGTATGGCGCGGTGCCCTTTGTCACGGCCGCGCGCGCGCGCGGCATCCGGCCAATCTTCGGCGCCGAGCTCACGCTGGAGGATGGCCACCACCTGACACTGCTGGTTGAGAACGAGGCGGGCTGGCGGAATCTCTGTACGCTGATCAGCCGCGCGCGCATGCGCATGCCCAAAGGTCAAGCAGCACTGCCCTGGGCCGACGTACAGCACCATACCACCGGGCTGATCTGCCTCTCGGGCTGCCGGCAGGGACCCGTCGCCGCGGCGCTGCTGCGCTGGGACCGCGCCGGCGCGTTTCGGGCCGCGAAGCGGCTGCGCGAGCTGTTCGGTCCTGACCGCCTGTGGATCGAGCTGCAGGATCACCTGCGCAAGGGCGATGGCGCGCTGGTCGCAAACCTGGTGTCGCTGGCGCGGCACCTCGGCCTGGGCTATGTCGCGACGAACAATGTCCACTATGCCCGGCGGAACGACCACCCCCTCCACAATCTACTCATGGCAATGCGGCAGCACGTACCGCTCGATGAGATCCCGGCGGCGCAGCGGCCGACCTCGGAATCCTACCTCAAGACCGGCGGCCGGCTGTTACCGCTGTTCAGCGCCTATCCTGAGGCGCTGTCGAATACGCTGCGCATCGCCGAGCGCTGCGAGTTTGAGCTGCGCTACGGGTTGCAAGATCTGCCCACCTTCCCGACCCCGCCTGGCCTGGACGCGATCGGGTACCTGACACGCCTCTGCCATCAGGCGCTGCCGTGGCGCTACGGCGCGCCCTCGGAGCGGGTCTGCCAGCAATTGGCGTATGAGTTGCAGGTGATTGCACAGGCTGGCCTGGCGAATTACTTTCTGATTGTGTGGGACATCGTGTGCTTCGCGCGCATCCATGGCATCCGCTGCCAGGGACGCGGCTCGGCGGCCAATTCGCTCGTCGCATATCTGCTGGCGATCAGCCCGATTGACCCACTCACGCACGATCTGGTGTTCGAGCGGTTTCTGTCGGCCGAGCGCCCGGCCCTGCCCGACATCGACATCGACTTCGCCGCCGACCGGCGCGAGGAGGTCATCCAGTACGTGTATGGGCGCTATGGCCACGACCATGCCGCGATGGCCAGTACGCTGGTCACCTTCCGCGCCCGCAGCGCGCTGCGCGATGTGGCCCACGCGCTCGATCTGCCGCACGTGCTGCTCGGCCAGGCCCAGCAGGCGCTCGACGACGCGGCCCAAATCGGCGGAACAGCGGCGCTCGCGGCCGAACTCTGCCGGCAGATCGAGGGCCTGCCGCGACACTTAGGGCAACACAGCGGCGGGATGGTCCTGACCGGCGCGCCATTGGCCGCGCGCGTGCCGATTGAGCCGGCACGGATGCCGGGGCGGGTGGTCGTACAGTGGGACAAGGACGCGCTGGAGGAGGCCGGGCTGATCAAGATCGACATCCTCGGGCTTCGCATGCTGTCCGCAATCTCGGAGGCGGTCGCGTTGATTGGCCAGACCACCGGCTGCCCACCGGATCTCGACCGACTGACCTTCGACGATCCCGAGGTGTATGCCATGATCGCGCGGGCGGATACGATTGGCATGTTTCAGGTCGAGAGCCGCGCCCAGGCGCAGGTGCTGCCGCGCCTCAAGCCGCGCTGTTTTAACGATCTGATCGTGGCGATCTCGCTCATTCGCCCCGGCCCCCTGCAGGGAGACATGGTCCATCCGTACCTGCGCCGGCGCCAAGGCATAGAAAAGGTCGTCTACGCGCACCCGCTGCTGAAGCCAGCTCTAGAGGAGACCCTCGGCGTCATTCTGTTTCAAGAGCAGGTTTTGAAGGTGGCGCGCGACCTGGCCGGTTTTACCCCTGGCCAGGGCGAGCAACTGCGCCGCGCGCTGGGTAGCAAGAACGCGGAGGCGGCGATCGAGCGGCTGCGCGCGGCGTTTCTGGGTGGTGCGGCGGCCAGAGGTGCGCCGCTCAGCGTCGCAGCGGCGGTGTTCGAGCAGCTGCGCGCGTTCGGCAGTTATTCGTTTCCCAAGAGCCACGCCGCGGCGTTTGCGGTGATTGTCTATCAATCGGCCTGGCTGAAGCGCTATCACACCGCCGCGTTCTTCTGCGCGCTCCTCAACAACCAGCCGATGGGCTTCTGGCCGCCCTCGGTGCTGATTGGCGACGCCAAGCGGCATGGGCTGACGATTCTCCCCCTCGACGTTGAGCGCAGTGTAGCGCGCTGCACGCTGGAGGCCGGCGGAATCCGGCTGGGGTTGAGCTATGTCAACGGACTGGGCGCGGCGGCGACCCAGCGCATCCTGGCGGCCCGACCTTTCGCCAGCCTGGCCGACCTGTGCCAGCGCACCAGGCTGCCACGCGCGCAGATCGAGCGACTCGTTGCGGCCGGCGCATTCGACGGCTGGGGTGAGCGGCGGCAGTTGCTCTGGGAGTTAGGAACGCTGCGCTACGCCGCCGACGAACTCGACCTGCCGATTCCGCACCGCATTCCCGATCTGCCGCCGCAGTCGCGCGCTGAGGCGTTTGCCGACGAGATGGCCACGCTGGGACTCTCGCCGAGCGAGCATGTCATGATGTTCTACCGGGCCTGGCTGGACGGAGAAGGCATCCACAGCAGCGCCACGCTGGAAGTGTGCGACGATGGGCAGCGCGTGCGGTTGGCCGGGCTGTGTGTGGTCCACCAGGCCCCACCCACGGCAAAAGGCTTCCACTTCCTGACCTTAGAGGATGAGTGGGGGATGGTCAATGTGATCGTCTCGCCGGGGCTGGTGGTGCGCGATGGCAGGCATCTTCACGGCGGGCGGGTACTGCTCGTCGAGGGTGTCGTCCAGCGCGAAAGCGATGTGGTCAACCTGATCGCGCAGCGCGTCGCGCCTTTGGCGGTGGGGTAGGAGGGCGGAGTGTGGAGGTTTGATGCCTCGGTTTTGAGCGAATTTCGCACCCGGCTGGTGCAAGGCCGATCTGTGCAACTCGCACGTCGATCGCCGTCTTCCGCTACTTGCTAACACGCCACCACTCTACGGATCGCAAATATCTATGGTATAATGAACGATAGAATTTCCACACCCGGGCTGTTTCCCTACATTTCCGAGCGCCGCGCTCGACTATATCGCCCGGCGCCTGATTAGCACCCAAGCGGTTCGCGATAACACCGATCGCTATGCTGCTCATCGGTGTCGTCCATGTCTTCGCTGCCGGCAGCTGAAGGTATCAGCCCACCGGCACTGGCGACAGATGCGTAGTGGGCGAATTGCTGTGTCGCCCGACCTGAGTTCAGGAGTAAACTCATGAATTACCTCCAGCAGACCATGCTGGCCTTGGCAAAGACTGAAGATACTGAGATGATTCGGCTGTTCCAGCGCTTCAGCGCACGGCTGAGTTCTTTCTTGACGCCGACCGAGCTCGACACATACGCCCGGTATTTGCTGGCGCCAACCACACGCGCACCTGGCGCACCAGCCACCTTCGCGGAACAGGCGGTGCGAACCAAAGTACAGGCCGATCCTGCTGCTTCCGCGCTGGGCAAGCAGATTGTAGCCGGCCTTGTGCAGCGGAAACGTGCGCTGCAGAGCGGAATTGAGCGGGCGGACGAGCGTCCATAATACGCGCCCGGCGTGGGAGCGTGAAGCGAACAACGTTATGAAAAACCAGCGCAGCTGCGTTCAACGGAGCAACCCATGAGCGAAACAATGCCACAGCTACCAGATCGCGACATCAACAATGGGGATCGGATCCAGATTCGGCAGGGGCAGCGATCCATTCCCGATCTGATCGGCCATATTGGGACAATCGTCGAGGTGTTCCGCGCGCCGCTCGGCAGCTGCATGGTGCGGATCGATAACGACCCCGATCGCCAGCGTGAGTGGTTTTTGTACCGCGACGAAATCGCCATCGGCGCAGCGTAGACGCGGGCATCGCATCAGCGCGCTGGCGCGAACCAGGCCACCTCACCCGGCAGATTGTGCGTCACCGTCAGCTGGTCGTACTGCCCGGCGTAGAACAGCAGCGGGCGTTTCTCCCACCACTTCAGGTATTCGACATGGCCCACGTAGAGCGTGTGGTCGCCGGCCGGGTGGATGTTCACCACCCGCGCCACGATATGCGCCACGCAGCCATTCAGCATCGGCGTGCCTTTGTGCCAGACGAATGGGATTATGTTATGCGACTGGCTCCAGCACCCAATCGTGCTCGACCATGTAGAACGGCGCGCGGACATTATGTCGAGTGGCCGCGTCAGCCGACTCGTGACGCACGAAATCGGCGATCAGCGAATCCTTGACCCCAAAAACGGCATCCGACTCCAGGTACGAGTCGCCTTTGACAAACAGGTGTGTGGTCACTGGCAGATAGCCATCGGCCGAAACGATCAGGTGAATGTGGGCGGCGCGATACCAATTGCGCCCACTGGCGCGCAGCATCTCACCCACCGGCCCATCATCGGGGATCGGGTAGGGCACCGGCCGAATCCCAACGAACTTGTAGCGGCCCTGGTCATCGGTGCGAAACTTGCCGCGCAGATTCATATCGGACTGCGCTCGGTCTTGCTGATCGTACATTCCATTCTCGTTGGTCTCCCACACATCCAGCATCGCGTTCGCGATCGGCGTGCCATCGGTTGCAAGCACGCGCCCGCTGACCACCGCCGGCTCACCGTCGCCATCCTGATTGATCGACGCGCCATAGGGCAGCTCCGGCGCGCCGCTGCGGTAGAACGGGCCAAAGATAGTCGACTCAGTCGCGCCCGCGCCCATACGATGATTGACCGCATCCACCAGCATGCTCACGCCGAGCGTATCGGAGAGCAGAATGAACTCCTGGCGCTTGTCGTCGCACATCTCGCCGGTGCGAGTCAGGAAGTCGATCGCCGCGAACCATTCCGCCTCAGTCGGCTCGACCTCGCGAATGAACGCGTGCAGATGCGTGACCAGGCTGGTCATCAGCATGTGTAAGCGTGGATTGGGCGTGTTTGCAAAGCTCTTGAGCACCGTTTCGGTAATACGGTCTTCGCTATTATCGCTCATTGTTTTACTCCCGCAGCAGTACAGAAGAATAGGGCGTACGCAAAAGCGATTCTAGCCTGCCCTTCGACGCATCACGCATCAGGCGAGCGCTCGCCCAGGATTTCCTGCACGCGCCCGATCTGGCCGCTGGTCAAGCGCACCTTGATCCCATGCGGGTGGGTTGGCGATGATGTCAGGATGTCCTTGACAATGCCAATCGTGTGTTTGCCCGTGCGCTGATCCTGCTTCTGCACAATCGTGACCCGCAGGTTGGCGCGAATATCGGCGCGCTTCGGCACACTCATGTCTTGCTCTACCCTTGTACCCAGGTCGGATTGACTCGCCGCCTATTTTAGCACAGTGGTGTCAGGCATAGTGCGCTCCTCCTTCTGCGTGATGGCAATCCAAGCGCCGACAGTGTACATCGGACACGTCGTGAAGGAGCACAGACAACCCGCCGGTGACCTGGGCTAGCGGCAGCGAACCGCAAGGTTGGCTGCCGCTATTCGTTCAGGGCGCGCCTGCGATCGGCTCGCCGCTTGCCGCCGGGCGCCGCCCGTAAAAGGCGTCTTCCAGCAGGCGGCGCACCCCCTGGCGGGTCACCGGGGCTGGGTTTGCATATGGGTTGCGGGTGGCCAGGTCGGCAGCCGCATCCAGATCTTCTGCGCGCATCCCGATATCACGCAGCGCGGTTGGCGCGCCCAGCTTCACGGCCAGGTCGAAGATCGCGCTGGGGGCATCGGCAGCGCCCAGCGCCCGTGCGGCGCGGGCCAGCGCAGCCGGCGCCGCCGATGCGTTATAGGCGGCGGCATGGGGCAGAATCACCGTATGCACCTCGGCGTGCGGCAGGTTGAAGCTGCCGCCGAGCGTGTGGCAAAGCTTGTGGTGCAGGCCCAGCGTCGCGGAGCCTAGCGCCGTCCCAGCCAGCCAGGCGCCGTAGAGCGCCCGCGCTCGCGCGTCGATATCGCCGGGGCTATGCACCACCACCGGCAGACTCGCGGCCAGTGCGCGGATGCCCTCTTCGGCCATCAGCTCGATGATCGGGTTGGCGTCGAGTGCGTAGAGCGCCTCGACACAGTGAGCCAGCGCGTTGATCCCACTCGGGCCGGCGATGCGGGGTGGCAGATCGAGCGTGAGCGATGGGTCGTAGATCACGGTGCGCG
>Ga0137375_10002146_pt1 | contig 23238 bp, 17 predicted proteins | sample SagtaG_24_FD_104936 | JGI IMG/M metagenome (GOLD analysis project Ga0137375, IMG submission 104936) | Vadose zone soil microbial communities from Sagehorn Ranch, Mendocino, California, USA - Sage1_R_113_16 metaG | ecosystem: Environmental > Terrestrial > Soil > Vadose zone | place: USA... | reverse complement strand
TCGGGCCGAGGCCGATCCACGCGAGAAAAGGGAGCTCGGCGGCGGCGGGGGTGTAGCGCGGCTCGAAAAGAACGTGGCACGCGAGGGAGAGAAGACCGGACAGAAGACAGAAGGTCGCGATCGTGGAGGTGGGGAACGTCGCCATTCGTTTGGTGAGAAGCGAATAGGTCGACCAGATCCAAGCAGCCGCGAGCGCCAGGATGTAGCCGGGCGCGGCTTCTCGTTGAAAGCCGAGCTTGCCTCCGGTGACGAGAAGGGCCGCGCCGATGAAGCCGAGAAGCGCGCCGACGACGTGACAAGGGCGAAGGTTCGTGCCGGGGACGATGAGCGGGCTCAAGACGACGATGAGCAGCGGCCACAGATAGTTGATGAGGTTCGATTCGACGGGGGGCGCGAGGCGCAGCGCCATGAAAAGACAGAAGTGGTACGCGAAGAGGCCATAGACACCGAGCAAGAGGATCGCCGGCGGGGTGCCGCGTAGGCGGATGCCGCGAACGCCAGAGAGCGCGCCGAGCAGCAGCGAGGTACCGACCAGAAAGAAAGGGGGGACGTGTCGGAGCTTGATGCCGAGGACGGCGAGCGTCGCCCAGAGTGCGATGGCGGCAAGCGCATCGAGCGTGGCGCGGCGGGATCTTCCATCGCTCATGGCCGCCGTTGAACAACGAGGCTGGCGGCGGTCTGCGGTGCGGGGGCGAGTTTGTCCCACGCGTAGCCGAGGATCACCTTGATGACGAGGGCGTTGCTGGCCGGCGTCAAGCCTTCGCCGATCGCCGCGTTCAGCTCGACGCGCTCGATCGAGAGCAGGTCGGCCGCCTCATAAAGGTAGTGCTCCTGCTCCTCCCAGCCTTCGAAATGGGCGATGGGGCCGAAGCCCGCGTAGTACTCCACGCCGACGGCGACCGTCCCGGCGATTTTGACTTTGGCCATGAACGCAGGCTCGAAGCTCGGACCCTCTTCCGAGTCAGGACCGGCAAGTGCAGTGTCCAGGATGGGATTGAGCATGACGATCCACCGGTCGTCTTCCCAACCGATGATCGGGCGCATCTCGGTGCCCCACCGGTTGCGATCGTACGATTCGGGGAGACGCGAGATCTCGAAGTTGACGCCGAGCCGCCAGTGGGGGTCCCACTCGGGAGGCATCACGAACTTCGAGCGGAGCTTGCTCCCGGCGTAGTCGAACGCGCCGTCGCCCCGCAGCGTCGTTTGAAGGTAGGCTCCAATCTCCCACCATGGCAGCACGCCGAAAGATGGCTCCAGGGTGAAGTGCGTCTGGGCGTGAGGAGGTAGCTCGGGCGGGGGCGCCGTCTTCTGTCCGCTCGGCGTGGTGTTCACGTGCAGCTCGACCCCGGGCACACCCGGAGCATTGGCGCTGCCATCGTACACCTGGATTTCCCACGAATCGACGGCCCATGCGCTCGCCGGGGCAAGCGCAACGGCAAGCATGACCGAGGCATGACCGAAACGAGGAAACATGAGGCCCTTCTATCGGTAGATGCTCCCTCCGGCAAATCGGCGAGCGCAAGGCAGCTACGCTTGCGCGCTCGCGGCTGAGATGCCGCGGATGCATTGGAGCTACTCGCGCTACATCGCCGCTTTGGGCTAGATTGCCGCATGCTCGATTTGCGATTGGGCCGACGAACGATTCTGATAGGGTAAGTAGAATGGGAAAGAACCAGGTGGGGGCCTGCGCCGTGTGCGGCGTGGTGCAGGTGGTGTTTTGGATCGACCGCGTGGCATGGGAGGAGGCCTCGTCCGGTTCACGCGGCCAATGGTTGTGCGAGCATTGCGCACCGAAGGTGCGAAGCCTGAGCCCGTTGCAATTGGAAGCCGTCCTTCATCGTCGGGACCTGCCGAGCGGTGTCGACCTGCGTTCGTCGGGAACCATCCGGGTGGCGGATGGCGCGACGCACAGCGTCCTGGTCGTCGAAGACGATCCAGAGTTGCGACGATCGCTGAAGAGCGTGTTCGAAGATGACGGTTTGGAGGCTTTGGTGGCGCACAACGGCAAAGCCGCCATCGAGCTGCTCCGAAGCGGCGCTCACCCGCGACCGTGTGTCATTCTTCTCGATCTGATGATGCCGGTGATGAACGGTTGGAATTTTCTCGATTGTCTACGCCGGGATGCTAGCCTCGTCGACATTCCGGTGATCGTGATGACCGCCTTTCACTCGCTCTCGAAGCACGAAAGGGTCACCCAGGCCTTGCGCAAACCCGTCGGTCTGGAAAGCCTGCTCCGAGCCGTTCGAAAGGCGTGCTGATCCGACGCGGCGAACGCGCGGGGATCCATGGCGAGCTTCCCCAATCCCAACGTCCGTCGAGCCAGCGAAGAAGCTTTATTCGAACCCTGCGAGCGTTCGAGGGAGCGGCTGGTCCAGTGCTTCGCTCGGCAAAACCCGGCGCTCTCTCCGGACGAGGTGCTCGCCGCCGCGCAGCGCACGATGGAATGGCTGCTCTTTTTGCGTTTGTCCGAGGAGCGCGGGGCACAGCGACCGGGGTCTCTGCGCTCGCTCGCCGGTCTCGCCGGCGTCTATCCCAGGCTCTGCCGCGGCCGAAGCGCGCTCGAGCCTTCGCTAGCGCTTGACGACGCGTCGTTCCGGGAGGCGCTTGCTCCCCTTTGCGAACCCGAGAGCGCCTTGGCGACGGCGCCCGTCGACATGTTGGGTCACGTCTACGAGCGATCGCTCGGCAGCGGAACGCCGCACGCCCGCAAAGCGGGTGGGGTTTACTACACACCCGATCACATCGTTCGCTACGTCGTCGAGAGCACGGTGGGCGCGCTGATCGAGGGGCGTACTCCGGCCGAAGTGCCGAGGCTCGCCGTTCTCGATCCCGCCTGCGGAGCGGGGTCGTTTCTCTTGGGCACCTGCCGGCTTCTGTTCGACTGGTACCGAGCTTGCCACGGTAACGGTACGCTTCGGCTCACGACGGCCAGGCGGCAGCAAATCGTAGAAAAGCACGTCTTCGGCGTCGACCTCGACGGACGCGCGGTCGAGCTCACCAAGCTATCGCTGGTGTTGCTCGTGCTGGAAGGCGCGGCCGACGAGTTTCCTCACGAGGATCTCGAAGCCTTGCGCGAGCGCATGCTGTCGCGGCTCGATGTGAACATTCGGCGCGGCAACTCGCTCGTCACGGCGGAGTTCGACTACGAAGAGCACTTCGCTGACATCTTCGCGGAGGGGGGATTCGACGTCGTCATCGGCAATCCGCCGTATCTGTCCTACGGCGGGCGGCAAGCGGCGCCCCTTGCACCTTCCCAACGGAAGTACTTCGCCGAGCATTACCAATCGGCCGGGTGGGCGACCGCACATTCGTTCTTCATGGAGCGGGCCGCCAAGCTTCTCTCGCGGCAACTCGTCTCCTTCATCGTGCCCGACCAGGTCGGTCATCTCGAGGGATACCGGTCCCTGCGCCGACTCCTCGCGCAGCACGGCGGCCTCGCCGAGGTGAAATATTGGGGAGAGAACGTGTTCAAAGGGGTGGTGACGCCTTCCCTCACCTTCCTTCTGGATAAATCCGAGCGCCTGGCGCCCGAGACGCGCATCGTGAGCCGGGATGGATCCGAACAACGAGGGAGCATCGAGCCGGGCGACGGATGGACCTTCTCGTCCTCTTTGCGATTGCTGGAAAAACTCGGTAGTGACGCCACATCGATTCGTCCCTGGATTTCCGACTGCGGAATTCGCACGACCGATGCGAAGAAGCAGGTGGTCGAGCTGGCCCGCGGCAGTGGAGAGTTCGTGCCGGCCCTGGAAGGCAAACAGATTGGCCGCTACTGGTGCTCGCCGCCCGAGGTAGCGGTCCTTCTCGATACGGACGCCCCCCTTTTCCGGAGTCGAGTCGACAAATACGCGAAAGCCGAATTTCTCATCCGACAGACGGCCGCATATCCGATCGTGGGCCCGCGCGAGCACGCAACGTATTTTCGTAACTCGCTCCACGCCCTCTATCCGCCCGACGACGGCTCGGACGTGCGGTACCTCGTGGGGCTTCTGAACTCCAAGGTCCTGCGCTTCGTTTATGTGGCGATGATCCGCGAAGCTCGTCAGCGGGTCTTCCCACAGGTCAAGCTGCGGGCGCTCGGCGCGCTCCCGATTCGCCGCATGCGATTGGACGTGCCGGCCGAGCGAGCGCAGCACGATCGCGTGGTCGAGATGGTCGAAGCGATGCTCGGCTTGCAACGCGGCATACGAAACGAAAAAGCGCCCGCAGACAAGGACGCGCTCTGCGCTCGCGCCAAAGAACTCGACCGTGCGATCGATGCCGACGTCTTTCGTATTTACGCGCTGAGCGACCGCGAGATCGCGCGGGTCGAGGATACGATTGGAGCGCTCGCATCGCCGCCCTAGCCATGGCACTTTTGAGCCCGCTCGGCGTGTGCAACTTCCGTCCGCTTCGCGAGGTACGATTCCTGCGGCACACCGTTCATGATGCGCAAGCTGGAAACGTATCGGCGAAAGCGTGATTTCGGGGTGACCCCCGAGCCCCCCCCGACGTCTTCACGCGCGAAGCGGGCGGCGGCGGCGCCGACGTTCATGGTGCACAAGCACGACGCGACGCGCCTTCACTATGACCTGCGACTCGAGATGGACGGCGCGCTGGCGAGCTGGGCCATTCCCAAGGGACCGAGCTTCGACCCGCAGGAGCGCCGCCTCGCCGTCCAGACCGAAGATCATCCGCTCGAGTATGGGAGCTTCGAAGGTCGCATTCCGGAAGGGCAGTACGGAGCCGGCGACTCGATGATCTGGGATCGCGGCGCTTACGAAACCGATCCACCCGGTCAAGCGAGCGCGATGCGCCGCAAGGGGCATCTCTACTTCGAGCTCAGGGGCGAGAAACTCAAGGGGCGATGGCACCTCGTGCGGACGCGGTATCTCCCCGGGGAGACCCCGCAATGGCTCTTCTTCAAGTCGTCGAAAGACGAGTGGGCTCGAAAAGACTACGACGTCGTCACCGCACGTCCGGAGTCGGTCGTGAGTGGACGGCGCATCACCAGGGGACCGCTGCGCGCCCGCACCTTGCGCGAGCACCAACTCTCCCCCGAGGAGCTACTGCATCGTGCATCGGCACCGCCCGCCACCCCGATGCTGCTCGCCGTCTCGCACGGCAAATCCACGCTTCGCGCGTGCAGTCACCCCGCGAAACCTCCGCGCCTCAGCGCGGCTCTCGAGCGCGCATCCTCCACGCTGCCGGTCGCCGAAGCCGTTCTCGCGGGGAACCTCGAATCGGGTGGAAAACGCTTCGTCGCGACGGACCTCCGCTGGCTCGACGGCGAAGATCTGCGCCGCCGTGCCCCCTCCGAGCGCCGCGATCTACTCGAGAGCGTGTTGGCCAACGCGACCGACATCGAGCTCGCCCCCCGCGAAACCACGAAACTCGCTCGCCGACCCCGCGCGCCCCGTTCCGCCCCAGCAAAGTCGTTCGCCTAGCCAACCACGAAACCTCCCCCCTTGACGGTGTGGAACAAATCGCATATATGTGCTTAATCAAGATGCCTGCCGAAAGCCTCCCCCCTCTGGGCCGTACCAAGGAGACGGGCTGGGGCGGCTACCGCGTCGGAGCAGGGCGAAAGCCGAGGGGAAAGCGCGCGCTGGTGACCCACCAACCCCGCCCTGCACTGGCTCCTCGCTTTCCCGTTCACGTCACCCTGCGCTTCCTCCCTCACATCTGGAACCTTCGTAGCCGGCGCAGCCTCCGCGTTCTTTCGGCGGCCTTCGCGGAGGGAGCTGACCGCTTTGGGATGCGCATCTGCGAGTTCTCGTTTCAGGGGAATCACATGCATTTCGTCGCCGAAGCGGCGGGCGCCTCCGCCCTTTCACGCGGGATGCAAGGGCTCTCGATCCGCATCGCTCGAGGGCTCAACCGGATGATGCGTCGAGCAGGAAAGGTGCTCGCCGATCGGTTTCATGCCCGCATCCTGCGCACACCGATCGAGGTGAGGCGCGTCGTTCGCTACGTGCGGAACAACCGCGATATCCATCGAGTACGCTGGGGTCAAGCGAGGCTCGGAATCAGCGATCCCTACTCGTCCGCCTCACGCGATCACGGCATCGTCCTTCCCAACGCGCGCACGTCGTTGCTCGTCGGCGCGCGAGCAGGGCCTTCCTAGCGACGCTCAGCGGTGAGTCGCTCGCACACGTCAAGGCCGCGTCAAGGTGAAACTCTGCGCCGAGGAGCAGCCGGCGACCCCCTCGGTCGTGCAATCGGCGTGGTTATTGGTTTGCGGCGAGTAGGTGACGGTGCCGCTCAAGGTGTTGCCATTCAGATCGGCCGCGACGGTGCCGTTCGTCGTCCACGTGCAGCCGCTACGCATTTGCATGACCGTTCCGATGATGAGCGCTTCGATGTGACTGCCGCTGACCTTGCCGTTGTAGGACCTCGAGCCGAACGCGCCTTCTAGAGCGAGCGCCGCCGCGCCGTTGACCTGAAGCGATACGTCTTCGCCCGATTGCGCGGCGGTGACTTGGACGTCGGCCATCGCTCCCGTCACCCACACGCCCGGGCAGGAGTTGACGCCGTTGGTTACCTGTCCCGCGTACGCTCCGCTCACGTCGACAGGCTGGGTGTAATCCGAGCCACTGCACGCTGCGGTGGCCACGGTGACGCACATCAGCAAGATTCGGCCATTCATGAAGTCCTCCGCCGTGGACTTTAGCGTAAGGCTCGAAGACGGAGTAGCACTCTAAGCCCATGGACGCGCCGCAGGTGCCGTGGCAATGCCGAAGTCACCATGTCGGGCCGGCCTTTCGTGTACATCGGAGGCGACGACGACACCATCGCCGTCCATCGTATGGATCCCGCCACCGCCGCGCTCACGCCCGAGCACCGCGTGGAGGCCGGCCGGCATCCGTCCTTTCTCGCGTTTACGCCCGACAAGAAGTTCGTCTACGCGGTCAACGAGTTCGCGAGCGCGGTAGCCGCCTTTGCCGTCGATCCGAAAACCGGCGGTCTCGCTTTCATCCATCGCATTGCCTCGGAAGGGAGCGTCCCGGCTTACGTCTCGCTCGACAGGCGTGGAAAGTTCGTCCTCGTCGCCAACTACGAGGGAGGCACCGTCGCCGTGTTTCCCATCCAAGGCGATGGCAGTCTGGGCAGGCCGACCGATGTCCGAACGACCGGCGTCAATCCGCACTCGATCGTCACCGACCCGAGCAATCGCTTCGTCTTCGTCGCCAACAAAGGCTCCGACAAGATCTCGCAGTTCTCGTTCGACGGCACGCGCGGCACACTCACGCCCAACACGCCGCCCGACGTCGCGACACCAAAGGGTGCCGAACCTCGTCACATCGCCTTTCACCCGGCTCGCCCTTTCGTGTACGTCATCGAAGAAGCGGGCGACCACGTCGAAACGTATTCGCTGGATGCCTCGCGCGGGGCTCTTTCGAGCGTGGCTTCGATCTCCACGCTGCCCGATGATGTCGACGGAGCGAAGAACACCGGAGCCGACTTACACTTCTCGCCCACCGGAAAGTTCCTTTACGGATCCAACCGCGGCCACGACAGCATCGTCATCTACGCCGTCGCCGAAGACGGGCGGCCGACGCTTTTGGGTCACCAGAGCACAGAAGGAAAGACGCCCCGCAATTTCGGCATCGACCCGACGGAAACGTACCTCTTCGCGGCCAACCAAGACTCGGGCACGCTCGTCACCTTCGCAATCGATCCCGAGCGGGGCACGCTCGCGCCCGTCCGAACGACGAAGCTCGCGACATCACCTTATTGGGTGGGGATCATCACGCTGCCCGGCGACTGAACCGAGGCGTCGTGCAACCCCCGAGTCGACGCCATCGCGCCGGCGCGCCATGATACGTTGCTTTCCGTGCAGCTTGTTCGTTTCGCTTGGGCTCCGCTCCTTGCTTCTTCGGCAGTTCTGTTTCCGGCGCTGACGAGTCGCGCGCAGACCCCACCCGCCGCGGCTGCAGCCCCGACCGTCAGCGCGGCTCCCGCCCCCTCCGCCGACCCGGCCAGCGCCGAGCCGGTCGCGACGGAGCAAGCGCCGGAGCGGGCCCGCATCCGCTACACGCTGCAGGGAATCGAAGTGCGCGGCAACACCCGCACCCGTGACCGCGTGGTGCTCCGCTACGTTCCGTTTCGACCGGGGGACATCCTCGACGTGAGCGACCCCGAAGTCGATCTGACCCGTTACCGCCTGCTCGGCACCGGGTTCTTCTCGAGCGTGCAGCTGTCGCTCCGCAAAGGGGATCGCCGCGGCGAGGTCGTGCTCGTGATCGAAGTGGTCGAGCGCAACACTTTGGTCGTCAACGACCTCTGGATGGGGCTTGCCGGCGAACGCACCAACCAGGTGGGACCGCCCAACGGCGTCTTCGCGTACGGCGGCCTCGACATTGCGGAGACCAATCTCGCCGGCACCGGCATCACCCTCGGCGCGGCCATCGGCGTGGGTTCTGATCAGCTCGCCCTGCGCACACGGTTTTTCGACCCTGCTTTCTTGGGGACGGGGTGGATGACGTCCGCGTCACTGCTCTACAACGACGCGCGCGACGTGTTCGGCAACCACAACGTCCTCTACGAGGGATTGTCGCCGACCGATCCCGTCCCCTACGCTGTCGTCAAGTACACGCGGTTCGGCGGCAACATCGGCGCGGGACACGATCTCAGCGTGGCGACGCAGTTGTGGTTCGACGTTCGCCTGGAGAAGATCCGCGCCGAGCTCCCTCGTGCCGCTTCTCACGTTCGAGGCCTCGACCGTGAACCGATCTCGTTCAACGTGATTGGTGGGGACAGCGTCCTTTCCACCATCCGAGCCACGCTCCTTCACGATACCCGCGACGAACCCATCCTGCCGACGCGCGGCTCGTTCGTCTCCATCACCGGCGATACCGCCATCGTGCCCGCCGTGGGCGACTACGGCTTCAGCAAGCTCGAGATCCGCGCCTCGCGCTGGTGGACCTTGCCGTGGAACCACGTCGTTCGACTCGAGCTCGACTACGGCGCGATCACCGGCAATGCACCATTTTTCGAGAAATTCTACGTTGGCGACTTCACCGATCTCTTGCCGGACCGCGTGCTCGGCCTCAATTTCGACAGGCGCCGAGCCCCGAACTTCCTGCGCACCGACATCGTCGAAGTTCGCTACGGCGACTACGCCGCCAAACTGCAAGGCGAATATCGTATTCCGATCTATCGAGGCCACCGCTCGGTCTACGGAATCGATCTGTTCGGCGCCGCCGGCATCTACGGGGTCGCCAGCCACCGCGACCTCACCGATCCTCCCCGCGGCTACGGCGGGCTTCGCAGGGTCCCCATCGATCTCACCTTCAATCTCGGTTTTCGCATCGACACATCGGCGGGCGGATTCTTGTTTGCCTTCTCGAATCTCGTGGGTCTGTTTCCGGTGCGCGGCGAGGCTGGTCCGTGAGGCGGCTCTTTCGCGCGCCCCTGCTCGCGTCCGTCCTCTCGATGATACCGACGACTTCGTCGGCGCAGGACGGGCCGCCGGTTCGTCAGGCTACCTTCGTCTTCGACGACAGGCAGGTCCTGCGTGTCAGCCTCGGTTACCGCGACGTGGTGGATGGATCCACGGTGGCCAAGCTGATGGGTGGGCTCCCCACGACGATCGTGATGCGCGCTTATGTCTTTCGAGACGAGGGAGGCACCGCCATCGCGGCAACCTACAAATCGTGCCGCGTGACCTTCGACCTCTGGGACGAGCTTTATCGCATCGAGATCTCGCAGACCGGAACGCTCGATGTCTCCACGGTTTCTCCGACGCTCGAAGGCGTCCTCCGTCGCTGCGGTGAAGCCGACCGGCTGCCGGTCGTGAACCGGTCGCTTCTGCGGGCACCGGGTGGCTATTATCTGGCGGGGATCGTGGAGGTGAACCCGGTCTCACCCGACATGCTCGAGCGCATCAAGAAGTGGGTGAGCCGCCCATCCGGTACGTCGACGGCTGCGCCGGGCGACGCTCTGTTCGGTTCATTCGTGGGACTGTTCGTGGCACGCATCGGCACCGCCGACCGCCAGATCGCTTTCCGCACGCAGTCGTTCTTGCCCTGACCCTCAGGTCAGCTTCTTGCGTCCCTTGGTATCCCACCACTCGCTCCACTTTTTCGGCTCTTTGCCGAACTCCTGGCGCGTCATGGCCGCAAGGGCACGCAGCGCGGCGTCGGAGATCGATTCGAGTGAATCGGACAGGGCGGCGATGAGCGTCGGGATCGAGCGGTAGAGCTTGAGCTCGCCCATGGTCCAGACCGCCGTGAGCCTCCGTTGCTCGGGCTCCTCGGCCAAGGCGACCATCCGCTCCAGGGTCTTGCGCAGCGGCAGGCCCGCCTCGTCTCGACCGGCGACGAGGGCGCGCGCCGATCGGACCGCGATGCGGCGGACGGGGGTGTTTTCGTCGAAGAGACGCGGCAAGAGAGCCGTCGCCGAATCCGCGTAGTGCAACTCGCCGAGAAGGTAGGTGGCCCAAAAGCGAACCTCCACGTCGGCGTCGGCGCTTCGCACGGCGAGAAAGGGGAGCGCGAGTCGCCGCATGGCGGCCACGATGCGCAGAACCGGGCCGCAATCGGCGGGACGCGGAAGATCGCCGAGCGCCTGGTTGCGATCGACGGTGAGCGGACCGGGAAAACGCGCGAACACCGACGGAATAGCGGCCTCCCCGAGAGCAAGTATTTCCCCGAGGGCTCGGTCCCCCTTGTCGCCACCCGCGATGACTTGGTCGACCAGGTCGGAGCGGATGAGCACGGGGGGTAAGTCGTGCAGGTGACCGCGCGAGCGGGGGGGGAGTTGCGGCTCGACCGCCATGCTGCTGGATGCCAGCGGGTCGAAGGGCCTGGTCATCCAATCGGTCGACCGGCCGGTCGAAGCAGCCGGCGCTGGGGTGGGGCTCAGCTCGATTTCGTCGAGCAGCGCAGCCATCGCATCGTCTTCCCCGGCTTCCTCGGAAATGGTGAGCTCCGGCGGCGTCTCTTCGGCCTCTTCCCTCGCGATCGGATTTTTGGAGATCGGCCGGACCGCCGCGACTTGGGGCGGCGGAGGCGGGCTGCGCATGCGGTAGATGGGACGGGCACTGGCCGAGGGGGCGGAGCCGGATCGGGGCGGCTTTTCCGAAGCGGCGGGGGTCCCCTCGTTCGACGAGCTCCAACCCTCATCGACGAGATCTTCCTGCCACCCTCCGCGTTTCATCACGAGTTGCGATAGGTCGATGGCGGGAGGAACCGGACGATTCGGATGCGAAGCAGGGGACGGCTGCGACGGCGAGGGTTCGGCGGTGTCGCGCTGGCTCGGCTCCGCCGATTCATCGCGCAGCATCGCCCGTTTTTTGCGCACCAGGATGCGTTCGAGCGCCGCGGCGAGGAATGGCTTCATGGCGAGGACATCGCCGATGTTGCCGAGGTCGACGGCTTCGTCGCCGTCGTCGCCGTAGAGCAGCGCCACGCACCGCCCGAAGACATGAATGGGCAGCACCAGCACGTCGCGTGACGCCGAACGGCCGAGATCCGAACGCAAGTCGCCGTCGAGACCGGCCCGCTTGAGGGCTCCGACGACCGGCGTGCCGCGTTCGCGTGCCTGCGAGAGGATGCTTGGCAGATCGAGCGCGAACCCGACCGTGCGTATTTTCTCGCGACCGGCACCCTGCCCCCCCGCGTCGTGGCCCGCCGCGAGATCGCCGTGCACCACGAAGAGGGCGGCGTACTCGAAGTATTGCTTTGCGAACGCAAAGAAAACCTCCAACGCTTCTTCGGCTGTCGACGCATCCTCGAACTGAAGCTCGGCGACGGCCGGCGTGAGCGGGCCTCGACGGCGTTCGACGCGGTCGGAAGGAATCGTATTCCCGAGGGCGCGCCGAGCCCATCCGAGCAGCACCTTGCTGGAAAGCTGCTCGGCCTTGCGTCGTCGCCGTTTCTCGACCTGTGCGGCGGTCGCCATCGTCGCCTCCATGATGAACCCCGGCGGAGGACCGGCAGGCGTGGGTTTCGGCCGGGCAGCCGACGAAGGAGGACCCGACGTTGGTACCGGCGTGGCGGGCAGGGGCGACTCGGGGGGCGTCGATGCCGGAGCGAGCGGCGCCTCGAGCGTGATCGCATCGGGTGTCGAACGCATGCTCGCAGGCGTCGTCGGCGTCGGGAACCCGACCGCGGACGCTTCTGTCGACGCGTCGGAACCGTTCAGCACTTCGGGCACAGGCGTTCGTGGTGGCGGTGGAAGGGGTGGCGGCTCCGCGCTCTCGGCGCTCGGCGTGAGAATCATGCCGGGCCAAGTATTGTGTTTGATCGTGGGCGGAGCGTACTCGTCGGTCCCGATCGCTTGCGTCGAAGACGGCGGGGGCGGCACCACGCGATCGACGATCGTACCTCCGCGCGTCCCTGCCCCAGCGATCTCGACGAGGGGAGCCGTTTCGTCGCCGGAAGGTGGAACGCTCGGACCCGGATCGGTCCCCCCTTCCAACTTGGTGAGCAGTCGCAGAAACCGCCGGTCGAGCGGCACGCCGTAATCACGCCCGATCGCCTGCCGAATGCGTACCATCGGCGCCACGTACTGCCGCAGGTGAGCGCCGAGCGCGAAGCCGAGATCGTCTTCCACCGCTTGCGGCAGCGGCTCGGCGACCGCGATATGCAACTCGCCGTCCCGTTCTTCGAACGGATAAAGCCCGTAGCGCAGCGCGACCGCGGGAGGAACCAGCCGCAGCACCGAATCCGGCGCGCAGGGAAGCTCCCCTACGTTGGCCGAAGGGATCGCGTACGCCTCGGCCAAGACCGGCACCAATGCCTCCTCGCTGGTCGCCCCGAGCTCGAGAAGACAGGTGGCGAGATCGCCTCCTCGCACGACTTGACGGGCCAGCGCCTCGTCCACGCTGTCGATCGAGGCGACCTGACGCGCGACGACGAGCGAGCTCAGCGTCGTCATGGGTGCACCACCGAGGAGTGGACGACCTCCGTCAGGATCAAGCGCGCGATATTGAAATAGATGATGATGCCGAGCACGTCGACCAAGCTCGAGATGAAAGGGGTCGAGCTCGTGGCCGGATCGAAACCGATCCGGCGCAACGCGAGAGGCAACATCGATCCGACTACGCACCCCATGACCACGATGCTCACGAGGGTTCCTCCGACCAAGAGGGCGAACCGCGTACCGTCGCCCCACATGGTGACGCGTATCATACCCACAATGGCGAGAATGAGCCCGAGCACGATGCCCTGAGCGAGCTCGCGCCCGGCGATCCGCCACCAGTCCGACGGTTTGACTTCGCCGACCGCCAGCCCCCGGATGATCAGGGAGGCCGACTGTGAGCCCGAGTTTCCGCCGGTCGAAATGAGCAACGGGACGTAATAGCTGAGCTTGGCGACGGTCTGGATAATCGAATCGTAGTGACGTAAGGCCGAGCCCGTAAAGAATTCACCGACGAACAAAATGATGAGCCAATTGGCTCTCTTTCTGATGAAAGTCCAAAAGGTCGTCTGAAAATAGCTCGCCTCGAGCGGCTCGACGCCGGCGAGCCTCTGGACGTCCTCGGTCTGCTCTTGTGTGAGGACGTCGATGACGTCGTCGACGGTGATGACGCCGCGAAGCGTTCCTTTGGCGTCCACCACCGGGATGGCGGAAAGGTCGTATTTCGCGAGTTTTTTCGCCACCTCCTCTTGGTCCATCTCCGGCGGCACGGTGATGACGTTGGACGTGAAGATGTCCGAAAGCCGTTGCGCCGGATCGGACAGAAGCAGGTCGCGCAGCGAGACCACGCCCTCCAGCCGCTTGGCCGCTGCAAGGGCATAAACGTAATAGATGGTCTCCGCCTCGGCCCCCTTCTTACGAATGAGTTGAATGACTTCGCTGACCGACATTCCCACCGTGACCGACACGTAATCGGTCGTCATCAAGCTGCCGGCGCTGTGCTCGGGCCATTGGACGAGCTCCTCGACTTCTTCGGCAGCCTTGGGATCGATCTGCTCGATACTCGCGAGCACTTGCCCGCCGACGTCTTCGGGAAGCTCCTTGATGAGGTCCGCGCGTTCGTCGGACGACATCTCGACGGCGATCTGCGCGGTCGACTCGGGGCCGAGCTCGGTGACGATCGCCGCTTGCCGCTCGTCATCCAGGCGTTCGAAGATCGGCGCGGCCTCCTCGGTGGGAAGACGGGCGAGCAGCTCGGCAGCCTCTTCGTCGGGCAGGTCCGCGATGAGGTCGGCCAGGTCCTCGTCGTGGATTTCTTCGAGAAGCTCGCGGACTTGCTCGGGATCTTCCCTGAGCAGCTCGCGCAGTTCAGGGCCGACAAGGGGAGCGAAACGCATGGCTCAGCGCGCCCCCGAAAGCCAGCGCATCAAGATCGCGACGCCCGTCTCGAGCTTGGCGAGCGAGGTCCATTCGTTGCGCTGATGGGCCTGGGCCTGCTCGCCGGGACCGAAATTGACCGCCGGTACGCCGAGAGCCGCGAACCGCGCCACGTCCGTCCAGGCTTGCTTCGGTTCGACGGCGGTGACGCCGCTGTCCCGAAGCGCGATCACCAGCGGATGCTCGGCGAACGGAGGCGCCGAAGGAGACAAGTCGGTGAACTTCACCTCGGCTCGCCCTCCCACCAGCTCTTCGACTTCGCGCTGGGCACCTTCGAGCGAAGTGTCAGGAGCAAAGCGATGATTCAGGTTCATCTGAAAGCGATCCGGCACGATGTTCCGACCGCGCCCGCCTTCGGCCAAAGTCACGTTCGTCACGGTACGATACAAAAGCCCGTCGATGACGACTTCGCGCGGCGCCAGCGCAGCGAGCTCCGTCAAGAAAAGCCCCGCTTTCTGGATGGCGTTCTCGCCTTGCCAGGGCCGCGCGCTGTGCGCGGTGCGCCCCACGAACGTCACCTGCGCGTGCAGCGAACCGGTCGCCCCGAGCTGCAGCTTGTTGTCGGAGGGTTCGAGACACACCGCGAGATCGACGTGCGCGAGGTCGGGAGCCCGATCGAGCACGATACCGAGCTCGTTGTCGGCAAACGGTCCCTCTTCGCGGGCGTAGAACACCAGGGTCAGATCGACGCCCGACGAAGCGGCGCCGCCATTGTCCAGAAGCTCGAGCATGGCGGCAAGGCCCGATTTCATGTCGGCAGCGCCTGGACCGTAGAGGCGGTCCCCTTCGATGCGGGGCGCGCCGTCATGTTCGGTGCGCACGACATCGAGATGGCCGACCAGAGCGACGCGCCGCCCGCCGGGGCGCCCCGGGATCTTGGCGATGAGCGAGTCACCGATCCGCTGGACGTCGGCGTGGCCGGCGAGGCGCGCCTCGATCGCGTCGCACAGAGCCTTCTCTTCCCCTGTCGGCGACGGGATCGAGCAGAGCCAGAGGAGCGTGCGTGTGAGGCGGGTCATCGTTCATCCCCCGAATCGCACTGGCTCCGGCCCAGTCGCGCTAGGGGGCGTGGCTTGTTCTATCAGGACCCGCTCGAACCAGGCCACCAAACAGGTCGAATCGCCGCCACCGACGAGGTCAGACCGGCACCGCAAAGTCACGGAGGGCGTCGTTCAGCGAGACCTTGCGGTCGGTCGCTTCGTTGCGTTGACCGATGATGAGGGCGCAGGGGAGGCCGAACTCGCCGGCCGGAAACTTCTTCTGTCTCACACCAGGAATCACGATGCTGCGCGCCGGAATGCGGCCCCGGTGCTCGACGACCTCGGGTCCGGAAACGTCGAGAACCGCCGTCGAGCCCGTCAGAACCACCCCCGCGCCGATCACGGCCTCTCGTTCGACCAAAAAGCCCTCCACGATGACCACGCGCGATCCGACGAACACGCCATCTTCGAGAATCACCGGGCGGGCACCCGGCGGCTCGAGCACGCCTCCGATACCCACGCCGCCGGCCAAGTGGCAGTCTCGTCCGACCTGGGCGCAGCTACCGACCGTGGCCCAGGTATCGACCATGGTGCCCGCCCCGACGTAGGCCCCGATGTTCACGTATCCGGGCATGACGATCGCGCCCTTTTCGAGAAACGCCCCATAGCGAACGACGCCGGGTGGTACGACCCGCACGCCCGCCTCGTGGAGGTTCTTCTTCAGCGGGATCTTGTCGTGAAATTCGAAGGGGCCCACCTCGATGCGCTGCATTCCTTGCACCGCGAAGTAGAGCAGGATGGCCTGCTTGATCCAGGCGTGGGTGACCCATTCTCCCGCGGGGCTGCGTTCGGCAACCCGCAGTTCGCCTCGATCGAGATGGGCGATGACCTGCTCGACGGCAGCGCGCGTCGTGGCATCCGAGAGGCGGGATCGGTCCGCAAAGGCGGCTTCGACGGCGGGCCGCAGAGACGAATCGACGGTGCTCATGTGTGCCTCACTACCACTACCCGCATGACGATCGCCAGGCCTTGGCGCAACGGGGAGCTACTAGGTTGAGGAGTTGCGGGGCCACACGATCGCCACCCGACCGGGCTCGGCTTCGAAGGTTCCCGACGCGAGCTGGGCGGCCGTCTTCACGCAGACCAGCGTCGGCGCAATGACGAGCGGGAGCTCGAAGTCGTACTGCGCTCCCGGGGCGGGGCAGTCGTGGGAGATGACGATGCGGATCGGTTCGTCCTGCAGGCAGACGGCGTTGAGAAACACGCGTTCGGAGCTTCTGGCGACCATGGCGATGCCGGCGGAAATGAGTGGCATCAAAACTTGGGGGCTCGCTCGAAAGCCGCTCGCGTCGCGGGTGTAGGATGCGGTCACCTTCACCCGTTTCGCGCGGGGATCCGTCCGCGAGGGGGGCCCGATCGCGACCTGCACGACCTCCTCGATGTCGAGGTCGGTCTCCGACACTTCGGCGGCGTGGACCAGCAGGTCGAGCAATTGCCGGACGCTGTCGAGCTCGGCGCCTACGCCGGTGATGACGCTCTCGAAACACAAACGATTCTTGGCATCGAGTGCGGCGCTCGACGCTCGCTCGAGCGAGGCACGGAGCCGCTCGGAAATTTCTTGGACGTACTGGCCGAGCATGAGCACCGCTCCGTCGACCGGCAGGTCGGCGACCTCCTGTACGTGCGCCAGGATCTGGTCGACCGCGATCAGGAGCGGCGCGCAGAACCCCTTCAGCCCGGGGATGACCGGAGCCAGCGCTCTCGGCCCCACCCGCGGCGAACGCAGCAACTCCTCGAGGTTACGCACCGCGGCGAGCACGTCGCGGAGCACGCCACGCCCCTCGACGAGCGGGTTGAGCCGCGTCGCGCTCCCTACGGAACCCCTCCCCTCTTCGATGTCTGTTCCCTCTCTTCGCCGGGGATCTATCGCCGGTTGGTGCATCCTTCGCGCCTTCCCCGCCCGTTCCCCAGGGCGCCTCGGTCACACTAGCGGACCTGTCTCGTAGCCTGCAAAGAAATACGATACCTCAGCGTGTGCTGTTTCCGGAGAATCGGAGCCATGCAGAGCATTCTCTCCTACATTGGATCCGTACAACTTACGTAGCGTGCCGGGAGCGGCCTTCGCGGGATCGGTCGCTCCGATGACGTCGCGGTACTTCTGGATGGCGTTCTCGCGCTCGAGAACCATGACGACGATCGGACCGCGGCTCATGAACTCTGTGAGCTCGTCGAAGAAAGGCCGGCCGCGATGCACGGCGTAGAAGCCCTGCGCTTCGCGCAGCGTGAGCTGGAGGCGTTTCATTCCGCGGATCGCGAACCCCTCGACCTCGAGTCGCTCGATGATGGCTCCGACCTTGTGCTTTTCGACGGCGTCCGGCTTGATGATGGAGAGAGTGCGCTCGAGACCCATGAGCGATGCTTTTTAGGCGGACCGATCTACATACGCAACAGAGATTGTAGGGTCGAGCCCATCTCGGCGGGCGTCGGCGCCACCTTCACACCAGCTGCCTCGAGCGCTGCCCGCTTCTCTTTGGCGGTCCCCTTTCCGCCGGCGATGATGGCGCCCGCGTGTCCCATCCGCTTGCCGGGAGGGGCGGTTGCGCCGGCAATCAAGGCGGCGACCGGCTTTTTCATCTGAGCCTTGATGTAGGCGGCCGCGCGCTCCTCGGCTTGGCCGCCGATCTCTCCGATCATGATGACGCCATGGGTATCGGGGTCGGCATTGAACAGCGTCAGGACGTCGATGAAGTCCATGCCCCCGACCGGATCGCCGCCGATGCCCACGCATGTCGATTGACCGATTCCGAGCGCGGTCAGCTGGCCGACGGCCTCGTAGGTGAGCGTGCCCGAACGGGAGACGACGCCGACGTGGCCGGGCCGGTGGATGTGACCCGGCATGATGCCGATTTTGCAGCCGCCGGGCGTGATGATGCCGGGGCAATTGGGACCGATGAGCCGGACCGAGCGACCCTCCAGCCAGCGGCGAACGCGGATCATGTCCATCACCGGGACCCCTTCGGTGATGCAGACCACCAGCTGACAGCCGGAGTCGGCCGCCTCGAGGATCGCGTCGGCCGCGCCGGGGGGAGGCACGAAAATCAGTGACACGTCGGCGCCCGTCGCGGCAACCGCCTCGGCGACCGTATTGAAGACCGGAACCTTGCCCTCGAAGGTTTCGCCTCCCCGCCCGGGCGTCACGCCGGCGACGATTTTCGTGCCGTACTCCAGACACTGACGAGCGTGGAACGACCCCGCACCGCCGGTGATCCCTTGAACGATGACGCGAGACTCGGCATTGACCAAAATCGACATGACTAACCTCGCGCCCCGATGGCTTGAACGATCTTCTTCGCACCGTCCGCCATGGTCGATGCAGCCTGGATCGAGAGACCCGACTCACCGAGCATCTTGCGACCTTGCTCGACGTTGGTCCCTTCCAGCCGTACGACGAGCGGCACCTCGAGGCCCATCTGCTTGGTTGCGGCAATGATGCCTGCCGCGATGACGTCGCACTTCATGATGCCGCCGAAGATGTTGACGAAGATGCCTTTGACTTTGGGGCTGCGCATGATCATCCCGAAGGCTTTGGCGACCTGCTCCTGGTTGGCGCCACCGCCGACGTCGAGAAAGTTCGCCGGGCTGCCGCCGTAGGTCTGGATGATGTCCATCGTGGCCATGGCGAGCCCCGCTCCGTTGACGAGACAACCGATATCGCCGTCGAGCGACACGTACGAGAGCCCCGCCTCTTTCGCTTCGAGCTCGACCGGATCTTCCTCGTCGCGATCGCGGAGCTCGGCCCAGTCTCGATGACGGAAGTCGGCGTTGTCGTCGAAGTTGATTTTGCCATCGAGCGCCACGACTTCGCCCTGCTTCGTCACGATGAGCGGATTGATCTCGCAGAGCGAGCAATCCTCTTTCACGAAAAGATCGTAGAGGCTCTGCAGGAGCTTCACGAATTTGCCGGTTTGATCCTTGTCGAGGCCGAGCGAGAAACCGATTCGCCGCGCCTGGTAAGCGGCAAGGCCCACGACCGGATCGACGTGGGCACGTTGAATTTTTTCGGGCTTGTCGTGGGCTACCTGCTCGATGTCCATTCCCCCTTCGGTGGAGGCCATCACCGCCACGCGCCGGGCGTCGCGGTCGAGCACGAGAGCGAGGTAGAGCTCGCGACCTATATCGAGCCCCTGCTCGATGTAAAGGCGCCGCACGATTTGGCCGCCGGGCCCAGTTTGATGCGTCACCAGTGGGCGGCCGAGCATCTTGTCGGCGAGCTCGCGCGCTTCGGCCGGCCCTTTTTTGGCGAGCTTGACGCCACCCCCCTTGCCGCGCCCGCCAGCGTGGATTTGTGCTTTGACCACCACGACCGGGACCTTCGTCTCGTCGATGAGCTTTTTGGCAGCGATCTCGGCCTCGGCGGCCGTGTTGACGGGATAACCCTTGGGGATGGGCACCCCGTAACGGGCAAATATCTGCTTGGCTTGATACTCGTGAATCTTCATGGCGATGATCGATTCGTTGCGAGGGTTTGACGCGGCCCTTCCAGGCTGGCCGAAGCTACCACAGATACGGTAGGCCAAACCTTCAATCCGCGCTCGCGCCGAGACTGGCGAAAGGAGTGCTGCGCCATTCGAGGAAGGGGGCGTGTGCTACACCGCCGACGAATGGCAAAGGGCAGGTCGATCCCGATAGGAGGCGCGGCTCATCTCCTCGTCGCGCTCGTCATCGGCATGCCCCTCGTCTTTTCGGGCTGTGGGCCGACCACGCCCAGGGCCGGCCATCCGATGCCCTCGGGCCCGCTGCCCGCGCCGTCTGCGTCGGCGGTGCATCGCGGCGAAGCGAGCGAGGGCACCGTTGCGGGACTTCGCACGGGCGAGCTCGCGCCGGTCGAGCACCGCGATCCGCTCGAGGCGCGCGTCGTCGGCCGGTTCGCCGACGACCAATACGAGACGCTTGCGTTGGAGGTCGTGCTCCCGATCAGCGGTGCCTTCGACGGCTCACAGCGAGCCGGCTGCCGGATCAGCGTCGACCGTCCCGCCGCCGGTCCTTATGCGTTTGCCGCGCTGCCGGACGATGTCGCCGCGGTCGAAGGGCGAGGGCTCGCGACCGCGACAATCTGGGTGCGCCGCGCCCGTGACCTAGAAGGCCAGCCGGTGACCGGCACCGCGTTCACGCCGCAACTCGGGAACGAGCCGGGGCACAAGGTGGCGTTTCGCGCGCGGATGGAAGTGAAAACGAAGAGCGACCCGAAGGTGCTGGCGCGCTGGGGCTCGGCACTGGCACTGCACCTGCGCGGCTTGGCAACAGGGCCTTGGCACCAATTTGCGGCTGCGCGCATCGAGGACGTGTTCGGCGACAAGAAGAGCCGGGCGGCCGCGGTGAGCCCTCGGCCGCGAGCTCCGAATCGCGATGAGCTCGCCGTCTCGATGGACACGCTGACCGGCCTGCTCTCGATTCAAGAGACGTTGCAACACGACCGGCCGCTGCTGCTCGCGGCGGCAAAGGAGAAGCGGGCGACGCCTCTCACCAAGCTGACGCCTCCCAAGTCTGCATCGCATCCGTGGGACGACATGCTGGGCGGTCTCTCAGCATCGGTTCCGGCGGAACCGCTCGCCCTCAGCGTGCCGGCGGAGTTCTGGTACTTGCGAGCAAGCGATTTGGCCGGCCTTTTTCGAATGGCCGATCAGCTGGAGGCCTGGGGAACGCCGGCCGCGCAATTATTGGATGGCAACCTCGAAGAGCGCGATCTCGGCAGGCGGTACGAGACCCAGCTCGGTTTGTCGCGCAGGGCGGTCGCGCGCGCCCTGGGTCCCGACGTCGTCGAAGGCGTGGCGCTCGCCGGTAGCGACCCCTATCTGCGCGAGGGGTCCGACGTGACGGCGGTCTTTCGGGTCAAGCAAGCCCCGTTGTTCGATGCCGCGCTCGATGGAACGCTTGCCGCGCACGCGAAGGGGCACGGTGGCGTCAGCAAAAACACCGTCGCGCATCAGGGGCTCGATATCGTCATATCCTCCTCGGCCGACGGAGCGGTGCGCCAACATCGGGTCGCGGTGAACCAGCTCCGCGTGGTATCGAACAGCCTCGCTGCCACACGCGCCGTGCTCGACGCCATCCAAGGCAAGCGACCGCGTCTCGCCGACGAGAGCGACTTTCGTTACATGCTAGCGCGCGACGCGGGAAAGCCGAACGAGATGCTCGGGTTTTTCGGGGATCGCTTCGTGGCCGAGGTGGTCGGCCCGCGGCAAAAGGTGTTGCAGGCGCGCCGACAAATGGCGGCTGCCGAGCTCATGACGCCCGGCTTCGCCGCGCTCCTCTACGGCTGGGTCTACGGCAAGAGTCCCGGAAGTGTCGACGAGCTCCTCAGCTCCAAGCTCTTGCGCAAGGACGAGCTGAAACACGGCGCCGGCGCCTCGATCGATTGGCGTCCCGGCGAAGCTGCGCGATCGAGCTGGGGCACGCCCTCGGCGCTGACGCCGCTCATCGACTTGCCCGCTCCCGACGCGGTCACCGAGTCCGAACGAGCCGCGTACGAACGCTTCAGCCACACCTACGAAACGTACTGGTCCCATTACATCGACCCGGCCTCGTTGCGACTCGCGTGGAACGGAGCCGAGACACTCACGGCCGACCTGCGCGTTCTACCGCTCATCGATGGGACGCAATACCGCGATCTCGTCGAGCTTTCCGGGCAAGCTCGGGTGAAAGTACCGCCGCCCGCCGATGGAATGCGGGCAGTGCTCGGCATTGGACCCATGGCCGGGCTGCGGCGGGAGCTCTCCGAACTCGGTCGAGGGGCCTTGAGGCGACAAGGTCTGAAGTTCGATTTCCTCGGAGACTGGGCCATCGTCGGCATGGCCGATCGCCCGCGCGTGGCGGAGGTCGTACGACGCCTTCGTCCTGGGCTACTCGAGCGGCCCGAGTCGAGTGAGCGCGAGCCGATCGACGAGATGGCCGAGGCGGCGCGCGCGCCCGCGTACGCTGCCATCGGCATTCGGAGCACGAGCGGCGCCGCCCTCGCCCTTACGGGACTGCGCAAGCTCGCGGAAAGCACGTTTGGAGACATGTTGTCGTGGAGCGACGCCGGCGCGGAGCGGGGAGCCACCATCGTTCGCGTGCGCATTGGCAACAGCGCGGCACGGGCGCTGCCGCAGGCGGACCGCGCGCCGAGCGAGATCGTATTGTTTTACGCTCTGCTCGAGAAAACGCTGGTGATCTCGCTGGACGAGCAGGTTGCGCGTCGGCTCATTGGCGAGTTCGCCGACGGACGGGCCCCTGTCGCCAAGACGGGGGGCGACGGCGCGCAGCTGGTGTTCGATCTCGCTGGTTCCAAGGAGGGTGCACTTTTCACCGTTCTCGGATGGCTTCTCTCGGAGCAGCTGGTTCGCGCCGGCGAGCCGGCCCGCGCCCACGCCGAGGCTTTGCTGCGCGGCGCTCCCGAATACGCCGCCGACGCTGCAAAGATCCACACGCTCTCCCTGGCCTATTTCGGCGCCGCTCCCGTCCCACCGTACGGCGGGTCCTACGCGCTCGGGCCCGACGGCGTCAGCGATCCGGTGCGCGGAACGGCGAGCTCGCCGAAATGGCCGACGTTGCCGGTTTCCGGTTCCCTCGTCGACACGTTGCTCCGAGCCGTCGGTCGGGTGAGAAGCGAGATCGCGTTCGATTCCGAGGGACGCGACGCCAAGACCGGACGCACCATGCAGAGTCTGCACGTGCGCACCAGCATCGGCTTGCGATAACGCCGCGCTCCCTGGTAAGAGGGTCTGGCTCTTTCCTTATCTGAAATGGAGGTCGTGATGCAGGCCGTAGCCACGCAGTCGATGATGCGAAGCGCGTTGCTGGTGGGCTATTTTTTCTGCGCGAGTGCTTGTACGAACGCGCCGAGCCACTCCGGATCGCTCGACGGCGGTCTCACCGGTGCGGGGGGCGCCCCGAGCACGACGGCGACGGGCAGCACCACTTCGATGACGACGAGCTC
>Ga0137375_10002139_pt1 | contig 23272 bp, 19 predicted proteins | sample SagtaG_24_FD_104936 | JGI IMG/M metagenome (GOLD analysis project Ga0137375, IMG submission 104936) | Vadose zone soil microbial communities from Sagehorn Ranch, Mendocino, California, USA - Sage1_R_113_16 metaG | ecosystem: Environmental > Terrestrial > Soil > Vadose zone | place: USA... | reverse complement strand
CTTGTTGAGCGGCATGTCGGGGTGCACCGTGTACGGTTTCGAGCTCATCGCATACCCGACGTTGGCCTCGGCTCGCGTCGAAAGGAGTAGCCCGACGTCGCGATCGGAGAGAATGCCCACCAACTTGCTGTCCTCTATGACGGGCAGATGCCGCACACCATGCCGACGCATGAGCCTGCGCGCGCGGTCGAGTGATTCTTGAGGCGCGACGGCGCAAGGACTCGGGGTCATGTACTCCCCAACGGCGGGAAGATAGCGATCGGTCATCCTACTATCGGGAGGCATATCGCGTGCTCACCGGATGCCGATCGGGGTGAACCACAGGGCCTGGACGGCGCAAGCGTCAAGCAGGCGCGCGCCACCAATGAACCCCCGCACGATGACCTCCGGTCACGTATGGGGCGGCGTCGCTCGGTCCTTCGACTCCTGACCATTCTTGCCGCGCTCGAGCTTGTGCGCCCACTCCTCGAGCGAACCGGCTGTCTGCGACAGCGTCTTGGCGCTGCTCTCGAGAGCTCGCTTGCCCAGAGACAGACCTTGGCGTGCCCACGATAGTCCGGCCGACGTTACGCGATCGGTTATCGCGTCGATCCAGGGCGGGTACTTCTTGGTAACCGGTGCGTCGCTGGTCGAGGTCGCCGTTTCTTCCACGTTCATGGGTGGTCTCCGAAATGATGAGTTGAACTGCCCGTGACATCCCTTGGATGGAATGGGAATGGTCGAGAGCCATCGGCCGCGTGTGTCGCACGACACGGGGTTCCCGCGCATAGGAGATCACGTCGGCGACGCACTGAAACCATTCGCGAGCTATCCGAAACCGCTCGCCAACGGAATGCCTCAATCCCCGCATGAAAACCGCCCCATCCACTCGCCCAGATTACAGCGCACAAAGTTTCAAGCAGATGTCGCGCGCGCGACCGTTGTGCATTCGGCAGCCACTGGGCCTTTCGCCCTAAGTAGAAACCCCGAAATCGCAGGCCTGTTGTATTTGTGTTACTCGGCGAGGGCCTTCGGCCCCGCCTGCGGCTTGTGTTACTCGGTGAGGGCCGTCGGCCCCGCCTGCGGGTTGTGTGACTCGGCGAGGGCCGTCGGCCCCGCCTGGGTTGTGTGACTCGGCGAGGGCCGTCAGCCCCGCCCTGCGGCTTGTGTTACTCGGCGCGGGCCGTCGGCCCCCTGCGGGTTGTGTGACTCGGCGAGGGCCGTCGGCCCCGCCTGCGGGTTGTGTTACTCGGCGCGGGCCGTCGGCCCCGCCTGCGCATGACCGCCGACGGCGCCGTCTGGCTGCTCGCCGAAAAGGGCGCGCGCACAGACAAGCACGACACGCGACATCACCTCGGAGCGCACCTGGCGGCGGAGCGCGTCAGGAACGATGCCGCCTTCGAGCAGCTCTCGATCGCCGGCGCTTGGCTCGAAGGCGGGCCCGAGCGTAGGCGCGTCGGTTTGTGTTACTCGGCGCGGGCCTTCGGCCCCGCCTGCGAGTTGTGTTACTCGGCGCGCGCCTTCGGCCCCGCCTGCGAGTTGTGTTACTCGGCGCGGGCCGTCGGCCCTGCCTGCGGCTTGTGTTACTCGGCGCGCGCCTTCGGCCCCGCCTGCGAGCTCGACCGATCCGAACAGTTCGCGTTTTGCAAGGAGTCGGATGTCGGCACCACCGTCGGCGATGGCCCATCGGAGGAACCGCCAAGCGAGCTCTGCGTGGCGCGTTTCGTCGTCTGCAATTCGCGAGAGCACCGCGCGGATCGCCGGGTCGCTCGCGTGTTGGAGCGCCTCGGCCGCTTCGATGGCGGCGATCGTCTCGCCGATGCACCCTTCGCGGATAGTGGTCGCCACGACATCGCGAAGCGAGCTCGCGTCGAGGGCACCCTCGATCGGAAGCAGAGATGGACCGACTTCCTGGCCTGCGTAGGCGCTCGCGACGGCAAAGGCAAGCTTGGCGTGGAGCGTCTCGTCCCCCATGGCTGCATGGGAACATTCAATCAGCTCGGCCGGAGCTCCGAGACTCATCAGCTGCAGCGTGAACCGCGCGAATGCCGCGATGGAGGCATGCTCCATGAGGGCGATGCGCGTCCACGCCTCGGCGAGACGGGCGCGGCTCTCGGCGCCCAGGTGGGCCACTCGCGGGTCCACGCCTCGTGCGCGCCAGTCGCCCCGACGGCGCGTGCCGGCGAGCCGCTCGGCGTTATCGACCAGAAACGGACGACCGATGACGCAAAAAGGACTCTGGCACACGCGCTGACCCGCCTGGACGGTGCACTGCTTGCCGAGAGGACAATCGCCGTTGCCGCCACATTGATCGCCGTACGTTTGACAGGCGAATGCGGTCGAGGGGCAGCCCGGATTCAGCGTGTAGGAAGCGCACGTGAGGAGCGGACCGCAATCGGCATCCGACTGGCACGTCGCATTCACGCAGGTGCCGACCGGGTCACCGCACAAACAGATTCGCCCGGTCGGGCACTCTTCATCGCGCACGCATCCATAGGTGCAGGTTGGCCCGCTCAGCGGGCCGCCCGCGAACGAAGCGTAGCCGCAATAGCCGTGGGGCGCGGCGGTGCAGTCGGCATCGCTCGAGCAACTGTTGAAGCCCCCGTCGGCAACGCCGCCGTCGAATATCGGAGTCGGGCGAGGAACGAACGAGGGACACGTTGTCTTCTCGGGACGATGCAGGTAGCCGCTCTGACATTTCACGTAACCGCTCGACTCGTTCACGACGGGCGTGGGATCGAGGCACGGAAACGGATTGCCGGCCCGGCCGGCCGATCCGCCCACCGACGTCGACCCGCCGACGTTGCCACCAACCCCCGTCGATACCGTCGTCGTAGGGGCACCTCCCGCACCTGTGGCCGTGGAGCCGGCCGTTCCGCCCGTTTCCGTGGTGCCGCTCGTGAACGCGCCGCCGCACGCGATCGAAAGAGGGTTCAGCCCGAGGGCGGTGAGGAAAAGGGTCGTCCACGAATCGGTTCTTACGCGTAGTCTCATGATCCAACGCACCTGGCCGCGGAGGGAGCAAGTTGTGGGCCGGATGGGCGACGCATGGATATTGCTGAGAAATCGGGGGGCTCCCGGCCAACGCCATGGCGAGCCGATCGTGGCGGGCCAGCGCGTGGCACACCCGCACAGCTGGTTATCGAACCGACCTTTTCGTCGATCGGCTGGGTGGGTCGCTCGAGAGAGACCCTGCCGGCGTTGAGGGCCCACTTGGCGGATAAGGGGGACGGGGGGAGGAACCGTCCGGCGGGCCCGCAGGGGAAGCACTCGGGGGCCGCGCCGAGGGACGCGGCGTCGGCGGATGGCTCGCCGGAGGGACCGATGGACGCGCAGGAGGAATCGTCGGTGGTCGCGCCGCAGCGCGAGCGGATGGGCCAACCGACGAAGAGCGATCGGGAGGGGCTTCGCTGCGACCCTGGTCACTCGAATTGCCGTTACCAAGCTCCCCCTGCAGCTCGCGCATCTTCTCGCGCGCGACCCGCAGGCGGGCGATCGTGAGCCGACCTTCGCGCAAGCGCTCCGAGTGCCTCACCGCGTTGGCGACCAACACCAGCAACGTCGAGAGCGTGTCACCTTTCACCACGTACCCGAACGGATGATACTCATTGATGATTTCGTAAGGGTCTTTGAGATCTTGGTAAGCCGAATAGAAGACGATGGGAACTTCGGGAGCACGCTTTCGCAGGTGCTTGCAAACCCAGAAGCCATCGTGCGTCGGCATGCGTACATCGAGGATCACGCAGCTGGTGTTGGGATCGACGGAGCGAACGCCCTCGATTCCATTCGGACAGGTTCGGACCTCGTATCGGTCTTTCAGCACGGTCTCGAGCGAGTTCCGGACGAGGACGTCATCATCGACGACGACGACGACCGGTCGATCGCCTGGCTCGCTCGGGGGCTGGCCCTCGATCATGCCCTCAAGGTCTTTCAGCGACATGATTCCCCCGTTCTCGAGGCATCGCCGGCCGCCCGCACATCGTTATTTTTATCCGTCTCTCCTCCTTCGGCAAAGCTCAGCGTGAAGGTCGCACCACGCCCGACCTCGGAGTCGAGCTGCAGCGTGCCTCCGTGCAACGCCACGAGCTTCTGCACCATGCCGAGGCCCAGCCCGGTGCCCGTCTGCGGTTTGGTGGTGAAGAATGGCTCGAAGATACGCGAGCGAATCTCTTCCGGGACGCCGTTGGCACTGTCGACCACGCGCACGACGATGCGATCGCCGACCCTGCGCACGTCGACCACCAGATCGCGCGAACGCGCATGATCCTCGACCTCACACAATGCATCGAAAGCATTGACGACGAGGTTCTTCAGGATGGAATAAAAGTGCGCCTCGCTGCCGCGCACCATGCACCGACCATCGACGGATACGCTCGCGCTCACCCGATGTTGGGCGAAATCGGCGGCGCACTCGGCAACGATGGCGCGAGCCAGGGCGCCGAGGTCGACGAAGTCCGACCCCGGTTGCGAGTAGCCGATGCGGGAATACTCCATGATGAGGTTGGTAATCGACAACGCGCGCTGGATGGAGCGACTGGTGCTTTGCAGAACGTCTTCCAAGAGTCGCTCGTTGCGCACGACGTGACCGAGGCTGTTCTGGAACGTCGCGAGCGCCTCCGCGTCCAGCTTCTCACGAGCGATGAGGAGCATCTGCTTGAGCTCACCTGCCGTGCGATCGATGAGACTTCGTTTCCCCGGCGTACCCTCGGCCATGCCTTTCTCCATCAGGATTTTGGCACCGCTCAAGGCGTTTCGCATTTCGTGCGCGAAGCCGCCCGCCATTTGCTCGGCGATCTTCTCGCGTTCCAGCTGAACGACACGTTCTTGAGCTTCTCTCAGCTCTCGCGTGCGCTCGACGACCTTTCGCTCGAGCTCGTAGTTGTGCGTGGATTGGAGCGAAATCGACCGGAACACCTGCTCGACGGTCGACAGAAGATGACGATAGAGCCCCGCTTCCTGGTCCTTGGGCGGAGGATAGTAGGACGCGGTGCGCCGCGTCCTACCAACGACTACGATATGCTCATGGCCGGTGTCGGTCGTACCGGCGAGGCCTCCCATGAGCCAACCCAGCGTTCGATTTCCTTCCAGATCTTCCCCTTGAGAGATCACCAGAGACCGCGTTCGCCGGACTTCGTTGATCACCTGCTCGAAAAGCAGCCGATCGGTGGCGGTCAGCTCGTGAACGGGATCGCCGGCGAGCACGGTCTCCGGCATCGACGCACCCGAGATGTCGAACCCGAACTCCTCCACCAAGGATCGCAGGAGCGCGCCCTGACCTTCTGGAATGGTGGAGGCGTTCGAGAGGCGAACCATCAGCTCTTGCGAACCCTGAATCCAGCGAAGGTGATGCTGGTGGATCTGCCGCAGGGTGACCAGCTCCCGTTCGCGCAGGGGCAGCAGCTTGAGCTTCTCGAGCAGCGCGGGCGGGACGCCCGGACTTTCGGCGACGCCGTTGATGTCAGAACTCGATTTCGGGCTGTCGGGCGTGCCCATTGCGGCCACCACTACTACTCGTAGAGCACGAGCAACGGAAACTGGAAATTAGAGAACTGGCTACGGCCCCCCTTGGGCGCGATCTCGCCCCACGGATACATGCCGAGCCACGGGAAAGACGTGCCGATGGTTTCCTGGATCTTACAGACTTCCTCGAGAGCCTTCTCGTCGCCTAGAAAAGGACGAGGCCGCGCACCACACTCGAACGCTAACGCGATGAGAGGCGATTTTCCCTCCAGGCGTTTGCGAACGCGCTCACCCATTTTGAGACCGCGGTCGAATACGGCTTCGACGGTGCGGTGACAGACGTGGACCGTCGACCCGACCGGTATCGGAGCGAGCAGGATGAGCTCCTTCTTCTCGCGATCAATCCCGAATACTCCGCGGCTGACGAGCCCTTCAGGATCGTTGGGATCGCTTTCCGGCAACCGAACGCCTAGGGCCCAGGTCCAGTCATCCACGTGGAAGGTGAATGTACCGAGCAGCTGCTCCGACCAAACGTCGAGTGCGGGTTTACCGTCGAGCTTGCGGATGATGTTTCCCTCGGCTTCCGTCACTTTGACGTCGAGTCCGAGCGGCTCGACGCCGTGGGTGGTGTCCCAGATCGCGCCGCCCAGGCCTTCGAGCTTCAGTGCGACGACGGAGTCGTTCATCGCTTCTCGGTCGAAGTATTGGTACGTCTTGTCGAGCGGGCCCCAGGGTTGCCCGGATGCACCACCGACGAGGTGCTTGTATCCCCCTTCGGCGAGGCCATCGATCAGACTTTGCACGTTGGCGCCGCTCAGGGGATCGAACCACACCAGGAGCGGCACGTCGCCGAGCTTCCTGGGATCACCGAGCTGACTCGCAATGTTCCGACCTGCTGCGAAAGGATCAGCGGCCAGATGGGTGCTCTTGGCGACGGTTGCGCGAATCGTGTCCGAGCAAATGACCGCCACACCCAAAACACGGTCGGTCTCGGTGACGGCGCCCCAGCGGGCGATACCCTGCGTCGAGGAGCCGATGACCGGTACCGCAGGATCCCCGATTTCCTCACGGATGGCGGCGAGCGCGAGCTTGGGATCGTAGAGCACGGTCATGTAGACGATCACCACGACCGGCTTTCGGTTCTGAGCGGCCTCGATGGCCATGTGTACGGCTTCCCGACCCGCCTTCGCGGCTTCGGGAAGGGTCGACCACCCCACCCCGGCACTCGATTGATGACTCATGCTTCCTCCTTCGATGGACTCGCCGCTCGCTGAACGCTCGAGGGGCCAAGGACATCTACGACGGGCCCTGAAACATACTTCAGGCGCGGGATTGGGCGGATGCGAGATGCTGTGCGCCGAGGTGCTGGAACGCTGGAGGCTGTGCGCTAACGCTAGGGGCCGCCAAAAACGGGAGCTTTCCGTTACGAGGGGGTGAGCTTGCGACGATCCCAGCGGGAGTGCAAGGCCCCAAGCGAGCAAAGAAACTCTTCCGGCCTGCCCTCGACATGTGAGAAACCGACAGGCCGGCTCGGCACGAGCCAAGGGAGGTCCCATTGCGCGCGATCGCGATCACGAAATTCGGAGGCCCCGAGGTGCTGACCTTGGTCGAGCGGCCGTCCCCCGAACCGGCGCGCGGTGAGATCCGGGTACGCGTTCGCGCGGCTGGCATCAATCGAGCCGACATCCTGCAGCGGCGCGGTGGTTATCCGCCACCGTCCGACGTGCCGCCGGATATTCCCGGCCTCGAATTCGCGGGGGAGGTCGGCGCGCTGGGACCGGGCGTCACCGCGTGGCAGATCGGTGACCGCGTGTTTGGTCTCGTGGGCGGCGGAGCCTACGCCGACGAGCTCGTCACCCACGAACGGCTCGTGGTCCGGATTCCTGACGAACTCACCTTCGCGCAGGCCGCCGCGATTCCCGAAGCTTTCATCACCGCGTACGACGCACTCGTCAGCCAAGGCGAGCTCTCGATGGGCGAACGCGTTCTCATCCACGCCGCCGGCAGCGGCGTCGGCACGGCTGCCGTGCAGCTTTCGCGCGCGTGCGGAGCACGCACGGTCGGCACCTCGCGCACGCCAGAAAAGCTCGAGCGCGCACGGGAGCTTGGTTTGGACGAGTCCATCGTCGTGACCGGGGGCTCCTTCGCGGCCGAGGTGATGAAGCTGACCGAGGGACGCGGCGTCGACGTGGTGCTCGAGCTGGTCGGCGGCGAGTACCTCCGACAGGATCTCGCCTGCGCGGCGCGGAAGAATCGTGTTGGTCGGGCTGCTCGCCGGGCGGGTCGCCGAGCTGGACCTCGCAACGCTCTTGACGCGGCGGATTCTCGTGCGCGGCACCGTGCTGCGCTCACGCGAGCTCGAAGAGAAAATGCTGGTGACGCAGACCTTCGCGCGCCACGTGGTGCCTCTCCTCGCCACTCGCCAATTGCGGGCGGTCGTCGACCAGGTGCTCCCTCTTTCGGAAGCTGCGCTCGCCCATGCCCATGTCGAGAAGGGCGATGCGTTCGGCAAAGTGGTGCTCGATTGCAGTTGAGCTCGGGCTCAGGCGCTCGCCTTCGGAACCCGGATGCGAACCGTCGTGCCGACGCCTTCTTCACTGTCGACATCGATGGAGCCGCCGAATTCCCCCTTCACGATGTCATGGACCACCGTGAGCCCGAGCCCTGTCGCTTCACCGAAGGGCTTGGTGCTGAACATCGGGTCGAAGATCTTGGGCAGCACGTCGGCGGCAATCCCCACACCCGCATCTCGCACCTCGAGGCAGGCCGTCGACGTATCCTCGCGCAGGATCACCTCGATGCGGCCGCCGCCGCGCGGCAGCAGCGCTTCCACCGAATTTCCGACGAGATTGGTCACCACCTGACCGAACCGGCCCGGCGAGCCGCGGATACGGATCGACTCGGCGCTCGGTTCGAACACCGCATCGCAGTTGCCCTCGCGAAGCGAATAGCTGAGCAGAAGCAGTGCATCACGAATGGCCGCGACCGCGTCGAACGACCGCGCCTGCTGTGGAGCGAGGTCGCGCGTTTGCGATTTGATGCCGGCCACGAACGATGCCGTGCGTTCCGCGGCTCGTCTGGCCAGAACCAATGCTTGCTGCATCTCGCCGGCAATTTGACGGTGATCGTCGGCTTCGAAGTGTTCGATGGAGTCGGTGTATTCTTTGATGAGCTCCTCGAGCTCCGACAGCGACGATCGAACGGCCGCGAGAGGTGTTCCGAGCTCGTGCGCGATCCCTGCCGTTAGCCGTCCGAGCGATGCCATCTTCTCCGAGATGAGCAGCCTCGTGTGCTGCTCCTGCTGGAAGCGATACGCGCGCTCGAGCTCCTCTGCGCGGGCCTCGAGCTGCCGCAAGAGCAGCGTCCCGCGAACCACGGTGCTGACCTGGCCACGCACGGCGGAACAAACGACGCCCTGCTCCGAGCTGGTCACGTCGAACACGATGATTCCTTGCTGCTGGTCCTCGAAATAGAGCGCGTAGACGGCGAACGTGGAACGCTCCTGGGAGACGTGCTCGGGCGGTACCAGTTCCGTCGAGCGAAGGAGCCGGCCCCCCTTTTCGAGCGGTATGCGTCCGTTTTCGTCGTAGGCAAGCAAAAGGCGCGACCACTCTCGCACCCCGGCGGTGTCCTCGTAGAGCGCCAGATAACAGCGTCGAATACCGAAGTGCGGCAGCTCTTCCGCCAAGCCGTCGACGACCTTGTCGAGATCGAAAACGCCGATCAGCCGTTCGCCGAGGGCGCGCAACCGATCCGCCTGTTCGCGCGATTGCCATCCTTCCCAGGCCTTGCGTTGGCGTGTGGCCTCGCCCACCAAAATGATCGCCTGCTCACTCAACTCGAGGGCTCGTCGCCAGCGTTCGGGATCGTCTTCGGCGAAAGGAAGCGCCTCGCGATGGAAGATGGCCGCCATATCGCTGAGGTGCGCGATCGAAATGGCGGGAAAGCGCCGCAGGAGCTCGTCCCATGTCGCGGCAAAGCGCGTCGAGGCTGCGTCGTTCAAGTCCGCGCGAAAGGCAGTCACGAGTTTCTGCGCCCAGTCGTAGGTGGGAGTCTCCCCCTCGAGTCCTCGGCGTTCGGCTAGCCAAGTCGTGAGCTCGTGCGTCAGTCGGTCGCCACGCGACGCCGAACGTGACGGACGGCTCGACAGCGTGGCACCCTCGCGCGAGACGGCGCCGAACGGCAGACAACCGCACGAACGGCGGATCACCAGGGGTAACGACACGACCGACGTCTCGGGTATCTCCTCGCCCAGCAGGCGCTGCACGAGGAGCTCGGCGGCGCGCCTGCCGACGTCGGCGAGATCCATGCGCACCGTCGTGAGCGGCGGACCAACCGACCCGCTCGGATCGATATCGTCGAACCCGACGACGGCCATGCCGCCCGGCACGTCGATCCCTCGCTCGTTCAAGGCGTGAATGGCCCCGAGTGCCATCTCGTCGTTGGCCGCCACGAGCGCCTGTGCAACGCGATCGGTGCCGTCGACTAGACGCTCGACCGCGGCAATGCCCGACTCGCGCAGAAAAGCGCCTTTGCAGAGGAGGCGCGGATCGACTTCGATCTCGTGGGCGCGCAGCGCATCCACGTAGGCGCGGAATCGGTCTTCTGCTTCCTGGTGTTCGGCCGGCCCGCCGACGAACGCGATCCTGCGGAGCCCGTGTACCTCGATGAGGTGGGTCACTTCGGCGTACATCGCTTTGTAGGAGTCGACGAGAACGCGCGGTAGGCCCGGGAGCGAGGCGCCGATCGTCACGACGGGCATGCCGTAATGCAGACAGAACTCTCTCACCAGCTCGAGCCCCGCGAAGATCCCCATCGTGCCGGCGCGAATGAGGAACCCATCCATGCGCTCGCGGGAGACGAACTCGTAGAGGACGTTGGCGCGCGCCTCGTAGCCGAAGGGTGAATCGAGGCGACCGCCGGCGACGACCGTCAAGTCGACGTCGGCGGCTTTGGCTGCTTCGGCGACGCCGGCAAAGACCGCGCGTTCCAACCCATCGGCGAAACCCGTCGTGAGAAGGCCTATCGCCCGCCTCTTGGCCATTTGCGCTCATTCTAGCGGGGTCGCCCGCCCACCCCCAAACGATGGCGGCGGGCGGCACATGAAGGATCGTGCCGCCAGGGACGGGCGCTACCGCCGGGTCGCTGATCCGTGTAGAATCACGCAGATGGGGACGATGAAGCTTGTGGCTGCTTGGACGGCGATGGCCCTCTCTACCTTGCCGCTCTGGATCGGCGGCGGGTGTGGCTCGGATTCGACCGAGAGCGGTACCGGTGGTTCGGCAGGCTCGGGCAGCAGCACGGGCGGCTCCACCGGCGGCTCGTCGAGCGGCACGGCGGGAGACACGAGCGGCACGGCCGGGACGACCACCGGAACGAGCGGGTCCACCGGTTCGGGCGGCTCGGTCGGCACCGGCGGCTCGACGGGATCCGGTGGTTCAGGGCTCGCGGCCTGCAGTTACTTTGCCCCGAACGGTTATTGCCCCGGCACGCTGAAATGCCGTTGCTGCATGACGCTCGGCGCACAGAACTGCACCTGCTCGACCGCGTGCATGTCCAATCCCGATTGCAGCGATCCCTCCCGCCCCTCCTGTGTCGAAGGTCCGGCGTTCGGCTTTTGCGCGCCAGCAGCCGACTTCTGCAAGGCGCACTGACCTAACTGGCTCGCGTTCGGGACGACCCACAAGCTTCCGAGGGGGCACAGGCCCCCCGCGGCTCGCACTCGATCACCCGGCCTCGCGCGTCTTGCGTGAGCTCGCAGCACTGTACGAACATCTGGCGCAGGCGCTCGCGGCCCCGCTGAACGCGCGACTTCATTCCCGAGAGGGAAATGCCCACGATGTCAGCGGCGTCTTTTTGCGAGAGCCCCTCGAGATCGGTGAGGGTTATCGCCTCCCGGTACGGCGACGGCAGCTCGGCAACGAAGGTGGAGACACACCGGACCAGCGAGGCCGTCGCGGTGTCGGGCTCGTCGACGGACAGGGCGGCGCCGTCGAGCTCCTCTGGAGCGCACGTCTCGGTTCGTTCGATCGACCGTGTTCGGGCGCGAAGGTGATCGGCGATCGCACTTCGCGTCACCCGGTAAATCCAGGGACCGAGTCGGTCGCTCTCGCGCAGATCGGGTAGACCACGTTGGATGCGCAAAAGGGCGTCTTGGAGGACATCTTCCGCGTTCGCCGGGGAAACGCGCAGGGCTACGAAACCCTGCAGCCTCTCCCTCAGCTCGGTCCAGCCGGTGTGCAGGTCGGTATCGATCATCTCCGGTGCTAACAGCATGACGAATCGGGAGCGGTACCACAACATCCGCTTCCGCTGGGGCGGGTCGCCCGGATGGCCGCTGCCGCGACGAAGCTTTCTACGCTCGAGCCGGGGATCCAGTTACGGATGAAGGTCCGGCTCTCCGGCTGAACGTCGATCTGCACGTCGATGAAACCGGCGCCGGTGATCATGCTCCGCAGGTCCTCGATGGTGGGAGCACCGGCGATGCATCCGGCGAGAGCCGCCGCGGACTCGCGTAGTTCGACCGGCAATTCGGCGGACGCGACGATGTCGGACACGGCCAGACGACCACCCGGTCGAAGAACGCGAAACGCTTCTCGGAATACCGAAGGCTTGTCGGGAGACAAGTTGATGACGCAATTGGAAACGACGACATCGACCGACCGATCGGCCATCGGCAAATGCTCGATCTCGCCCAAACGAAACTCGACGTTGCGGACCGCCATGCGATCGGCGTTTGCCCGGGCTTTGCCCAGCATCTCGGGGGTCATGTCGATCCCGATGACTCGCCCCGAAGCGCCCACCTGTTTGGCCGCCAAAAAACAGTCGAGCCCGCCGCCGCTCCCCAGGTCGAGGAGCGTCTCTCCTTCGCCGAGCGCGGCGAAGCGCAGCGGCGTTCCGCACCCGAGCCCCATGTCGGCGCCTTGGGGGACCGAGGCGAGGTCTTCGGCGCTGTAGCCGAGCTCGAGCGACGCTCCCTTGCCAGGCGCACAGCAGCCCGGGGCACAGCCGCAAGCTCCGTCGGTGCGGGCGACCTTCGAATAGTGATCTCGGACCATGTCGCGCGTTTCTTCCAGTACTCGTTCGCTCATCGTGACCTCCTGCCCTTCAAGACGGCGGTCGTTCGAAAAGGACGCAAGCGATCGATCTGGCAGTGAGAACCTGGCGAAGTAGAGGTATAGGTGCCCCATGGTCGCCGGTGCCGACGCGCCGAGCCGTCTGGCGCGCCGGCTCGGGATCGGCGACGCGGTCGTCATCGGGCTGGGATCGATGATCGGCGCGGGCGTGTTTGCCGCGTTCGGTCCGGCGGCACGCGCGGCCGGAAACGCTCTCCTGCTCGGACTCGGTATCGCCGCGCTGATTGCGTACTGCAACGCGACCTCCTCGGCGCAACTTGCAGCCATCTACCCCGAGTCCGGCGGCACCTACGTCTATGGGCGCAAGCGCCTCGGCGACTTCTGGGGATTCCTTGCCGGCTGGGCTTTCGTGATCGGAAAGCTCGCGAGCTGTGCGGCGATGGCCATGACCTTCGGCAGCTACGCCGTTCCCTCGATGGCCCGGCCGGTCGCCGTCGTAGCGGTCGCCGCCCTCACCGCCGTGAACTACCGCGGGGTCCAGAAGACCGCACTCCTCACGAAGGTGATCGTCGCGATCGTGCTAAGCGCGCTGGTCGTGGTCGTCGGCGGCGTGTGGGGGGGCGGCGCGACCGATCTTGGCCGGCTGTGGCCGCTCATCGGCGCGAGCCCCCGCGGCATTCTCCAATCCGCGGGATTCCTGTTCTTCGCCTTTGCGGGCTATGCCCGCCTCGCGACGCTCGGCGAAGAGGTGAAGGAGCCGGAGCGAACGATCCCGCGGGCGATCCCGATCGCTCTCGGCATCACGCTTCTCGTCTACGCGGCGGTCGCCGTGAGCGTGCTGGCCGGGGCCGGCGCCCCGGCCATTGCGACATCGGCCGCGCCCCTGGCGACAGCCGTCGAAGGAGGCCGACTCGCGTGGCTTTCCGTGGCGGCGCGCATCGGCGCGACCGTCGCGTCGCTCGGCGTGCTGCTCTCTCTGATCGTCGGCGTGAGCCGGACCCTGTTCGCGATGGCGGCGAATCGCGATCTCCCGTTGTTTTTCTCGGCCGTCCACCCCCGCTACCGGATCCCCCATCGCGCCGAGCTCGCCGTCGGGGTCGTCGTCGCGGCCATCACCCTGGTGGGGGACATCCGGTCCGCCATCGGTTTCAGCTCCTTCGCCATCTTACTGTATTACGCGATAGCGAACGCCGCCGCCTGGACGCTCGAACGTCACCAGCGGCGGTGGCCACGCGCGTGGGCCGTCGCCGGCTTCCTCGGCTGCCTCGTGCTGGCGGTCAGCTTGCCGGCGGCTTCGGTCATCGGCGGCGCCGTCGTGCTCAGCTGCGGCGCGCTGATCCATGCCCTGCAGCGCCGCGGACGCAGGCGCGCCGCAGGCGGCGCCGAGTAACACGATCGAAGCGGAAAGGTGGACCTCAAGCTCCTCGTGGGCCGACTTAGACCGTCATATGTGTGCTTTCTTCGGGATTTCGAACTTGCTCATCCCAATACCCGTCCGGAGACGGCAGCGCGCGCTTGAACCTTGGTCGCGAACCCATCGCGAGGAGACACTATGAAGATCCCCAATACGCCGGCAGCGTCCGTACTCTCGATGGCCATCGGCTTCAGCATCGTCGGCGCTTGCTCGAGCGGCCGCGTGTCGACGTTCGACAGCGGCACCGGCTCGGGCACCGCAGGAAGCAGCAGCGGCTCCCCCGGCGCCGGTGGCAGCGCCCCGGCCGGCGGCACCCTCACGGGCATGATTGGCATCCCGGGAGGAACGACGGGGGCGGGCGGCAGCGGAAGCGGCACACCCCATCCCTGCGTGAATTTGGAATGCCAGAAAACGAATTGCACGCTGGGAGCGTGCCAGCAGATGCCGTGCGCCAACGGAGCCAAAACGACCCTCAGCGGGATCGTGTATGACCCCGCCGGCAAGGTCCCCCTCTACAACGTCATCGTCTATGTTCCCAACGCGGAGCCGGCCCCTTTCGCCGCGGGTGCGACCTGCGACCGATGCTCGACGAACAGCCTCAATTCCGTGGCGGCGGCGCTCACCGATACGCACGGCCACTTCGTCCTCAACGACGTGCCGGTCGGAAGCGATATTCCGCTGGTGATTCAGATCGGAAAATGGCGGCGACAGGTCAAGCTCCCCAGCGTGGCGCGCTGTGTCGATACCCCCGTCGAGGCCGCGCTGACGCACCTACCGCGCAACAAGGCCGAGGGTGACATCCCGCTCATCGCCATCACCACCGGCGGCGCAGATTCCATGGAGTGTCTGCCGCTGCGCATGGGCATCGATCCTGCCGAGTTCACGACCGAAACCGGCAATGGTCGCCTCCACCTCTACTTCGGTCAGGACAGCACGGTCGACATCTCGACGAAGAGCTTCGACGCGACGCTCAACGGTGGGGCCATGCTCAGCCAGGCGCCCGCCCTCTGGAACAGTGTCGATACGATGAAAAAATACGACATCGTCATCTTGTCGTGCGAGGGAGCCCTCAATCCACAAGAGAAGCTGCCGCCGGCGCGACAGGCCCTTTACGATTATGCGTCGGCAGGTGGCCGTGTCTTCGCGTCGCACTGGCATCATCTGTGGTTTTCGGGTGGCCCCGCTCCCGTCCCCCAGATCGCCACCTGGCGCGATCTCCGTGACCCGATCGACCCCAGCATCGGCATCATCAATACGACCTTTCCCAAAGGCCAAGCGATGAGCGAGTGGCTCGTCAACGTCGGCGCCTCGACGATGCCCGGGCAGCTCGAGATTCATGCGCCGAGAGACAATGTCACGCGGGTCAATGCCACGATGGCGACCGAGTGGATCAAACTCCAGAACGTGGGCCAGACCGTCGAATTTCTCTCGTTCAACGCTCCGCTCGGCGCCGCCGACGACATGCTATGCGGGCGGGCCATCTACAGCGATCTCCACGTGTCGTCCACCACCGGTGACACGCCCGGCACGCCCTTTCCTGCGAGCTGCGTGAAGGGCGATCTCTCGGCCCAAGAAAAGGCACTCGAATTCATGCTCTTCGATCTCTCGTCGTGCGTCACACCGGACGACAAGCCCCCTCCCCCGCCCCGCTGAGCGCCCTAGCTCTTCGCGCTCGATGACCAGGGCGGCGAAACAGAACGAGTCCCCAGAGGCCGAGAACTGCAGGCCCGGGGCTCTCGCGTGCCGGCACCTGGCTGCAGGCACAACCTGCGCCACCGGACGCCGTGATCGTCGGCGCACTCGGGCCGGGCTTGGCTCCTTCCCCCGCGTCCGGGGTCTTCGCCACTCGCGACGCTCCGATGCAGCCCTCTGGAGGGGCTGCGGCATCGGCGGCACATGCACCGAACGTCGCGCAGGATAGGTCCCACGCCGCGCCGCAAACGTCGCTCGTGCCACCTGCACCGCACGCGAGCGGTCCCCGCACCTGATCGAGAACGAGGAGAGGCGTGAGACAGCCGGCGTCCAGATCGAAATCGGCATCCGGCGAAAAGGCGAGCTCGAATCCATCGAAAGACTGCGAACCGCATACGTAGACACCGGTCTTCGTCCACGCCAAGCAGCCGACCCGTCCGGCGAACGTTCGGCGGAACGCGAATGCATCGGTCGAGCTCTTGAAAACGCCGAACGGCCCGCTGACGACTTGCCCGGCGCCCTCTCGTGGATCGCCGTAGCCAATCAAGACCGTCGATCCGTCGGGAGACAGCGCGAATCCATACAGTTTGGCCCTGCTGCGAAAGAGCTCGCTCCAACTTTGCCCGCCGTCGGGCGAATAGAGAAGCGCGTCATTCGCCGTGAGTGCCCCGTCGATCGTCACCCAAGCATCGGTGCGCACGAAGATCTTGTCGGGATCACGCGGGTGCAAGCCGGCCAAGTACGGCGCGTCGCTCACGTTGGTGTTGGGAATGACCTGCGAGGTCCAGGTCGTGCCGCCATCGGTCGACGTCAACAATCGACCGACGTCGTCGAGGAGTGCCGTTGCGTAGAGGTGCGTGCCGTCGCCGGGATCGACATCGATCGTGTAAACGATATCGGCTGGCAATTGGCCGCCCAGGGCCGTCCAGGTCGCGCCGTGGTCGGTCGATGCTTGAAGTGAATATTTGATACCGCCCCCCTCGTAGTTGGCGAGCAGCGCGAACACGGTCGAAGGCTCGGATCTGGCAAACGCAAAAGTGTCATCGAGAATGAATGCCGAGTCGCCACGCCAAACTGGATCCCAGTGGCAACCGTGGTCGTGGGACACGTTCAAGCTCGTTTGCACCCCGACCCAAAAGCTCTGGTCGGCGGTGAGATCCAAAAGCGGATCGCCGAGGTAGGCGTCCTGCAGCGAAAAAGAAGCTTCGCAGATGTGATACCAATTACGGCCACGGTCGCTCGTCGTGAGGATTCCATAGGTGCCCGCAATCGCGAGTTGGTGGGAGTCGATCGGATTCTCGATCAGGCGCTCCGCCCTCGGAAAGCGCCCGTTGCCGAGAGCTGCCGTCGTGGAGGAGAGAACCGCGGCCGCCCACAACGCCCCCAGGCAGGGCCCGCGATTTCCCATCGCGTCGCACCCTACCACGCGGGCTCATTGCGAGCTGACGCCCACCCCAATGAACGATGCGATGCGGCGAGCTGCTCGGTGCCCGCCGGCTCGCTCGACGTAACGGCTCGACAATAGCGGGATCGAGCTGCCCGGCTCCGCCTTCGGGTGGCGCACGCCAAGCCCGCCGCAGCGAGAGCAAGCGGCAGAAACGAGCGAGACGTTCGCGTCGTGCCGAACCGACAAAGGCACGACGACCGAAGCGATTCCGGAGGCGGTCGCCCGGCGGCACCGGCTTCGGACGGCGCGCCCCCTTCGGTGCCCGACTCCGGAACAGCGCCGGCATCGATCGAACCGGGATCGGCGCCGATGAGCGTGGCGACCGATGGCCAGACGGCCGCGCACCGATCGCCGGTGGGCGTTCCCGCCTGGCAGCCGAGCGGGGTAATGTCCGGCAGACTCAAGAGAACCTCGAAGCTGTTGCCCTGATCGTTGGACAGCGCCACCGTGAATCCATCGATGGCTTCTTTGGCGCAGGCGTAGAGGCCGGCGGTCGTCCAGGTCAGACAGGTCGCTCCGGCGACGTTCATCTGATTGAACATGTAGTCGGCCGCACTCGCCACGTGAATGCCGACGTCCGGGCCTCCCACCGCAACCGAGGCTCCATCGGGAGAAAGAGCGAACCCCAGCAGGCCGCCGGGCGCGGTGAAAATGGATTTCCACTGCATGCCCCCATCCTCGGAAACGAAGAGATTGTCGACACTGCCGTCTCCGGCGCGCACGTAGACGCGATCGGCATTGGTCGGGTCGACAGCCGCGAGAAACGCCACCGTTCCGCCCTGCAAGTCGATCGACAACCGTGTCCAATGCATTCCGCCGTCGTCCGATCGCTCCAGCGCTCCTTGTTGAGCGACGGTGTCGCGGCCGGCGACGTAGATGCGTTGAGAGTTGGCGGGCGTGAGCGCGACCGTTTCGACGATGAAGCCATTGGCGAGGGGGTTTCCGAGCGGCGTCCACATCGCGCCGCTGTCGAGGCTCTCGAACAACGAACTGGTCGTTTGCATCGGCGCACGCCCGACCGCAACGATCCGGCCCGCCTTCACTCGATCGCGATCCAGGTCGAAGACTTCGATTTGCGGCGCGGGAGCGACGCTCGACCAGCCGCACCCGTCCCGGCTTCGGCTCACGCCCTGACTACCACCCACGATGACCGCCCCGTCGTCGCCGATCGTAACCGCCGGTTCGTAGTCATCGACGTACCCGACCGCTTGCTCGCAGATCCATTGCCAGTGCTGCCCGTCGGTGGTGTGAACGAGGCCGAACGTCGCGAGCAGAGCCAGGTGCGCCGGGTCGCGGGGATCGGTCGCGAGCTGGTTCGCGAGCGGGTAGCGCCCATTCGCGCGCGCGGCGTTCGAGACAGCGACCAGCGCCAGGCTCGAGGCAAGAATCACCCCCCAGGGTACGAGACGGCGCCACATCGAAGGTAGAGTCGAATGCCTACCATGGACGACTCGAGCTGTCCTCTGGCCCATCGTGCGGCCGGGCCTTCCTCGCTATAATCGGACTCGCGCGCGCGATCATGTCCAGGCTCAGAGGCACCGTCGTCGGTCATCGCTACGAGCTCCTGGGTCTCATCGCCGAGGGTGGCCAAGCGATGATTTGCCGCGCGCGGGATCGGCAAACCGGACAACTCGTCGCGGTGAAGCTGCTGACGTCGCTCGCTGCGCAGAATCCCGAATTCGTGCAGCGCTTGGCACGCGAGCAAGAGGCCATGATCGCGCTGGCAGGCACGAGCGCCGTGGCCGTGCTCGACCTCTGCCGAGCACCGAGCGGCGCGCCCTGTCTGGTGATGGAGTTGCTCGAGGGTAGAGATCTCGAGCAGCAGCTGCGTGAGCTCGAGGATCGTGGCGAGCGCATGTCGCTCGACCGGATGTTCGACATCGTCGATCCCATCGTCGAGACGCTGGAACGTGCCCACGGCGCGGGCATCCTGCACCGCGACCTGAAGCCCGCCAACATCTACCTGCTCTCCGCAGAAAAGGGCGGAGGCGTCAGGCTTCTCGACTTCGGGCTCTCCCGGATGAAGTCGGCCTCTCCGCTCACGGCCACCGGCACGATTTTGGGTTCGCCAAGCTACATTGCTCCGGAGGTCTGGAAGGGCAAGACCGACCTGCTCGACCGGCGTGTCGACGTTTATTCGCTTGCCGTCATTCTCTTTCGAGTGCTCACCGGTCGGCTGCCATTCGAAGGGAAGACGCTGCACGACAAGTTCATTCAAACGACGAGCGCTCCGCGTCCGAGCCTCTTGGCGTTCCGTCCCGATCTTCCCAAGAACAAGGAACTGGATCGTTGGGTTCAGCAAGCCCTCGCCATCGAGCCGGCCAAGCGTTTCGCGACCGTGCGTGCCCTTTGGGCAGCGCTACTTGCCGCCCTGCACTACTCGCCCCGGGGACGCCGGGGCGCTCCGGTGGCCGACAGCGTCGTCCACGCGTGGCGTGCCGCGGCGGGCGCGTTTCGACGCATCATGGCCGGCTTGCCGACCCCGGTTCCCCCGCCGCCCGTACCCGAGACTCGTCCGAGCGCGCCGGAGCCGAGCGCCCAGTGGCTCGGCGACGACGAAGTGACCGACTTCAAAGACGAAGAAGAATCTTCCGAGCTCGACGAGATCTTGCGAGAAGCGCCCGCAGAACCGGCGGCCAAGGAACCGCCAGTAAAAGCAGAGCCGAGCTCGACGGTGGAAGATGAAGACGACGGCACGACCGACGAAGAACCTCTCAGCACCGCCCCCGAATCGAAAGCGCCCCCGAGCCGCAAGAAACGAGGCGGTAAAGGCCGCAAGCGACGCACGAAAGACGCGGCCGCACCGGTCGAAGAAGAGCAGGCTCCCCTGCCCCCACCCGACCCGCCCGAGGGAGAGAAAACGTAGCGTCTCTCGCCGACGTCAAACGACGGCCGTGGGCGTCATCAAGCAAAACGCAGCGCCGAGCGGATCGACCACGACCGCTATCCGCCCGTAAGGGGTGTCGAAGGGGGGCGCAGCGACTTGTCCCCCAAGCGATGTGACCGTCTTCGCGGACGCGTCCACGTCGGTCACGGCGAAGTAGGTATTCCAGTGCGAGGGGACGTCCTTGCCGAACTGATCGCTCATCTGCATCACGCCGAACGCGGTCTTCGTTCCTTTGCTCAGGGTCCAGTACTCGATGTTCGGCTCGTCGAGCCGCTTCGACTCGAGTCCGAACACGCTGGCGTAGAACGCGCGCGCCTTGGTCGCGTCGCGAGTGTAGACCTCGTGAAAGGTCATCGCGCCCGGCTCCGCGACGACCTGCGCCCCCTTGTGCCGGTTGCCCTGCCACACGCCGAAGTACGCGCCGGTCGGATCAGCGAAATAGGCCATCGTCCCCTGGTCCATGACGTCCATCGGCGGCATGACGATCTTGCCGCCCGCTTCGCGCACCTTGGTGGCGATGGCGTCGGCGCTTTCGGTTGCGATGTAGACGCTCCACATCGGGGGAAACCGCGATTCACTCGAGAGCTTCACCATTCCGGCGACATTGCGGCCGCCGAGTTGCGCCATGACGTAAAAGCCGGCGTTCGCATTGTCGGCGCCGGCGAACGACCAACCCAGTAGCTCGCCGTAGAATTTCCGCACCGTGTCGAGATCCGGCGTCTGCAGATCGACCCACGCCACCGTTCCAGGGTCCGCGCCATCGAGCTTTGCCATCTTGCCTCCACCTCGTGTGACGAGCCCGCGACTATAGCTCGGAAACGATTGATTGACGCCTTTGGATCAGGACATGGGTTTGCATGCGGTCCAGTATCGGGGAGGATAGCGTGTATGAGCGTGATGCCGCATTCCCAACCTGAGTACACCAACGTCGCCCGTTCGAGCATCGAGGTCGTCCTCCAGGGTCGCGCGCGCGAGCTCGGCGATGGATTCACCGTCCAGAGACTGCTCCCGTCGGCCGCGCGCCGGATGGTGGGCCCCTTCATCTTCTTCGATCACTTCGGGCCGGTGCAATTGTCTCCCGGCAAGGGGCTGGACGTGCGGCCGCATCCACACATCAATCTGGCGACCGTCACCTACCTCTTCGATGGAGAGATTCTGCATCGAGACAGCCTCGGTTCGGAGCAGCTCATCACCCCTCATGCGGTCAACTGGATGACCGCTGGGCGAGGGATTGTTCACTCCGAACGCTCGCCCGCTGCTGCGCGCAGGGACGGAGCCCGGATGCACGGCCTGCAGCTTTGGGTGGCTTTGCCGACCGCCTTCGAGGAGATCGCCCCCTCCTTTCGCCATTACGCCGAGACAGAGATCCCCAACGTCGAGCTCGAAGGCGCACGCCTGCGCGTGGTCGCTGGTTCGGCGTTCGGCGTGACGTCGCCCGTCGAGACCCTTTCCGAGCTGTTTTATGTGGATGCGCAGCTCGAAGCAGCAGCCGAGCTCTGCGTGCCCGACGCGTACGCCGGGCGCGCGGCGTACGTGATCGATGGCTCGGTTTCGTGCGAGGAGAGCCGGTACGGCGCAGGCACGATGATCGTTTTTCGAGAGGGACTCGAAGCACGCATCGCTGCCGTCGACGCGGCGCGGGTGATGCTGCTCGGCGGCGCCCCCGTCGATGGCGAGCGCCACGTTTGGTGGAACTTCGTCTCCAGCTCCAAAGATCGAATCGAGCAGGCGAGGCTCGCCTGGAAAGACAGGCACTTTCCGACGGTGCCGGGCGACGAGCACGAGTTCATCCCACTGCCCAGCGAGATGCCGAAGTAGCGCTATCAGCGGGCCTGCGCCCGCCATCGCTCCACGAGATCTCGCGCTGCGCCCGGCCATTCGGGAAATTCGAAAGTGAACCCTGCATCGAGCAGGCGCGCGGGGACGACTCGACGGCTCTTCAGGGTGAGCTCGCTATCGGTTCTCAAAAAGAAAGCGCCGATTTCGACCATCCACTTCGTCGCTGGCAGTCCAACACGCGTTCCCCACGCCGACCGCAGCGTGGCCATGAACTCCCGCTGAGGCACGGGGTTCGGCGCAGCGAGATTCACCACACCAACGATGTCGTCGCGGCCAACGAGGAATTCGACGGCACGAGCGAAGTCGCGCTCGTGGATCCAGGACATGAACTGATGCCCGCCCGCGATCGGGCCGCCCAGTCCCGCGCGGGTGAGGCCGAGCAGCACGTCGAAGATGCCGCCACGATCAGGGCTCATCACCATCGCCGTGCGCAGCGCCACCCGGCGCGTGCGCGGCGTTTTCGCCTCCTTTTGGGTGCGCTCCCAGGCCATCGCGATGTCGATGCTGAATTTCCAATAGGCGGGGACATCGGGTTCGTGCCCACCGATGTGGCCCGTCGCTTCGTCGTTGGGCGCGTCGAACCGATGGGCGTAGATGGTGGCCGTGCTCATTTGCAACCAAACGCTCGGAGGTCGCGCCGCCTTCTCGATCGCGAGGCCGACGACGCGTGTCGAATCCACGCGCGAATTCATCATCGTCTCGAGATTCGCAGCCGTATAACGGCAGTTCACGCTGCGTCCGGCGAGGTTGATGACGACGTCCGCTCCCTCGATCGCGTCGGCCCAGGGGCCCAGCGTGCGCCCGTCCCACTCCACGATGCGCCGATCGCGCGTTCCCCGCCGGCTGAGGACGACGACGTCGTCACCGCGAGCGCGAAACGCACGGCTGAGAACTGCACCCACCTGGCCGCTGCCGCCGGGAATCACGATCTTCATGAATTCGATTCATCTTACCGGCTACCTCAATCGGCGAGTATGCCGAATGATCGACCGTGATACCTTCGACGTCATGGCGCTCCCCAACAGCATGCGTGCCGTCGTCACCGGAGCCGGCAGCGGTCTCGGCCGCGCTTTCTGCCTCGAACTCGGGCGTCGGGGTGCTCGCATCGTGGCGAGCGACATCGATCTCGGGTCGGCCGAGAAGACCGCAGACGCGTGCGGCGGCCAAGCCGTGAGGTGCGATGTTTCCAGGCTCGCCGATGTCGAGACACTCGGCAACGACGTCGATAGGCTCCTCGGCGGCGTGGATCTCTTGATCAACAATGCCGGCGTGGGGGTGAGCGGACGTATCGACGAGATCCCGCCCGAGGATTGGCAGTGGTTGCTCGGCATCAATCTATGGGGTGTAATTCATGGCCTTCAGGTGTTCGTGCCACGCATGCGCGAGCAGAAGAGTGGCCACGTCATCAATGTCGCGTCGGCGGCGGGATTCGCGGGCATGGCGCTCATGGATCCCTACTGCGCCAGCAAGGCGGCGGT
>Ga0137375_10002138_pt1 | contig 23273 bp, 32 predicted proteins | sample SagtaG_24_FD_104936 | JGI IMG/M metagenome (GOLD analysis project Ga0137375, IMG submission 104936) | Vadose zone soil microbial communities from Sagehorn Ranch, Mendocino, California, USA - Sage1_R_113_16 metaG | ecosystem: Environmental > Terrestrial > Soil > Vadose zone | place: USA... | reverse complement strand
GCTTTCACGCCCAAGAAAGCGGCGTTCCTGATTAACAAGACGTTGAAGAGCGCGATCGCTAACGCCGAGAACAACGCTAACCTCAAGCCTGACGGATTGGTCGTAAAAGAAGCGGTCGTAGGTGAAGGTCCAACGTTCAAGCGGATCATGGCGCGTGCCCGGGGTAGCGCGAGCCGAATATTGAAGCGGACCAGCCATATTCGAATCGTGCTTACTGACGAAATCAAGATTGAGACGCGGGAGACTAGAAGAGCGAAACGGAAAGCGGAACAGAGGGGCGAGAAGAAGAAGGAAACCGCAGCCGGCGAGGCGACCGAAAAGGCGACGACCGGGAAAAAGCCGCGAGCGAAAAAGGCGGCCAAGAAATCGAATAAGTAATTTATGGGACAAAAAGTTAATCCGATTGGTTTTCGTCTGGGAGTGAACCGCGATTGGCGCTCGCGCTGGTATGCCTCGCCTCAGGAGCTGCCAGCTTTTTTGCACTCCGATTTGGAGATTCGAAATTACGTAAAGAAGAAGCTGCTGTACGCCGCGGTCTCGAAAATCGTCATCGAGCGAGCGTGGAACAGCATTCGGGTAACTATTTTCACTGCGCGTCCAGGAATCGTGATCGGGCGCAAGGGCGCCGAGATCGAGAAAATGACAGAGGAGATTTCCAAGATGGCGCAGGGCAAACAAGTCAAGATCGATATTCAGGAGATCAAGACCCCGGAGCTCGATGCGCAGCTCGTGGCGGAGAATGTAGCGTTGCAAATTGAGCGACGAATTGCCTATCGCCGCGCGATGAAAAAAGCCGTGCAGACAGCAATGGATTTTGGCGCTGAAGGAATTCGTCTGCGTTGTTCGGGCCGGCTCAACGGCGCGGAGATTTCGCGCTCGGAATGGTACCGAGAAGGCAAAGTTCCTCTGCACACCTTGCGAACCGCGGTCGATTACGGTTTTGCCGAAGCCAATACCGTTTACGGCAAAATCGGAGTCAAATGTTGGATGTGTAAGAAGGAGGAGCCGGTGGCGCAACCCGCTTCTCCGCCTCCACCGCCGCCAGCTCCTGCACCAGAGCCGGCTGAAGTCTAAGGAGAAATTTTATGCCGTTGATGCCAAAACGCGTGAAGTATCGAAAGTCCCAGCGGGGAAGCCGCAAGGGAACCGCTTCGCGCAATCTCAAAATCGATTTTGGCGAGTTCGGATTACAAACACTCGAACGTGCCTGGATCACGAACACGCAATTGGAAGCCGCGCGTGTTGCGCTCACTCGCAACATGAAGCGCAAGGGCAAGCTGTGGATCCGTATTTTCCCCGACAAATCGGTAACTTCGCGTCCACCGGAAACGCGTATGGGCAAGGGCAAAGGCCAGCCCGAGCACTGGGTCGCCACGGTGCGGCCTGGAAACATTTTGTTTGAGCTGGACGGTGTACCGGAATCGGTGGCGCGCGAATCCTTGCGCCTGGCGGCGGACAAGTTGCCGGTACGCACGAAGTTTCTTACACGGCACCATGTGAGGGCCGCTTGAGCGCCATGAAAATGAAGGAAATCACAGAGCTGACCACTGACGAGTTGCTGACTAAAAGGCGGGACTTGCGCCAGGAAAGGCTTCACTTCCGTTTGCAGCAGCAGAGTGGCCAATTGGAACAGCCAAGCAGGTTGCGCCTCCTGCGGCGGGACATTGCCCGGATCGAAACAGAGCTGTCGCAGCGCGAGAAACAAACTGAAACGAAGTAACTATGGCTGACGAACACGAACGGCAATCTGCTCCCGCGTCTATCACTCGCGGCTCGCGTAAGACACGCACCGGCGAGGTGGTTTCGAGCGGCATGAATAAAACAATTGTGGTGCGCACTGTGACGCGTGTGCCGCACCCGAAGTTCGGCAAGATTGTCAAACAGATGAAAAAATTCTATGCCCACGATGAACAGAACCAGGCAAAAACTGGTGACAGGGTCCGCATCATGGAGACGCGGCCGCTGAGCAAGCTAAAACGCTGGCGCCTTGTGGAAGTCATCCAAAAGTAATTATCGATTATGGTACAACTTCGATCCAGATTGGATGTGGCGGACAATAGCGGCGCGCGGATGGCCACGATGATTGGTGTGATTGGCAAAGCTACGCGTTACGCAGGGATTGGCGACGTGATTACTGCCAACGTCAAGGAAGCGAGCGCAAACGGGACGGTAAAGAAGGGCGAAGTGGTGCGCGCGGTTCTTGTTCGGACCAAGCAACCGATCCGGCGCGAGGACGGTTCGCTACTGCGCTTCGATAACAATGCCATCGTGATTATCGATAAAGATTTGAATCCGCGCGGCACCCGCATTTTTGGGCCGGTCGCGCGCGAATTGCGTGAGCGGAATTTCATGAAAATCGTCTCGCTCGCCCCTGAAGTCCTATGAACCGCATTAAATGCCACGTTAAAAAAGGCGATCACGTCGAGGTCATTTCCGGGAATTTCCGCGGTTCTTCAGGGCGAATTCTGGCGGTGTTTCCGGGAAAACAGCGTGTCGTCGTTGAAGGCGTACGGATCATCAAAAAACACCTGCGAAAATCCCAGGATAATCCCAGTGGGAAAATCGCCGAACGCGAAGGCCCTGTTCATATTTCCAACGTGAAATTAATCGAGCGCGAGAAGAAGCCTGAGAAAAAGGCGGCGAAGAAGTCGAAAAAGGAAAAAGAAGACCAGAAAGCAGCTTGAGTAACGAGAAATGTCTCCACTTCGCCAGACATGACAAACTGAAAAATGGAAAACGAATTTCATCGCCATTACAAGGAGAGCGTTATGCCGGCGCTGCAGAAGCTGCACGGTTACAAAAACGTTCACCAGATTCCGAGAGTCGAAAAAGTGGTGATTAACACTTCGGTCGGCTCACAATCTGATGTGAAGCAGGCGCTGGAAGAAGCGAAAGCCGAGCTGGCGCTGATAACCGGCCAACGCCCAATGGAGACACTGGCCAAAAAAAGCATTTCCAATTTCAAATTGCGCAAAGACCAGGCTATTGGCGCAAAGGTGACTCTGCGTGGAGAGCGCATGTACGAATTTCTCGAACGCTTTATCAAAGCAGCGCTGCCACGCATCCGTGATTTTCGCGGCGTGTCTCCACGCTGCTTTGATGACCACGGCAATTATACCCTGGGAATTTCGGATCAATCGATTTTCCCCGAAGTCGAGCTGGATAAAATCAAGCGCAACATCGGATTTGATGTTACAATCGTCACCACGGCGCAGACCGACGAGGAAGCCAAGTCGCTGTTAAGCGAAATGGGAATGCCCTTTAGCGACCGGGCAAAGAAGCCCGCCGCGCAAGCCGCCTGATTTTCATGAGTACCGTTACTGATCCAATTGCCGATTTTCTGACGCGTGTGCGCAATGGCACGCGTGCGCAAAAACCCGAGGTGCTGGTCCCGTATTCAAAGATCAAGGCCGAGATGGCACGCATCCTGAAGGATGAAGGTTACATTTCCGATTACTCGGTTGACACGAGCGCTGCGCATCCGCGCATCAAGATCACGAACAAGATCGCAAACCGCTCGAGCGCCATTGCGGGGCTTCGCCGGGTTAGCCGCCCGGGATTGCGACGTTATGTTGGCGCTGATGAAATCCCCCGGGTTCTGGGTGGAATGGGTTTGGCGATTCTTTCCACATCACGCGGTGTTTTATCGGGACGTGAAGCGCGTAAGCAAAAAGTAGGCGGCGAACTACTGGCCTACGTTTGGTGACCATGTAACGATTTAACGAATCACGAACTCATGTCACGAATTGGAAACAAGGCGGTCGAGATCCCTGATAAAGTCAAAGTGAACGTTGACGAGGAGGGTGCGGTCTCGGTGGAGGGGCCCAAGGGAAAACTGAAGTGGAAGCTTCCGCGTCAGATCCGGGCCAGCGTGCAGGATAACCGAGTGTCTGTGGTGCGCGAAGCAGAATCACGCAGCGTGAAAGCGCTACATGGGCTTTCGCGTAGCCTTGTGCACAACATGGTGCAGGGCGTGAGCGAGGGTTTCACCAAGCAACTCGAGATCGAAGGAGTTGGGTTCAAGGCCGCCGTCCAGGGATCCACGCTTAACTTGAGTCTCGGCTTCTCGCATCCGGTTCCATTTTCGATTCCAAAGGACATCAAAATCACTGTCGCGGATAATACGAAGATCACGGTCCAGGGGGTGGACAAAAAATTGGTTGGCCAGGTGGCGGCGGACATCCGTCGCTTTTACCCTCCGGAACCGTACAAGGGCAAAGGCGTTCGCTACGCGGGCGAGCTGATTCGTCGCAAAGTGGGCAAGACCGTTCAATAATTATGGCGACGATTCGTAAGGCAGCGCGGCAGCGTGTTCATCAAAGGATCAGGAAAAAAGTGGCAGGCACGGCGCAACGACCGCGACTGTCAGTTCATTTCTCCGGCAAACACGTTTACGCTCAGGTGATCGACGACAACTCCGGACGGACGCTGGTCGCTGCATCGACCGCGGAGCGTTCATTATTCGGTAAAGATAAAGCAGCTGCGAACAAGACCGCGGCAGAACAAATTGGCAAAGCAATCGCGGAACGTTTGCTGGCGAAGAAACTCGAGCGAGTCGTTTTTGATCGTGGCGGGTTCCTTTATCATGGCAAAGTCAAGGCATTAGCAGACGCGGCGCGTGCAGGCGGTTTAAAATTTTAATTCATGGCTCAAACAACTTCAGCAGGCAGAAGACCGGACATGCGCAGGCAAGATAAGGCGCCCGCGGCAAGAGGTGATACGACCGAGAAAGTCGTGTTCATCAACCGCTGCGCCAAGGTCGTGAAAGGCGGACGGCGTTTCAGCTTCAGCGCATTGATCGTCGCTGGAGATCACGACGGAAAAGTTGGATGCGGATTTGGCAAGGCTAACGAAGTATCAGAGGCCATTCGAAAGGCTTCCGAAGCAGCCCGCAAAGCGATGGAAAAAGTTTCATTGAACGAAAATACGATTCCCCACGAAGTGATCGGCGAATATGATGGAGCGCGAGTCCTATTGCGTCCCGCATCGCCCGGGACCGGGGTTATCGCTGGCGGAGGTGTGCGGGCCGTAGCTGAAGCTGCCGGCATCCGAGACGTGTTAGCCAAGTCGCTCGGGTCAAGCAATCACGCCAACGTGGTGAAGGCGACGATCGCCGCGCTGAAATCACTTCGCCGGCGGGACGAAATTTTCAAAATACGCGGAATCCACTTCAGCGATGGAAAAGGTCAGCAACATGATGCGTCTTCATAATCTGCAACCGCGTCCCGGCTCGCGACATCGCGTGAAGCGTCTGGGTTGCGGTGAAAGTTCCGGCCACGGAAAAACCAGTGGCAAGGGTCATAAGGGACAAAAGGCGCGCTCAGGTGGGAGTATTCGCCTTGGGTTCGAAGGCGGCCAGATGCCGTTGATTCGGCGATTGCCAAAGCGGGGATTTAATAACGCCGCCTTTCACAAGCGGTACGCGATCGTCAACCTTGATGACCTCAACGCGTTTAAAGCCGGGACTGCCGTCAACGAAGAACTGCTGCGCGAGTCGAAGCTCGTCCGCGGTGATTTCGTGGGAATCAAAATCCTTGGTGACGGAGAATTAAAGCGCGGCCTGAAGGTTGAAGCCGATAAAATCAGCGCGTCAGCCCGGGAAAAAATCGAAAAAGCGGGAGGCACGATTACGCTGCGTGAGAAAGCAGAGCGTCCTCATGCTGTCGCGGCATCTGAAGCGTCGCCGGAGAAACCAGCTGGCGAAGCTGCCTCAGAGAGGACACAGAAGAAAAAGTCGTCCAAGAAGACCTCGGCCAAGGCGAAAAAGAAAGCATCGCGGGAGAGCTAGCTTCCCGGCACATGATGTTTCACATTTAGCGGATGGTTTCGGCGTTTCTCAACACGGTCAAGATACCCGAATTGCGCCGGCGCATTATGTTTACGCTGGCCGTGATCGTGATTGTGCGTCTAGGAGCGGCAATCACAACGCCCGGAGTGAACCAGGCTGTGTTGCAGGAGTGGTTTCGCACCTCGCTTAGCCAGCGCACCGGAGGTGGTCTTGCAGCGCTGTTTAACTTGTTCAGTGGTGGCGCGCTGGAAAATTGCGCAATCTTCTCTCTGGGTATCATGCCTTACATCAGCGCGTCGATCATGATGCAGTTGCTGACCGCGGTGATCCCGCGGCTTGGCAGGCTCGCACGCGAAGATGGTGGGCGGCAAAAGATCATGCAGTTGACGCGCTACGCGACGTTAGTGCTGTGCATTTTCCAAGCGTACTTACTGGCGCTGTCGTTCCAACACCCGGAATCGTATCACACCATGTTGCCGGGGATTATCGACACCATCAAGAACCTCGGTATTCCTTTGGTGGATGATCTCGGCTGGAAGTTTCGAATCGTAACTGTGGTTTCCCTGACCACTGGGACGCTTCTATTGATGTGGCTGGGCGACCAAATTACCGAGCGCGGCATTGGAAACGGGATATCGCTGATCATCACTGTCGGGATTGTTGCGCGGCTGCCCGCTGCGCTCGCGCAGGCGTGGAAGACTTTTGTGCCCTCGGCCCAGACCGGATCGAGCCAGGTGAATCCGATGGTCCTTGTTTTGCTGGTATTGTTCTTGATCATTGTAATCGCCGCGGTGATCACGATTACGCAGGGCGTGCGGAAGATTACCGTCCAGTATGCCAAGCGCGTAGTTGGCCGCAAAATGTACGGGGGCCAAACGCAATACATGCCTTTAAAAGTGAATTACGCCGGCGTGATGCCGATCATCTTCGCCTGGGCTCTTCTCCTTTTTCCTGCGACGATCGTCAGCTACGGCTTTAAGAACAGCCCGATTGCCAACCGCATTGCCAACGCGCTTTCCACCGGCTGGCCCCATTATGTCGCTCTCGCGGCGATGATTTTCTTTTTCAGTTATTTTTGGGTCGCAACGCAGTTCCAACCAACTCAAATCGCAGATGACCTGAAGAAATACGGCGGTTACATCCCGGGTGTGCGACCGGGAAAACCGACGGCCGACTTTCTTGATTTCACAATGACGCGACTAACTTTTGCCGGTGCGATTTTCCTCACGCTGATAGCGGTATTGCCAAGTCTTCTCAGCCAGGGATTGAATGTGCCCATTATTACGGCGCAATTTTTCGGCGGCACAAGTTTGTTGATCATTGTGGGCGTCATGCTCGATACCATGCGCCAGGTGGAGACACACCTTATTCAGCGGCATTACGACGGTTTCTTGCGCAAGGGTCGCATTCGAGGGCGGTCCTTTGATCGCGCTACCTACAGTCGCGGCGACGCGGCAGCGAGCGGCACGCTAATGTGGTTGTACGTGGGGATCGCCGTGCTTGTAATTGCTGGCGTCGCCATTTTCCTCTACGGGCGATAGGTGAAAAGGCGGCTTGTTCTTCTCGGCGCGCCCGGTTCCGGCAAAGGGACCCAGGCAGAAATGATTACGCGGCAGTTCGGGATTCCCGTTACTTCGCCGGGCGCAATCTTGCGCCGTGAAAAAGACCTCGGAACGCCGTTGGGAAAGAAGACCGCCGAAGTGCTACAGAGCGGCGGGCTCGTCTCCGACAAAATCATCATTGAATTAATCGAAGACTGGTTGCGCCTGCATGGCGGCCACGGATTCGTCTTCGACGGTTTTCCCCGGACGCTGCGGCAGGGCGAAAGTTTGACTTCGATTTTGGCGCGATTGCGTACCGCTTTGGATTTAGCGATCTGGCTCGAGGTGTCGGAACAAACCGTGCGTAATCGCATTGCCGGCCGGCTCCAGTGCGGCGAATGCGGCTTTACTACCAGCTCATCGAGCGCGCAGTTCTCAGAACGTGCCGTATGCCCCTATTGCGACGGTCCATTGGTTCGTCGGAGTGACGACGATCTAAGCGTGCTGCAAACTCGCTTGCAAGAGTTCCGCACCAAGACCGAGCCGCTGGCATCTTTTTATGGAAAAATGTCGATACTGCATCGGATCGACGGCAATCGCGATCGCGAGGCAGTCTTTAGCGATATTTCGCGACTGATTGAAGACAAACGATGATTCCGATCAAGAACGCGAAAGAAATTGAAAAGATGCGACAGGCATGCCGCTCAGCGAGCGATATTCTCGACCGTGTTAGTGACCTGGTTCGTCCCGGTATTACCACAAAAGAAGTGGACGAAGCGGCAGCAGATTTCATGGGCGATGCGCATGTGAAAAGCGCGTTTCTAGGCTATCGGCTCGGGCATCGTGTTTTTCCCGGGAACATTTGCATTTCGCTAAATGACGAGGTGGTGCACGGCATCGGCAGCCAGCGGCGGATTCAATATGGCGACATCGTAAAACTGGATATTGGAATCGTTCGGGATGGTTGGGTAGGGGACAACGCGACTACTGTGCCGGTGGGAGTTATTGATGAACGTACCGACCAGTTGCTGCGCGTGACGGAAAATGCGTTGGCCCGCGCTATTGGCGCAGCTCGCGAAGGCAGGCGCGTCGGCGACATCTGCGCTGAAATTGAGGATGAAGCGCGCCGCTTTGGTTTTTCAGTCGTACGCGAATTTGTTGGGCACGGGGTTGGACGGAAAATGCATGAAGAGCCACAGATCCCCAATTACGGCAAACGCGGCAGCGGCCCGAAGTTAAAAGCTGGGATGACGCTGGCGATTGAGCCGATGATTAACATCGGCACTTCCGACGTAAGATTGCTCGACGACGGCTGGACGGTGCGCACGGCGGATGGAATGCCCTCAGCGCATTTCGAGCACACGGTTCTGATCACCAAAGACGACCCAGAAATCCTAACATGGCGCGCAAGGACGCAATTGAAGTAGAAGGCACGGTCGTCGAGCTGTTGCCCAATACGATGTTTCGGGTCGAACTGGCCAATGGCCATCGTGTCCTTGCGCATATTTCCGGAAGAATGCGCCTGCACTTCATTCGGATCTTGCCAGGCGACAAAGTTATGCTAGAGGTTTCACCTTACGATTTGTCGAAAGGGCGAATTACCTATCGCCAAAAATGACAACGCGGAGCCGGCTCCGCGTTTTCCGTTTCGCGGATTATGAAAGTACGACCATCAGTAAAAAGGCTTTGTGCCAGTTGCAGGATCGTGAAGCGCAAGAACGTGGTGCGCGTAATCTGCAAGAACCCGCGCCATAAACAGCGCCAGGGATGACTTTTTTATTTAGCGATTTAACTTTGTAACCTTGTAACTATTTTAACTAGCTGCCATGCCAAGATTACTAGGAGTCGAAATTCCAGCAGAAAAACGCATTGAGGCTTCGCTCACTTATATCTACGGAATTGGCTTTGCTACAGCCAGGCGCATTCTCGAGCAGACTAATATCGATCCAAATTTGCGCGCGAAAAACCTTACGCCGCAGCAATTGAACGAAATCATTCACGCGATCACGAACAACAAGATCAAGATCGAGGGTGATTTGCGTCGCGACGTGCAGGGTAACTTGAAACGTCTGCAGGCAATCAACTCTTATCGCGGCATCCGACATCGTAAGGGCTTACCCGTGCGTGGACAGCGCACTTCGACAAATGCCCGGACACGCAAGGGCCCACGCAAGACTGTAGGCGTGGTACGCAATCCGGAAGCCAAAGCCGGCAAAGTTTAATTTGATTCGTTAGAATTATGGCTGACCCAGAGAATCCAACCAATCCAAGTCCGGAAGAACCGAAAACGACGGAGCCAAAATCAGTGCCGGCTCCGACGGATTCGCGCGAAAGCGAGGCGGCTGCAGCTTCGAAGGCAGAGGCGCCGGCCAAGCCTGCAAAAAAAACAGCCAAACAAAAAAAGGAACAGCCAGCCGCTGCCGCGCCAGCAGCCTCTGAGAATCTTTCGCTTTCTGCTGATAACATCGACAAGCCAAAGATCGTCAAGGCCAAAGGTAGCAAAAACGTTCACTCGGGCATTGCCCACGTGCTTTCGACTTTCAACAACACGATCGTGACGATCACTGACATGAAAGGCAACGTGATCGGCTGGTCGAGCGCTGGCAAAGTGGGGTTTAAAGGCTCGCGTAAGAGCACCGCCTACGCAGCGCAGATGGTTGCGCAGGATGCCTCCCGCCAGGCGATGGGCCACGGGCTTAAGGAAGTGGAAGTCTTGGTAAGGGGGCCGGGTGCGGGACGCGAATCTGCGGTCCGTGCATTGCAGGCAGTAGGCCTCGATCTCACTGTGATCCGCGACGTTACTCCTGTGCCCCACAACGGTTGTCGCCCTCCCAAACAACGCCGCGTCTAACACTTCAACCCCTTTAACGGACCCCATGGCCAGATATACAGGACCAAAAACGAGAGTGAGCCGGCGTTACGGCGTGCCAATTTTCGGCTCCTCCAAGGCATTGGAGCGGAAGAATTATCCCCCGGGTATGCATGGCCCGAGAGGTTTCCGGCGCAAACAATCAGAGTATGCGATTGCACTCGGTGAAAAACAGAAGCTGCGCTATCAGTATGGACTTCTCGAACGGCAGTTCCGGCGTATCTTCGAGAGCGCGTTGCGCAAGCGCGGCGTGACGGGCGAAACGCTTCTCCAGCTACTCGAGACGCGACTGGATAATGTCGTTTACCGGCTTGGCCTCGCCAACACCCGCAACGCTGCTCGCCAGCTTGTGTCACATGGCCACGTGCTCGTGAACGGGCGCGGCGTGAATGTCGCCTCCTACAATGTGAAGGCTGGGGACGAAGTCACGATCAAGGATAAACCAAAATCTCGCCAACTGGTGCTGCGCAATCTTGATCTTACGCAAATTGTTCCCGTGCCCGACTGGCTAACGGTCGATCGCGACGCGCTCAGCGGCAAAGTTACACACATCCCGTCTCGAGAAGAAATACAGCCGATCGTGAACGAACAGCTCATCGTCGAGTTGTACTCGCGGTAATCATTCCCTGGAGAAACTCCAGAGCTTTATCATAGCTTTTGCGCTGAAGGTAGTGTGCCAACCGCGGATCGAGGGGTTTGGGCAAACGTGTTTGCAGATCGTCGATTTGCTCTGAAATCGCTTTCAATCGCGCGATGTGTTTTGTTTCATCGCGCCGGCTTCGCTCGTCCCGAATCACTGCGAGGCGTTCTCGCAGGGCCTGCGCTAGATCGACAAGAGGTTTTTCCATTTCGTTAACCACGGCGATTCGCGGTCACGGAGCCTGAACTCACCGGCGACCGGCCTCTGAGAGCAGCTGTCGTCTCGCCTCCAACCAATCGGATTCTGCGTCACCAGGCAGCGCAAATCGGCGTCGACGCTCGGAGATGAAGTAGGCTCGGAGACGAATCGCTTCGTCCGATAGCTCGGCGACATCTGCAGCCTCGCGTGGCAATGAAGCTCTTGCTGCGGTTGCGCTTTTTTTTGCACTGGTTTCGCGCGGCTTTCGATTCGCGGTGGCGCGGCGCGCGCGATTGGCTTTGCCAGTTTTTACTTTGAAGGACCCGCCAGCGTCCGGCGAGATCTCATTTTTATCTTGGACAATTTTCTTTTTTTTCGGCACAGATTTTATCGTTGATGATTTTAATTCGTTTATCGTTCATCGGTCGGTTGGCAAGTGCTTTCTCGCGCTTCTTTGATCGAGGAGTAGATTTAGAAACTTCACGGCCATGAGACATTTCGTTTTTCGCTGGATCGCGACCACAATTGCCGTCTTTGTGGCTGCGCCGATTGTGGGAATCAATTACGGCGACCGCCTCGGTTGTCTGCTGGGTGCGTCGCTCCTGCTCGGTATCATCAACGCTTTTGTTCGCCCCGTGCTTTTGCTGCTGAGTTTGCCGTTAATCCTCGTCACGCTGGGCGTGTTTATTTTAATTATTAACGCGCTGATGTTGAAATTCGTTGGCGAGATCATGCCATGTTTTGAAGTTCCAGGTTTCTGGCGCGCATTTTTTGGTGCAATGATCATTTCGATTGTTAGCTGGCTGTTGAGTGCGTTTTTCCGCGGCAGCGACGGACGTGTCCACGTGCTCACGCATCACAGCCAGATCAAGCGCGTCCGCGGCCGCGTGATCGAGCGCTAACGAAGAGGCGCGAATCGTAATTCGTATTTCGAGGTTCGGAAGCCGCATCATTCATCCCGCATTAACGGAGTGAAGCCGATTTAACGGTTCAACGATTCAACGAATCACGCGGGCCCGCCTAGATACTTGCTCAGTCGCGAGCGCAGTTCTGTGCGCGCGCGAAAGAGAACGCTTTTTACGGCAGGAACCGAAAGATCGAGAACCTCGGCAATTTGCTCGTAACTAAGTTGCTCATATCTCCGCAACACCAGCGCCATTCGCTGGGCTTCCGGAAGCTGGAGGATTGCTCCCTCGATCGTTCGCTGAAGTTCCCCTTCCAAAAGTGAAGCGTCTGGAGGGGACTGCGTCTCATCCTTTAGCGGGGGATCCTCTGCGCCCGGTTCCGACTGGAGCGGAACATGAGCGCGACGCTTGGCGCGGCGCAGTTCGTTGAAGACCAGATTACGCGTAATCTTTAACAGCCAGGTGGTGAATTTAGCCCGCGGGACATAGCGACGTGCGCTTTTCCAGACTCGAATGAATACCTGCTGGGCGATGTCCTCGACGTCGGAATTGCTGCCCAGCATGCGTGCCACTGTGCCCGCCACCAAAGCTTGGTGTTTCTCGATCAGTTCCTCGAGTGCAATGGTGTCGCCTCGACCGATCAGCCGCATGAGGCGCACGTCATCGGCGTCTTCTTCCGATCTCCCTTTGTTTCCGCGATCGTTGCCAGACATCGGTTCATTTAGACGGTTGTCTGAGGCAAAGCTTGCCAGAAAAACGACAACTAGCCAAAATTCGCCCTTCGCCACATTCGTAGCCATGGTTTTTGTTGCAAGGCTGAAGCGGCCTGTGCAATGCTTGGTTGTCGAGGGTTTGGCCTCGCGTCCACATGAATTACCAGCTTATTCCGAAAGAACTCAGGCCGATCGCAGAAAAAGTTGAGGCGCAGCAGCGGATTTCAGAGTCAGACGCTCTCGCTCTGTATCGTGCGAATGATCTTAACGCCCTTGGAATGATTGCGAACGTTGTGCGCGAACGAAAGAACGGCAACTACGCAACCTATATCCACAACCGTTACATCAACTACTCGAACGTTTGTATCCTATCCTGCCAGTTCTGCGCTTTCGCTGCTAAAAAACGCGACGCGCACGCCTTTGAATATGCGATCGACGAAATTATCGGAGCAGTGAGAGATGCTCTTCACCTCGGAGTCACGGAGGTGCACATGGTGGGGGGATTGCACCCGACGCTAAAGAAAGAGTGGTATCTGGAACTTTTGCAAAGACTGCGCTCTCTCAATCCTAACCTTCACATCAAGGCTTTTACTGCGATCGAAGTCCGCCATTTGGCTCAGCGAATTTTCCGAATGCCGATCCGTAACGCGCTGGAAACGCTGCGCGCGGTTGGCCTCGGCTCGATCACTGGCGGTGGCGCGGAGATTTTCGATCCCGCCGTTCGCGATAAAATCTGCCGTGGCAAAGAGACCGCTGCCGAATGGCTCGACGTTCATCGAACGTGGCATTCAATGGGTGGCCGCAGCACTTGCACTATGCTATACGGGCACATCGAAACGCTGCCGCAGCGGGTGGGTCATTTGCGCCAGCTCCGGGAATTACAGGATGAGACAGGCGGATTCACGGGTTTCGTTCCTTTCGCTTTCGAACCGTCCCAATCCCATGGGATCCTTGGGCAGATCAAGCGCGCCTCCGCATTCGAACAGCTTCGCAATCTCGCAGTGAGCCGCATTTATTTGGATAATATCGATCATCTCACCGCCTATTGGGTCAGCCTCGGGTTGCCTCTCGCACAAGTGTCGCTCAGCTATGGCGTGGACGATTTGCATGGCACGATTCTGGAGGAGAAGATCTTCCACATGGCCGGAGCAACCACTCCGCAGCAGCAGACTGTGGCTGCTCTCGAACATGCAATCCGCGAGGCGGGTCGCGAACCGGTGCAGCGTGACAGCTACTATCGGCGTTTGAATGGCGCCGTGCCAACCGGTGGGCCTAACGAGCCGGAACTCGTCTGTGCGTGAATGGCAGGGCGCGACCGCTGGGCGCGCCTGGGAACGGAATGCTCCGCATCGGTTGTGTAAAATATCTCAACGCCTGCCCGCTCATCCACGGCTGGGAAGGCAACGTGGACTTCGATCATCCATCGGCGCTCTGCAATAAACTTGCCACGGGCAAACTCGATGTTGCGCTCGTCTCCAGCTTCGAATTTCTGCGTAATCCTATATACCGGATCGTCGACGATGTTTCCATTTCCTCGGACGGACCGGTTTACAGTGTCGTTGTCGCGCACCACGGCGACATTGGACAGATCGAAGAGATCGAACTCGATCCTGCATCAGAAACTTCCGCTAATCTTTTGCGTTGTTTAATCGCGGAGCTCGGATTGAATTCGCGCGTGGTTCGGAGCAGCACATCCGTATGGTCTGCCGCGGCGGAATTAAAAACAGACCGTCGCGCGCGATTGCTCATCGGCGATCAAGCCATCCGTTTCAGGCAACAGTACCCGAACGAAGTTTCCTTCTGGGACCTCGGAGAAGAGTGGCAGAAATCCGTCGGACTTCCATTTGTTTACGCTCTGTGGCTTATTCGCCCCGAAGTCGCCGACCCAAAACAAATCGCGAACGGCCTGCGTGCTTTGCGCAATGGAAACCTGGACAATCTCGATCACTTAATTCCAGAACTTGTAGCCGGGGTCGCCGACTCCGGTCCCCAAAAGGGACTTAGTCGCGAATTCCTTTCGCGCTATTACCTTGAGCATCTTCGATTCAGCTTTGGCAAAAAAGAAAAAGAGGGTCTGCGAATCTTCGCAAATTTGTGCATCAAACACAGTCTGCTTCCAAAATGCGACCTGGCGTTCAGTGTTGTTTAGCGAGCGATTTCGTTCGTTGAAGAACTATTGCTTCGCCTCACCCAGACCAAGATCGAGCTCGTGGAGCTTCCAGCCCAAACCTGTGAAACGGAACTGAAGTTTGATTCCCTCTCGATCGACCACAAAAGTGCGCGGACCGGTGAAGAATGCGTGTTTTACTTTTGACCAGTCTTCAGTTTTACCGGTAGGGAACCGGAACTCTTGCGGATGTCGGAGGTTCTTCAAGACTTCCGGATTAGATATCAGCGCGGCGATGCCCTCCGGCGTTACGTAAGCATCAATGATCGTGTCGATCAGTGTTGGTCCGAGGTTATTCCACCATTTGTGGGCTGCCGTTCCCTGGGCGAATCGCGCAACAAGCTGTTTCTTTAGCGACGCTCGAATAGCTGGAAAATCCATGCGTGAACTCAGCGCAGCGCTATCACCAGACCGAAGTGCTGCCGTGAATCGCCAGAATGAAAAGTACGGCGAGACACCGTAGACGAGTAGCAGGAGAAGACAAAGGAGCGCTAACCAGCGGACGGATTTCATTGCAGGTAACGTTCCAAATAGTCATGCATTGTTTGATAGCAAAAAGCGACGCAAAGACGCCCGCACACAGGCGGGCAGGCAGTGCGCACTTCCAAAGTCTGGTTGCCGTGGCGACACGGACTCGTCCGCCGTACGGCGGGCGAGCTTCCGCGAAACGGACTAGGCGTGTCTGTAATTTCGCACGAAGTGCCAAGGAGCGCGAGGCATCTTCGAATCGCATTCGTGATGCTGATCCGCAATCATATGATTTCGTAGATAGAACCGCGGGGCCTTGCCCCCCTAGAATGCGTCTGCTGCGAGTCTCACGCCGTTGGAAACTAACCGGATGGTACTGGCCCGATCTTCTTCCAATATTGAAGAATCCGTCCACTTCCTGGAGAAGATGTGAACCCTGTCGGACGCGGGGCCACCGGGCGGACCCCAACATGCGCGCTTATGGTTTGCATCGAGAATCTCGTAGATGCCGCGCGTTAGTTGACCAGCATGTGGTCCACCTTCTGCGATTGAATCAACTTGTTTTGGGCTGGTAGCGGGATTCACCGTAAAGGTCCCGGCCGGATGGGTGCCAACGCCGCTCGCCTTTGGAAATCGAAATGTGTTGTGATCGGTGATCAGGATTGTATTTCGTGCCACACTCGCAGGCAGAGGTTTTCCTTTTACGACTCCGCGGGTTAGTTGCCACGTCCCCGACAATCGTTCGTAATCTCTCTGGACAGCTGCAGACTGCGCGGTTGAACCGCTTGGTCCGCTGGATGAGCAACCCGTGGCGATGAGTACAGCGACACCCACTACGACAAGCGGTATCGCTCTAATCATGGGGCTTTTTGCAGTGAAAATCGCTCTTTGTCGAATCCGATCGCGAGGTAGTCGCGAGTAATTCATCGCACCTTGTCAGAGAATGTTCCGCAAATACACTGATCGGTGCAAAGCCGCGTAGGCAAACCGTCTTCATCTTCACCAGACAGCGAGGTTTTTACGCGGCAAAGCCGCGTAGGGGGCAATCAAGCCGGTGCGCAGCCACTTGGAAAATTTACCCGGCCGCAAAGCCGATGGATCATTACGCAGGCTGAGGAGCTGAATGCAGAGGGATCGGGAATTTTATGGAACGAAATCTGCGGCTCGGAGTGCATCGCGCGGTTACTTTTACGAAAAGGATTTCGCGGCGCCGAAGAGGTGAATGCGTTTCTGCAGCCACGCCTAAGCTCGCTGAGCGATCCGTTTTTACTGCCCCAAATGCACGCGGCTGTTTCCCGCATTCTCGCGGCCTTAGATCGACGGGAACGCATCGTGCTTTTCGGCGATTACGATGTGGACGGCGTTACATCCCTGGCATTGCTTGCGGAAATGTTACGTGCATACGGTGGCGCTCCGGAATTGTTTTTGCCGTTGCGTATGGAGGAGGGCTACGGTTTGAGCCCGGAAAGCGTCGAGCGTTGTGTCGGACAATATCGACCCCAATTACTGATCGCTATCGATTGCGGGACATCGTCGGTAAAAGAGATCACCGATCTCCAGAAACGCAGCGTGGACGTGATCGTCCTCGATCATCATGAGCCGAAGTCCGCGTTGCCCAACTGCGTTGCAATCGTGAATCCCAAAACACTGGACTCTGGCTTCGAATATCTTTGCAGCGTCGGGATTGTCTTCAAACTCTGCCATGCATTGCTGAAAACACGGCAGCTGCCTGAGTTCGATTTGAAATCAAAGCTCGACCTTGTGGCACTCGGCACAGTCGCGGACATCGTACCGCTTTGTAGCGAAAATCGGGTTTTGGTGCAGCGCGGCGCGATCGAGATTGCGCAGACCTCGCGTATCGGGCTGAGGAAATTAATGCAAGTTGCCGGGGTGCGGCCGCCAATCTTGCCTGAGGACATTGGTTATCGGCTTGGGCCACGATTGAACGCTGCAGGACGTTTGAGCACGGCGGAGAAATCTTTACGCCTATTGCTTACCCACGATGACGGCGAGGGGACAGTGCTCGCGGCAGAACTCGATCAGCAGAATCGCGAGCGCCAGGAAGTGGAAAAACAAATTTTCGACGCAGCGATAGAAAAGATAGAGGATCGACTCGATGTGGCGTGCGACGCAGCCATCGTGGTTGGCGCGCGCGGCTGGCATCCGGGCGTGCTTGGCATTGTAGCGTCGCGGATCGCTCGAAGGTATCATCGACCAACCATCGTGATCGGCTTCGACGAGAACGGACTAGGCAAAGGAAGCGGACGAAGCATCGAAGGGTTGAATCTGGTCGAAGCGTTGAGCTGCTGTGCGGAGAGACTCGACAAATTCGGAGGACACGAAATGGCCGCGGGTCTTGCATTGCACGAGGAAAATTTCGGCCTCTTTGCTGAAGCGTTTGGCAAAGCTGCGCGCGAAGTTCTTTCCGAAGAAGCTCTACAACCTTGCCTTCGACTGGACCACGAGCTGGCGTTCACGGAGATCGATATAGATTTTCTGCAGTGGCACGAGATGTTGCAGCCATTTGGTAATGGAAATCCTCAGCCGCTTTTCCTTGCACGCGAGGTCGAGCCGGTTGCCGTGCCGCGAGTAGTTAACGAAAAGCATCTCATCTTTCGTCTGCGTCAGGGCAATCGCCATCGCCGAGCGGTTTATTTTGATGGGGTGACAAATCCGCTGCCGCCAGCGCCGTGGGACATCGCATTTCGGATCCGCGCTGACGATTATGACGGCGAGACCCTGGTTGCCATGCAGATCGAAGCAGTGCGGCAAGCAGAGCACTGCGCGCGTGAACGGTGAACAACGTGAAGCTATCTAATCGATCACAGATCAGCGATCACGGATCACAAGTGTCTCCGAGACCGTTGCCCGGCAGCGTTGCAACTTCGCAGTTACTCGAAGAGTTAGATTGGATCCCGCGCCCAAAGCTTCTCGCTCTGAGGCGGCTGGGCATCGAGACGGTGGAAGGTTTGCTTACGCATTTTCCGCGGCGCCATGAAGATCGAACTGAGTTTCCGCAGTTTCCACGCGAGGAGAGCGATGTTCCGATCTGTCTTTGCGGGGAGGTGGTCAAGACGTCGCTGCGGCGTTTCGGCGGCTGGAAGAAAATTTTCGAAGCCACGTTGCAAGAATCGAAGCCAAACGCTTTGAGCGAGCCACTGGTGTGCCGGTGGTTCAATCTTCATTACGTGCAGAAAATGATCGCCACCGGTCAGCGCATGGTGGTTTTCGGCAAGCCCCGGCTACGCGGGAAGCGAATTTGCATGGATCATCCAGAATTCGAAGTCATCGAGGATGACGAGGAGATCTCGATCCATTTTCGCAGGATCACGCCGATCTACCCTGCGACGGAAGGTCTTTCGCAGCGCGTGTTGCGCAGCGTGATTTACAGGCTGTTGAATGACCTTCCTTCCACTGATGCCGGATTGGAAAGATTGGCGCCACGCAATCTTGTTAAGGGCGAGAGGTTCGACGCGATTCGCGCGATCCATTTCCCTGATAGCTGGGAAGCGCGTGACGCCGCGCACGAACATCTGGTGCTCAACGAATTCTTCGCGATGCAAATGCTGATTGCGTCGCGACGCGCCGATGCTTCCGTCCGACGGGGCGAGAAACACTGTGGGGCAGGGGCACTGCTCGATGGGTTTCTCAAGTCGTTGCCGTTCGAGTTAACTACTGCGCAATCTAAAGTGATCGGTGAAATTCGGCATGACCTGGCGGCAAGTCATCCGATGAATCGTTTGTTACAGGGCGACGTGGGCTCTGGAAAAACCGTTGTTGCCATCGCAGGCATGTTGCTCGCCATCGAGGGTGGCTACCAAGCGGCGTTCATGGCGCCTACGCAAATCTTGGCGGAGCAACATTACGATGTCTTGCGGCGCTGGCTCGAGCCGCTCAGCGTACGCCTGGCGCTGCGAACTGCCGCCCGGCAGGAGGAAAGCGGGCCATTGCCACTCTTCAAGAGCGCAGGGGGTTCGGCTCGCGAGGAAGCACAAATCGTTATCGGAACGCACGCGTTGCTGTATGAGAGAGTCTCATTTGCAAACTTGGGGCTCGTTGTGATTGATGAGCAGCATAAATTCGGAGTCGCGCAACGCGCCCAATTGAGCGCCCGCGAACCGGCGCCCGACGTGCTGGTGATGACTGCCACTCCGATCCCGCGGACGTTAACGATGACCATCTACGGCGACCTCGATGTCTCGACGATCGATGAGATGCCTCGGAACCGTGGGAAAATCGTTACCGCTGTGCGCGATGGGTCGAAGCCCGGTGAGGTGCTTGCCTTTTTGCGAACACAGTTGGAGGCCGGTCGCCAGGTTTATGTGATTTATCCGTTGATCGATGAAAGTGAAAAGCTCGATGCTAAAGCCGCCGCGGCCGAGTACGAATTGTGGCGGGAACGTTTGCGTCCGTTCCGCTGTGATCTGCTTCACGGTCGAATTCCGGCGCCGGAGAAACAGGTGACCATGGAACGTTTTCGCCGCGGCGAGACGAACGCGTTGATCAGCACGACCGTGCTTGAGGTCGGTGTAGATGTGCCTAACGCGACTGTGATGCTCGTTGAAAACGCGGAGCGTTTTGGTCTCGCGCAACTGCATCAACTTCGGGGACGAATCGGTCGCGGAGAGCACAAGGCGTATTGCATTTTGCTTACCTCTGCGCAGGCGAAAGAGGCTTCTGCAAGACTGGCTGTTTTAGAAAGAACAAGTGACGGCTTTGAAGTAGCAGAAGCGGACTGGGAATTACGCGGGCCGGGCGATCTGCTTGGCACAGCCCAGAGCGGCCTGCCTGAGCTCAAGATCGGTAACCTAAGGACAGACGCGCATTTGATGCGACGCGCGCGGGCAGCCGCGGTATCGATTTTAGAAAGTGACCCGCGTTTGGAATTGCCTGAGAATCAACGTTTCCGGCGTTTAATTGTCGAACAACAGGGACGAACCTTTTCCAACGTTAGTTAATGAAAAATTTTGCGAAATTTTTGCTCTTTGTCCTGCTGGTCAGCGCGGGAATTTCTCTGCTTTATGACTATCGCCTGAAACACGGCGGACTGAATCTACCTTCTGTCCGAAAGCCGGAAAAGTACACGCTGGCGTCGAATCCGAGCGTGGATCCAAAACAAGTTCCGTCGTTGGAGGCATTGAACCGGGAGCGTCGCGCACTTGTCAAAAGCGTGATCCCGTCAGTTGTTGCCGTGAAAACTTCCAAGAAGGTTGGTGTCCGGCGTGAATACGAGCTTGATCCGTTCGAATTTTTCTTTCGCAACCGGCGGCAATTTCGCAGTCCGCGCGATGAGACCCTCGTGCAAAACTCGCTTGGCTCCGGTGTGATCGTAACAAACGAAGGCCATATCATCACAAACAGTCATGTCGTCACCGATAGAGAAGGGAATCAGGTAGATCAGATTGAGGTTCAATTGAGCGACGGGCAGACCAAGAAGGCGCGGTTAGTGGGCGCGGATTCAGAGGTTGATCTGGCTGTGCTCAAGATTGACGATCCGAACGTCAAGCCGCTCAAGCTTGCTGATTCGGACACTGTGCAGCCGGGGGATTTTGTTCTGGCTATCGGCAACCCATTTGGATTCGAGGAAACGGTGACAGACGGAATCATCAGCTCGAAAGGACGACCGAACCGGACGGATTTCTTTGGAGATTTGATTCAGACCAATGCTGCGATCAATCCGGGAAACAGTGGCGGGCCGCTGATCAACCTCCGCGGCGAAGTGATTGGGATCAACACGGCGATCGCCTCGACCACGGGCGGTTCGCAGGGAATCGGTTTTGCCATTCCATCAAACACAGTCCGCACGGCACTGGAAAGCCTGTTAAAACAGGGGCGGATCATTCGCGGTTACCTCGGGATCCAGACCCAGGCGTTACAACCCGATGAAAGCAGCTCGGATGCGGACGGAGTCCCGGTCGCGGGCGTGACGCCCGGATCGCCCGCAGCCCAGGCAGGCGTTCAGCCAGGTGATGTCATCCAAAAATTCGACGGGCGTGACGTGAAGAATTTCAGCGCGCTGCGGACCTTCGTGGCCCAGACGCCATTGAATAAGCAAGTGGAGCTCGAAATCATACGCGGCGGAAAACCGCTCAAGGTGAAAACGCAGATTAAAGAGCAACCGATCGATTATCAAAGTTCGGGTGTCACGCCTCGACAAAACCAGCCACAGCCGCAACGTCCCGGGCAACCGGGCGATCAAGAAGGCGGCGGCGGACCTCTCGCGTCGATTCACGTGGAAGAAATGACTCCAGAAACAGCGCGGCAACTCGATCTGCCCGCCAATGTGCAAGGGGTTGTGGTCAGCGGCGTCGATCCTGACAGTGGCGTCGCGGAATTGCGAAAAGGCGATGTGATCGAGGAAGTCAATCAACAACCGGTCACGTCGGTTGCAGATTACAACAAGATCGTTACCTCACTTGATCCCAGCAAGCCGCAGGTCTTGTCAGTGTGTCGCGGTCGGATGCGCTCGTTCCTCGTCTTGCGTCCGCGGTAAAGTTGTAGCGGTGGTTGTGTCAAGCGCCGGGGCCCGCATCAATCAGCACGCGATGGCGTGACGACGGCAAACGCCTGAGAGCATATCCCAAAGCGCGTCGAGAACGCGGTTCACCGAGACTTTTACTGATTCGAAATTTCGATTGTCGACATGTCGGCTCAGCATTTCGCGCTCCGCAGCGGAATGCTCGCGGTCTGCCTCGATGTGAACTGTGAAATATTCATAATGCTCGGGTTTGGTGAATCCGTAATGCTTCTTCAGTCCATCGATTTTGGATTCACAGATCGATGGAATTTGGCTCTCGTACGCGTAAAGTGCCGCGAGGCCTTCCGCAGTTGATCGTCGCCCACAAACTGAACGGAATGTGTTGATCAGGTTCTTCGTCTCCGGTTGCTTCTCGGTTCGCGCCAGCTCGGCGTCTTCGACGCCCAGACCATCTGCAAATTTCTTCCAAAGCTCGGGATGATTCGGCGTGCCAGCCTCCTCATCAATCAAATTATTGAGCAATTGTTTCCGCGTGACCTGATCATCGCAGTTCGCATGCACCGCCGATAGATACGTCGGAAACGCTGCGACATGATGATAGTACTGCCGCGAATAATCGGTAAGCGCCTCCTTTCTTAATTCTCCGCGCGCCCACGCGAGGTAAAACGGATGTTTCAAGAGATGTTTCTCCGCGATGTCATTATCGATGTTGTCGAGATATTGGTTCATAAATTGGTTGAGTGTGCTTATAAGCGCAGGCTAGATCGCCGCAAGTATTTAGTGAGTTTTTTGATAATCGCCCGGCGTTAAAACACTGCGGATATTTTCTTTCGCTCGTCTGGGTACCGAAAAGATAGAACTCACACTGATTTTAGAATGTGTTTGATGCCGCGGACGGGGATCACGACCCAGCTGGGGCGATTGTTTAGTTCGTAGCCGATTTCGTAAACTGCTTTGTCGAGCAAATAGGCTTCGATCATGATTTGGAGATCCTCGCTGTTCTGGGGAATGAAGACGGCACTGCCTGTTGTCTTCAAATAGCTGTGCAAAAAGACGCTGCCCATGTGACGATACCAAAGATCGGCCCAGCGTTCCAAAAACGGCACATCTTCTTTGCGCATGGCCGGTTGCCAGAGTGCGCTGTAGGCCGCGTATTGAAACGAGCGCATCATGCCGGCGACGTCGCGTAGCGCGGAGCGTTTCAGTTTGCGCTCGCTGAGTGGTCGTGCCGGTTCGCCTTCGAAGTCTAAAATGACGAAGTCTTTTCCGGTGTAAAGCAACTGACCAAGATGATAGTCACCATGAATCCGAATCTTCGCCGCGTTGGTGCGACGATCGAGTAGCCGTTTTTCGCGCGAGAGTATCTCTTGTTCTGCACCGAGCACTTCCTTCGCTTCGTCCCGGAAGGCTGCCGGAAGATCGGCTATTTTTTTTTCTAAAAGAGTAAACGCGCGTCGCAGCGACGCCCGCATGTTTTGGTAAACAGAGCGCTGCGCCATCGCGTTG
>Ga0137375_10002137_pt1 | contig 23280 bp, 10 predicted proteins | sample SagtaG_24_FD_104936 | JGI IMG/M metagenome (GOLD analysis project Ga0137375, IMG submission 104936) | Vadose zone soil microbial communities from Sagehorn Ranch, Mendocino, California, USA - Sage1_R_113_16 metaG | ecosystem: Environmental > Terrestrial > Soil > Vadose zone | place: USA... | reverse complement strand
CTCTAGTTGTGGGGCAGCGTCACCGAGACCGCGACGACCGACGTGACCTACCCCGGCGGTACGCCCGGCAAGGCTGGGGGCGTGCTCGTGATCTATGCCGGCCACCCATCGCCGGGCCAACGGCATTTCAATGTGTTCACGCCGGACTCCGGGACGCCCCCGGATCTGGACCCGGGCGTGTTCGGTTTTGATGCCAGTGCGACGCACATCAACAGCACCTACGACCTCCGCGCCCTCAACACCACCGGGCTCCTGATCCGCCCCGGCATCACCTCCGAACGCAACATCGTCATCAAGGCGGCCGAGCCGAACGCCGCCAGCCCGAAGATCATCAATGTCTACGGCATCACCGAGATCGTCGGCGGCGGCACCGCGAGTGCGAGCGACCAGCACCACATCGATGTCTTGACCAATGGCAAGATCACGCTGCGCGAGAAAACCAACGATCTGCGCGTCGGCAGCATCACTTCGACGGGCAACGACGTCGTCCTGTTCTCGCCGGCCGCGATCCTCGACGCTCTCAACGATGGCCCAGGCCTCGGCGCCGACGTCACGGCCAACAACATCACCATGACCGCTGGCGACAGCCAGATCACGGGCATCGCCGTCAACGACAAGTCCGGCCGCGGCGGCATCGGCACGCCGGGCAACTTCCTGGAGATCGCCGGCGACGCCAATACCCCCGGCATCCTGGGCGTCTTGAATGCCACCGATACCGCGTCAGCGACCACCGGCTACGTCACCCTCTCGCCGCCGTTCAACCCCGCGGGCGCGGGCACCTTCGGCATCTTCCTCACCGAGACGCTCGGCAACATGAACGTCGATACCGTTCACTCAAAGGGGAACGTGACGCTGGCCACCGATCCCGGCTCCATCGTCGATGCCCGCAACGGCGGCGCCGGCGACGACACTGCCGGCGTCATCGGCAACACCATCAACCTCTACGCCGACGCCGGCGGCATCGGCGACCCCACCGGGGGGAACGACCTGGAAATCGATTCGCAGCATTACGTCTACGGCACCATCGGCGCCCGCGCCGACCTGCAGATCTATCTCACCGAAATCGGACGCCACCCGACCGCCCCGTCCGGGACCGCCGATCCGCGCGACGCGCAGGTCGTGCTCCTGCAGGCGATGGGCGGCGACACCGCTGGCGGCACGAAACAAGCGCTGCGCTTCACCGTCCGCGAAAGCGAATTCCAGGGCGAGCATCTCAATCTGCTGGCCAGCGGCGATGTGCTGTTCCTGGAAAACGCGCCCGAGCACCTGGTGCATGGCCTGGTCAACACGGGCACCGGCTCGACTCTGCTCCGCGTCGGCGACAACGTCAACACCGATCCGAACGCACAAATCCTCGCCGCCAAGAACATCGACATCTACGGCGATTTCGCCCGCACCGGCGAGGTCTCGAGCGGCGTCGCGCGGTTCGACCCGGTCAGTGTCGGCTCTGAACACGATACCCCGGAGTTCGGCACGATCATGCACCTCCAGGGCGTGATTGCCCACGGCCCAACCGCGTCGGGTTACCTGACGCGCATCTTCGGCAACCACGACGTCGATCAGGTCTTCTTTGACCAGACCTTCCTGGGGGGCATGAACCCGGCAATCCCGGGCAGCCCGGGCCAGTCGCTGCCGTACGGCGGCGGCGTCCTCTCCGCGGTCTACCCGGGCGGCAAGACGCGCGTCTACGGCTCGAACACGCCGACGCCGGTCGGCCCCACCTCCTTCGCTCCGGTCGGCGATGGCGAGGACTTCTTCGTCGTCAATCAGCTCAAGACGATGGCCGTCGCCGCCGGCGACACTCTGACGCTCGACGGCCAGGCCGCGACCGACACCTACGTCGTCAACACCACCGGCACCCAGGGCGTCCTCGGAGCCGGCGAGCCGTTCCACGACTACGTCATCAATGTGCTCGATACGGGCAAGGCGGACGACGGCGTCAACACGCTGATCGTCAACGGCTACGATAGCCCGCAGAACGGCTACTCGGCCCCCGGTATCTCGTACCCGACCGACGACATCTTCCTGCTGCGCCGCGTGACCACGATCCCGAATGAAACGCCGAGCCGGCCCGACCTCTACAAGAACAGCCCGGCGTTCGTGGCCCTGCTGCACGGCACGCTCGCGCAGGCCACCACCTCCGACCCGAATAACAGTTCCGCGGTCCGGCCGCAACAGGTCGAACGCATCAACTACGACAGCGCGATCAACGGGCGGCTCATGGTGCAGGGCCTGGGCGGCAACGACTACTTCGCTTCCGACGACAACAGCGCCATCACCACCCTCGACGGCGGCCAGGGGAACGATACTTTCCAGATCGGTCAACTCTACGGTTTGCAGCGCGACGGCAGCCAGCCACTGGGCGGCATTGGGAACACGTTCGGCGGCTCGCTGGTGCCGGCGGACTATTTCCCCGTGCTGGCCAATTCGCTGACGCCGCAGAGCATCTACGGCACCGTCGCCACCACGCGCGGCTGGTTGAGCGCCGGCGCCACGGCGCCGATGCTGGTCGAGGGCGGCTCCGGCGACGACACGTTCACCGTTTACAGCAACCAGGCGCCGCTACGGCTCGAAGGCGGCGACGACAACGATCTGTTCGTCGTCCGTGCCTTCGCGCTCGCCGAGACCGACCCCGTCACGGGCGAGATCGTCTGGATCGACCCGGTCAAGATGATCGCCAAGCCGAGGCTCACCAAGGGCTTCTCGACCGCGGCCGAAACCGACATCCGCACCGGCGCGGGCAACAACCAGGTCGAGTACAACATCAACGCGCCGGTGTCGGTCGATGGCGGCAATGGCTTCGACAAGCTCATCATCCTCGGCACCGAATTCGCCGACCATATTGTGGTCACATCCAAGGGAATCCTCGGAGCCGGCCTGACGGTTACCTATGCCAACATCGAAGTTCTCGAAGTCGATGCCCTGGAAGGCGACGATCTCATCGATGTCCTGAGCACCCAGCCCGGCGTCGCCACGCGGGTGATTGGCGGCCTGGGCAACGACGTGATCAATGTTGCTGGCGACGTCACCGGCGAGGTGGTTTCGCGGGACATCGAAGGCACCAGCGGCATGATCAACAACCGCGTGACCTCCAGTGACCCGGCCTATGACGGCCTGGTCGCCGACGGTATCGACCTGAGCGTGGCCCGGCCGAAACAGGGACAGGTCATCATCGACGAGAACCTGCCGGGCGACCTGAGCCCCGGCTTCACCGACGTGACCGAGGGTGGCGCCGATGACTTCTATGGGGTCTATCTGGCGTTCCAGCCGGCGGCCGGGACGCACGTCTACGTGACCGTGTCGGGAGCCATGTCGCCGCAGGAGGAACACCTCAAGGACGGTCTGATCCACTCCGGCGACATCATCGACGAACTCGGCACTGGCGGGCCGCTCGTTCCCGGCGGTGCCATTCCGGGCGACAGCCTGGTCCTCGCACAGACCCCCGTGGACTTCGACCGCGACATCTGGCTCAATGGCACGTTGATCCATGTGCCGAGGCGCGCGATCGTGCTCACGTTCGACCATGACCACTGGGACAAGCCGGACTTGCAAAAGGTCTACGTCCGCGCCGTGGACGACCTGCGCGACGAGGGCGACCGCACGGTGGTCGTCAGCCATTCCGTGCTGAGCGATGACCTGGCCTTCGATCACGCCATCGTGCGCAACGTCGAGGTCACGGTGCATGACAACGACCACGCGGGCATCTTCGTCACGCAACTGGATCCCTATACGACCGACCCCAATCCTGGCCTGGACAAGTTCGGCCATCACCCCGCCGACAACAACACGGTGGTGCTGGAAGGAGACGCGATCACGGAGGTGGCGGACGTTTACGCGATCGAACTCGCCAAGGCCCCGGCCCCAGGCACACAGGTCACGGTGTCGATCAAGCCGAACGACAGCCGCGTATTCCTCACCAGCACCGACCCGATCCCGCACTCAGGACCGGCGAACCGCTTCGCCCAGGACAATCCCATCGGCCCCAATCCTCCGGGCGTGTTCCCCGACGCGTCCGGCGTGTATCACGTGACCTTCGACTCGACCAACTGGTTCAAGCCGGTGCTGGTCACGGTCCACGCGATCAACGACGGCGAGGTGGAGGATCCGCACAACACCACGATCACCATGTCGATCAAGGCCGCGGGGACGACTGACGCCGCTTACCTCGCGAACGTCGCCACCGGGGACAAGCGCGTGGACGTGCAGGTTCTTGACGACGAGACGCCAGGCGTGTTCCTGCTCCAGAGCGGAGCCAAGACCCTCGTGCCGGCGGGCACGACGTCCGCACCCTCCACCGTCTTCGACACCTACACGATGCGGCTGACCAGCCCGCCGACCGCCCCGGTGAACATCGACATGGTGACCGACGGGCAGACCGATATCGACCCGACCAATCCCCTCGCGGCTGGCCGGATCAGCCTGCAACCGACCGGCGGCGTGCAGCCGACCCAGCTATTCAGGGGCCACATCACCATCTCCGGCAACGTGATCACGCGCGGCAGCGGGTCGGAACTTGGCAGCTTCTTTGACGACGGCTTCCTCCCGAGCCAGCCCATTCGCCTCCAGGGAGCGGGCGGAGCCAATGGCGATTACCTCATCGCCGCCGCCCCCGGCTCCGTCACGGATTTGACGATCACACTGACAACGGCGCCGCCGGCGCCCACGTTCGGGCCTGTCCAAACTCTGTCCCTGCTCCTGGAGCGCGGCGTTTACGTCGGCTCGGCCGGGCACGAGGTCGAATACAAGGTCGCCGTCACTCCCTTCCTGCTGTTCCACGGCGACATCACGGCGAACGGCACGACGACAATCACCCGCGCGAAGGGCAGCTTCATCAACGACAATTTCTATCCGGGACAGAAAATCCGCATCGTCAAGGCCGACCAGACTTCCCTGGGCGACTTCACCGTTGACACCGTCACGGACCATACGCATCTCAAGCTCACCGCCGCGGTGCCGGCCTATAGCGGCGCGGCCGACATCAGCAAGTTGCTCGACCGGCTGCGGCGCGTGGACGGCACGAGCTGGCTGGACAGCGGGTTCTTCGAGGGCCAGCTGGTTCGGATCGACGGCATCCCCGGCTTCCCGAACCGGCTCCTGAAGATCGATGCGATCCTCGGCACGGACGCGAGCAAGCTCGACCTGCTGGTGCTGACCGACCACCCGGCTACCCCCGGCGGGGCGGTGCCGTACACCGGCCGGCTGCCGTTTGACGGCGTCGGCAACTTGACGATCACGCAGATGGCGGCCCGGGTCACCTACACGAACCCGTTCCCGCTGCTGCCCGATCCGAGCTACCCCGACACCGGCAACTGGTTCCAGATGGTCACGATTCCGGTCGTTGCCGATCCGTGGTTCGACATCCAGCCCGGCCACGAAAACTTCAGGGCGTTCCCCAAGCGGGCCCACCTGCTCAGCGGCATCCGCGGCCCGTTGGCCGTCGAGGGCGGCACTACCAGCGCCGATCGCGCGCTCAAGCCGGCGGTCATGCTGCCCGGCGAGGCCAATGGCCCATTCTTCCAGATCGCGCCGCTGCCTCCTGGGTATGAAGCGCTCATGATCGACGCGCTCAACATCTACAACGACGGCACCAAGGGCAATGGCCAGGGCACGTTGACCTCCACGGCCCTGACGGGCTTCGAGATGGGCGGCAATCTCGACTTCACGCCGCTGCTCGGCGGCAATCCGGCCCCGTTCGGCGAGCCCAGCATGTTCCCGGGCGGCATCAGTTACGGCACGATCGTCATCGACCCGATCACGCACCAGTTCCAGAACGATGGCGGCAACCACTCGACAATTGAGGTTCTCAATATCCTGCTTGGTGCCGGCAACGACCGCCTCGACATCCAGAGCACCCTTGTACCCGGCCCCGACCACAACGCCGACGGCACGGTCAGCACCGCCTCGAACCACGGCGGCATTACGACCGTACACGGCGGCGGCAACGCGCTCCTGCAGCGCTCGCTCAAAATCGACATCGCCGCCGACAACATCTTCCGCACCGACGGCCTGTCGTGGTCGGACGCCGGTTTCGCCGTCGGCCAGCAGGTGTTGCTCAGCATCAACGGCAGCGACTCCGGATCCTACACGGTCACCAAGATCGGCGACTACGACGTGCATCGCAAGGGCAGCGTCCTGTTCCTCAGCGGGCCCGTCGCCCTGACGCCGCAGCTCAACGTCAATGCGTCGCTGGCCGTGACCGATTGGCTCCAGGTCACCGCAGCGTTCGATGTGCTGGCCGACCGGATCGTGCGCCGCGACGGTCTCCCGTGGGCCGGCCTTGGCTTCGCCGCCGGGCAGCAAGTCTCACTGAGCAAAACCGACGGCACCGGACTCTTCCTCAATAGGACGATTTTGGGATTCGATAACTCCGCATTTGGCTTTGGCACCGCTCTGGTTCTCGGCGGACCGGCTCTGACTCCGGCGACCAACGTCGGCGGCACGGTGGCGGTGACGAACCGTTACCGGCTCTCGGAAACGTTCAGCGTCCCGGGGAGCGCCGACCGCATCGTTCGCACGGGCAGCACCTGGACCGCTGCCGGCTTTGCCCCCGAGCAGGCCATCACGATCAACGGCATGCCCGGCACCTGGACCGTGGTTGGCTTCGACCCCACTGAAACCACCATGTTCGTCAAGGGCGCAGCGCTGCCAGTCGGCAGCCATGCCTGGACGATCGGCGTGGTCCGCGTCGGCGGCGACTCGATCAACGTCACCGGCGGCAGCGCTTACGTCAACGGTGCCTTCAACGTCGCTCCCGGCCAGATCACGCGCACCGATGGGATCGCCTGGGACACCGTCGCCGGCTTCGCCCCCGGCCAGCAGGTGACGCTCACCGGCGGCTTCAAGGATTTCACGGTTACGTTCGCTCGCAGTGCGACGGGCGACACGATCACCCGCGCGAGCGGCAGCTGGGTGGCGGATGGCTTCGTGGTCGGCCAGACGGTCACGGTGGCCGGCGCGGGTGACAACAATAACGGCCAGTACACCATCGCCGCAGTCAGCACCTCGACGCTGACCCTCACGGTCGCGAACACCGTGTTCCCCGAAGGCCCCGAGATCAAGTCCATCAGCGGTATCGCGGGCCAGTTCATTGTGACCGGCATCACCAATGTCGGAGCCACGTCCAAACTGCTCCTCAGCGGCGGGACGTTGACGAACCAGACGGCCGTGCCCCTGACGGTGAACATCAACTCGCCGCTCGTCGTTTACGGCGACACGTCCCAGGACGGCGCGTTCTACGCAGGCAAACCGTTCCAGGCGTCCTCGCTGGGCATCTTCGGCAACAAGCCGATGCCGCACGACGAGGCCCTGCCGGTCACGCTGAGCAACACCTTCGCCAGCCCCACGGCGAACCCCACCGTCACCGCGTCGGTGAACCTGTTGCAATTCTCGAATGCCGACGGCACCTTCGGGAACGTCACGCGCCCCGGCGTGTCGTGGGCCGCCGCGGGCTTCATCGTGGATGGGCTGATCACCATCGACGGGGTTGCCGTGGGGTCGGTGAAAACGCTGTCGGAAACCGTTCCGCTCTCCGGCATCTTCGACGTGCTCACGCTGGAGAACCTCACGCCCGCCTTCGCGACCTTCGCCAACGGCAGCCACACGGTCAAGGAGTGGAACACCGGGTCGATCACGCGCACCGACAAGTCCTGGAGCGACTCCTTCTTCGCGGTCGAAGGGCTGATCACCCTTGGCAAGCCAATCGCCGGCCTCACGTTTGCCCGCAGTCTGACGGGCGACACGATCACTCGGGCAAGCGGCAGCTGGGTCAGCGAGGGCTTCATCGCCGGCCAGAAGATCATCGTGGCGGGCACGCCGGGCAACGATAACACTTACACGGTCAAGAGTGTCACCGCCTTGACACTGACACTGACCGTCACCAACAAGCTGACCCCCGAGGGGCCTGAAACCGCGACCATCAGCGCGGACGTCGGCACGGTGAGCACGATCACGGACGTCGTCGATGGCATGGGCCACGTCACCAGTTCGACGCTCAAGCTGATCGACTTGCGGCCATTCTTCCTGACCTCGCTCAACGGCACGTACACGGTCGTGCAGCGGAATCGGCTGGGCCAAAACGCGGACTTCTTCGTGTTCCCGCTGGCCAACCAGTACACCTACGCCGGCAACGACGTCATCGACGCCCACGACCTGTTCGCCAGCGTGCCCAACGGGCAACTGCCCGCCGTCGGCTTCACCGCCTACGGCGGCCGCGGCAATGACAGCATCATCGGCAGCCAGGCCGGCGACCACCTCGCGGGCGGCTCCGGCGACGATACCATCCTCGGCCGGCGCGGCATCGACCTCATCTACGGCGATTCCGGCTTCAACGTGAACGTCATCACGCGCGTGTTGACGGTCGCGCAGACCGCGGGCACGTCCAAGGCCCCGAACCTCGATCCGCTCGCCCCCGCCGGGAAGGATCTCCTGTACGGCGAAAACCCGGGCTCGACGGCGACCGATTCCTTCGGCGATGATGACGACGTCATCTTCGGGGATCTGGGCAACATCACCCAGGACGTCTCCGGGTGGCGCGACACCACCAAGCCGATCCCGTCGCTGCCGCAACGCCTCCAGACCACCCTGCGCTCCCGCATGATCGTGAGCCAGTCGCGTCAGACAGGGGCCGACGATTACATCTACGGCAACGGCGGCGACGACGTCCTCATCGGCGGCAGCGGCAGCGACGCCATCGACGGCGGCACCGAGCGCGACCTGATCTTCGGCGATAATGTCTCCCTTGACCGCACCACGCACCTGAACAACTTCACGAGCAAGCGCTTCGAGGTGCTGACCGGCACGCAGATCTACAGCACCGCGACGGCGACTGCGGGCAACGATCAGGCGAACAATGTGCCGCAGCTCGACCCGCGCGGGCACGGCACCTGGGGCGATTACGTCATCACGCTCCTCGATCACCTGGACACGCCGTTCGCCGACTCGTTCGGCAACGACTACATCGCCGGCGGCGGCTCTGGCGTTGGCCGGTCCGCGTTCACGGCCGACGACATGATCTTCGGCGAACTCGGCGACGATACCGCCCAGGGTGACGGCTCGATCGATTATGTTGCCCACGTCCTCAACCAGACCGCCGGCCTGCTCGACTTCGCGACTCTCGGCGGCCGGGTCGGCGTCCTGCAGGTGGCCGCCAACTACGCGGGCAATCCGTTCCGGGATGTGACCAACGCCCTTGTGCTAAGACCGTCCTTCGACTCGCCGGCCACCGACGGGCACGACTACGTCGAGGGCAACGGCGGCAACGACCTGCTCTTTGGCAACCAGGGCCAGGACGATCTCATCGGCGGCAGCTCCGAATTCTTCGGCTTGACGTCGAAGGCGCTGCGGCCGGACGGCAGCGTCAACGGCAACGTCTCCGGCTCCGATCTGATCTTCGGCGGCTCCGGCACCATGATCGTGCGCAACAACCCCGGCGACGCGACCGTCGATCCGGTGACAGGAGTCATCACCACTACGCCCAGCGGCCACGCCAACGACTCCGACATGATCCTCGGCGACAACGGCGACATCATCCGCATCGTCGGCATCAACGGCGTCGTCACCAGTCCGCCGGCCTACCAGACGTTCAATTACGACAACTACGGGACCACGAAGATTGTGGTCCGCGCGGGTCGCCTGATCGATTACACGCCCGGCGGGCTGGACTTCAACCCCGCTGCGGCCGCGACCGACATTGGTGCTGCCGACGAAATCCACGGCGAATCGGGCGACGACTTCGTCTACGCTCAGAAGGGAAGCGACTACATTTTCGGCGAGGGTCAGGACGACGACCTCCTCGGCGGTTACGGCAACGACTGGATCTCTGGCGGCACGGGCCAGGACGGCGTCCTCGGCGACGACGGCCGCATCTTCACCAGCCGCAACAGCTCCACCATCGCCGAGCCACTGAACGGGATCGCTGCCCTGCTGGCATCCGATCCGGACACGAGCTTCAGCAACGGCAACGTCCTGAACGAGTTCATTTACACGCCAGGCCACATCCAGATCGCGACGATCAACGTCGCGGGCGAACTCAAGAAGACCGTGGATCTCACGCCGTTCAGCGTTGATCCGGGCTGGGACGCCAACACCGACGAGTTCGGCGGTTTGCTCATCGCCAACCACCGCTCGGATGACGTCATCTTCGGCGGTCTGGGGAGCGATTTCCTGCACGCCGGCTCGGGCGACGACGCCATGTCGGGAGCCGAGGCCCTGACATTGTCCTTCGCCCAGAACGCCACGGGCACGGGGGTGGTTCAAACCGACTACCTGCATCCATTCAATCCGGGGAACTTCCTCCGCTTCAACCCGATCGATCCGCAAGGCACGCATCCGCCGAACCTCGTCGGCCGCACCGGCGAATTCGCCCTGTATGACGAGTTCGACCCGCTGCGCAAGGTGTCCCTCAACGACAACGGCACGCTGAACAAGACCAACACCGGCAAGGAATTCTTCCTCAACTTCAACCAGACCGAAGGCGTTCTTCGGCCCGAGGGCGACACGGCAGGGCCGCAGAGCTTCCACTACGCCGCGGTTCACGACGATGGCGACGACGCCATCTTCGGCGACAACGGCAACGACTGGATCGTGGGCGGCACCGGCCGTGACAACACCTTTGGTGGCTGGGGCAACGATCTCCTGAACGTCGATGACGACCAGAGCACCAATGGCAGCCTGAATGATGTCCCCGACACCCACCCGACCTACGAAGACCGCGCCTACGGCGGCGCCGGGAAGGACGTGCTGATCGGCAACACCGGCGGCGACCGCCTGATCGACTGGGTGGGCGAGTTCAACAGTTACCTCGTCCCGTTCGCCCCGTTCGGCATGGCTACCGTGAGCCGCACGGTGCAGCCACAGTTGCCGGAGTTCCTGTACGCTTTGTCCAGGCAAGACGGCGCCGACCGGACACGAGCCGCGGACTTCGGGACCGATCCGGTGCGGAATGGCGAACGCGCGGGCGAGTTGGGGCTGGTCCTGCAGTCCGATCACGGTGTCTGGCAGACTCAGACCGGGGCGCCGACCGATCCGCAGGCCGGCAACATCCCAGGGGGACAGCGTGATGTCCTGCGCAGCGCCAGCTTCAGCGCCGGCCAAAATACCGGCTTCTTCGCCGAGACCGGCACCTGGAGTACCGGCGGCGGAGCGATCCAGAACACGCTGGCGACGGGTGACTCCGTCAACCTCTTCGACCTCGACATGTGGCTACCCAGCTATTATGAGCTTCTGGGCACCGTGCAGCTCAACGATGCCGGCTCGAGGAATGGCTTCCTCATCTTCGACTACCAAAGCCCGACCGACTTCAAGTACGCCGGCCTCGACGCCCTGGCCAGCTTGATGCGCATCGGCCAACGCACCGCCGCTGGCTGGATTGACAAGGCCACGCTCGCGCCGACTTCAACTATCAGCGCCAACCAGACCAACCAGCTGACCCTGACGGTCAACGGCACTACCGCGACCCTCAAGCGCGGCACCAAGTCCGTCTCCTACACGTTCTCCGACCCGCTCAACGATGGCATGCTCGGCATCGGCGCCTACAACTCGACCGTGACGTTGGGCGGCTTCACGGTGCAGACCATTCCGCACGTCTTCACCTACCAGGTCACGGAGGACTTCTCCGACGGCGTGGCCGACAACTTCACGCCGCAAACCGGTACTTGGACGACGACGAGCGGATCGAGCGGCCGGTACACCGGCACCCCGACAGCCCCCAACCCGGCGATCAGCGCCCGGCCGTTCGTCGTCGCTCCGCTGTCCTATGTCGAATACTCGGCCGACGTCCGGGCGAACGCGGCCGGTACCTCCGCCGGTCTGGTGTTCGCCTACACCGATGCCAACAACTTCCTCTATGCGGCGGTGGTGGCCGGCACCAACCAGGTCGTCCTCGGACACCGTTCCAATGGGAACTGGTTCGTCGATGCCGTCGCCAGCAAGAACATCAACGCTGGCACCGATTACACGCTGCTGGTGGCGCTGGACAAGCTCAACGTCAATGTGGTGGTGAACGGCTCCTCGATCCTCAATTTCAACTACAACTTCTCGGTCGTCGGTGGCAGCATCGGCCTGCTGGCCCAAACGGGCTCCGCCTCGTTCGATAACTTGCTCATCAAGGGCGACGACCAGGCATTCGCCGGCGGCGGCGCGCCGCAGTTGGCCGTGACGCCGGCGACACGAGATGAGGCTGCCGCCATCACCGGCGAGCAACTAGCTCCGATCGTCGCAGCGGCGATCGACCGCTGGGCCGACACCCCCGGACTTGCCACGGACGCCAAGGCGCTGCGGGAAGCGGCGGTCGTGATCGCGGACCTCCCCGAACTGATGATTGGTCAGACGATTGGCAACTCGATCGTCATCGATCCCACGGCGGCGGGATACGGCTGGTTTGTGGACGTGACGCCGTGGGACGACTCGGAATTCGCCGATCCGAAGGCGAACGGGATGCTGGAAGCTCCGAACGCCAGCGCTGCCGTCGGCCGCATGGATCTGCTGACGGTGGTGATGCACGAACTCGGCCACCTGCTTGGCAAGGATGACATCGTTGCCGAGGTCAATCCCGTGGATCTCATGAACGCCACCCTGGCCGCCGGGGTGCGCCGCCTCCCGGATGGGCTCGCGACTCCCGAGTCAGCCGTCGGGCTGGTCGTCCCGGTTGCTGACGAAGGGACGGAGCCCCTGCCGAAAAGGAGTGCAGAGAACGCCAGCGAGTTGTTGGAAGCCACCTCCGGTCCAGCATCTGAGCGCATGGACCCGGTGACGGTGGTGAAGAACGCTGACGAAGTGAAATCCACGGATCTCACGAACGCCACGCTGGGCGACGAGGTGACGTCCTCCGGCAAGGTCGATGGAGCAGCGTCCCTGGTGGCTACTCCCGAGCCAACCGTCGAGTTGGTCGGTCCGGTTGCTGACGAAGCGACGGAGCCCCTGCCGAAAAATGGGGGGTCGCTCCCCGGCTGGCAAGTCGATGTGGGCCTCGCGACAGCCGCGCTGCTCACTTCCACCGCCGAGCCACAACACGATTCCCTCAGTGGCCTGGTGTTGACCTTGCCCCTGGATGGACAGGTGGGGACTGAGCTGGTGTGGCTGTGGCAGAAGGCTGCCCCGCTTGCTCTTCCCAGCACCCTGTTCGCCAACCCAGTTCCGTTCGCGGGAATGGCCAACGGGCCGGACGAGAGCTGGTTGCCGCGTACGGAGCACGCTGAGGAGTCTTCCGCAGCCTTCTGGGGAGAGCTGCTGTCAGGAGAAAGCGATTTCCAGGATGGCTTCTCCCCGCTGTTCAGCGAGTACGATGAGTTGTCCGCGAAGGTGGCGCGGTTGTTGCAGGGGAAGAACTAATCATCAACTCCTTCCTTCAGGGAGGGCCGTGATCTCGTGGCAGCACAGCACCTTGCCGGGGAGGCGCGTCGTGGTGCGGGTACTCCTGTTCGACCTGGCCCCGGGAGCAGATGGCGCGTGGCGAGCGGCGACCCCTCACCAGTGCCGGCAGGACTGCTACTCGGCCGAACTGCTGCCGCAAGAGTGGGGACTGAGTCTGCGCTGGGCCATCATCGGCCCCAAGAAACAGGAGACGATCGACTACGAATATCGGTGATCCGGAGCTGTCCCCTCCGGCACACGAAACCGATCCGGCCGAACCGATCAATGACCGAAGCAGGGAGCCACTCGCCCCAAGAGGCCGAGCATGAGCGAGTACCAGTATTACGAGTTCCTGGCCATCGACGAACCACTGGACGAGGCCGCGCAGAAGGCAGTACGGGCCCTCTCGTCGCGTGCCGAGATCAGCTCCACCAGTTTCGTCAATACTTACAACTACGGCGACTTCCGCGGCAACCCAGCAGAACTGACGCTCAAGTATTACGACGCCTTCCTCTACATCGCGAACTGGGGAACGCACTGGTTGATGCTGCGTCTGCTGCGGAGCCTTGTCGATGTGGAGGCAATGAGGGCTTATTGCTCCGAGGAAGGAACCACGCTGCGCGTGCAGGGCGACCATGTGCTACTGAGTTTCCGCTCAGAGGAGGAGGGCGGCGATTGGGAAGAGGGCGAAGGCTGGCTGGCGTCGCTGGTGCCGTTGCGCGACGAGTTGCTGGCCGGCGACCTGCGCTGCCTCTACCTGGCGTGGCTCTCCAGCGCCGAACGCGAGGAGTTCGACGACGACGAGCGCGAGCCGCCGCTGCCGCCCGGTCTGGGCAAGCTCTCGGCGGCGCAGCGCCGTTTTGTGGAATTCATGCGGATCGACGAGGAACTGGTACGAGCAGCGGCCGGTGGCAGCGCCGGAGAGGCACCCGCAGGCCCGGCGCGGGTCGAGTTGGCGGCGTGGTTGGCGACTCTGCCGGCCAGCGAGAAAGATGGCCTGCTGCTGCAACTGATCGAGGGTGAAGGTAGACATCTCGGCATCCAGCTCCTACGCCGTTTTCAGCAACATCGCGCAGCCCGGGCCTCCGGACGGGGGAAGACCGCCGAGGAACCGCGACGCACAGTCGGCGCATTGCTCGATGCCGGCAAGGTAGCGGCCGAGGAAGCGCAGCGGCAGCGGCAGGAAGCAGCGGCCCGCAAACAGGCCGAGGAGGCGCGGAAACAGGCGAAGGAACGAGCACGCTATCTCGAAACGCTGGCGCCGCGCGCCGAGGAAACGTGGGGCGAGGTCGAACAATTGATCGAGACGAAGTTGCCGAAGAATTATGACCAGGCGGTTGCCCTACTTTGCGACCTGCGGGATCTGGCAGCCGGGGGCAGCGGAGCAGAGAAAACGGCGACCCGCATCCGTGAACTACGGCAGCGTCACGCGGCGAAACGGACCTTCGTGCAGCGCCTGGACAAGGCTGGCCTGCCGAAATGAAACGTCGTTGCCTCCCTCGTTTCTCCGCTTTTTCATTGGACGAGCACGCGGCCGGCAGTTAAAGGTGATGGCAGGTAACGGGAGCGAGCGCCGGTCCAGAGCGACCAGGCCGCGACCACTCGTTGCCGCGCTCCGAAGTTCCTCTCTTCATTCCAGGGAAGCGCTGACCATGTTCTCCCGAAGACCGTCTCGTACGTGGCGCACGTCCGGCAGCCTGTTGCTGGCGGTTGCTGTCCTGTGTCTGCTCCTGCCCGAAATTGCCGCCTGGGGCCAGGACAAGAAGCCAGCGGGCAAATCGACGCAGGCGCGCATTGAGAAGCGCACCTACCATTTCAAAGAAGCCGACAAGGATATGGAGTACGCCCTGTTCGTCCCTTCCACCTACAACAAGGAGCGGAAAACGCCCTTGATGGTCGCGCTCCACGGCCTGGGCAGCAATCCGCAGCAGATCATCCGCTATCCCAAGTTGACCGACCTGGCCGAGAAGCACGGCTATGTCGTCGCCGCCCCGATGGGCTACAACCCGCGCGGCTGGTACGGCGCCCGCGCCCCCAAGACTGGCAAAACCGATCCCCCAAACCTTGGCGAATTGAGCGAAAAAGACGTGATGAACGTGCTGGCCATTGTCCGCAAGGAGTTCAACATCGACGCGGACCGCATTTATCTCATGGGACACTCGATGGGCGGCGGCGGCACGTGGCATCTGGGCCTGAAGTATCCTGACATCTGGGCCGGGCTCGCCCCCATCGCGCCTGCCATCTTCCGCCCGGCGACGGAGGTGGAGAAGATCAAACACATTCCGGTCATTCTGGTCCAGGGCGATCAGGACAAACTCGTGCCGGTCGCCGGCGCCCGCCGCTGGGCCGAGCAGATGAAAAAGCTCGGCATGACCCACGAATACATCGAGGTAGCCGGCGGCGACCATGTGCGGGTGGCGTTCGACAACCTGCCGCGCATCTTCGAGTTCTTCGACAAGCAGCACCGCAAAGAGAAAGCGAAAGGACAGTAGCCAGCCGCGTCCGTCGGGCGTTACACAAAATCATGAAGCACAAAATCATGAAGAGGAAAGGGAGAAGAACCGCAGCCCTTCTTGCCGTTCTCCTATGATTCTGTTCTCCATCATTTTGTGGAGCGCTCCCGGCAAAGGGGGATCACTGCCACTCTGGCTTCTTCCGCTTCGCCTTTCCAGGCGCGACTGCCAATCTGGCGGGCGGACGGCCCAATCCGCGCTACTTGCGCAGATTTGTTGAATCCCTTCCGGCGACGCAAGTATCTAACTGACGTGAGGATTCGGGCGGATCGTGACGCCTCGGCAGTTCCGGCATCACAGTTGCTGTTTCCGCTTTCAGAGGGCGACCAGCGTCCGCCAATCATCGATCGATAATGAACACCTGTCCTAGGAGTACGAGCGGCGGGGTTTATCCCCGCCGTCCAGCCAGACAGCAGACGGCGGGGATAAACCCCGCCGCTCGTCGGACCGCTCCCTGACGGACAGGACTGACACCGAAAGCAATCTCGGAAAGGAGCACACGCATGGCTGAAGGCGAAAAAATCATTGGCATTGACCTGGGGACAACGAACTCCGTCGTCGCCGTCATGGAAGGCGGTGAAGTGAAGGTCATCCCCAACCAGGAAGGCCACCGCCTGACCCCGAGTGTGGTCGCGTTCACCGACAAGGGCGATCGCCTGGTGGGCGAACTGGCCCGCCGGCAGGCGGCCCTCAACCCGCGCCGCACCATTTACTCGATCAAGCGCTTCATGGGCCGGCGCCACAACGAGGTCGCCTCGGAAGAGAAACTCGTCCCCTACAAGATTGTCGGCGGTCCCGACGAGTTGGTGAAGGTGGACATCGACGGCAAGCAATACACGCCGCCGGAGATCTCGGCGCTCGTGCTGCGCAAGTTGAAGGAAGCCGCCGAGGCGTACCTCGGACACACGGTCCGCAAGGCGGTCATCACCGTGCCGGCGTACTTCAACGATTCGCAGCGGCAGGCAACCATCGACGCCGCCAAGATCGCCGGTTTCGACATCGAATGGGAGATTGAGGATCCCGCCACCGGCAAAAAAGAACGAAAGCGGATGCGGATTATCAACGAACCGACCGCAGCCGCCCTGGCGTACGGCCTGGAGAAGAAGAAGAACGAGAAAATTGCGGTCTTCGACCTCGGCGGCGGCACCTTCGACATCTCCATCCTGGAGGTGGCCGAGGGGGTGTTCGAGGTCAAGGCGACCAATGGCGATACCCACCTGGGCGGCGATGACTTCGATCAGGTAGTCATCGATTATGTCGCCGAGGATTTCAAGAAGAAGGAAGGGATCGACCTGCGCAAGGACGAGAAGGCCCTGCAGCGGCTCAAGGACGCCGCCGAGCAGGCGAAGAAGGAACTCTCGCAGGCAACAACGACGCGCATCAATCTGCCGTTCATCACGGCCGACGCCTCGGGTGCCAAGCACCTGGAGATGGACCTGACTCGTGCCAAGCTCGAACAGTTGACCCATCACCTGGTCGAGCGGTGCCGCGGTCCCGTGGTGCAAGCGTTGCGCGACGCCGGCTACAGCCCGCGCGACGTTGATGAGGTCGTGCTCGTCGGCGGCATGACCCGTATGCCGAAGGTGCAGCAGTTGGTCAAAGATCTCTTCGGCGGAAAGGAACCGCACAAGGGCGTCAACCCCGATGAGGTCGTCGCCGTCGGCGCGGCCATTCAGGGGGCGCAGCTGTTGCTCGGCAGCAAGTCCGACGTGTTATTGCTCGACGTCACCCCGCTGTCACTGGGCATCGAGACCCTTGGCGGCGTGATGACCAAGCTGATCGAGAAGAACACGACGATTCCCGCCCAGAAGAGTCAGACGTTCTCGACGGCGGAGGACAACCAGACCGCGGTGACCGTGCAGGTCTACCAGGGAGAGCGGGCGATGGCCCATGACAACCGTCTGCTGGGCCGCTTCAACCTGGAAGGCATCCCGCCGGCGCGGCGCAATATGCCGCAGATCGAGGTCACCTTCGACATCGACGCCAATGGCATTCTGAACGTGTCGGCAAAGGACAAGCAGACCAGCAAGGAGGCGAAAATCCGGATCGAAAGCAGTAGCGGTCTGAGCAAGGACGAGGTCGAACGGATGCGCCGCGATGCCGAGCAGCACGCCGACGAGGACAAGCACAAGCGCGAGCTGGCCGACATCCGCAACGAGGCCGACTCCGCCGCCTGGCAGGTCGAGACGCTGCTCAAGGACCATGCGGCGAAAATCTCTGAGCGCGACCGGGCGCAGATCCAGGCGCAGATCGATCGCGTCAAGCAAGCCAAGGAGGGCTCCGACGTGCAGGCCATCCGGCAGGCGCTGAGCGACCTGCAGTCCGCCGCCCAGGCGATGGCGCAGCACGTTCAGGGACAGCCGTCGGGCGATGGCGCGACGCGTCAGGGTGGCGCGGGCGGCGGCAAGGATGACGTCATCGACGCCGAGTTCGAGGTCAAGAAGTAACCGTCGCAGTCTCGCTAAATAAGTCGCCCGCAGAGGGGAAGTGAGGAACGAGCGACGGGGTTTATCCCCGCCGTCCCAGCTGCAGACGGCGGGGATAAACCCCGCCGCTCGTTCACTTTCCCTGCAAATCGGCAAGGCGCCCGTTTTTCCCCTCACCTTTCATCTTCTCCAACACGCCGCTTTCTTGTTGCAGCGCATCGGCCCGCGCGTTCTCATTGAGCAGCCAAACGGGACGTCGGTCTGCCTGGGGTTCTGGTCTGCCCTTACGTATGGCCGCCCCGATTCCCGATAAACTGGCAGCGAGACATATCCGTTCATCCCTTTTCCACGAGAGTGCAGCATGTTTCTCCCCGTTCCTCCGTCGGAACCGAACAAGCCCCAGCCTCCTGCAGAAACCGACAAGCTACGTCCGCCACCATCCCACTTTCCGGCGCCGCCGGAGATCTCCCTGGTGGAGGAAGAGGACGACCGCTCCGACTACGGTAGTTTCCGCCACCGTCCCGAGGACGTGTTCGAGTTCACCAGCGATCAGCGGCGGTTGCTCGGGCGGATCGCCACCTGGATGATCCTCCTTGGCGTGATCGGGCTGCTCGGGTCCGTGGTGATGCTGGTCCTCGGCCTTCTTGCGGCCAACCCGAGCCGTGGATTTGGAGACCCGCCGCGCGAGGGCGTCAACATGATCGCCGTGGTGATCCAGGGCTTCGTTACTCTCGTGTTCAGCGTGCTGACCCTGACCGCTGGCCTGGGCTTCCGCCGTGCCGCCTGGGCTTACAGCGGCGCCGGCGGCTTCCTGACGGATGCACTGCGCAGCCTCAACACCTTGTATGCGTTTTCGGCGATTCTGGTGCTGCTCGCGATTGGCCTGGTTGCGGTGGTCGTGTGTGCGGGCGTCAGCAACCGGCTCTGATACTGCACGATCGACGCCGAGTGCGAGGTCAAGAAGTAACGCGAGCAGCTCAAGGGTTTGGCCGCGGCAGCACCTTCAAGGTCTACCTGCCGCGCCTGTCCGAAGGGATTGTGGCCGAGCAGCGGGCGAGCGCCGTCGAGCGCGTCACGGGCGGCGCTGCAGACGCTGGGCTACACGATCCTGGAGGCGCGCGACGGCGACGAGGCCCTGCAGTGCTTCATGAGCCACGCCGGACCGATCCACTTGCTGATCACCGACGTCGTCATGCCGCGGATGAGTGGCCGTCGGCTCGCCGACCTGCTGCTGGCGTCGCGGCCGGGCCTGAAAGTGCTGTTCATCTCCGGCTACACCGACGACGCGGTTGTCCGCCACGGCCTGCTCGATGCGGGGGTGGCGTTCTTGCAGAAGCCGTTCACGCCGAGCGTGCTGGCACGGAAAGTGCTGCACGTTTTGGATCAGCGATAAGCCTTTGGAGTGCGGCGGAAACCCCTCCCCCCAACCCCCTCCCCTGCGAGGAGAGGGGGAGCAAGCCAAATAACATCTTTTCTTCTCCCCCTCTCCGTTGCGGGGAGGGGGTTGGGGGGAGGGGTTTCCGCCACGGGCAAGGAGGTGCGATGAACGGCTCTCGACTGCTGCGCGCCTTCGCGCACCGTAACTTCCGCCTCTATTTCTTCGGCCAGGGCGTCTCGCTCATCGGCACCTGGATGCAGCAGGTCGCGATCAGCTGGGTCGTGTGGCGACTTACCAGCTCTCCGAAGTGGTTAGGGGTGGTTGCCTTCGCCGGGCAAATCCCCGCACTGCTGCTCTCGCCCATCGCCGGTGTCCTGGTGGATCACTGGAACCGGCACCGTCTCCTGCTGCTCACACAGACCCTCGCCATGCTGCAGGCTTTTGCCCTGGTGTTCCTGGCGCTGGCCGGCGTGCTGACCGAATGGCCGATGGCCGCGCTGAGCCTGTTTCTGGGCATCGTCAACGCCTTCGACATGACGGCGCGGCAGGCATTCCTCACGGAAATGGTCGCCAGCCGTGAGGATCTCGCCAATGCGATCGCGCTCAACTCGTCGCTGGTCAACGCCACGCGCCTCGTCGGGCCGGCGCTGGCGGGGTTGGTGCTCTCGTTGACCGGGGAGCTTGTCTGTTTCCTGGTGAATGGCATCAGTTACCTGGCGGTGCTCGCGGCGCTCCTGGCCATGCGTGTCGCTCCGCGTCCCCTCGACCGCCACCGCGTCCCGCTCGTCCAGGGCCTGCGCGAGGGGTTCACCTATGCCTTCGGCTTCGCCCCAATCCGCGCTATCCTGTTGTTGCTGGCCCTTACCAGCCTGATGAGCATGGCGTACACGGTGCTGCTGCCGGTGTTCGCCGCGCAGGTGCTGCAAGGCGACGCCGGCACACTCGGGATGCTGACCGCCGGCGCCGGGCTCGGGGCACTGATCGCGGCGGTGGCGCTGACTGCGCGACGCAGCGTCGTCGGCCTGGGGAAGTGGATCGCGCTGGCGCCGTCCCTATTTGGGCTCGGGCTCATCGGCTTCTCGTTTTCGAGGGCCCTGTGGGTGTCGGCTCCGCTGCTGGCGGTTGTGGGGTTCGCGCTGATGCTGCAGATGGCCGCCAGCAACACGTTGCTGCAGACCCTCACGGCGGAGGACAAGCGCGGCCGCGTGATGAGTTACTACACGATGGCCTTCCTGGGCATGGCGCCGCTGGGCAGTCTACTCGGCGGCATGCTGGCCGACGTCCTCGGGGCGCCGATGGTAGTGCGCCTCGCCGGTGCCTGCTGCATTGCCGGGTCGCTGCTGTTCGCCCTGCAACTGCCGCGGCTGCGCGCTCTGGTGCGGCCCCTCTACGTGCAGATGGGGATTCTTCCCGAGGTGACCGTCGCGGTGCAGGGGGCCAGCGCGCTGAATGTCCCGCCCGAGCGGACATAGGGCAGGACCAAGGAAGCTCTGGTTCGTAGTACCGCCTTTAGGCGGCAAGACGTCAAGCCGCCTGAAGGCGGTACTACGAACCAGAGGTCACTTGTCCCCGCAATAGGCCCTTTCGCAGCGGCAAAGTGCCTGGTATAACAGGCAAATGGGGGAGACCGCGCCCCATGCCGAAGCTGCGACCTGTGCTGTGCCGAGGACGTTATGCCATCCCAGTTTGACGTGACCAGTTATACCCCTCCCGCCCCACCCGCGCCCGCGGAGCCGCCTCTGCCGGTGGCGGATCTGCTGCGGCAAATCCTGGAAGTTCAGCGCGAACAGTTGGCCCAGATGCAGGCATCGGCGGCCGCTCACGATGCCTCGGCGCGCTGGCGCGCCCTGCTGGCCCGCTGGCGCGACGAGTTCCCGGGGCTCCCCGACGCGTGCCGCGGAGCGCTGCCGATCCTGGAGCGCGCCTACGGCTCGATCATCTCCAACATGGTCGAGGAACTGCGTGACAACGGCGACTCCCTGGAGAGCGAGTTTGCCTTGCAGGACTTCCTCGACCGCTATGGCCTGCGCCTGGGGCAGATGGGCAACATCCTCAACCTGGTCGGTCCGCTGGCGGAAGCCGGCTCGCAGAACGAAGCCTCGTGAGCCCCACGCGCTGTTGGTTTTGGGCGAGCCGGGAGCGTGACCGGAGAACGTAGCTAGTTCTCCGGTCAGGCTCCCGGCTCGCCTCTGATACGGCATCGCCTTGGCGATTCTTCCTTGACCAACCCGAAGCGTCAGCGAGGACGGTCCTCGCTGACGCTTCGGGTTGGTGTTCACCCCGAACCACCAAGGCGATGCCGGATGAGTTCCAGCCTCTTATGGACTTCCCACCGACTCGCAGAACGGCTCGGATCCTGCTGGCGGTCGGCGTCCTGGCCTTGACGATCAACTTCGTGATGCTCGCGGTGGCGGAGCGGTATTATCGCATTCTCTTTCTCCTCGGCCCGTTCGCCCTCCGTTACTCGTAACGCAGCGCTTCGATCGGGTCGAGCCGCGACGCCTTCCACGCCGGGTAGTAGCCGAACAACACCCCCACCGTCGCCGACACGACGACCGCGGCGGCGATGGCCGGCAGCGACATTTCCGTCGGCCAGCGCAGCAGCAGTGCGATCAGCGCCGAGCCGCCGCGGCCCAGCAGAATGCCCAGCGCTCCGCCCAGCAGGCACAACAGCACCGCTTCCGTGAGGAACTGCCGCAAGATATCGCGCGCCCGCGCCCCGACCGCCATGCGCAGGCCGATCTCGCGCGTGCGCTCCGTCACCGATACCAGCATGATGTTCATGATGCCGACGCCGCCCACCACGAGCGAGATGAGCGCCACACCCAGCAGCAGGTTCATCATCAGCGTCGAGGTCGAGGCAAGCGCCTTCGTCATTTCGGTCATGTCGCGAATGTTGAAGTCGTCCGCGTCGCCCGGCTTGACGCGGTGCCGCTCGTGCAGGATCTGCGTCATTTGCTGCATCGCGGCCGGGATCTGATCCGTCGAGCGTGCCCGCACCAGGATCTGGTCCACGTTGGTGAAGCGCACCGGCAACGGCGTGTCGGCCGCCTGCGTTGCCGAGAGCGTCGGATATAGCCCGCCCGACGCCCCAGGATACACCTTGCTCAGGCTGTTGACTGCCTGGCTTGGGTCCGTGGCCGTCGTCGCGGCGCTCTGATTGACATTGCCCAGCGTCGCGCCGCTGACGCGGAACTTGATGGTCGTCCAGGGAGCGAGCAGGATATCGTCCTGGTCGAGCCCCATCATGTTCGCGCCCTTCTTGCTCAGCACGCCGATCACCTTGAAGTTCACGTTCTGCACGCGGATGTCCTTGCCCACCGGCGACTGCCCGCCGAACAATTCCTTGACCAGCGTGCCGCCGACCACGCAGACGGCGCTGCCGTTGCGCACCTCCTTGTCGGTGAACATTTCGCCGTCATCGAGGTCGTTCCAGTCGCGGACGTCGAGGAAGGCGGGCGTAGTGCCGTAGATGTACGTCGGCACCCAGTTGCGGTTGCCGGAGACCACCTGCGTGCGCGCCCGCACGATGGGGGCGGAGGCGATGGCAGCGGGGCACTCTTTGAGGATGGCCCTGGCGTCCTGCGGCGTGAGCGTGGGAGTCGTACCGCTGCCG
>Ga0137375_10002136_pt1 | contig 23282 bp, 18 predicted proteins | sample SagtaG_24_FD_104936 | JGI IMG/M metagenome (GOLD analysis project Ga0137375, IMG submission 104936) | Vadose zone soil microbial communities from Sagehorn Ranch, Mendocino, California, USA - Sage1_R_113_16 metaG | ecosystem: Environmental > Terrestrial > Soil > Vadose zone | place: USA... | reverse complement strand
TCTCATTACCGGGCTCGTTGACGTGCATGCTCCACAGACCTGCTTGAGTGATGTGGTCGGTCTTGTCGTAGCTGTAGTTCGTGGTGATGCCCAGCCGCGCCCGGCTCAGACGGTTCCCAACCTTGTCATAGGTGTAGTCGGCCTTGACTCCGCCGTCCTGCGGCTGCTGGACCACGTAGGCCGACATCAACTGCTGGCCCGAGGTCGCACCAGTTGTCCACGTCGATGGCAGTGCCGTGAGCGTGGTCGACTGGCTGGATTCGTTAGTCCCCGTGTGCCGTTGCTATCGCGGTACAGCAGCTTGATTTTCCCGGCGCCAGTCGGGCTCAGCACCGCGATCCAGTACTTGGTGTTGATGGTCAGCGCCACAGGCGGCACGGGGACGGCGTTCCACGCCCAGTTCACGGGCGTGTTGATGGTGCCCTGGGTCAGCAGGCTACCGGGATGGCCAGTATTGTCAGAGTACAGGCCGACCTCTAGACCTGGCTGGCCATCGTGCCATCGTCCAGGAACACCTGCAGCTGCGTCGCCGTGCCACTCGCCGTGGCGGTGTACTGGAAGGCGTTGGCCTGGCCAGCCACCTGCGTCGTGGATTGGAGTTTCCTTGGTCTGGTCGCCTGCCAGCGGGACCGCCACCGGATTGGTGCCCGTGTTCGACACGATGACATAGACCTTGTTGGCATAGCCGACGTTGCCGGCGGCGTCCTGGGCCCACGCGCTGAGGCTGTGGCCCCCATTGGGAAGGAGCGTGGTGTCATTGGGAAGGAGCGTGGTGTCCCACGTCACGCTGTACGGTGAGCCGATTACTGGCGCGCCGAGTGGCACGTCGTCGACCAGTAGTTGCACATAGCTGACGCCGACCGCATCGCTGGCGCTGACGGTGACGGTCACATTGGCGCCCGAGACGGTCTGGCCGTTGGTCTGTGAGGTCACCTGAAGCGTTGGTGGCTGCAGGTCGAGCGACGCGTTGCTGACGTTGGCGCCAAAGGCTGACGCGGAGCCCGTTGTCCACGTTTGGCCTGTAACCCACAGCGTCGGCAGCGCTGCCAGGTTGGCCAGGTTGCTGGTCTCCGAGCTGCCCGAGCCGGCCACGTCGCGGAACTGCACGGTGCCGCTCGTTAGTCGCGTCAGGATTGCCAGCCAGTAGGTAACCAGCGTTCCGGTTGGGCCAGTTGCAGCGGTGTCTGCATGTGTGGGCCTGGCGATGTCCAGCTTGGCGACTGCTACATATCGTCAAGCGTCAGCGTAAGGAGGCAGTCACACGTTTGCGCCAAATCTGAAGGGCTGAAACGGAGCGCGCCCGCTCCTATGGAGGACGTAGCAAAGACGTGTATGTTCAGCACCGCTGCACCCACTTCCCTGCGCAATAGGTTCATGTTAGCGACACCCCGCAGCGCGTGTCGGCTACATTTCACTCCAGGTCAACATTGCACACGAGATCTCCAAGAGGCAACGGCACAAGCCAAGCGTGCGTCGAGACTGGTCCTGGTCCGCCAGTGCCAAGTACCATCAATCGATCATCCGCGGTGCTGAACACGAGCTGCCTTGCTTCCGTGACAACTGCAGGTGCAACTACGATGTCCACTGAACTCTCGAAGCCCCACGATTCGTTATCCGTCAACCAGCTTCCAGTATTTTCGGTGCATATCTGGGGAATGTATTGGTTCCCGAGATTGTCCGTCACAGCGTCAAACCCCCACCACGTCGGGAGAAGATGATCAATGCCCCGCGGTCGTGAGAGATTAGCACATACGCCCTTCACATTCACGGTCAGCAAGAAACTCGTGTCGCCGAGTACGAGATCGCCAATAGTGAAGGTTGCGGGTGCAAGGTAAATCGCTTCTCGCGATTGAATTCGCCGCGCACCTGGAGAAGGCGGTTCAATTCTGCGCAACTCTGCCACGAGGAGTGCGTACATCTTCAAAACGGCAATGAGCCGAGCGTGTTCGCGTCTCAGCCATGTGCTGAGATCCTCCGCATGCTTCGCTTCCAAGTGCAAGTACTGACTGACTAGGAACTCAACGTCGCTTCCGGGCGCTCGTGTCTGTACAGCTCCGAAGTCCGGGCCTGTTATCGCGGTGCTATCAGCGGTGACCGGGGGGTGTTCAGCTGATACCGCGTCCGGTCGGGACGCCGCTGGCCCGGCGCTTGGCGACGGACTGTCGAAATCCCGGAGCTTGCGCTGCATCGCATCGATGACGTACTCGGCGCACACCTCGCTCCGCTCGGTCTCAAGCCACGTCACTGGATCGGCATCCTCACTTAGGGCGACTAAGTCCTGTAGCAAACCGAAATCGGGCCCGCTTGGTGGAAAGAGCCGTCTTCCAGCCAGAGGCAATCGGCGGAAGGCACGCAATCGTGCATTCAGTAGCGACTGGTAACGGGGATGCAATACTGAAACGAAGTTGTCCAGTCCGTGTTCAGCCACAGCGTGTCCTCCATTGGCCGGTATCGGCGGCGCAAACAGACGGTGGACACCCCTCTAGAGGGGTGTCCGTGTTATCTCTGCAAACACTTTGCATACCTGGCTGACGCCCTCCAGCACGACACTGAGGTCGACCGTCTCGGTGATTTCCCCGATTGCCTGATCGATTGTGAACGCGCCCTGATATCTTGAAGTCGGGGCTGTGAAAGGTCTCGTTTGCACTGCTCGTGATCCGGACGTCAGCGCGCCGCTCCATGTGACGGTTCCACTTATGCTTTCAATATTGTGTTGCTCGCTTTGTGCGCCCCAAAGAAGATATGCCGAGTATGGACTTCTGTGAGGGGCCGGAATAACTCCACCGATCGGAGTCACGTCATCACAAGGATCGGCTTGGACTTGACCTGTCTCGCTACATGTCCACGTGGAGATCTGTTCAAAATGGGGTGGCCAGGGCAACGGGCGAAAGACCGTGCGATATTCTATATGGCACTCAATACCGGCGACGATTCCCTCTGGATTCTGACCGCTTTGCGTAAGGCCACTCGGATCGCGAAGACAGACTGGATTATTACCGACGTACGTATATGCGTTCCAACCTCCTACGCCTGGTCCAGATTTTCGGACGAGATCCTGTTGTATGAAGCGACCAACTGATGGGTCGTACATTCGTGCCCGCAGATATTGAAGACGTGGTTCCTGATCCCGCTGCTCCCCGGTGTACCCAAAAGGCTGAAGACTTACGCCTGCGGAAACAACCGGGATTCCAAACTCGTCGTACCGGTAGCTCTGGATGACGTTTGCAGCCGCATCAGTAAGCGTGCGTTCTGAACGAAGGCCATCGCTGTGGTATACAGCCTCCAAAGTTCCCGATTCAGCAGTCTCGTAGGCCAAATCCACTCCGAATACGTATTTTCGACCGCCATCATCGAGTAGCATTGGCAAGCCGGAACTGATGTCGTACGAGTAGTTGATCTGGGGATTGGTGCCGACGGTCTTCTTCATGCGCCTGCCGTCGCCGTCGTAGACGGAGGTCGTCGATAAGCCGCCAGCCGGGCTTGCACCCGTGAGGCGATTGGCCTGGTCGTAGACGAAGCCATCCTGTCCACGCACCGTCTCGTTGCCAGCCGGGTTGACGCTCATGCTCCACAGGCCCGCCTGGGTGATGTGGTCGGCCTTGTCGTAGGTGTAGCTGGTGGTGATCCCGAGGCGTGCTCGGGTCAGCCGATTTCCTACCTTGTCATAGGTGTAGTCGGTTTTGACGCCGCCGTCCTGCGGCTGCTGGACGATGTACGCCGACATCAACTGCTGGCTCGAGGTGGCGCCAGTGCTCCAGCTCGACGGCAATGCCGTGAGCGTGGTCGACAGGCTGGTTTCGTTGGTGCCACCGCTGCCAGTGCCCTGGTAGAGCAGCTTGAGCTTGCCAGTCCCGTTCGGGCTGAGCACGGCGATCCAGTACTTCGTGTTCGCCGTCACACTCACCGGCGGAACTGGCACCGCGTTCCACGCCCAGTTCACCGGTGTGTTGACGGTGCCCTGGGTCAACAACGTGCCTGGGTGGCCACCACTATCCGAGTACAGCCCGACCTGGACCTGGCTGGCCATCGTGCCATCGTCCAGGAACACCTGCAACTGCGTCGCCGTGCCACTCGCCGTGGCGGTGTACTGGAACGCGTTGGCCTGGCCAGCCACCTGTGTCGTGGATTGGAGTTCCTTGGACTGGTCGCCTGCCAGCGGGACCGCCACCGGGTTAGTGCCCGTGTTCGACACGATGACATAGACCTTGTTGGCATAGCCGACGTTGCCGGCGGCGTCCTGCGCCCAGGCGCTGAGGCTGTGGCCCCCATTGGGAAGGAGTGTGGTGTCCCACGTCACGCTGTACGGCGAGCCGATTACCGGCGCGCCGAGTGGCACGTCGTCGACCAGCAATTGCACATAGCTGACGCCGACCGCATCGCTGGCGCTGACGGTGACGGTCACATTGGTGCCCGAGACGGTCTGGCCATTGGTCTGTGAGGTCACCTGAAGCGTTGGTGGCTGCAGGTCGAGCGACGCGTTGCTGACGTTGGCGACGAAGGCTGAGGCGGAGCCCGTTGTCCACGTCTGGCCGGTGACCCACAGCGTCGGCAGCGCTGCCAGGTTGGCCAGGCTGCTGGTCTCCGAGCTGCCCGAGCCGGCCACGTCGCGGAACTGCACCGTGCCGCTCCCGAACGGGGTCAGGATCGCCAGCCAGTACTGAGTACCTGAGGTCAGATTGACCGCCGGCACACTGACCGCGTTCCAGGTTCCGTTAGCTGGAGTGGTGATCAGCCCCGCCGTCTGCAACGTATTGGGGTGGCCGCCGCCGTCGTTGTACAGGCCTACCGCGATCGTGCTCGCGGCGTTCGTGACATCCAGGTACCAGAAGAGGCGGTTGATCGAGCCGGTGCTGCTCGCGGTGAATGGGAAGGCCTGCGCCGTGCCCGCCGGATTGCTGTCGCGGCTTTGCTCGATGGCCTGGTCGCCGAGAAGGGAAGTTGGCAGCGTCGTGACGGTGAACGTCGCCGACGTGGCACTGTTGCCCGCGGCGTCCTGGCTCACGACGGCGAAAAAGTAGGTGGTACCGGCGGTCAGTCCGGTCACGGTCTGACGGTGCGTGGTGACCAGGGCCGAATCAAGTGCCGTGGCTGAGCCCAGGGCAAGCGTGGTGCCGTACTGCACCTGCGAGGTCGATGGCGCCGCCGTTTCCCAGGTGATTGCAACGCTCGTCGGCGCAAGTGCGACCGGCACCACGGCCGATAGCAACGGTGCGGTGTCGGCAGACTTCAGGCGGTAGAGGTTGTCATAGCCGTAGGTGGTCCGGGTCTGGGCCAGGCCGCCGAAGCCGGGCACGGCCAACGTCTCATCGAGCTGCTTGCGGTTGCCGACCTGGTCGAGTTGGTAGGTGTGGCTGTCGATCGTGTTGCCGTTGGATTGCTTGTTCTGGACCGAGAGCAGCCGACGCGCTTCGTCGTAGCCGTACGTCGCCGTCGTGCCGTTCACGTTGGTGACAATGTTGACGCGGCTGTCCTGGAAGTAGCTGTAGCTCGTGGTGCGATTGGCCCAGTCGGCCAAGGACTGCAGCCGGTCCGCGGCGTCGAAGGTGTAGCCGACAGCCGTGTTGTCCGGATAGATCACCTTCTTTCGGTTGCCGTCCAGGTCATACCGATAGCCGACCGTTTTGGGACCGCCAGGCGTGGTGACGGATGTTGGCCGATCCAGCTCGTCGTATACATAGCTGGTGGAGCCGGTGCCATCCGCCATGCTGATGCGGTTGTTGTTGGCGTCGTAGCTGTACGTGACGTTCGCTGTTGCCGACGTGCCTGGAGCGGGAGTCGTGTAGGTGATCCCCGTCAGCCGGTTCAGCACGTCGTAGCCGAAGTCGGTGGTTTGATTGAGGGGATCGATGAGCCGCGTTCGGTTGCCGTTGCCGTCGTAGGTGTACTGGCTCAGCAGCGTCGGCGTGGTCGCGGGCCAGCTCGGGTACTGGATCTCCTTGCGCAGCCGGTTCAGGCCGTCGTACAGGTAGTCAGTCGCCCGCTCGTCGCCGCTGCCAGAGGCCCGCTTGACGCGCTGCAGGTTGCCGAGATTGTCGTACGTGTAGAGCGTGACGATCTTGTTGGGATCACTGCTGGGATCGGCGGCCGTGGCGCTCTGGTCCACCTCCTGCAGGCTGTCGCGCACGTCGTACAAATAACGCGTGAACTGGCCGTTAGGGTCCTGCACGGAGAGGCGATTGCCGACTGGGTCGTAGCTCATCACGGTCGTCAGCTTGGCCGCGAAGCCGCTCGGCTGGGGCGCTTGCACGCGAGTCGGGCGATCCTCGTTGTCGTACTGGTAGGTCCAGGTGTGATCACCCGGACCACCGGCATTACCAATTGGATCGACCATCGTCAGCCGTCGTCCGACACTATCGTAGGTGTAGCTCGTCTTGTTGCCGCCGGCGTTCTCTGGGACCGGTGGACCCGTTACGCTTGCGAGCATGCCAGCCTGGGTTCCCGACGTGTTGTATGTGAACACCGTCGGGTTGACACGGGGACTCGTCACCTTGAGCAACCTGCCAGGATTGCCACCGCTGGTGCTCACGTCGTAGGTGTAGGTGGTAACCGGCGTCTGCTGGCTGCCCGGCGCGTCTGGGTCTGTGAAGCGGCGCGTGACGCTGACCGTCTGCGGCTTGAGACTGTTGTCGTACTGGATGGTCGTCCGAAACGCCGAGCCGTTGGCAGTGGCGCTCAGGTCGGCAGTGCAATCAGCGGCGTTGGCCAGCGATCCCATGCCCTCCGGCGGCACCGTGAGTGTGAGGTTATTGGCCGTGTCGTACTGGAAGAAGGTGACCGGGCGGTAGCTGATCCCTTGCTTGGCATCGAACGCGGACGGGCCAACGCGACGGGTAAGGTTGCCGTTCGCGTCGAAGCAGAAATTCGTCGTGTTGTTGTCCGCGTCGGTGACGGAGTTGCGGTTCCAATTGGTGTCGTAGCCAAAGCTCTGGCTGAACGTTTCGCCACCCACGTTGCTCGGCGTGTTCGTGCGCTGCACGACTCGGCCAAGGCTGTCGTAGGTGTCAACCGCGGTCATCTGCTTGCTGTCGAACGAACTCGCAGGATACGTGACGGTTGTTGATGTGCACGGCCCCGAAGCACCCGCCGGGCAGGTGGCCGCTACGCCGTACTGGCCGAAGTTGGTCAAGTGGTTCAGCGCGTCTTTCTGACTGCTCACCTTACCGGTCGTCGGGTCGTAGGTGTTAGTAAGCGCAACGTGCCCGTTGGGGTCGGTGATCGTCGTCAGTCGCTGACTCGTGCCGTCATAGCCATAGGTCGTTCGATGGCTTGCATCGTTCTGACGATCCAGGACCGTCGCCAGTCGTCCGCTGGCGTCGTACGTGAATGCCACGACCCTGTTTGACCAGTCCGTCACGGAGCACAGACGCCCGCTGAAACATGTGTCATACGCAAACGTCAGCGAGCCACGACCCGCCGGATCACTGAGCGACGCGACTTGCCCGTTCGACCCATACGTGAGGGTGGACGTGTTGCCGTACCGATCGGTTACCGCGATGAGGTCTCCGACCGAGTCGAAAGTCCAGCTTGACTGATCGGGGTGCAGCGCGGTGAAGCCACCATCGGCATTCATGCTCAACGTCGTGAACACACCCGTCGGTGTGGTGAAAGTCTGCGTGCTGCTGTTGAACGTGTACCGATCGCTTCGACCATCTGGTTGCACCAGGACGAGGTCATTCGGCGCATTTGGATCGCCCGGCGCATCGAGGCGCACAAAATAGCTGTGCGTCCAGCCAGGACCAAGCGGACCTGTACGGGTATCGAGGCTGTTGTACGCGCGGGTAAACGTAGGGCTTGCGCCCCGGCCAGGGATCGCGATATCCGTATGGCCGTACGTAAAGTTTCCGGTGAGCGTGTTGGCGGGCTCGGACGCGAACGCGTGGTCGAGTATTTCCTGGAGGCTCAGGCCCGAGGCGACCGGTCGGGTCGGAATCGTGGCCGTTACCTGAACATCGACGAAATCGAGGTTGCCACCCCCGTCGACATCACGTGCGCGCAGCGCGAGGACGTTGGGCCCGGCGCGCAGCAGCGAGTCCGAAGCCGTGAACTGGTAGTAACCTGGAAAGCCGACGTTCGGCGGCACTTGTGCGCAAAGCGTGCTGTTCTGCATCCCATTAGAGATGTCCGTGCCATTCAGCCACACCTGCACGTCGTCGTCGATCGGCACAAGAACAGTGAAGCCCGCCGCGCCAGCCGGTAGATAGAAGTGTTTGCGCAACAGCATGTCCGTCAACTCCGGCCACGCGGTGTGCACCTGGCTCGAGTTGTTCAGCGGGCAGTTGCCGATATCGCCAAAGGCTGCTGTCCCTGTTGACCAGCTCGAGTCGTCAAACGTAGTTTGTTCGAAGCCCGCACCGCCGCCGTACGCGACATCCAGGTACTTCCAGCCGGGGGATCGGAACGGGATGATAGTGCGAGTGACGGTCGCGCTTTGCGCTTGTGCCTCAGTCGCAAGTGCAAGCAGTCCCGCGGTGGCCGGCGCGGCGATCGCTGCGCCGCGCGCGACCGCTGGTGCAAGGCTTTCGGAACGCGACAAGACCGCTCGCGCAATCGGTGCGGCCACGGAGCGGGTAAGTCCAACGGCTATGTCGCCCAGCCCAGCTCCGGGCTGCGCCAAGAGTGACAACACCAGTCCAATCGACGCTGCCAGCCGTTGGCGGTGCGGAACTCCTCTGCCGCCGCGTCGAGAGCTTGCTGCTCTAGCGGAAGGGGCGTCAGGCGCGTGGACTGAGCCCGCTGTTGCACAGACATGCCCCGATCGCCCAGTTTCACCGCTTTCGCGTGCTACGAACCGACTGCCTCCAAATGCCCAAGCCATACTGCCCCTCCTGTGACACGCGCCGCAGTGGCCCCCCGCCCGTGTTCTAATCGTGCCGCCAGCGCGCCGAGTCGCGGAGAAGAGTAGATCCTCAGACAGGCGTTCGAAATGTCAAAATTGGCAAATGTGGCTTCCGCTTTGCGCTGACTTTTTGCCAGTTCTGGCAAATTGATTGCCAGAGTCGGCAAGGTCGATTTCAGTAAGTTTCAAGTAGAAGTTCTCGTTGGAAACGCTGCGGGTGTTTGCAGGTTCGGCTACCGGTTCACGAATGCGTGGTCTATACAGGCCGTGCGCGCCCGCCCACGCTGCCAGCTCCGCGCGATTTCGGGCCCCGACACGCTCGCGCAGCTCCTCTACGCGGCTCTGCGCCGTGCGCGGGCTCACGCTCATGCGAGTCGCGATTTCGGCATCCCCGAAGCCGTGTGCGACCAGCTTCAGGATCACGCGACCATCCTCGGAGATCAGGTCATCCGCTTCCCAGAGCGCCTGATATTGCTCGTGGAACTGGACCCGCAACCCCGCGTCTCCCCTGGCGAGAGCGTGCAGCGCGTCGACGATCTCGACCGGGGTAGCTTGCGCGTCGAGGAGATTACGCACGCCCACGGCACGCAAGCCTCGGACGTGCCATGGCATGGTTGGACTCGGGCAGCAGACAATGGCGACAACGGGCAGCTCGGGCCGGCCTCGGCGGAGTGCCTCGCATAGGGCAACTCCTGCGTCGGCATCAGTTCCCATGTCCACCAGCGCCACTGATGCCGCACCCAACTCCAGGCAGTCTGGTTCAGGCGCGAGCGGAATGCGCCGAATGCTCAGCGGAGGTTCGCTGTGCTCGCCAAGCTGCTTGAGAAACGCGACCACCGACGGCCGATTCGTTGCCACTAAAACGTCAACAACTCGCATCGTGCCCTTCCTCCACGCCCGCGCCCCGCCCTGTCCCCCGGTTTTGTAACGATTAGGTAAATGGGGGAGCGGATAGTACGGCCGTTGAGGACCGCATTGCAAGCCAGGCGCCGTTCAACCCGTGCCGCACGGCTGCACTGTCGCTCTGCACACTACTCGAGCCGACAAGGCGCCGCTGCCAGCCAACCTGGAGCGCATCGTCAACGACATTCGCTCGCGGATCGGCGGCACCCAGGCCGCGACGTCATGATGCCTGAACCTCCGAGCTCGAGGACTGATCGCGCGATTGACAGCCCGACGGCATCGGATTCGGAGCGCCGCTGCTGCCGCAGCTCGAAGCAGGCGTCCGGGAAGTCGAGTGCCTGCGCGTCGGCCACGCGGAGCTCCACCGCGCAGGCGAGCGCCCCCGAGCGTGTCCGGGCGACCTCCAGCATCGCGGGGCTCACGTCGATGCCGGTCAGCTGGACCTCGGGCGGGTAGTACGGCAGGTTCAGCCCCGTGCCGAACGCCACCTCGAGCGTGCGCCCGCGGGCACGCGAGCAGAGCCGCTTTCGTCCGTCATCGAGCAGCAGACGATCGAACGGCCGCATCCAGCCGTCGTAGCTGGCCGCCGACCGGTCGAAGAAGGCGCGCACGCGCTCGGTTTCGCGCGCCGCCGGTGCTTCCCTTGTCATGGCCGTGCACACTCACGTCGCCCGAAGGCCCACGTCGCACCGGCGAGCAGGACGAGGGCCAGGGTGCCGACCAGGACGACCTCCTCTGTAGTACTAACGCCGGAAATCGTTGTGGTGGAGCATGGTTTATGCGGCTGCCGCGGTGAGTTGGCGGACGCTGGAGCGGAGGGCGGTGAGGATGGCAGTGGTGGCTATGCGTCCGGCCTTGGTGAGGTGATAGCGGTGGGTGCCGGTGACCTTGTAGATCAAGCCGTGGGCGCGCAGCAGGCGGAATTTACGGCTGGCCCAGGCTGAGCGTCGATGGGCCTCTGCTGGAGTGGCAGGTGGCTGAGCAAAGCAGAGTCGTTGCAGATCGCGATTGCGAAACCCGTTCAGGGTGAACTCGCCACGGCTGATGGCTTGGAGGAGCTGACGGTCATCAGGCGCGAAGGGTTGCAAAGCGCGCACACGCCGACCGTGCCAATACGAGGGCTGGCCAAGTCGGTGCAGCACTTCCTGGAGCGTGGTGTCCTGATCGACGCTGGCCAAGGCATCCAGGTAGCGTTCAGCCGCCTTGCGGGCCACTTCGGCGCGGCGGTGGAGGTCGGCGATGCCCCGCCGTAGCGGGCGCCAGGCCAGGCCACCGTGGGGGTCGGCTTCCTTGGGCCGATAGACGCGAAAGTCGTCGACGTTGTTGATGGTTCCTTCGGCGCGCAGGACGTTGCCCACAATGGTGAATGCTTTGTCGTACAGCTTGACGGAGTTGGTGTTGAGGCGGTGCTTGATGCGTACCCCTTCCTGACGCTCGTGGAGATCGCTGACGACTTCACCAGCGAAGCGCTTGGGGATCTGACCGCTGAGCGGCACACGTCGGCCGAGGAAGCGCATGACGTCGGTGCTGCCGAAGGTGGTCATGGCGTGCTGCAGCAGTCGCGGGTAGAGGCCGCGCAACTCGGCGGCCGTGCGGAAGACGATGTCGATGGCCCACTCGCTCTGATAAGTCGACCAGTAGTAGGCCGTCGGATGAGCTCGAAAGATCTGGTCGTGAATGGGGTTCAAGGTCCGAGCGATACCCATCAGTAACGTCGGCCAGTCGACGGTGAGTTGCTGATTCATCAGCTGTTGCGCCGTCGACCAGTCTTCGATCCACGGAAAGCAGTTGTCGTGACGCAGGTAGGCCAGACCCACTGCATCCATCTGGTGCGCCAGCCACTCCCGGCCGTTGAGACAGATCTGGATCGAAAATGGAAACCAGGTTTGAATGCGGGCATTCAGGAAGCCGAAAACCGGGTGAACCGCGTAGTGGTACAGGAACAGGCACTTGCGAACGCGCGGTTGGAGCTGCAGGTGTTTGGTGTCGCGGTTGCGATAGATCTCGAAGGTGCGGCACGGTTCGACGCAGGTCAGCACACACACCAGGCCATTGGTGATCCCGTCTTCAGCGGCAATGCGGCGAGCGATGTCCTCCTTGCTGAGGGCAGACGAAGCCAGGTTGCGCACCGGCCGACGCGCCGCCACGGCCTCGGCTAACGACGCGGTCTTCAGCTGCTGGCTGACTTGCTCGACGTGCGAACCAAAGTTGTTCAGCAGAATCTCGTTGCCGCACAAGTACTGGTTCATCCCTGCGGCGTGCGCAATCGACCGCAGCGTGCCGCGAAGGACGAGGCGATCGAACCCCGACAGTGCTCCGGAGATCTGGTCCTGGTGCTTCGCGATAAACTGCTCCACGGCGTTTCTGCTCTCCGTTGAAGGTGTGTTGTTTTGGAATGCTCCACATCCTACGAGGGCAGAAACGCCTCAGTTTTGGTTGCGGCTACGCCGCGCTGTGAGCGACATGTTGTGGCGACGGTTGATCGTGGTTATGCGGTCTGGTAGCAGAGAGGCCCACCTTTCCGGCGTTTGGTGCTCGGCACGACGGATGGGGGCGCTACCTGGCAAAAGCTCGATCCACCTGAGCCGCCTTCATCGATGCATCGATGTGCACCGGCTGATCTACTCGTTTCCGGCCCCGACCTGAATGGCGCGAGCGGCTGGCTTATTTCCGTCTTCGAGTTCACGAACGCCTCAAACACCCCGTGCGTACTGGGGGGATCCCTCTTGTTGAAGTCTCGACGCGACGAGGCGCTCCGTCCCTCACGCACCCGCTCCCGCTGCGGACGAGGGGCAGGCGTTCGTTCTCCGACCTGGCGAACCGGCCTATCTTCAAATCACCTCAAGCAACCGGGTGTGCGAGGGCTTGACCCCGACACCAGTCGTGGCGCCGCTCACGTTGAGCCTCGATCTCTCGGGCAATCGGGCCATCTCACGTACAGCTACTCGCGCGGTCCGAACCCAACGTGCGCGGCGGCAGCACAACTGATGGTCGAGGCCTTCCGACCAGGCCAACCACCGACGTTGTAGCCCGCGCGGATCAAGTGACCCGCAGGAAGCCTATGGTCAAAGGTCTGAGGGCACAGACGCGATGCCGGGGTAGCGCAGACACCGTTCTGCCTGACAGCACGGCCGTGCGCGTGTACCTGACCACGCTGCGGGCTTGGCGCCGCTAGTGCTCGGCAGCCTATTCCCGTCGGGGTGTGCAAGCGGAAGCGCCGGCCCGCAGCCGCTCGCGCCCACAGCAACTCTAACGCCGCCTGTCGCCGCATCGGTCCTGCTAGTCACCAGGCCGGAGGCGAGTCGGGTTCCCACCAGGATCCGATGCGCCTGATCGAAGCTCCCCGGTGCCGCAGCCGACTTTGGTGCTGATCGTGACTGGCACGACTGCCGTCACTCATGGCGACACGCCTGCGGACCCTTCGTGTGTAACGATCAAGTCTGGAGACGTGGAGACGGCCACTGTCTTCGGCTCGGCAGGGACGCAGGCGAGCGTCCCGTCGTGGCTGGCTAGGCGAGAGCAGTTGCCGGCTCCCACCCGCCTACCAAAGCGGACGTGAGGGTTTCCCCTTTATCCGGCTCCTCGACAGTCTTGACTCAGAATGCATGTGTCGCCACGAGGAGTGTCTTGGCCAGTCGCTCTACAAGCAGCATCCAGAGACTAGGATGTTGCCCGTGCGAGCGTCGAAAACCATGCGAGCGATGGTGCCCTGCTGGGCTGGCACAGGAGGGCGCCCAGGGGACGCGACGGCCGGTCCCCAGACGGTGAACTGGCCGCGTACAGTCACGAGGCAGAGCAGACGATCATCCGGCTGCCCATAGCTCTGGCCGTATTGCTGCCGCATCGCGGCGCCGTACATACACTCGACTGCTTCCACGGTGGTCGGGCCGTTGCTATCGATCTTGGCTCCAACCCCGTGTGTCGTGACGTACTCCTCGATCTGCGCTCGAGTGATGGCCGGTGTGTTCGGATCACTCGGCGGCTGGCCAATAGAAATCGCCGGTACTCCTTCCACCCACGGGGGCGTGTATTCCGCTCTCGTTGGTGCCGGCGGAGGCACGGGCGAGAAGACTCCTACCACTGGTGTCGGCGGGATGGCCGTCGGTACCGGCTTCTGGAGCACGGCCGTGCTCGTAGGCATGACCGTGCTCGTAGGCGCGGCTGTGCTCACAGGTGTCGGTACCACCGGTGCCTGTCCCACTTGCAGCGTTGGCGCCTGCGCGCAACTCACTAGCGCGAGTGCTCCCAGCAGTGAGGCGGCCACACACATGTGTCGTCTCATGGCTGAGCATCCACTGGTAGGGTCCTGACCAATCATCTCGGTCGATGAGACCAAGTTTTCAGGCGTTCTGGGCTATTTTGGCGCGTTCCTGCGCACGCATCAGGTGAGCGAGATGCGAATCGGCTAGACCGACCGCACCGCTCCAGCCTGGCTGGCGCGGTGCGACTGCCGCCCCTGGGCAGTCATCCGGGCTGTGCTCGCGCCGCTGGTGGTCAGGCGGGGCGACATGTACCTCGACGCCCTGGAGGACGATGATCCCGTCTGCCTTGCCCGTCTGCGGGGCGGGTTCATCTTTGGGCAGATCGCTAGGGCACGACCCGAGACGTGCGAGACTGCCGCGCTTATGGTCCAACGGACGGAGTGGCAGCGTGCTGATGCAGATGGTCTGTTCCCCGTTTCTCGACAAGGTCCAGCTTCCTTGACTCTGCTTCTGGCATTCCCCGCGAGCCCAGTCGGACAGCAAGTTCGGCGGGCGGTGGGGACAGATTGGCTCCAATTACGCTATGGAACCACCGGGCGCGCCATGGCGTTAGTTGTGCGAAGAGCTCGCCCGTGCGTGCCGGAACCGCTGCGATCCTTCTGACCGTCGTGGTGCTGGCCTGCCAATCCGGCGAGACGGCACCGACCGCAGGGGGACCATCCGCCACGGCGCCGACCGCGGTGGCAGCCGGAACGCCACCTACCGCACAGGCTTGGCCGCTCTTGAGTGGAAGCCCGACGCCGTGCGCCGCCTACACCTACCCGGCCGGCCCGGTGCGTGCCTGGCCAACGGTCGATCCTCAGAACTTGGCCTCGCTTGCGAACTTCGACCCGTGCGCCGTCCGCGAGGCCAAGAACGCCACGGCTCTCCGGCCAACGGGCGGCCCGTACATCGGCCAAGACGCCATCGTGGCCCGTGCCAGTGCGACCGACTCTGGCCAATGGACGAAGGTGCGCGCTTACCTGCTTACCCACGCCGCCGCCCAGCGCCTGGTGGGGACGGACAGCGACGGCCCTGACGTCTACCCGGACCGGGAGGTGTGGCTGGTCGTTACGCGGGGGACCGGGTGCGCGATCCCGTCAGGGAAGCCCGGCGCCCCGCCGGAGAAGCCGCGGTACTGCTGGGGCATCTACGACGCGGCCGACGGCCGCCCCTATGAGGCCGGCAGCTCGGGGGCGAATAGCCGCGATTGGCCGCCATTTCTTCCCGACGACTGACGCACCACGTCCACCGGCCGCAAGGACGAGATCGCCGGCGCCGTCGAGGCGCTCGACCGACGCATCGTCGCGATGGGCGGAACGCCCAGCCAGGTGCCCTTCGGGGTTCCTACACGACGAACGAACCACCGCTGGAGATCAACTTGCTTGCGAGATCCAACCCATCCAGCGACATCGCCGGCACTTACTGGTCAGCACCCTCACGATTACCTCGCGCGGCCGAGTCTCCGCGTCGAGTTGTGCCGATTGCGCAGACGCGAGTGGGCCAGGGCTGCCACCTGACGTTACTGTCACTGGAGAACTACGCGGACGGTTTCTTCGGGCGGGCAATTCTTCGGAGCGAAGATCGCGCCGCACTGAGGCGGCGCCGGGTCGCACCCCATGATCCCGAAGGTGAGCATGCCGCGAACGACGATGTCCGCACGCGTCCTATGCCCACTACTTGGGCACGCGAGTTGCTGCATCACGTATGCGCATGAGGTGCACCAGGCGACGCGCTGCCACTCTGTTAGCGGGTAGTGGGTGCGCCGTGTGGGCGCTAACCGCTCGATCCCGCTTCGTGGCGGCGGCTCAGGCCACGCCTGCCTTTGCCGGCGATCCCCAAGTGTTCGTTCCAGCACCAGCCGAGTTCGCGGATTGGCAGCAAATCATTGGCACGAGGGGCATCTTCGATCTCAGCCCGCAATCGCAAATCATCGGCAGGGCGCCCCTCCAATACGACGAAACATTCAAGGAACCCGGCACCGTTCGGAGCGTCAGCTTCTCGGCCAAGGTTTGGCCGTCGGTCGACGCGGCGCAGACAGCCACGTACACCGCGTACAACCTGGACGCCCGCAACAGGCTCGAGATCCCATCGGATATCACGACGGACGATGTTGTGGCCGGCACCCTGGCTGGCCCCGGCAGCTCGCCACCTTCTGGCTGGCCGTTTGGTATCGGTGCGGCACGCATCGGCAACGTCTGGCTCGTCGTCAGCGTCTACGACAAGCCGGAGGCGGACTCGGGCCAGATCATCGACTGGCTCCGTCAGGCCGTCACAGACGCCCAGCAAGCGGACTGGACCGTTGCGCCCTTCGACTGGGATCACGCGCAGCCCGATGTGCCCCGACCCTGGTTGATGGAGCCCGCCGCCGGCGATTTACCCTCCGGCTGGGAGCAGCGGCGGAGCATTCGGCTGTGGAACGATGCTGGCGAGAGAATCCCACGCGCTTCCGCCTACCGCGACTTCATTCGACGTACGCAGCAGTTGCGGGTTCGGGTTGACGCCTACGAGGCAACCGAAACCGCGGTCGCGGCTTACGGGCTGCTGACGCTGCCACCAAGGGGCGCGTCGAGCTTCCCCGCGACCGGGCTCGGCGACCAGGCGACGGGGTACGGGGCTGCGCCCGATCCGACGGCACCGATCACAATCCGCCAGGTCTTGCACATTCAGCGCGGGCCGCTGGTTGCAACCGTCGACATCGAGTACTCCGCTAATGAGTTATCCGACGATGCAGCCCGGAACGATGTGATGCGAGCAGGCGCGATCGTCGACACTCGGGCGCGCGCTTCGCTAGGAGCCGCCGCCCCCTCGGATGCGACGTGACGCTCGCCGCGCGGCTGACCATCAGTGTGCTGCTCGCGTGGTGCTGCATGGCCGCGAGCTGGGTCTCGCTGACAGCCGGTCCAGTCGCCGGAACATTGACGACCGTCGTCGGTACCGGCCCACTCCATCTCTACGAAGGTGAGCCGGCGATCCAGACGCCATTGGAAGCCATGATGGTGGCAGCCAGCGGCGATGGCAGCCTGTACGTGTCGGATGGTTCGCACATCGGCCTGATTGGTACCGACGGAGCCTTCCACACCGTGGCCGGACGGACGCTCGATGATATGGCCCTGTGGCAGACCGACGGGGGCGATCCGCTGCACGAAGCTGACTCCCCCCTGAGCCGGCCCGTTCAGGTCAGTGCCATCGCAGTTGGCCGTGCAAGCGAGCTGTACTTTGCCACGCGTGAGGCGACCTGGCATCTCGGTGACGACGGAAAAGTAACCAGCGTCGGGCCACCCGGGTTTGGCTTGTCCGTCGGCCCGACCGGAGCGATCTTCATTCAAACGAGCGACGGCACCCTGTTGCGCGTCGTACCAGCTTCGCCACCTCAGGTGCTGGCGCATTTGGGACAGGTCTCGCCGATGGGGGCGGGCCTCGCCGCCGCTTCAGATGGAAACGTGTTTGTCTCCGACACGCGGGGCAACCGCGTCGTGCGGATTGGCATCGACGGGTCAGCTGTGCCACTGGCGGGTACTGGCGTGCGGGGCTTTTCCGGCGACGACGGACCTGCGTTGAGCGCGCGACTCGACGCGCCTGGCGCCCTTGCGTTGGCACCAGACGGAAGCCTGTACGTGGCCGATCAGCAGAGCACCCATGTTCGTGTTGTGCACCCGGATGGCACCATCAGTGCGTTACACGTGGCGGGTGGAACGGCTGGGCAACTCGTCGGTTTCATTCATGCGCTCGCCGTAGCGCCTGACGGAACTCTGTACGCGAGCGATGCAAGTCAAGGTCTACTCGCCCGCGTTACTCCGGACGGCACGGCGACCCCTGTGCTCGGGCCCACCAGCGCCCAGACCATCGTCGAGGGCGGTCTCGCCATCCAGGAGCCGATTGGGATTCCTACCGGTATTGCTGCGGGGCCCGACGACAGCGTGTTTGTTGGTGATCTTACCAATCACCGCGTGTACCGCGTCATGCCTGACGGCACGTTGCGAACGTTCGCTGGTGGAGGCGGTGCTCCAACCAATAGTCCTCAGGCGCTGCAGTTGGGCCAGGTTGGCGATGTCGCCGCGAGTCCGGACGGCACCGTGTACATTGTCGACACGACATCCGGACTATGGGTCGTTGCGCCGGATGGAGCAGTGAGCCGAGCGCGGCCGGCGCAAGGCGTGACGAACATCGGCTACACCAGCGCGGCGGTCGGCACGGATGGTGCACTGTATGTGGCCGGCTTCTCGGCTGCCCTGGCCGGAGTGCCCTCGTTCTGGATAGGACGGTTTCGGCCGAATGCCATTCTGGACATCATTGCTGGATCGATAACCGCCACGCAGTCACCAGGCTACAACGGTGACGAACAGCCTGCGACCGAGGCGCTCCTGAACGGACCCACGAGGCTGGCAGTCGGTGCGGATGGCACGGTGTACTTCACTGACAACCTGAATCAGCGCGTGCGGGCTGTGACGCCAGACGGCGTGATCCATACCGTCGCGGGCACCGGCCAGCCCGGCTATTCCGGCGATGGCGGCCCGGCTGCACAGGCCGCGCTGCACGATCCGCTGGGGCTTGCGGTTGCGCCGGACGGGATGCTATTTATCGCCGACAGCTCGAACCACCGCGTCCGCAGAGTTACGACCGACGGAATGATTGATACCGTCGCCGGCACGGGCGAGCCTGGCAATGCAGGTGACCGAGGCCCCGGCACCGATGCGCAACTGAACGGCCCGACGCACCTCGCGCTGGATAACTCCGGTAATCTCTTTATCTCCGACAGCGGCAACCTCACGGTCCGAAAGCTGTGGGGCGCCGCCCAGCCGGACTAGAGCAAGCCGCGTCGCGGAGCGGGCGCGCCGCCTGCGCGATTATCGGCGCCGTTGGCTGTTGCCGTCCACCGCGTATGCCAGCCCGGCCGCGCCATAGATGCACTTCCGATTGCCGTCGTAGAGAAGCAATGGGAGGGAGCCGTTTACATCCCCAGCCGCGAGTCGTATCGCATTGCGATAGCAATGGAGGAATTTCCGACGCTAAGGTCGTCGAGTTACGTGGGCGAGTTGCGCCTGCATGCGTTCCCAACGTGCTCGCCGCTCCAGATCAGGGGTGCGCTCGGGGATGCGGATGTCGGCAGCAGCCTTGTACAGCAGCAGGAACTCTGATTCCTGCAATCCTTCGCGCACGACGGTCCCGAAGCGGCTGACGCGTTGTAGATCTCCGCGATTTATTCCGACTATCAACTCCCGTTCTTCAGCGTCAACGGCAGAAATGAGCGTACCAACGGGCACAGCCCCGGCCGTTAGACCACGAAGCAGCGCCTTCCGTTGCGGTGGCCACACGCCAACGTTGAAGTGCAGCCCTACGAACGTTGCGTCGTTGGCCGGTTGGTCTGGTGCCATGACAACAGCACGAGCCTGCAGTTGCGGCTGAGTGACGTCCGCATACGTGGGCCCGGCGAGCGCGAGATCGCCGTTGGACAGCGCGTCCACCTGCTCCACTCTCACGCGCAGTCGATCGCCAGGACTCCATCGCCCAAACCCCTGCCGTCGGCGTTTCGGCTGAAAGCGGTCGCACAGCACCGCCAACACCTGGGTGACCGCTTCGCGCGGATCGGGAACATAGCCACGTTCGGGTGAGGAGGGCGGGTATGGGAGTTCGACTGTAACTGCCGCCCCCAACACCGCGGACGCCTTTTCGAAGATCGCCGCCTCCGAACGCGTCAAGCGTCGCTGCCCACGTGGGACGTACAGCAAATCCTCCAGGACGTAGGCCCCCTGGTGGATTGCCCACGCATCGCGGCCGATCTGTCGCCGGACCTCGTCAGCGATGCGGGAAATGAGCGCCTGGTTGCCTCCCTTGCCGAGTGCGAACAACACGCTCGCCACGCGGACTCCGCGGTCCAGGAGTTGGACCAATGCTGCAGTCAGGGCTGCTTCTTCATCGGACTCCAAACGACGCCCAACGAGCGAAGGCGGCAGGAAGTGGGAAGAGTCTGCGCGGATGGACTTCTGGTAGGACTCGCGGTAATCCGATGGAAGGCCGGACCACGAACTCGGATTCGCGAGGATTTCCTCATACCTGCGAAACCGTGCCTCCTGGTCCAAGATCTGAGCAGCCTGGACGATCGCGTAGTCCAAATCCTGCCCGTTAGCGGAACCCAGCGCGCGGATGATCGCTCGCAGCGGGCGCGATCCGACTGTGGCCACGCGCGTCTGCTGTTCAGTCCGTAACGCTGCGCATCAACTCCCGCGCCTCGTCGTCTCCGATGGACGGGTACACCGACTGTAGGCGTGACCAGCCAGCCTGCCGCTGGGCCCGTGGCAAGCCCCTCGTCTGACGTACGATCTGGCGCACCCGCGCGTGCCGAAATAGGTGCGGATGCACGGGCGCTGGCTCGCGGGTCCGCTTGTACATGCACCCTCCTGTGCAGTGGCTGCCAGCGTCCGACGAATGGCGCCCGTCCGCCACGGCGGCGAGATCGTACAGCACGGCGATTTGCCTCCGCACGCGCGGATCCTGACATTCCCGGCGCGAAGCGGCCCCAGGCTGCTGCCTGACAACCAGGGTGCTGGACCTCGAAGCGTGTGGGCTAGGTCTTGTCTAACGCGCGATCGCACTGTTTAATGCGGCCGCCTGCGACCCGCGAGATCAGGCCCATTGGAGGTCACCGTGTACACATCGAGGAAGCGCCTTCTACTGCTCCTGGCCACCGTGAGCATGGCGCTTGTGGCCAGCGCGCAGGCGGTGCCTGCAGGGGCGGCGCCTGCTACAACGCGCCACGTGGTTTCTCCGGTCAAAGGCGCACGCGTCAACCCCCACCAGATGCCAACGCAACCTCCAGCAGGTGAAACGCCGCGGGAGGTCTCGCGTCACTACCCTGTCGACCGGGCGACCTACGAGCGCCTCAAGGCGCAGGTCAACGCCGCGGCCGACGCTCGCGATCAGGGCCTGCAGCGTAGCCTGGGCGGACCGGCGCCCCGCTTCCCTACGCTCGGGCTGGCCGATGGAGGAGGCTGGAATCCGCCGGACGGTGCTCTCGCGGTCGGCCCGACCTCGCTGCTCACCGGTGTCAACGAGGCGTTCGCCCTTTCAACGAGTCCGGCGCCGAATTACTCGGACCCATCAGCTTCGACAGCTTCTTTGGGGAAAGCGGCTCGATCTATGATCCGCGGGCGCTGTTCGACGCCGGCAATGGCATCGTGAGCGGCTACAACGGCGGCCAGGGCCGCTTCGTGCTGCTGGCCACGGACGGGACAAACTTCGCACTGGCCGCATCCGAGAATGCTTCGCCCGAGAACAGCGCCACCACCTGGTGCACGTACCTGGTCAACGGCGTCACCACCAATGCCGACGGTTCCACCGACTGGGTGGACTACCCGGCGCTGGGCATGGACGGTGACTACCTGTACATCACGTCGAATCAGTTCTCGAATGGCAGCAATAGTTTCCAGTACGCGCGGCTGATGATCCTGTCCAAGGCCTCGGTGTATCCGGACGCGACGACTGGAAGTTGCCCCACGATCACGGGTTGGGATACGTGGAATCTGCAGAATCCGGGCGGCGGGGCCGCCTTCAGCATCCAGCCCGCGACCGAGCCGGACGCGCTGCCCGGCACGGGTGGGACGATGTATCTGGTCAACGCCATATGGTCCAGCGGCTCGAACTTGCCCGTCAGATCGGTGACCAACACCGTGGGTGCCGCGCCCGTCGTGAACGATCCAGGCTGGGTCCAGAGTGGTTGGATTGCGCCCTACACTCTGCCGGCCAACGCCCCACAGCCGTTTGGCAGCCGCATTGACACCGGCGACACGCGCCTGCTTGGCGCCGTCTACCGCTACGGCTCGATCTATACCGCCAATACGACCGGTACCGTGAGCTCGAGTCTGAGTAGTTCACCAAATGCCTACGCGAATGCGCAGTGGTATCAGATCACGCCCGGTGCCTCGCTCCAGGGCACCAGCCAGGCGCTGACCAACCCGAGCGTCGCTTTCTTCTTTCCCGGCATCATGCCGACCTGCTCGATCAGTCCCTGCTCGAGTCCGAATGTGGCGCTCGAGCTGAGCGTCTCGGGCCGGCGGCAGTCCGCCTCAGCGGCGGCGGCGAAAGGCAGCCAGGTGAGCGTTTTTGCGGCGGGCGTCGGCGGTTATCAACTCGGGACGCGCTGGGGCGACTATCCGGCGCTGGCGGCAGACCCGACCAGCACCGGTACGGCCTGGCTCCTCGGCGAGTACGCGCGCAGCAGTGGCGCCTGGGGAACGGCAGTTAGCAACGTTACGCAATAGCTGCCTGATTTGTGCCTCGGCCCTCGTGGGTATCCTGCTCGTGACCGCCTGCAGCGTCGGTGTCCAGCCGCCCATGAGCAGTCCAGCCATCTCGACGAACGTGGCTCAGTCGGGATACCTCGAAGGCCGCGCCAGCATCGGCCCACTCCAACCGGTCGACCGTGTCGGTGTACCCACGCCGACACCGCCACCAGCCGCGTGTACCAGTCGGGGATTGGTGGTCCACTCCGTCGACGGCAGCGCAGAAGTCCAGCGCATCGCTTTTGAGCCCGACTGCACCTACCGAGTTGAACTCCCGCCAGGCAGCTATCGTGTCGAGTTGGACGGCCACGGCATCGATTCGTCTCGCGACCTCCCGCGCGCGGTGACAATCCTGCCGGGCCAGACGACGCGGTTGGATGTGAGTATCGATACCGGGATCCGCTGATTGAGCAGTGCGCTCCGGCGGCGAGCGGTGAGACACCAATCTAGACGTTGGCGAAAAAATCCCAGGCTGCGCAGCGCACGTCCGTGGAAGTGGCTCAGTGACACTCACCTCGGGGCTCGCGTGCACTGCTACCAGATTTTCGCGTGGAGTAACAGCCGCTGCCGGGCATCGCGGTGCTGTCGCTGGCGCTGAAGGCCTGATGGGCGGCGGGGCGGCCGGCGGCAACATCGTCATGAACCTGGTTGGCACTGCGCCCCGGGGCGGTAGTCGGCACGGGTGCGGGGATTGCCACCCTAGGCCACAGGTTCGCTGGCATCCGCATACGACGCGGCCGGCATCTACATCGTGATTCGAGTGATTCGAGTGGCTGGGACACCCGCTACTTGAGCTGGGCGCGACTCTGTGGTGAGGTGGGCTTCAGCGGCTGGGTCGTCGGAGTGGCGACCTGAAATCACATCATTGAGACAACCCGCACTCGAACTGCTGAGGAGCTTGCGGATGCGCCACCAGTCCACCCGCGAGGGCGCGGAAGGGACCTCTAGAGAGGGGCTCAGGCGCGGGCTCCTCGCGCGTGTGACCCTGCACCGATCACCGCCTGCAGGCCATTGAGCTGCAGC
>Ga0137375_10002133_pt1 | contig 23306 bp, 20 predicted proteins | sample SagtaG_24_FD_104936 | JGI IMG/M metagenome (GOLD analysis project Ga0137375, IMG submission 104936) | Vadose zone soil microbial communities from Sagehorn Ranch, Mendocino, California, USA - Sage1_R_113_16 metaG | ecosystem: Environmental > Terrestrial > Soil > Vadose zone | place: USA... | reverse complement strand
GTGAAGGAGCACGGCCTCAAGCCGCGCGCCGTGATCGTGGACAGCCAATGGTCGGCGCTCGAGCCATCGATCATGGGGCTCGGTCCGGTGCTGTGCTCGACCGCGATCCTGCGCCGGCACGGACTGGCGCTCGGCGACATCGGGCTCTGGGAGCTCAACGAAGCTTTCGCCGCGCAGGTGCTGGCCTGCCTGGCGGCCTGGGAGGACGAAACTTTCTGCCGCCAGATCCTCCGCCTTCGCGGCGCGGCGGGCCGGATCGAGCGCGACAAGCTCAATGTCGACGGCGGCGCCATCGGGCTCGGCCATCCGGTCGGCGCCAGCGGCAACCGCATCGTGCTGCATCTCGTCAATGCGATGAAGCGCCTCGGCGTCAAGCAGGGCATCGCCACCGAGTGCATCGGCGGCGGGCAGGGCGGCGCCATGCTGATCGAGACGGTGTAGGGGCGGCGCATGGGGAAGGTCTGGGACATTCTCGAGCCGCGCGACCTGGAGCTCGGGCCGGTGTCTGTGAGCACGCCGGGACCGTGGCGGCATTGGAAGCTCGCGCGCGACGAGGACGGCGTCGCCTGGCTGGTGATCGACAAGCAGGGCGCCGGCGCCAATACGCTGTCCGAGGACGTGCTGGTGGAGCTCAACAACGTGCTGGGCGAGCTCGAGCGCGACCCGCCCAAGGGCCTGGTGCTGCGGTCGGGCAAGCGCGGCGGCTTCATCGCCGGCGCCGATATCGGCGAGTTCCGCGGCCTGACCGATGCGGCCGCGATCGAGACGCGCCTCACGGTGGCCCACGCGGTGGTCGATCGGCTCGACCAGCTCAAGGTGCCGACCGTGGCCGTCGTGCACGGCTATTGCCTCGGCGGCGGCCTCGAGATCGCGCTCGCCTGCGACTACCGGATTGCGCTCGAGGACGCCCGGCTGGGATTTCCCGAGGTGATGCTCGGCCTGCATCCCGGTCTCGGCGGCACGGTGCGGATGACCCGGCTGGTCAATCCGATCGAGGCCATGACCTTGATGCTGACCGGGCGCACGCTGCGCGCCGGCCGGGCGAAGTCGCTCGGCTTGGTCGACGCGGTGATCCCGGAACGGCACGTCCGCGCGGCGGCCCAGGCCGCGGTGACCGGCAAGCTCAAGACCCGGCGCGCCGGCGTGATGACGCGGCTCGTCAACAGCGCGCCCGGCCGCAAGCTCGCCGCCAAGCGCATGCGTAGTGAGACCGCAAAGCGGGCGCCGATCGAGTACTATCCCGCCCCTTACGCCCTGATCGATCTGTGGGATGCCCATGGCGGCGACGCCAAGGCGATGCAGAAGGCGGAGATCGCATCGTTTGCCCGCCTGCTGGTGACGGACACGTCGCGCAATCTCGTGCGGGTGTTCTTCCTGCGCGAGAAGCTCAAGGGCATGGCCGACGGCGAATGGGTCGGGCGCCGGGTGCACGTGATCGGCGCCGGCGCCATGGGCGGCGACATCGCGGCCTGGTGCGCCTGGCATGGCTTCATCGTTAGCCTCGCCGACATGAAAGCCGAACCGCTCGCCAAGGCGATCGAGCGCGCGGCCGACCTGTTCGGCAAGATCGGCCACAAGCGCATCGACATCCGCGACGCGCTCGACCGCCTGATCCCCGATCTCACGGGCGAGGGCGTGCGCACGGCCGATCTGGTGATCGAGGCGGTGCCCGAGACGCTCGAGCTCAAGCGCAAGGTCTATGCGGCGACCGAGCCGAGGATGCGGCCGGACGCCATTCTCGCCACCAACACGTCGAGCATCCCGCTGGAGCAGCTGCGCGAGGGCCTGCAGCGGCCGCAGCAGCTGGTCGGGGTGCATTTCTTCAATCCGGTGTCGCGCATGCAGCTGGTCGAGGTGGTGAGCCACGACCAGGTGTCGGCCGATGTGCTGGCGAAAGCCCGCGCATTCCTCGGCCGCATCGATCGCCTGCCGGCGCCGGTGAAAAGCGCGCCCGGCTTCTTGGTCAACCGCGCGCTCACTCCTTACATGCTCGAAGCCATGATGATGCTGATCGAGGGTGTCAAGCGCGAGACCATCGACGCCGCGGCGGAAAAGTTCGGCATGCCGATGGGACCGGTCGAGCTCGCCGACCAGGTCGGCCTCGATATCTGCCTGCACGTGGCCGAGACGCTCAAAGCGAGCCTCGACCGGCCGATGCCCGACGTGTCGCATTGGCTGCGCAACAAGGTCGACAAGGGCGAGCTCGGCCTCAAGACTGGCAAGGGTTTCTATGAGTGGAAGGACGGCAAAGCGGTGAAGGATCGCGACGTGCCGAAGCCCCATGACGACATGGCCGACCGCCTCATTCTGCCGATGCTCGACGTCTGCGTCGGCTGCCTGCGCGAGGGCGTGGTGGCGGACGAGGAGACGGTCGACGGCGCCATGATCTTCGCGACCGGATTCGCCCCGTTCCGCGGCGGCCCGCTGCACTATGCCAGGTCGCGCGGCGTGGCCGACATCCGGCAGACGCTTTGGCAGTTCTCCGAACGCTATGGTGAGCGCTTCCGGCCCGATACGGGCTGGGACCGCCTGGCATGACACGCGGCGGAAGCGGTCCGGCGCAATTCGAGGACGCGGACCGGCTGGCCGACGCGATCATCGCCCGCGTCGGCAAGAAGATCGTGCTGGCGCTGCCGCTTGGTCTGGGCAAGGCCAATCACGTCGCCAACGCCTTGTTCGCGCGCGCCGCCGCCGACCAATCGATCCGGCTGCACATCTTCACCGCGCTGACATTGGAGAAGCCGCGGCCGCGGCGCGAGCTCGAGCGGCGTTTCGTCGGGCCGGTGGCGGAGCGCGTCTTCGGCGGCTATCCGGACCTCGCCTATGCGGTGGCGCTGCATCGGGGCCGGCTGCCGCCCAACGTCAAGGTCGACGAATTTTTCTTCCAGGCCGGTACGCGGCTCGGCGTTCCGGCCTCGCAGCAGAGCTACATTTCCGCCAATTACACGCACGCGCTCCGCTACGTGCTCGAACGCGGCGTCAACGTAATCGGGCAACTGGTCGCCATGCGCGTGCGCGGCGGAGAGACGCGATATAGCCTGAGCTGCAATCCCGACCTCACCCTCGATCTGCTGTCGCTGCGAAAGGCCGGGCGCTGCGGGTTTCTGTTCGTCGGGCAGGTGAACTCGGAGCTGCCGTTCATGCCCGGCGACGCCGATGTCGCGGAGGGCGAGCTCGATTTCGTGCTGGAAGGAGCGGACTTTCCCCTGTTCGCGCCGCCGCGCGACCCGGTCGATCTCGCCGAATATGCCGCCGGCCTGCACGCGGCGCGCATCGTGGTCGACGGCGGTACGCTGCAGCTCGGCATCGGATCGCTCGGCGACGCGATGGCGCAGGCGCTCATCCTGCGGCACCGGCGAAACACCGATTTTCGCGACATCGTGGCGCGGCTCGATCCCGGCGAATTGGCGCCGGCGGGGTTGCGCGAGAGCGCGCCGTTCGAAGTGGGCCTCCATGGCGTGAGCGAGATGTTCGTCGAGGGCTTCCTCGACCTCATGCGCGCGGGCATCCTCAAGCGCGAGGTCGACGGTACGGTGCTGCAGGCGGGGTTTTTCCTCGGGTCGCGCGCGTTCTATCGCGCGCTGCGGGAGATGCCGGAGCCGGACCGGGCCAAGCTTCGGATGACGGCGGTGTCGTTCGTCAACGAGCTTTACGGCGACGAGCCCGCCAAGCGTCGTGCCCGCGTCAAGGCCCGCTTCATCAACAATGCGATGATGGCGACCTTGCTCGGCGCCGTGGTGTCGGACGCCTTGGAGGACGGCAAGGTCGTCAGCGGGGTGGGCGGACAGTACAATTTCGTCGCCCAGAGCTTCGCGCTGGAAGACGCGCGCTCCATCGTCATGCTGCGGGCGACGCGCACCGCGAACGGACGCACCACCTCCAACATCCGCTGGAACTATGGTCATACCACCATTCCGCGCCATCTGCGCGACATCGTGGTGACCGAATACGGCGCCGCCGATCTGCGCGGGAAAACCGACCGCGACGTGATCGCCGCGATGCTCGCGGTCGCCGATTCCCGGTTTCACGACGAGCTGTTGCGGCGCGCCAAGGACGCCGGCAAGATCGAAAAGGACTTCGAGCTGCCGTCCGCATGCCGCGACAACACGCCCGAGCGCATCGCGCGGGCGCTCGCGCCCGCGCGCGAGCAGGGGCTGCTGCCGATGTTCCCGTTCGACACCGATTTCACCGAGACCGAGCAGCGGCTCATCCCGGCGTTGCAGCTGCTCGGCGCCGCCTCGACGCTGCGCCTCGCCGGGCTGTTGGCGCGCGGTCTCGCGTCCGGTGCTCCGTCGCCGCAGGTGCGGGACTGTCTGGCGCGCATGGGGCTCGAGCGGCGAGCGAGCCTCGCGGAGCACGTTTATGCCGCGCTATTGCGCGGCGCGCTCGGTTGATTCCATACTTCAAGCAAGCCACGAAGCTCGCTAAGCTCGTCCCGCTGTCAGACGCAAGGATCGAATTCCATGACGATATCCCTCTACAAGACCTCGGTTCCCATCTTCGTGCAATTCCTCACCAGCCTGTCCGCGGTCCTCGACAAGGCGGCGGCCTTCGCGGAGGCCAAGAAGGTCGATCCGTCGGTTCTCCTGAACACGCGGCTGGCGCCCGACATGTTTCCGCTGGTGCGGCAGGTGCGGGCGGCGACCGACCACGCCATCAACGCCTGCGGCCGGCTCGCCGGCGCCGACCTGCCGACCTTCTCGAACACCGAAGCCACCATTCCGGAGCTCAAGGACCGCATCGCCAAGACCATCGATTTCCTCAAAGGCCTCACGCCGGCGCAGATCGACGGCACCGAGGCGAAGGAGATCAAGATCACCTTCCCGAGCGGCGCAACGCGCGAGTTCACCGGCCAGTCGCTGTTGCTCAACAATTCGCTGCCGAACTTCTATTTCCACTGCACCACCGCCTACGACATCCTGCGCCATTGCGGGGTTGATCTCGGCAAGCGCGATTTCATGGGCACGCCGGTGTCGTTGTAGGCGAATGGGCGCGGCGGCCGACAGGGTATCTCCACTGATCTGAACACTGGATGCCGATCGATGTTCTCGAAACTCAAAGCCGCATGGGCTCGTCTGGCCGGCGGGCAAGGAGCCGGCGGATCCGACGAGCCGATAGCTGCCGTCGAATACAAGGGCTATCGCATTCGGCCGACGCCATATCGGACGAACGGTCAGTACCAGACCGCCGGCATCATCGAGAAGGCCTCCGCCGAGGGCGTGAAGGAGCACCGGTTCGTTCGGGCCGATACCCATCAAAGCAAGGAAGACGCGATCGACTTCGCGATCTCGAAGGCCAAGCAGATCATCGACCTGCAAGGCGATCGTCTGTTCGTATGAACCAACCCGGTTCACGGCGTTCGCCCGCGCCAATCGATGGCCGCGCGCCCTGGGTCGGGCCGTCGGCACCCAGAGGTACCCGGTAACGGCCCGTACACTCCTTTTGTTCTGCGGCGTCCACGCGTGCCGGCGCCAAGACGAAGGCTCGCGCCATCAGTCGCCTGCACGTGAGCCGATTGCGAAGACGCAAAGCTCGGCACACACGATGCTGACGGCCTCGGAAGCAATCGAGTCGGCGGCTGCATCTCGGAAGGAAAAAGTCGAACATTTCCTCGGCAAAGTCGCGTCCTAGCTATAGCGCTTCAACCGCGTGCGACATAGTCTGATACGTTCGCGGCTTGAGCTAGATCAAGACGCTCGGTCAACGGGGCGGCTATGGATGCATGGAGAAGGAGTGGGCTATGTATCGGCATATTCTGATCCCAACCGACGGCTCGGAGCTTGCGCACAGGGCCGTCACCCATGGATTGGCGCTGGCGAAATCGGTCGGTGCCAAGGTTACGGCGCTCACCGTCGAGGCCTCGTTCGACGTCTATGGCGTGCCCGCTTCGAAAGTGCATGAAATGTCTGCGGCATTCGCCGAGCACGCCGAGCACGCGAAGGCGCATGCCGCCAAGATATTGAGCGGCGTCGCCGACGCTGCCAAAGCCGCGGGTGTGTCCTGCGAAACTCTGCAGGTCGTAGAAGATCATCCTTATGAGGCGATCGTCGCGACCGCAAAGGACAAAGGCTGCGACCTCATCGTCATGGCGTCGCATGGGCGGAGCGGGATTGCGGCGATCGTGCTCGGCAGCGTAACCACCAAGGTGCTCACGCATACGAGCATTCCGGTGCTGGTCTGCCACTGATGCGATCGGCCACGCGGGCAACTCGTAGGGCGGGTTTGGCGTCCTGCCGTAATCCGCCGCGCTGGAGCTATAACAGGCGCCAGAACACAAGCACCATCAAAGCGTAGAGCGCGACCACCACCACCGTTCCGGAAATCTCGATCGACCTGCGGTGCGGGCCCCCCGGCTGCAGCCACCAGGCGAAGCGCGTGCTCGTCCACGGCACGAGATAATTGAGCAGCACGACGCTCACCACATTGCCGATGAACAGCGCGACTGCGAACGGCAGGCCGGCGCGGCCGGTCAGGTACGGCACTTGCACGAAATGCCCGAACAGGAAGACCACCGGGTAGAGCATCAGCAGCACGATCATGTTCATCTTCCAGACCGCGACCGGACGCGCGCCGGCGGCGGGAACTGGGAACCATTGGTCGAAGCCGGTGCGGACGATGCGGGCGTGGAACTCCTCGGTGAAGGCCGTCGCGTCGCGCAGGAGCGCCTGGCGTTCCGGCGAGTCGAGCCAGGCCTGCAGGTTCGCTTCCGTGTCGAAGCGCACGATGGCGAGATAGTGATCCTGCACGCCGGGCACCGGCGGCTCGAAGCGATAGCCCTGGAACCCCGGGGCTTTCGCCTGCGCGCCGGCGATGCGCTGTTCCCACGCGCGATAGGCGCTCTCCTGGCCGGGCTTGATGTGCGTCGAGATGACCGCCGAAACCGGGGAGGGCAGCACGCCGGTTGCGCCGTCGTTGACGAGGTGGACATCGTCGCGGCCGACCAGCATCGGCGCCGCGCCCTCGATCCGCTTCAGCCGCTGCGCCGAGTGCAGCCAGGCGACCGCGGCCTCGCTCGAGGCAAAGCGCTGCAGGATGACCCAGTCGACCTGGGCCGGCGGGCTCGGCGGCATCACCGTCTGCTTGATGAAGCCGGGAAACGCGGCCACGGCTTGGCTGGTTTCGTCCTGCCAGCGGGCGAAGGCCTCGGCGCTCTCCGGCCGCACGCGGGTCTGCGTCACGACGGTGACGGCGCCCTCGGCGGCGGGCATTCTCTGCCCGCCGCTCATTGCACTCCGCCGAGCTTGCTGAAGATGCGGTCGGGCGTGAACGGCAGATGCGCGAAGCGTACGCCGGTCGCGTCGGCAATCGCATTCGCGATCGCCGGGGCGACGGGATTGAGCGCGCACTCGCCTTGCGACTTCGCGCCGAGCGGGCCGATCTTGTCATGGGTATCGGCGAAGAAGACCTCGGTGGGCGGCACGTCGGCAAAGGCAGGGATGCGGTAGTTGCGCAGCTGCGCGTTCACCATGGCGCCGTTCGCATCGTAGACCATGTTCTCCGTCAGCGCCCAGCCGAATCCCATGGCGATGGCGCCGTCGATCTGGCCGCGGCACTGCATGGGGTTGATCGGGCGGCCGATGTCGGCGGCGTGCGCGCTGTGCAGGATGCGGATCTCGCCGGTCATGCGATGAACGGCAAGACGTATGCCCTGGACGTTGAAGGCCACCGTGCGCGGCGAGAGATAGGCCTTGCGCTTGGCCTCGAAGCGGAAGCCGGCCTTCGTCCCGGCGGTGTGAAGGTCGGGAAGCGGGATTGGCTTGTTGCCGCAGACCACCACACGGTCCTCGAGGCGGCAGGCAGCCGGGTCCACGCCGGTGTGACGGCTGGCGAATTCGATGATGGCGTCGCGCAAGGCGGCGGCCGTCAGCGCCACCGCCTGGCCGGCGACCACGGTACCGGTGCTCGCGAAGGTGCCGGTGTCGTAGGGCGTGAGATCGGTGTCGGCATTGATGATGGCGACGCTGTCCGCACGTGCGCCGAGCAACGACGCGGCGATCTGCCGGTGGGAGGTCACCGATCCGTTGCCCATCTCGGTGGAGCCGACCGCGAGGTGGTAACCGCCGTCGGGCAAGAGGGCCATTTGCGCTCCCGAGCGATGCTCGGTCGGCGGGCCGCAATCCATCATCGCGAGCGCGATGCCGGTGCCCTCCGCCCATTCATCGCCCGCCGGCTTCGGAGTGCCGCCGCCTGAGGCCAAGCCCTTCTCGACCAGGTCGAGGCATTGGTCGAGCCCGTAGCTGCCGAAGCCGACGTCGGAGGGATCCTTCCACACCGACTCGATCCAGTCGTCGGGCCGCACCATGTTCTTGCGGCGGATCTCGAACGGGTCGATCCCGAGGAGCCGGGCCAAGTCGTCGATCGCGCACTCGATCGCGAAGGTCGACTGCGACGCGCCGTAGCCGCGGAAGCCGCCGCCCGGCACCATGTTGGTGTAGACGGCGTATCCGACCGCCTTCTTGTTGGCGCAGCGATAGGCCGCGAGCGGGCTCCCGAGCGCAGCGCCCAGCGTCTCGCTGCCGTGGCCGCCATAGGCGCCGGTATTGGAGACGACGTGAACATCGATCGCGGTCAGCGTCCCGTCGCGCTTGGCGCCGAGCTTCACCTTGGTGGTCATCTGGTGCCGCGTCGAGGCGCCGATGAACTGCTCCTCGCGGGTAAACTCCCACTTCACCGGCCGGCCGAGCTTCATGGTGGCGAGCAGGCAGAGGTCCTCGGAGAGCATCTCCTGCTTGCCGCCGAAGCCGCCGCCGACACGCTCGGTGAACACATGCAGGTCGCGGGCGCGCAGCCCGAAGATGTGGCAGAGCTTCTGCCGCGCGATGAAAGGTCCCTGCGAGCTGGTGCGCACGTGCAGCCGCCCGTCGTCGCCGCGCCAGGCGATCGAGCCATGCGTTTCCAAATGCACGTGTTGGACGCGCGAGGTCGAATAGGTCATCTCGTGCACGGCGTCGGCGGCGGCAAAGCCCTCCTTCACGCTGCCGACCTCGCCATGGATGTCGACGTAGATGTTGCCTTTCTCGGCCCCGCCCTTGTCGTGCAGGATCGGCGCATCGGGCGCCATGGCCGCGACCGGATCGAACACCGCGGGCAGGATCTCGTAGCTGACATCAAGCAGCCGGCACGCCGTCTCGGCCGCGCCTTCGGTTTCGGCGACCACCGCGGCGATGCGCTGGCCGACGAAGCGCACCACATTGTCGAGCACGTAGGTATCGTCCGGATCGACCAGGTGGTCCTCGTGGGTGGCGGTGCTGTAGAGCCGGCGCGGAACGTCCTCCCACGTGAAGACCTCGACCACCCCCGGCACGGCAAGAGCTTTCTCGCGGCCGATGGAGAGGATGCGGGCATGGGCGTGCGGCGAGCGCAGCACCTTGAGGTGCAGAAGCCCGTCGACGGCCACATCCATGGTGTAGCGCGCCCGGCCGGTCACGATGCCCTCGGCGAACGGGTTCGGCAGGCTGGCGCCGCAGGCGCTCCCCGCGACGTCGTCCTCGACGGCGACAACGCCTTTGAACGCGTCGGCGATCGAGCGATATCCGGTGCAGCGGCAGAGATTGCCCTTGAGGGCATGCGGCAGGTCGGCCTTCTGTGCTTCGTCGAGCGCGGCCGCGGTCATGATCATGCCCGCGGCGCAAAAGCCGCATTGGAAAGCGTGCGCGTCGAGGAAGGCCTGCTGCATGGGATGCAGCGCATTGCCTTGCGCGAGCCCCTCGATGGTGGTCACAACGCGTCCGGCGGCGCGAAACGCCGGCATCAGGCAGGAATGCACCGGCTTGCCGTCGAGCCACACCGTGCAGGCGCCGCAATCGCCGGCGTCGCAGCCCTTCTTGACGCCGAATACGCCGCGGTCGCGCAGGAATGTCCGCAGGCACTGGCCCGGTTGCGGCTCGGCCGAGAACAGCTGGCCGTTGACGTTGTACATCGTTTGGGATTGGGCCGGAGCGGCCGGCTGCGGCTGTGAGATGACGGAGTAGTTCATGCGCCCGCTCCCGGTTGCGCCAGCTCGGCGCGGATCTGCTCGGAGAAGTAATAGGCGAGGTGGCGCTTGTAGGCGGCCGAGCCGTGGACGTCGTTGAAATAGCCGTCGGCCGGGATGCGCGCATCGATCGCCCGTTGCAGCTCGATCGCGGAGGGTACGCGCTCGAACCGGAGCTGGATCGGCCTCGGCGTGGCGGCTGAAATGGTCAGCAGGAGGTCGTCGCTTCCCTGGGTACCGATCACCAGCGCCGCCGACCGCCCGAGATGGGTGAGCGAGGCGTGACGGAAGGCGAACCGCTTCGACAGCGCCGATGCGGGCACGTGGATGCTGCGGAGCAATTCTCCCGGCTGGAGAATGTTGGTGTGGTTTCCAGTAACGAAGTCGACGGCCCGGACATCGCGCGGCGGCGCGTTGCGCGGCCATAGCGTATAGGTTGCGTCGAGCGCGACGGTCAGCGAGATCATGGGGCCGGCCGGTAACGACATGCAGATGTTGCCGCCTACGGTGGAGGCATTCCAGATCTTGAACGACGCCAAGAACGCGTCGCAGCACTCGCGCAGGAGCGGCATCGCGCGCCACTCGGCCGGGCCGGCGAACCGGTAGAGTTCTGCGATGCGGCAGGTCGCCGCGATGTCGAGGCCGGCGGGAGATGCCTGCAATGCCGGCCAATTGAGCTGATCGAGGTCGATGAGCGTGTCGATGGAGACCTGCGGCTCTGAAAACAGCCACGTTCCACCCGCAAGCCATGCGTATCCATCACGCCATTGCGTGATCTGATCCGCTGATGTCGGACGCTTCACCTCGGTGATGGTGTTGAGGTTCATGCGGCGCTCCTCCGCGGGCTAGGTCGGAAGTAGGATTGATGGCCGCCGGCGCCCGAGCGATCGATCTCGGGCGCCGGCGGCAGGCTCACGGCAGGTCGGCGAGGGAGGTCGGTCCAGGTCCCGGCGTGATCAGCGTCGGCCATTGCTTTGAGCCGAACGGCACGGCTGGCGGCAGGAACGGCGTCATTCCACGCTTGGCGCTTTCGGCGATGATCGCCGCGCGCCCATCGCCGCCCATCAGCTCATAATCCATCAGGCGATAGTTGCCGAAGAACAACGCCCCGACCGAGCGGTCGCCGATGACGCGGGTCAGGGCCTCCAGCATGTCCTCCGGCGTAGTGGTGAACGAGATCGTCTCGATCAAGAGCAGACGGTCGTTGATGGCGTCCGGCCCGAAAAACTGGGCCAACACGCTGAACAGTACGTTGTTTTGACGCGCGACGAAAATGGTGTTGCTGGCTGCATAGGTCTTGTCCCAGTCGTTGCCGAGCATCTTCTTCCAATCCGCCAGCACGCCCATCCAATGGGCAACCTGTCTCTGGGCCGCCCACGCGACGTCCAGCTTCAGGTGGGGCCCCTGCTTCTTGGAGAAGGCCTCCAACGCGGCGAAGGAGATGGTGCCCTTGGCCAAGCAGTCGTCCATGAACGCGATGTTGTTCTGCAGGATGATGCGATTGGTGTCCCGCCATTCCGGGGTGATCGGCGTCAGGTCGAGGCCATCGAGCGCCGACTGCATCCGGCTGCGATAGGCGAGCATGGGGCCGCGCCAGGACTGATCGGCGGGATTGTCCAGATAGGGACCCACGACCTGAGTCAGCGCCATGGTGCTGTGGCCGACCGATTTCATCAACTGATATTCGATGGGCACCGACGGCGCTTCCAGCGGCGCCTGGCCGGGCCGATAGAGGATGAACCGCCCGCCCGCTCCCGTGAACAGGCCGAGGATCACGGGATGCTTGCTCAGAATGTTCCGCCTGAAGATTTTAGCCGCATCGTCATAGAGCTGGAACATGCCCGTATTCAGCGCCAAGACGTTTTCCGTCGCGGTTTCGGCCGGGCTCGAGGCGGTGCGACCGGCGATCGGCGCCATGTAGGGCGGTAGGGCTTGTGACTGGGCGTCGGCGGCCGGGGCCAGCCCCGCCAGCATGATCGACGTCACTGTTGCGTAGGCGTAGCGTTTCAAGAGCGAGTCAGTTTGCATGGCTTGCCTCCCAGAGTTCCTACGGATTCTCCTGCCAAACGCCTTAAGAAAGCATGGACCGGAGCGAACCTGACACGCATCGGCTCCTTGTCGCAACGCACTTGACGCAAGTGGTTGCCGGTCACTTGACGAAAACGGTCAAACCCGACCGATGGATGGCCAATTCTCCCGGCCATGCCCGGCTGCCCGCGCAGCGTGAGGCGTTTGACCATGCCCGCAAGTGCTGTTCTATGCGAGTCGTGATAACAACACGAGACGTCCTGACCGACTATTGCGTCAGCGATTTGGGGAGGAAATGGGCATGAAAAGGACGATCATTGCCCTTGTGGCTGCCTGCGCTCTGGCAGCGGCCCTGGCGGCGCCCGCGCCGGCGCAGGAATGGCCGCAGCGGCCGATCCGCGTGATCGTCGCGTTCGGACCCGGCGGCGGCACCGACATCGTCGGCCGCATCATCGGGCAGTCGCTGCAGGAAAAGCTCGGCCAGCCGGTGGTGATCGAGAACCGGCCGGGCGCCGCCGGCACGCTCGGCAACGAAGCGGTCGCCCGCGCCGACAAGGACGGCTACACGCTCGGCATCATGACCGCCGGCCAGATCATCGCGGCGGTGATGAACAAGTCGCTGCGCTACGACACGCTCACCGCGTTCGATCCGGTGTCGCTGGTCGCGATGGCGGGCCTGATCATCGTCACCCGTCCGGACTTCCCGGCCAATAACGTGAAGGAGTTGATCGCGGCCGCCAAGGCCAATCCCGGCAAGCTCTCGTTCGCGAGCCCGGGCTTCGGCGCCACCCAGCATCTCACCGCCGAGCTGTTCCGGCAGACCGCCGACATCAAGATTCTGCACGTGCCGTTCCGCACCTCGCCGGAGGCGATCTCGGCGGTGCTCGGCAGGCAGGTCGACGTGTTGTTCGATACGGTGTCGGCCGTGCTGGGACAGGTTCAGTCCGGCCAGCTCAAGGCGCTGGCGGTCACCGGCAAGGATCGCTTCCCGGCGGTGCCGGACGTGCCGGCCGCGATCGAATCCGGCCTGCTTCCCGGCTACGACGTCACTACCTGGTACGGCTTCTTCGCGCCGCGCGACACGCCACCCGCGGTCATCGCCAAGCTCAACAAGACGCTCAACGAGATTCTCAAGGAGGACGTCGTGCGCGAGCGATTGACCAAGGCCGGCGTCGTGGTGCAGGGCTCCACCGCCGATGCATTCGGCAAGCACATGACGGCCGAGTTCGCGCGCTGGAACGCCGTGCGCGAGGCGGCCGGCATCCCGCAGCAGTAGCTTCGCGAGTCCGTAGGGTGGGCAAAGGCGCGGGCCGAGAATTCAGGCTTGACCGCCCGCACGGCGCAGCGCCGTGCCCACGCGGCAAGGACCAACGCGAACAGCCGTAGACGCGTGGGCAAATGCGCGCGGCACCGTGGCCATGTCGCGAATGGCGCCTCGCGCCTTTGCCCACCCTACCGGCTCTGCTAAGCGGCCCCGCTCTCCCGCAACACGTCGACCGCGACGCGATGGGCCTCGTTCGCCAGTGGAATCCCGCAATACATCGCGACCAGGAGGAGGATCTCCTGGAGCTGCTCGGCGGTGCAGCCGTTGGCGAGCGCGCCCTTGACGTGGACGCGCAGCTCGTGCGCGCGTCCCGCACCCGCCATCATCGCCACCATGGCCAGCGATTTGGTCGCCATCGGCAGCGCGGTGCGGCTCCAGACGTCGCCGTAGGCGTAGGCATTGATGATGTCTTGCAACGGCTCGCCGAACGCGCCGAACGCGTTCATCCGCTGCTCGACGGCCGCATCGCCGAACATCTCGCGACGAAGCTTCAACCCTTTTTCATGCAGGTCCCGCGTGTCCATCGGTGCTCTCCGGCTCGCATGCAATTCGAGAGAGGTTCCGGCTGATCCCTGGACCCTCGCACCCATAGAGCCTAGCATCTCGGCCCGCGGAAGGGCCTTGGTGAGCGGACCGCAAGGCGCCGAAAGGAGACAGCATCGATGACCTCCGGGTCTTTTGACTTCGCGCCCCTGTTGACGCCCGGATTGCCGCCACCCGCGGTGAAGTGGACGGGATTCCCCAAGTACAATTTTGTCGGCGGCCACAACGACGCGGAGATTGTGCCGGTCGAACGCCTGGTTGCGGCGGCCACGGCCGTGCTCGCGCGCGAGGGCTCGACGCTCGCCACCTACGGCCTCAACAGCGGTCCGCTCGGCTACCGCCCGTTGCGCGACTTCCTGGTGGGCAAGCTCAAGCGACACGCCGGCATCTCCTGCGCGGCCGACGAGATCCTGCTCACGTCGGGCTCGCTGCAGGCCCTCGATCTGGTCAATGGCGTGCTGCTCGCGCGGGGGGACACCGTCCTCATCGAGCAGGACAGCTATCAGGGTTCGTTGACGCGGCTGGTGCGGCTCGGGGTCAATGCGGTGGGCATTCCGCTCGACAAGGAGGGCATGCGCATGGATGCGGTGGCCGCCGCGCTCGACGACCTCAAGCGCCGCGGCGTCCGTGCAAAGTACATCTACACGATCCCGACCGTGCAGAATCCGACCGGCACCATCATGGGCGAACAGCGCCGCCTCGAGCTGCTGCGGCTGTCGGAACAGCACGGCGTGCCGATTTTCGAGGACGAGTGCTACTCCGATCTGATCTGGGACGGCCGGCGACCGCCCGCGCTCTACGCCATGAGCAAGCGCGGCGGGGTGATCCACATCGGCTCGTTTTCCAAATCGATCGCGCCGGCGCTGCGCGTCGGCTACATCGTCGCCGGCTGGGACATTCTCTCCCGCATGCTCGCGCTCAAGACCGATGCCGGCTCCGGCGCCCTGGAGCAGATGGTGCTGGCCGAGTTCTGCGCGCCGCATTTCGAGGATCACGTGCCGAGGCTGAGGCGGGGCCTGCGCGCCAAGCTCGAAACGCTGATGGAATCGCTCGCCGAGCAATTCGGGACCGCGGCCGAGTTCGACGATCCCAAGGGCGGCATCTTCTTGTGGGTCAAGCTGCCCGACGCGGTCGACACCCAAAAGCTCGCGCAGGCGGCGCTTGCTTCCGGCGTCGCCATCAATCCGGGCCCCGAATGGTCGACCGACAAGGCCCACGGGGCGAGGCGGCTGCGGCTGTGTTTCGCCTACCCGTCCAAGGAAGCGATCCGGGAGGGCGTCGCCGCGCTCGCCGAAGTCTGCCGCCGGGAGTTCGGCGTGCCGAGCCGGATCGCGAATGTGGAGCAACGGGCGAGCGCAGGGTAGTTGGTAGGGCGGGTTAGGCGAAGCCGTAACCCGCCACTTCCGCTGCCGCCGCGATGCGTCACTGCACCCTGATGTTTGCCTGTCGAATGACTTTTGCCCATTTCGCGATTTCCGTCCGGAACTGGGCGGCGCATTCGTCGGGCGTATTGGCGAGCGGCTCGAAGCCGAGCGCGCCCAGCCGTTCCTTCATGTCCGGCAGCGCGACGAGCTTGACGATCTCGCGATTGAGCAGCGTGATGATGTCCTTGGGCGTTCCGGCCGGGACCAGGAGCGCGAACCAGTTTTCTCCCTCCACTTCCGGATAGCCGGCCTCCGCCATGGTCGGGACCTCCGGCAGAATCTGCGAGCGCGTCTTGCTCGTGATCGCCAGCGCCCGCAGCTTGCCGTCCTGGACCTGCGGGACGGCCGGCGCCGGTGAGCCGAACGAAATCGGCGTATGGCCGGCGACCACCGAGCCGATCGCCAGGCCCGCGCTGTTGAACGGCACATGCACGAGGTCGAGGCCGAGCGACAGGCGGAACAGTTCGCCGACGAGATGCGGCGGCGAGCCGGTGCCGCCCGTCGCGTAGCTGTACTTGCCGGGATTGGCCTTGATGAGGGCGACGAGGTCGTTGACCGTGCGCGCCGGCAGCGACGGATTGACCGTAAGCACCAGCGGATTGACGACCGCGATGTTGACCGGATCGAAGTCCTTGGCGGCATCGTAGGGGATGTTGTCGTAGAGGGCTGGATTGATGACGTAGCTGGTCGAGACAACGAGGATGGTGTGCCCGTCGGGCGCCGCCTTCGCGGCCCGGCCCATGCCGATATTGCCGTTGGCACCGCCGATGTTCTCGACGTAGAACTGCTGCTTTCCCAGATGCTCGGACAGTTTTTGTGCGATCAGGCGGCCGAACACGTCGGTCGGCCCGCCGGGCGCGTACGGAACGATCACGCGCACGGGCCGCGCCGGATAGCTTTGCGCCGCCGCGATGCGCGCGACCACGGGAGCGGCGAGCGCGCCGCCGGCAAGCGACAGGAATCGGCGGCGAAGCAACATCGTGGTGCTCCCTTCATTGCTGCAAAGCGCGAGCCCACGCGCCGTTGCGCGCGCGAAGCTCGCAATCTCAATCAAAGAACGCGAACGTCCTGGTCTCGATGCTCTCACGCGGCCAGGCATCGGCGGGCGTGTTGGGATCGTCGAAAGCCGTGTGCGCGGTGAAACGCGCCGGCCAGCCGGCGTCGGAATCGAACACCTTGAAGACCAGCGCTTCGCTGCGCTCCATCTGCGGGAAATAATACCACAGGTGCGCCGGGTGATGGGCGATGTGGTAGACCTCCGCGGTGCGGTGGGGATAGCGCCGCTGCAACAGAATGAAGCCTTCCTGCGGGATCGTGCGCGCATCGCAGATCGCCAGCGGGTCGATCACCACCCGGCGGCGGATCGGCCGCCAGACCTGGATGATGGCGTAGCGCTTGGCGAGCCGCTTCTCCGCGGCCGCGTCACCCAGAATATCGCGCAGCCGCCGGGGCGCGGAGCTCTCGGTATAGTCGTTGTGCACGCCCTTGACCGGCGGGCGGGCGCCGGCGGCGTTGCGGGTCGCCTCGTCGCCGATCCGAATGGTGTGGTCGAACACTACGACCTCGGACGCGCCGGAACACCGTTTGATCAGCGCTGCCACCTCCGGATCGTAGACCCGCTTGCGCTCGTCCTCGTCGGTGAAGTCTTTCACGCGGGTGTCGTGATCGACGAACGCGAAGCCGTGGGTGTCGAGCTCGAAGGTGTCGCGCAGCGGCCGGCCGTCGCGGATCATGACCTCGTGCAGCCGATATTGCGCCGGAACCGCCGTGTGCTCCATCTCGGGCCAATCGACATAGTGGACGGGCGGCACGCCGGTATCGACGATGTAATTGAGCTTGGCGCGGATGGTGCCGGCGGATTGTTTTTCTGCCGCGAGCTGCATGCCACTCCTCCCGTGTCGTGTCCGTTAACGTAACCCGCCGCCTCGAAGGATGGAACGGCGGATTACTGCCCGGCGTAACGCTTCGCCTGCTCGACCAGCTCCCTGGGCGTCGCCACGGCGGTTTCGACGATCTTCTGCACGTCTTCGCCGCGCAACGGCTCGACGTTGAGATGGCGCTTGTACATGTCGGCGATGAATTCGGGGTCTTCCATCGTCGCCATGAACGCCTGGCGCAACGCCGCCGCGCGCTCGCCCGGTATGCCGGGCTCGGCCACGATCGCGCGCCCGATGTCGGGGCCGCCGCCGAGCAGGCCGAGAACTTTCCGCGATTTCTCGTCGACCGCGAAGTCGAGCAGGCCCGGATCGTTCGGCAGCTCTTTGATCCGCCGCGCGCCCTGCGCATAGAGGATCCTGATCTTGCGCTTGGCGAGCCAGTCCGGCTTGGTCGTCTGGATCGCCTCCCAGCTCATCCCGCCGACCGCGTGGACCTCGCCGCGCTCCATGGCGAGCGCCATCGGCGGCGAGCCGTGGTAGCCACGGATGATCTTGAATTTGGTGCCGATCAGATCGTTCAGCGCGGTCGGGATGAACGAGGAGCTGTTGGACGGAACGCTGGCGGCGATCACGATCTCCTTTTGCTTCGCCGCCTCGATCGATTGAACCGGCGAGGTGTGCCAGACCACCGAGACGGTGGCGGTCGACACGATGCGGCCGATCCACACGAGCTTGAGGGGGTCGAACTCGCCGGGCCCACCCAGCACCTTGCCGAGCGTGAGGGTGTCGAGGAACAGGCCCAGCGAGGTGCCGTCCTGCGGCGTCACCGTCGTGAGGTAGGACGCCGCCTTGACCCCGCTGCCGCCCTCCATGTTCTTGATCGTGACGGCGGGGTTGCCCGGAATGTGGCGGGTGAAATGCGGCGCCAGCACGCGCGCGTAGATGTCGTAACCGCCGCCGGGCGGGAAGCTGACGTAAAGGCTGACGCTCTTGCCGCGATAGAAGTCGGAGACCGCGTCGGCGTTTGCCGGCGAGATCGAGATCAGCCCGATCGCCGCGGCGGCGAACAGGTAGGGTATGGCGAGTGGCACTCTCATCGTCGTTTCATCCCCTGCGAGGCCATATCCTAGCAGTCGTAGGGTGGGCAAAGGCGCGGGCCGAGAACTCTGCTCTCGCCATACGATGGCCCCAGCGCCGTGCCCACGCGTCACATCGGCCGAGAGGTCGGCGACCGGGCATCCGCGACGCGTGGGCAAAATCGTACGCATGCGGTGCATACGCGGTGACGACACAGCACACGATTTTGCCCACCCTACAGATCCTTACAGCTTCAACAACTTTTTTGCCGTGCCGCCGACGATCTTGTCCTTGCTCGCGTCGTCGAGGCTGAGCTGGTCGATGACATCGAGTCCTTTTTGCTTGAGCGAAAGCAGCATGGGAGAATCGGTGCCGAACACCAGACGGTCGGCGCCGATGGTCTTGATCGCGCATTCGACGGCAGGCGCATGGTAGCTCACCGTGTCGAAATACATCATGCGCAGATATTCGCTCGGCTTGCGCGTGATCCGCAGCGGCTCGTAGGAGCCCAGGAAGAACGCCTCGTCGCCCAGCTCATAGGCATAATCCATCCGCCCGATGATCTCGCAGATGCCGCCGCCGAGATGGCTGCCGACGAGCTTGAGGCCCGGAAAATCCTCGAAAATGCCCCCGACGATCAGGCGCGCCAGCGCCAGGCAATTGTCGAACGGCCGGCCGACGCTGGAGGCGAGCCGGTAGTCGTGCATGCGCTCCTCGCCGAAACCGACCGACGGCGGATGCACGAACACCGGGATGTCGAGCGCGGTGGCGAGCGCGAAGAACGGCCGGGCATCCTCGTCGTCCGGATAGGCGCCGCGGTGACTCGAGCTGATCAGCACGCCGCGCAGGTCGTCCTGCTTCACCGCGCGCTCGAGCTCGCGCAAATGCGCGTCGCCGCCGCCCGGAATGCTGGTCGCGAGCGCGACGATCTTGTCCTTATGCTTGTCGCGGAGCGCAGCCATGTACTCATTGGACTCGCGCACCATCGGCACGGCCTCCTCGCGGCTGAAATTGCGCAGGTAATGACCGGCGCTCGAAATCACGCTGATGTCGAGCCGCGCCTGGTCATGCAGCGCGAGCACGTTCTCGATCATCGCCAAGCACTTGCCCCGCCAGAACGGGCGCGCCGCCTCCTTGGGCGGATGCACATGGATGTGCCAGTCGATGATCATGGTGCTCGGCTTTTCGTTGGGTGCGCGGGCACGGCCTCTTATCGTTTCGGTCGCCCTGGCCGGGTCTGGCAGACTGACAAGGCGCACAAAATTGTGCCATGGTTTGCGGCGGTCACCAACCGCGGCGGGAGCCAGGGATGGTTGGGCAGCGAAAGCTCGGCGGCGTTCTGGGCCTGGCGGCACTCGCCATCGGCGCCGGTCTTGTTTGGCCGCCGTCCGCGTTCGGTCAGTCGAACCGGGTAGCGGAGATCGCGACCTACCAGGGGCCCGACCGCGAGCAGCGGCTGATCGAAGGCGCCAAGCGAGAGAAGGAGCTCACCTTCTACTCGTCGATCCCAATCGAGGACATTTCCGCGCTGGTCGCGGCCTTCGACAAGAAATACGGCGTCAAGGTCAAGGTCTGGCGCGGCGACTCCGAGGGCATGCTGCAACGCATCTTGAACGAGGCCAAGGCCAGGCGCTTCGACGTCGACGTCATGGCGGGGTCGAGCTCGGCGCTCGAGCCGCTCTACCGCGAGAACATGCTGCAGGAGGTGAAGTCGCCCTATCTCGCCGACCTCATTCCGCAAGCGTTGCCACGGCACGGCCAGTGGGCGCCGATCTATTTCAATACCTTCGTGCAGGCCTACAACACCAACCTGGTGAAGAAGGACAGCCTGCCCAAGACCTATCAGGACCTGCTCCGACCCGAGTGGAAGGGCAAGCTCGGCATCGAGGCGGAGGACTTCGACTGGTTCGCCCAGGTGGTGATGGAGATGGGCGAGGCGCAGGGGCTGCGGCTGTTCCGCGACATCGTTGCGACCAACGGCATCTCGGTGCGCAAGGGCCACACCCTCCTGAACAACCTGGTGGCGGCGGGCGAGGTGCCGCTCGCGCTCACCATCTACATTTCCGCCGCCGAGCAGACCAAGCGCAAGGGCGCCCCGCTCGACTGGTTCGTGATTCCGCCGGCGATCGCCCGCCCCAACTCCGAAGGGGTGTCGCGCAACGCGCCGCATCCGCACGCGGCGGTGCTGTTCTTCGATTTCCTGATCGGCGAAGCGCAGTCGATCCTCGCCAGCCGTCAATTCGTGCCGGCGAGCCGGAAGATCGAAACCCCGCTCGGCAAGATCCCGGTCACGCTCATCGATTCGGGCCTGATCCTGGATCAGGCCCGAAAGTGGCAGGATTTGTTTCAGAAGACGATCATCAGCCAGCCACGGTGACCAGGCCAATTGCAATCCCGTGTGATTCTGTCGCGCACCCCCTTTGGGTGTGGATAATTCTCATGACTCCAAGCGCAAAGCGAGCGTGCAAGTTTGGAGCGGCTGGAATTGGCCAAATTGGCGTAAGATCGCACCGCAATTCCAGTCCCTTCAGACTCTCTCGCAGTCGAGGTCCAAAGGCAAAGTATGCGAACCGACTGCTGAACGCCGCCGTTGTTGTTGTTATCCGCCTTGCCTGCAAGGCAGGAATGACGCATGCTTGGATCGGTCAATTCCCCGACAGAATATACGGCCGAATATGGCTAGGATGGAAAAGCGCAGAATTGCTGTCAGGAAATTGTTGTGCCTCCTCAGCATTCTACTCGTAAGCGCGACATTTCATGAGGCCGCCTATTCCGAACTAAATGAGTTTTCCTCCGCCGCAAATTATTGCTTGAATTATAGAAACTCAACCAAACTTAGCGACGATCGCACGGTTTTATGTTTTGACGGACCCATTATCCCTGATCGAGACACCACCGCCTTTCTTGACCTGAAACAGGGCGGGTTTTTCGTCATGAGAAGTCCCGGCGGATATGGGCCCCTCGCAGTCGAATTATCGAATACCTTACGAGAAAAGAATGCAACAGTGATCCTGTACGACTATTGTCTCTCAGCCTGTGCCAATTATTTTTTGGTCGCCTCATCTAAAACATACGTTTTGAAAAATACTGTTGTGGCATGGCACGGTGGCCCGCCAAAAATCGACTGTAGCGCCGACGGCATGGAACGTTTGCTAACATATTATCGCGAATACCTTCGCGGGTGGCAGCTTACCGATGGCCAGCTTTCCCCAGATTTGGTCTGCAAGTACAGCGATTTGGTGAAAGCATTCTTTATGCAAAGAGGTATCGATGATCGTCATATCTACGAGCCACAGACAGCGTACACCAAAAAAATGGTAAGCCTTGTGGCCAAAGGGGCGATTGACACAAGGAGAATCTTTTGGATGTGGCATCCACAGAATTATGGCGATCATTTTGGTTCCAAAATAACGTATGAGTCCTATCCAAAAAACCAAGACGACGTCGACGACATCGTACGGCGACTGCAAACCAACGCGCGTTTATTATTAGGAATTCGCGTTTTCTATGATCCACCCCGGATGTGACGAACCCCGGTGATGGAGACCCGGCACGACGATCAAAGAGTTAGCGCATGTTAAGTCTACAGACACGTCCCAACAGGTGGTCCTATCTCGCCGGTATCGCCTGCGCACTAGCGGTGTCGCTCAACGCTGCTCAGTCCGGATTTGACCGTGTCTCGTCCGCAGTGAACTATTGCCTGAGCTACAGAAATTCGGTCAAAATAAGTGATGACCACACGACCTTGTGTTTCGATGGAGAGATTGATGCTGATCAAGTCAGCGCTCCTTTTCGTCAGCTAAAACAAAACGGCTTTTTTGTCACCAGAAGTCCGGGCGGATATGACGATGTGGCAATCAATTTATCGAATATCTTGCGCGAAAAGAATGCGACGGTAATTATATACGATTATTGTCTCTCGGCGTGCGCCAATTATTTTCTAATCGCCTCATTCAAAACATACGTCTTGAAAAATAGTATTGTAGCGTGGCATGGGGGCCCACCGAAGGTCGACTGTAGCGCCGGTAGTATCGAACACGTGAAAAAATTTCTGCGCGATAGAAGATATCTGCGCGATAAGGACAGTGGCGAAGCCGTCCCTTCCGCAGAATTGCTCTGCCAGACGAGCGAATTACTGAAAGCATTCTTCGAAGAAAGAGAAATCGAGGACCGACATATTTATCAGCCACAAACAGAATTTACAAAAAAGATGACTCATTTTGCGACGATCGAGCCGGCGAATAAAAGGAGAGTTTTTTGGATGTGGAATCCAAAGAATCACGGAGATTATTTCAAGTCCAGAATCGTATATGAATCGTATCCAAGCAGCCAGGACGAGGTCAATCAAATATCAAGTCGATCACAACTAGGGATTCGCGTAATTTATGACCCGTAGTAATTTCTTTGCAGGCCATACGTGCGAAATCGCCGGATGAGGAGTAGACTGGCCCGTTGTTGTAATTCCCCGACATTAGGGTGATCGGCATCTCTCAAATCCCGATCAAACGCGTAGACCTCGTTCATATGGATCGGCACGAATTTCCGGCTCCCATCCGCCGTGAACGCCACTGCATTCGTCACCGCCATCGGGGCACCGTCAGCTTGCCGACGATTTCGAACGATATCGGGTCCATCTCGCGCACCACGCCGCCGTTTGCGCCGAAGGTGACGCTGCCGCCGATCAGCGCGGGCAGGAATAAACTGCGCGTGGGCATCGAATTTCAGCGCGAGCGACATCGTGTCTAAGCCGATCACGTAGACGTGCCGGCCGTCCGAGGCGCAGAACAGATGGCTGCAGGTGAACGGCGGCGTGAGGCACTCCTGATCTTTCCCGCATACTCTCCTGCTTGTGCGCAACAGCAGCGACAAACGAAACTGAATGATCCTGATCCCTGGCTCCTGATTTAGCGGCCCTCCGCCTCCGCCCGCTGCTGGTACGGGCGCAGGATCAGCTTCTGCACCCGCCAGGTCAGAATTTCGGCGACGTAGAGCTCGTTCTCGGACGGGCAGGCGATCTCGTGAATCCAGCCGAATTGCTTGAGCTGCTTGCCGGACTTGCC
>Ga0137375_10002081_pt1 | contig 23584 bp, 20 predicted proteins | sample SagtaG_24_FD_104936 | JGI IMG/M metagenome (GOLD analysis project Ga0137375, IMG submission 104936) | Vadose zone soil microbial communities from Sagehorn Ranch, Mendocino, California, USA - Sage1_R_113_16 metaG | ecosystem: Environmental > Terrestrial > Soil > Vadose zone | place: USA... | reverse complement strand
CAGAGGACCGCCTCATCCGCGGGATCGGCCAGGTAGATCTCGACGTCCCGGAAGAAGGACAGGCGGCCGAGGGTCCGGAAGATCTCATTCAGCGTCGGGGTCGCGCAGGCTTCGCAGGGAGCCGGGATCTTGCCGAGCTCGGTCGCCAGGCGGGGACCGAGTTGCTTCATCTGATCCTGGGCGATCAGCTTGAAGACCTCGAGGCGGTGGGCCTCCACCCGGCGGTTGACCGCGCCGAGCCCGACGACGGTGAGCACCAGGAGCGCGAGGAGGACGGCGAGGGCGGCGACGTAGCGCCGGCGGGACGCCTCGGCCACGGGCTCCGCGGTCCCCGGCCGGGCCTGGTCGACCAGACGACGGAAGGAGCCCACCATTTCCTGGATGCCCAGCACGATGCAGATCGCGGCACCGAAGCCGCCCAGAGCGACGCTGGACCCGAAGATGCCATAGAGGAACTTCTCGGTGGCGGGGCTGAAGATGTCCCAATCCAGCAGGTCGTCGAAGATCCCCAGCACCACCAGGAACGCTCCGAACGTCAGGAGGACGACCGTGGCCCGAGCCACCAGCGAGAGCAGGCGGATATGGCTGCGCATTTGCCTGTTCTTACGAGCCGGACCGCCCCACCGTTGGGGGACCTCACCCCCCGACCCCCTCTCCCATCGCCCCCCCACCAACCGGGAGAGGGGGCGCCACCCAAGAGCTTGAACCGAAGTCGCCTGGGAGTCCTCGAGGTCCTTTGCTTTTAGGTGGGCAGGCTCACTTCGAAGGCGGCGCCGCGCTCGGTCTCCAGGAGACGCGCGGTGCCGCCGTGGGCCTCGGCGATCCAGCGGACGACGCTCAGGCCGAGGCCTCCGATGCCGCTTCCGGAGGGGGGGCCTCCTCGGAAGAACCTTTCGAAGACCCTTTCGCGGTCCTCGGACCTCACCCCGGGACCCTGGTCGACCACCCGGAGAGTCGCGGCGCCGTTCCGTTTGCTTGCGACGACCTCGACGGCCTCTCCTTCAGGGCTGTGCTTCAAGGCGTTGTCGAGCAGGTTGAAGGCGACCAGGCGCAGCAGGCCGGCGTCTCCGGAGATCACCAGGTCCGGCTCGACCTGCGCTTCGATGCGGACTTTCCGTTCCGCCGCCAGGCCGGCGAAGAAGGCTGCCGTGGCGCGGACGATCTCTCCCAGGTCGACCGGTGCGCGGACGAGATGGAGCTCGCTCCCCCGGGCGAGGAGGAGGATGCCTTCGACGACCGCGTGGAGGCGCTCGATCTCCTGCAGGTTCTCGCGCAGCAGGTCCTGGTATTCGGCGGCGGTCCGCTCGCGGCGCAGGGCGATCTCGATACCCGTACGCAGGACGGAGAGCGGATTGCGGATCTCGTGCGAGGCGTCGGCGGTGAACCGCCGCATGCGCGCGACGTTTTCCTCCAGACGGCCGAGCAGGGTGTTGAAGGCTCGCGAGAGGACGGAGACCTCCTCGACGACGCCCGCGGGGAGCTCCAGACGCCCGTCGCGGCGGTCCGGATCGAGGCCGCGGATGGCTTCGACCAGATCGCCGATGGGACCGAGCGCGCGCTGGGCCAGGGCGCGTCCACCCAGGACGGCGAGCGGGATGAGCACGAGGCCGGTGAGGAAGAGCTCCGCTCCCAGGCGGTGCTTCGCGTGCTGCAACGGCTGGATGGAGCCGATCGCCTCGACGTAGAGGCCCGGAGTCGGGCCGCCGACCTGGTGGCGGACGACGACGTAGGCCGGGCTGGTGGACAGGAACGAGATGGTGACGACGGGCGGTGCGCCCGTGGGCTGCGGCGGATGCGGAAGGCTGGGCGTTCCGGGGGTCTGGGCCAGGACCTTGCCGTTCCGGGTCACGCGCAGCCACATGGGGATGGGAGCCTCTTCCGGCTCCTTGAGCTCGGGTGCGTCGAGCGTGCCGCGTCCGGCCAGGTAGGCGGCGAGGGCCTCGGCCTCGGTCTTGAGCGTCAGCTCGGCGTATTGCCGGGCCTGCGCCGAGGCATACACATAGACCAGCGCCGCGGGGATGCCGTAGAGAGCCAGGAGCGATGCGGCGAACCACCAGGAGAGCCGCGCGACGAGAGTGCCGGGAGCCCTCACGCCGGATCACCGCGCAGCACGTAGCCGACGCCTGGAACAGAGTGGATCAGGCGTCCGCCCTCTCCGCTTTCGAGCTTGCGGCGCAAGCGGGCGATGATGACGTCGATCGTGTTGCTGCGCGCCTCGTAGGCCTCGTCCCAGACGTGCTCGGCGATCCGGCTGCGCGAGAGCACGACCCCGGGCTGCAGCATCAGATACTCGAGCAGCGCGAATTCCTTGGGCGTGAGGTCGAGCGGCTCTCCCGCCTTCTCGGCCCGCCGGCCGTCGCGGTCGAGCGTCAGATCGCCGAAGGTGAGGACGCTCCGGGGAGGCGCGGCCCGGCGCCGGAGGAGCGCCCGTACCCGCGCCAGCACCTCCTCGAACGCGAACGGCTTGGTCAGGTAGTCGTCGGCGCCCGCGTTGAGCCCCTCGACCTTCTCTTCGACGAGGTCGCGGGCGGTGAGGATGAGCACGGGAGCGTCGATGCCTTCGTGGCGCCAGCCGCGCAGGAGATCGATCCCGGAGCCGTCCGGGAGAGCGAGGTCGAGGAGGACGAGGTCGTAGGGATTGGCCGCGGCGCAATCCAGCGCCTCCGCCGACGTGGCGGCGCAATCCACCGCGAACCCCTCTTCGCGCAGACCGCGGGCGAGACGTTCGGCGAGCCGGCGTTCGTCTTCGACGAGGAGGAGCCGCATGCCGCCACTATAGCCCCGGTTTGAACCTGTCCACCTCCCCGGGAGACTCACAACGAGGCGGTTCCCCAGTGTTCATTGCCCGTTCATTCGAGCCGCCTAGCCTCGGGAGCATGGACCGGGGCCCCCAGGCCGTTCCGTCCGGGGTGCCACGGTCGAAGGAGAGTTTCATGAGCGTTTCGCGCAGAGCCGTTTTCACCGTCCTGGCCGCCCTCGCCGTCCTCGCTTCGGTACCGGCGCGCGCCGAGCAACGCGCGCTCGTCCTCGATCCGGCGGCGTCCAAAGTGAATTTCACTCTCGATGCGACCGGTCACACCGTGGAAGGGAAGATGGCGGTCAAGTCCGGCCGCATCGCGTTCGATCCCGCGACCGGTGCGGCCTCCGGCGAGCTCGTCATCGATCTGAAGAGCGCGGACACCGGCAACGACAGCCGCGACAAGACCATGCACGAGGAGATCCTGGAGACCGGGAAGTATCCGGTCGCCGTGTTCCGGGCCGAGAGGATCCGCGGCACCGTGGCGCCCGCGGGACCGTCGCAGGTCACCCTCGACGGGACGCTCTCGTTCCACGGCAGCCGGCACAAGCTGAGCCTGCCCGCGACGGTCCGGGTCGACAACGGGCACCTCGTGGCCGACACCCGGTTCCCGATCCCGTATGTCCAATGGGGCCTCAAAGACCCCAGCATGTTCGTCCTCCGGGTGGGCAAGCAGGTGGATGTGCAGGTCCATGCCGTAGGGACCCTCGCAAGGGCGGAGGAGTCGAGATGAGGTTGGGCCGGCCGCGCCTTCTGAGCACCCGCGAGGCGTACCGGGTGCAGCAGGCGTTCCCTGCCATGATGCCGCTCGAGGGGTGTCTCGATCCCCGCCTGCGGGCGGTCGTGGCGGACGTCCTCGATCATCCCGGGAGCCTCGCCCGGGCGCAGATCGCCTATGGCCTGGGCGTGCGCCGCGGTCTCCCGGCCGAGCGCGCGCTGAAGCTCGCCATTGCGGTGGAGTACTTCCACTCGGCGTCGCTGATCTTCGACGACATGCCGAGCATGGACGACGCCGCCGAGCGCCGCGGCCGGCCCTGCCCGCACGTGGTCCACGGCGAGGCCGCGGCCACCCTGGGGGCTCTGGCGCTCATCACCCGCGCCTATGCGCTGCTCTGGGATGCGATCGATGAAGGAGCGGGGAGCCGCCGGACCGCCGCGGCGGCGCTGGTGGGAGAGTGTCTGGGGATCGCCGGCATTCTCGACGGCCAGGCCCGCGACGTCCATTTCAAGCGGGAGGGAGCGAGCCCGCAGGGGGCCGCCGAGGTGGCGGTGGCGAAGACGGTGCCGCTGATCCGCCTCGCCATGGTGCTGCCCGCCGTGGTGGCCGGGGATGAGGCGGAGACGGTGGACCGGCTGGAGCGCCTGGCGGCCGCGTGGGGGCTCGCCTACCAGATCCTCGACGACTTCAAGGACCGCCTGCTGGGGAGCGAGGAGTCCGGCAAGACCTCGGGGCGCGACGCCGGGCTGGGCCGGCCGAATCTGCCGGACCTCGCGGGACCGCAGCCGGCGTTCGCCCGTCTCCGCGGCTTGCTCGCCGAGGCGCGCGACCTCCTCGAGGCGCTCGCCGCCGGCGGGGGGGAGGAGCGCTGGGCGCCGCTGGGGAGCCTCCAGGAATTCCTCGAAGCCGAGACCCGCGACGTGGCGCTCCGGCTGGCGGGGCGGGAGGCGGCTTGAGCCAGGGGTTGAAACCCCTGGCTACCATGAAAAAGCCGCCCACTGAAGGGGCGGAGGAGGAGTCGTCCCCTCGGGGACGATTTTCTCTCGTTAGCCAGGGGTTTGAACCCCTGGCGGACGCGGGCGTCGAGCTCGCCACCGTCCACTCCCTGGTCTGGCTGGGGTCGGCCTCCGGCGTCGGGATGCTGATGGCATTCCTCTTGTTGTTTCCGCGGCTCAATGCGGTCCTCGGTCCGCTGACCTATGGGCGGTGGGTGCCGCTCCATCTGAACCTCATGCTCTATGGATGGCTCGCGCTGCCGCTGGTGGCGCTGCTCTTCCGCGCGTACCTGCCGCGGGAGGGTTGGGGCGAGAGGGCGGTCCAGGTATGGTCGGCCAGCCTGGTGATCGGTGCGGCGGCCTGGCTGGCAGGGCAGACGAGCGGGAAGCCTTTTCTGGATTGGGAAGGCGTTTCGCGGCTCGCGTTCCTCGCCAATCTCTTGTTTCTGGCGGGCGTTCTCGCGGCCGGGCTCGTCCGCCGGGGACAGGCGGGCGAGGCTCGTTCGCGGCTCGCGGGGCTCTGGGCCTTGTGGAGCCTGCTCCTCGCCGTGCCGGTGGCCCTGGCGTTCGCCACATCGCCCCGCACCTATCCTCCGGTCAATCCGGCGACCGGCGGTCCCACGGGAGCGAGCCTCCTGGGGAGCACGCTCTGCGTCGTCGCCATTTTCATCGGGACGCCTCTGCTTCTGAGATTGCCGGGAATCACGCGGCGCTCGGTGCTCGTGGTCTTCGGTGCGCTCGCGGTCCACACGGCGTTCTTCGTGGCGGCCGGCCAGGGGGACCAGACGCACCGCGAGCCGCTCCAGATCGCGGCCGTGGCGTCTCTCCTGGTCTGGGCCTGGCTGCTGCCGCGCTGGCTCGGCCGCTTCGCGTGGCCGGCGGGGAGCCGCTCCTGGCTCGTCGCGTTCCTCGCCTGGGGGGGCGTGCTGCTCGCGTCGGCGGTGCCCATGTTCCTCCCCGGCTTGCTCGACCGGATCAAGTTCACCAACGCGCTGGTGGGGCACGCGCACCTCGCCATGGCCGGAATGGCCACGAGCTTCACGGCCCTGCTCCTCGTCGTGCTCAATCAGGAGACGCGGCTCGCGGACGTCCTCGGCGACCGGACGGCCTTCCTGCTGTGGAACGCCGGCAACGCGGTCCAGGTGGGCGCGCTGGTTGCCGCCGGGGTCCTCGAGGCGGTCGACCCCGGCGTCGTCTACCGCGGCGATCCGGCGATCACGTCCCTCTATGAGGTCCGCGCTGCCGCGGGCGCTGCGATGCTCGCGGCCACCGTCCGATGGATCTCCCGCGCAGCGGGGAGGGGTGCAGTATGAGAGGGCGCGGGCCGGCGCTGTTCTGCCTGTTCGCCGGGGGTGGCGATGCCGCGACGGGGCTCCTCCTGCTGATCGCGCCCCGGCTCGTCCTGCGCCTCCTGGGCGCCGCGACCCCAGAAGGGGACCTCGTCCTCCTGCGCTTCGTCGGAGTCTTCGTCGGCTGCGTCGGGCTCGCCTACCTTTATCCCTGGATTCGGAAGCATCGGCTCATGGCTGCGATCGAGATGACCTCGGGGGTGCGCATTGCCGTGGCCCTGTTCCTCGGCATCGCGGTCGCGACGGGCCGGCTCGATCTGCCGTGGGCGACGGTGGGGGCGTACGACGCGCTCGTCGCTCTGGCCCAGCTCGCGCTGCTCGCCCGGGGGTTCTTCGGCGATGTGGCGTGAAGCCTGGCGCGGGGTGCTGGCGGTCGCGGCCACGTATGTCGCCTTCCTCCTGTTCGCGCAGTTCGGCTTCCTGAGCCAGGTGCAGCACGATCTGGTGGAGGCCGGGAAGGTGCGGGCCGTCATGGCGGCCATGGGGGTCGCGGGGTTTGCCGCGAGCCTGGGGACGGCGTGGCTCCTCGGCCGCGTTCCCGCTTTGCGCCTGGTGCGGACCGGTCTCGGCGCGGTGGCCGCCGTGGCGGTCGTCTCGGTCTTCTGCCATGGCTTCTTCCCCTTGTTCGCTGTGGCGGCGGCGATCGGAGTGTCGATCGGGCTTCTCACGGTCTCCTTGGCCACCGCGCTCCCGGAGATGGTCCCGCGGGGCTCCATCGGGTTGGCGGCCGGTGTGGGGACAGGGTTGGCTTATCTGGTGAGCAATGTGCCGGTGCTTTTTGAGGCGGCTCCGGGGGTGCGGGCTTTGTTTGTGGCGGGGTTGGCGGTGGTGGCCCTCGTGGGACCTCACCCCCCTAACCCCCCTCTCCCATCGCCCCCCCTTCCACCGGGAGAGGGGGGAACCACAGCTCCGGGGTTCGGTCGACTGGTGGTGATCTTTCTGGTGCTGGTGTGGCTGGATTCGGCGGGTTTTGCGATCGTGCAGGCGAATCCGGGGCTCAAGGATCAGACTTGGGGGAGCGCGGGGCAGAAGATCGTGCAGGGGATCACCCATCTGGTGGCGGCGATTGGGGCGGGTGCGCTGTTGGATGCCGGATTTGGGCTGGCTGTACCGCTCGCCTCGTGGGTCCTGTTTGCCGTGGCCTTCCCGCTTCTCCAATCCGGAGGGGGAGCCGCTGCCGGGCCGATCTACGCCGCCGGCATCTCCTTGTACTCCACGGCGCTGGTCTTCATGCCCACCTGGCGTGCCCAGGCATCGCTGTCGCCGCGCTGGCGAGCCGGGCTTCTGTACGGCATCGCCGGCTGGCTCGGCTCAGTGCTCGGTGTGGGGATGGCCCAGGACCTCGGCCGCATCCCCGCCTGGTTCCTCCTAGCCACAGGAGCCCTGCTCGCAGTGGTTTTTCTGCTGCCTTCTTCCCCCCTCTCCCGGTCGGTGGGGGGGCGATGGGAGAGGGGGGTCAGGGGGGTGAGGTTCCTCGGCCTCCTTGCCGTCGCTCTCGAATCCCTGACCACTGTTCCCTCCCCGGACGCGATCCGCCAGGGAGGCGAGATCGCTGCCGTGGCCCGCGGCCGGCGGGTGTACATCGCGGAGGGGTGTGTGCACTGCCATTCTCAGTACGTCCGCCCCGGAACGCACGACGAATCGTGGTGGGGACCGTCGCAGCCTTTGGACCGCTCGGAGGAGCCACCGCTCGTCGGCTCGCGCCGTCAGGGGCCGGACCTCCTCGAGGTCGGCAACCGCCGCGGCGCCGTCTGGCAGGAGCTCCACCTGCGCGATCCGCGGGCCCTCGATCCGGGCTCGCGCATGCCTTCCTATGCCTATCTCTTCGCCGGCGACGGGCAGCGGGGGCGCGATCTCGTTGCCTATCTGAGCTCGCTGGGCGAGAGCACCAGCGTGGAGCATTGGGAGATGACGGCCAGGGAGCGGATCGCGCCGCCGCCGGCCCCACCGTCCGCTGCACGGGGCGCCGCGCTGTTCTCCACCTACTGTGCGGCCTGTCACGGCACCGAGGCGCGCGGCGACGGACGGTTCGCGGCCCAGCTCAGCGATCCCTACGCCGACCTGCGCAAGGCCGGCTTCCACTCCCTGCCGTGGGGAGTGCCGGAGGATGAAGCCCTCGCGCGCATCGTCCGCCACGGACTGCCTCCCACGTCGATGCCCGGCCACGAGTGGCTCACCGATCAGCAGGTGGCCGATCTCGTGGCCTTTGTGGAGACCTTGCACCGGTGAAGACCGACCTGCCTTCGCACCGCTTGCCGGAACGCCTCTTCGGACGGCTCGCCGAAGCTGCCACGGCCCGGCCATGGTGGTTCGTGGCCGGGGCTCTCGCCCTGGCGGCAGCCTCCCTCGTGCTCGCCGCGTTCCGGCTGGAGCTCAAGACCTCGAACCTCGACCTGGTCGATCCCGACCTGCCCGTGGTGGCCCGCTTCCGCGACTTCGCGCAGAATTTCGGGACTCCCAACATGCTGGTCGTCGTCCTCCAGGGGGAGGACCCTGGCCGGCTCCGGGCGGCGGCGGACCGCGCGGCGGCGGCGATTCGCGGCGCCCAGGGGGTGCGCGCCGTCTTCGCGCGGCTCCCCTACGAGCCGTCTTCGCTGCCGTTCGGCGCTGATCCGTACTTCACCTCGAAAGACCGGAAGCTCTATTTCCTCTTCGTCCAGCCCACCGATCCCGAATCGAGCGCCGCGACGATCGCGCCGTTCGTCCAGGCCGTGCGCGAGCGGGTGGCCGCGGCCCATCTCGGTGATCTCGAGGGGGGCGGCATCCATGCCGGCTTGACCGGGCTGCCGCAGTACGCCCTCGACGACCGCGACATCATCCAGCGCGACACCTCGCGCCTGTCGGCGCTCTCGTTCCTCCTCGTGCTTTTCCTCTTCGCCGCCGGCTTCGCCGAGCTCATCCGGCCGATCCTGGCCTCCGCGGCCTTGGCGGTGACCGCGGCCCTGGTCCTCGGCTTCGTCGCCTTCGTGCCCGGGCATCTCACCCTGGTCTCGGCGACCTTCTTCTCCTCGCTCTTCGGCCTGGGCATCGACTACGGCATCTACGTGGCCGACCGCTTCGAGGAGCGCCTGGCGGACGGCTGGGCGCGGCGCGAGGCGATCGTGGGGGCGGTGCGCGAGCTCGGGCCGGGCCTCCTGACCGGGGCCATCACCTCGGCCATCGCGTTCTACGCCATGGTCTTCTCGGGGTTCCGCGGCTTCGAGGAGCTGGGGGTGATCGGCGGCACGGGCCTGATGCTCGCCCTCTTCCTGATGACATCGCTCCTGCCGGCTCTCCTGATGCTCGCGGGAGGCGGCCGGCGGCGCCGCGAGCGCCCTCTGGCCGAGCGGCGGATCGGGCGTGTCCTGGCCGCTGCGCAGCACCCCGCCCTGGCCGCCGGGCTCGCGCTCGTCATTCTGGGGGGCCTCGCCGCCGGGCTTCCGCCGTTCGACGGCGACTACCTGAACCTCCAGCCAAGGGACTCCGAGGCCGTGCGCCTGGAGCGCGAGATGGTCGAGCGGTCCGTCTACTCCCCGCAGTTCGCCGCCTTCCTGGTCGCTTCGCCGCGGGCGGCCAAGGCCGTGGCCGAAAAGCTGCGCGGGCTGGATACCGTGGGCACCGTCCGCTCCTCCGCGGACCTCGCCTTGCTCGACGCCTTCGCCCGGCCGATCCCGGCCGAGCGGGAGGCGTTCCGCTCCGCCTTCGAAGGGCGCGACGGGCGCCTGGCGGTGTACGCCTACCCGGCAGGGAACGTCTGGGATCCGGAATTCGAGGCGAGATTCCTGCAGCAGATGCGGGCGGTCGATCCCGAGGTCACCGGCATGCCGGTCCTCGGGCGGTTCATGATCGACCGTTCGAAGCGTGCCCTGTGGATCACCGCCGCCTTGAGCGCTCTCGCGGTGATCCTGCTCATCGTGGTCGACCTCCGCCATCCGGTGTGGTCGGCGCTCGCCCTGCTGCCCACGGTGCTCGGCGTGGCCGGTATGCTGGGCGCCATGCGCCTGTTCGGCATCCCGTTCAATCCGCTCAACGTGATGGCGCTGCCGGTGATCCTCGGCACGGCGGAGGACAACGGCGTGCACATGGTGCACCGCTTCATCCAGGAGAGGGGAGACCTGTTCCGGACGATGGCGGGGACCGGGCGCGCGGTGCTCCTCTGCGCGCTGACCACGATCGTGGGGTTCGTTTCGCTGGCCTTCACCAGCCACCGCGGGCTGGCGTCGTTCGCCCTCACCCTCACCTTCGGCATCACCTCCGCGCTGCTCTCGTCGATGTTCGTGCTGCCGCCCCTCCTGCGCTTCGTCGGACCACGCCTGGGAGTCGGACGCTGATCTCGGACGATCCCTACGTCGCGTTCACGCGGCGGTTCTTCGCCCGCTGGAGCCCGCTCTACGATCTCTTCGCGAAGCCGATCGGTTTCGCCTATGCGGCGGCGGTGAAGAAAGCCGGCGCGCGGCCTGGCCGTTCCCTTCTCGACCTCTGCACCGGCACGGGCGAGATCGCCCTCCGCGCGGGCCGCCGCGGAGCCCGGGTGACCGCGGTGGACCTCACCCCCTCGATGTTCCTCCGCGCCGAGCGCAAGGCGCGCGGGCTCGCCGTGCGCTTCGCCGGCATGGACGCCCGCCGGCTCGCCTTCCCCGACGCCTCGTTCGACGCCGTCCTCCTCTCGTTCGCCCTGCACGACATGCCGCGGAAGGTGCGGACCGAGGTGTTGCGCGAGGCGGCGCGGGTGGCGCGGGAGAAGCTCGTCGTCCTCGACTACGACGTGCCGCGCCGCGAGCCCTGGCGGCGCGCCGTGCTGGCCGGGCTGGGCCTGTTCGAAACTCCTTATCTCGCCGACTTCGCCAAACAGGGGGCGCACGGGACTCTCGCCGAGGCCGGTCTCACGGTCCAGGAGACGGTGCGGCCCCTCCCCGGGCTATTCGTGATACACCTTGTCAACTTTTCGGCCCGGAGGTAGGATTGCTCCGCCATGAAACGCCACCCCTTCTACGATCGGCTGCGCGGAATCACGCAGGAGGTCGTCGCGACCTATGGGGGATCGCGGGACCCGGGCTCGCACATCGACCCGGAGCACCGGCTGCCGTCGCGCAAGGCCGTGGTGCGGATCCTCGAAAACCTCTTCGCCGTGCTCTATCCCGGGTTCTACGGGGTGCAGCACCTGACGCAGGAGAACGTCGAGTACCACGTCGGCGCGCTGCTCGACGACATCGCGGCGGAGCTCTACGAGCAGGTCGTCCTCGCCTGTCATTTCGAGGCCGATAGCGGGAACGGAGAGGGGATCACCGGCCGGGCCGAGAGCGCGGTCGAGCGGTTCCTCGGCCGGCTTCCCGCGCTGCGGCGGCTGCTGACGCTCGACGTCGAGGCGGCCATGGACGGCGATCCGGCCGCGCGGAGCTTCGCCGAGATCATCTTCGCCTATCCGGGGCTGGAGGCGATCACGGTGCAACGGATCGCCCACGAGCTGTGGAACCTCCGGGTGCCGCTCCTGCCCCGCATCATGACCGAGGTCGCCCACTCCGTCACCGGGATCGACATCCATCCCGGAGCCCGGGTCGGCGAGTCGTTCTTCATCGACCACGGCACCGGCGTCGTGATCGGCGAGACGGCGGTGATCGGCAAGAGCGTCAAGATCTATCAGGGCGTCACGCTCGGCGCGCTCTCCTTCCCCAAGGATGAGCGGGGGCGCCTGGTCCGCGACACCAAGCGCCATCCGACCCTCGGCGACAACGTCGTCGTCTATGCCGGCGCGACGATCCTCGGCGGCGACACGGTGGTCGGAGAGGGCGCCATCATCGGCGGCAACACCTGGGTCGTCGAATCGGTGGCGCCGGGCGAACGGGTGCTCTATACGCGGACGAGCCGCGCCAAACAGAGAATGATCCTCGAACGCGCCTACGGCTTCGGGGACGGTATCTAGAATCGATTTCCAAAGGGGAGGACACAGTCCATGGGCCAGATCTTCGACAGCGTGATCGACACGATCGGGCGGACGCCATTGGTGCGCGCGCCCAACGTGACGAAATCGATGGATGTAAAGGCCGACGTCGTGTTCAAGCTCGAATCGTTCAACCCGATGTCGAGCGTCAAGGACCGGATCGGCTACTCGATGATCCTCGATGCCATCGACAAGGGCGTCATCAAGGAAGGGACGACGGTGATCGAGCCCACCTCGGGCAACACGGGCATCGGTCTCGCCTTCGTCTGCGCGGCGAAACAGATCCCGCTCGTCCTCACCATGCCCGAGACGATGTCGATCGAGCGGCGGAAGATCTTGAAGGCGCTCGGCGCGAAGCTGATACTCACCGAGGGGGCCAAGGGGATGAAGGGAGCCATCGCCAAGGCCGAGGAGCTGCAAAGGGAGACCCCCGGCTCGATCATCATCGGCCAGTTCGTCAATCCGGCGAACCCGAAGATCCACCGCGAGACCACCGCGGTCGAGATCTGGAACGACACCGACGGCAAGGTCGACGTCCTGGTGGCCGGCGTGGGCACCGGCGGCACCATCACCGGGTGCGCCCAGGTGCTCAAGCCGAAGAAGCCCTCTCTGTGGACCGTCGCGATCGAGCCGATCCATTCACCGGTGATGACACAGAAGCGGGCCGGTCAGGACCTGGTGCCCGGGCCGCACAAGATCCAGGGGATCGGGGCCGGCTTCATCCCGGAGATCCTGGATATGGATCTGATCGACGAGATCGCCACGGTGTCGAACGACGAGGCGATCGAAATGGGACGGCGGCTCTGCCGCGAGGACGGCCTGATGGTGGGGATCTCCTCCGGCGGCATCGCGCACGCCACCTACGAGATCGCCAAGCGTCCGGAGAACGCCGGCAAGCTGATCGTGGCAGTCCTCCCCAGCCACGGCGAGCGCTACCTCTCGACCGTCCTCTACGACTTCCCGGGCGAGGAGGAGCCGACCTCTCCGTAGCGGCTTCTCCCTCTGCTCCCCGTCTCTCTCCCGCACGCGGGTGGAGGAGAGGCGGGGAGGAGGCCGGAGGCGTCGGGCCTCCTCCAAAGTCTCGCTCAGTCGGACAAGGGGACCCCAGCCCCTTGGACTCTCGCAGCTCCTGCTAGAATCGGCACGGTGACGGTCACCCTATTGATCCAAGCCCCAAGCCCCAGGCCAGGGAGGAGAAACAGGTATGAAGAAGAGCGGGTCGCAGGAAGGCAAGTCTCCTTCTCAGCAGATCGACGAGAGAATCCAGGAGCTCGGCGACTGGCGGGGCGAGATGCTCCGCCGGCTCCGTGCGTTGATCCAGGAAGCCGATCCCGAAGTCGTCGAGGAGTGGAAGTGGAATGTTCCGGTGTGGTCGCACGACGGAATCCTCTGCACCGGCGAGACGTACAAGAAAGCCGTGAAGCTGACCTTCGCCAAAGGAGCGGCAGTGGAAGATCCTTCTGGCCTCTTCAACTCCAGTCTCGAGGGAAATACACGGCGTGCCATCGACTTCCACGAGGGCGAGAAGATCGACGAGAAGGCGTTGAAGGCTCTCATTCGCGCCGCCGTGGCCCTGAACAAGTCCACAGCGCGCTGAGCTCGTGTCCTCAGAGGCCATCACTCGGCAATCCAGGACACGCACAGCATGCACAGACATGCGAAGCTTGCTTACGAGCTCGCGCCTCGCTATTGGGGTGAACGATGAAAACTTCGTCGCTGTTCACGTTCAAAGCGTTGGCGTGGCTGGTTGCTCTCAACGTAGCAACGACCGTCCTGCACTACGGGGACAACATTTTGTTCTTTCATGAGTATCCAGAGCCTCCATGGATTTCGCCCGGGCTGGTGGATGCGTTCTGGTTCCTCATGACACCGGTGGCGCTCGCCGGGCTTTGGCTGGCGCACCGTGGTCACAGGACTCTGAGCTCAATCGCATTGCTCACGTATGCCTGCATGAGCTTGCTCGTTCTCGGACACTACCGGTTCGCGCCGCTTCACACGATCAGCTGGCGGATCCACGCGCTCATCGGGCTCGAAACCGTCGCCGCGCTCGCCTTGGTGGCATGGCTGGCTCTCTCGTGGAGAAGCAGTGAATCCGTATCCAGTCTCGGTAGATCTCGGTCGTACGGATCTCCTGGCGGGGATTCTTCGCAAGAAAGTGCTGCGTCTGAGTAGTCCTAGAATAAGTGCCGCACAGCAGGTGCTTCCAAAAGAAGAGGCCGGCCAACTGCGGTGACGAAAGATTCAGCGAGAGCTTCTCCCCAAAAGAGTTTCGAGCCGTTGTCCCCCTTTGGGACGGCTCGCGCACTCCTCCATCGGAAGTATTTGCAGTTTCTTTTCGCGGCCTGCCAGGGCCGCTCCATTACGAAGCGCTTGTCGCTTCAGGAGGGGACAACCCAATGAGTCAGAAGAGGTACGACGTTGCCGTACTCGGTTCGGGTATTGCCGGTTCCACGTTGGCGGCCATCCTCGGCCGTCAGGGCTTCCGAGTGCTGCTGCTGGAGAAGGGCACCCATCCCCGCTTCGCCGTCGGCGAGGCCATGCAGCCGCAAAGCTCGATGTTGATGTGGATCCTCGGCGAGCGGTTCGACGTGCCGGAGATCCAGAACATCAGCAGCACCGAGAGGATTCTGGAGCACGTCACGAAGAACTGCGGCGTCAAGAAAACCTTCGGCTTCCTGTATCACGAAGAGGGGCAGCGGCAGGACCCGGCGAAGGCGCACCTGCTGATTCCGCCCGCCACTCCACTGGTCTCCGAGAGTCACCTGTTCCGGCAGGACATCGATCACTACCTGGTGAAGGCGGCCATCAAGTACGGCGCCGACTACCGCGACAAGACCGACGTGCAGGACTTCACGATCAACGAGGACGGCGTCGTCCTGCACACCACGGCCGGCGAGGAGCTCCACGCCCGCTTCCTGGTGGACGGCAGCGGCCACAAGTCGGTGGTCGCCAACAAGCTCGGCCTGCGGCAGGCGGTGCCGGACCTGCGCACCCAGTCGCGGACCATTTTCACCCACATGACCGGATTCAAGAGGTACGACGACACGCTTCCGCCGAACGAGAGGCCCGGCCTGTCGCGCGGGTGGTATGAGGGGACGCTGCACCACATGATCGACGGCGGCTGGTTCTGGGTCATCCGCTTCGACAACGTTCCAGGTTCCGAGAGCGACATCACCAGCATCGGCTTGACTCTCGACATGCGGAAGTACCCGCCGCGGATGGATGTCACTCCCCAGCAGGAGTTCTACGAGATCGTCGAGCGGTACCCGAGCATCGCCAAGCACCTCGAGGGAGGCGTGGCGGTCCGGCCCTGGGTCGGCACGGGCCGGCTGCAGTTCTCCGCGACGGACAGCGCGGGCCCCCGCTGCTTCCTCATGTCTCACGCCCACGGCTTCATCGATGCCCTCTATTCGCGCGGCATGATCAACACCTTCGAGCAGATCCACGCTCTGGCGCCGCGCCTCATGCAGGCGCTGCGCGACGACGACTTCTCGCCCGCGCGCTTCGAGTATCCGCGCCAGCTCCAGGCCGCGATGATCAAGGACAACGATCGGATGGTCTTCAACTCCTTCCGTGGCTTCGGAGACTTCGACGCCTGGAATGCCTGGCTGCGGCTCTGGCTGGTCAACATCATTTTCGGCGACCTGCGCATGTTCCGCGTCTGCCTCAAGTACCTGGAGACGGGCGACAAGGCCGAGTTCGAGTCGTTGGACCGCGATCCATTGCCGCTCAGCACCCTGCCGGGAGAGAGTCCGATGGAGGATCTGTACGCCTTTGGAGACAAGACCTTCGACCGCTGGGAAGCCGGCGAGATTTCCGCCCAGGAAGCGGCGGCGGCCATCTTCGAAAAGCTCGGCCAGATGCCTCTGCCTCCCATCCACGACTGGAGCGATCCCGCGGCGTGCCATCTCGACTTCCTGCCCGAGAAGCTCGTGCAGATGGTCGGCTGGGGCAAGACCGTGGCGCCGCCGTCGCTCAGCCGGATGTTCGACTTCGATCCCTCGGTGCTCGGCAAGCTCGCTCCGCCGCCGGTGGCCGTGCCGGAGCTCGCGCTGGCGGACGACGTAGCTCTCGACCGGGTTCACGCCTCCACTCCTCTTCCGTCCACCTTCCCCCTTCAGAAAGATCGCGCGCTGCCGGTCCAGCTCTCCGAGGCAGCTGCGCTTCGCTTTGACCCTCCGACTCCGGACTGGCTGCAAGCGCCAGAAACAAGCAAAGAGGTTCCCCTCGCGAAAGGCTTCCCAGCCCAAGGCCTACCGCCGGTTCGTCGAACCCCGGCAAGTGTCACTCCAAAGACGTAGATCTCGCTGAAGACTCGGGGCCGGCACGAAGCCGGCCCCCGAGTGGCCTTCGGATTGAATCCGCGGACGAATCGAGCAAACTGCGTTCAGCGAAGCCGCGGCCGGGCTCTCCCGCCAGCTCGCCGAGGTCGAGCTCGTCGCGCTGACCGAGGGCGGGGTGGTGGGCAGGCTGGCGTAAACCGCTCCCGTTAAGCCTCAACCCCGGAACGTGGGCTCCCTCGGGTCGGAGTAGCCGTCGACCTGGACGCGTAGCTGCTATCCGGCCGGGATAGCCACTATCCGCTCCGCATAGTCGCTATCCGGACCGGGATAACCGTTATCCCGAGCGTGTAGTCACTATCCGGACCGGGATAGCCGTTATCCCTGCCGCGTAGTCGCTATCCGGGCCGCGGCAACCGTTATCCCGAGCGTGTAGTCGCTATCCCGGCGAGTTAGTGGCTATCCCGGCCGCGTAGCGACTAACCCGGGCGGTTCGAATCTCCCACAGGATGACCCGCGGAATCCACACTTGGCCTGCCAAGTGACCATCTCAGCCCGGAAAGGTCGGGTCCAATGACCTCCTCGGGGATGCAGGTCCACCAGTTGAGGACCAAGGCGGCGAACTACTCCGCCGCGTCCTTGCAGGCGTTCTGCATGTCCAGGTCGATGATCTTCGCCTGAGAGGGCAGGTGATGAGGACGAACCCCTCCCGTGGGGCGAGTTGTAAATAGCGAAGGGGTCGGCGAAGGAGAAACGATGCAGGCGACGGGGAAGGAGACGACCTTGGACTCCAGTTGCTCACGGAAACTTTCGGTAGATCTCTTTACGGTTCAGCACGCGCTCCAGGGTCACAGTGTCGTCGGCCAGGCTCAGGCCGACGCGATAGTCTCCGAAGCGGGCCTTGAAGAAGCTCGTATACCCCGTGAGCTTCTCGATTTTTCCCGTACTCTGGAGTGAGGTGGCTTGGGGAAGCTCTTCGAAGGCGAAGCGCTCTATGGGACCACGAAGATGGGAGGGGACGGCGGCGAGATCTTTGAGAAAGCGCTTCCGATAAGCGACCTTCATGGAACTTTGTCCAGGGAGTTGTAGAGCTCCTGGGCAGCTTCGGGGCCTGACACGGTTTCTTCTTCCTGAGCCTCGGTGATCCAGCGGGCGAGGGCGAAGTCCTCGAGGACCTCCTCGATCCTGGCAAAGGTCTCCAGGTCGATCTGGACCGCGACCCGGCGGTCGTGCTCATCGACGACGTAGCGCTTCTTGATGTCGAGCATCGGTCATTCTCCTAGGGCATTCCCTCGGAGTGAGATTCTACACCCCTCAATAGCCGCATGTGACACGTTCCATTGACCTCTTCCCGGGCGTCCAATCGTAAGTCCCTACCGCTGGAAGGCGTAGGAGACCTTCACGAACACCAGGCGGTCCGCTCGCTGCAGGTCGCCGAGGGGGTCCTGGACCCGGTCGTCGGCGTAGCCCACGTAGAGCACCGTCTGCCAGTTGAGCTGGTAGGCGAAGAGGGCCGAGCTCGCGAAGGAGCCGCTCTTGGCGTCGACGGGGAAATCATAGAGCCGCGGGTCGCGGTCGACGTCCAGGTACTCGCCGATCACCCGTAGGAAGGTGCGCGCGGTGAAGTTGTAGGTGGCCTTCAGGCGTTCGATCTGGGCGGTGAAGAGGCGACCCTCCAGCCCTCCGCCGGCATTGACGTCGAGCCACTGGTAGTCGGTGTTGAAATCGAGCGCCAGGTGATCGGTGGGCCGGAGCGTGCCCAGGAAGCTGAGGTTGCCTCCCTGGCCGACCCGTCCGTTGGCGAAGTCGATCGCATCGCCCAGGGAGCCGCTGAAGCCGATGCGGGAGAAGCGGCGGCCCGGATCGATCTGGAAGTAATAGGTGGCGCGGCTGCGCTCGAGGATCTCGGAGCCGACCAGGATCTTCTCGCGCACCGCGAATTCGACGCCGGCCGCCAGGTTGTGTTGACCCTGCGTCTCGACCCCGATATTGGTATAGCGCTGGAGCAGCTCTCCGTCAGGGCTCTCGACGTAGCGCATCTGGGTGTACGGAGCGACGCGCCGGAACAGGCCGTGCTGCGGATAGACGTTATGGTAGATCGCATAGCGGCCGGAGCGGTAACCGACCTGCGGCACGAACCCGACGTCGGCGCGGAAATCGTCGCCGAAGTCCTGCACGGTGGCCCGCCACGTCCAGGCGGGGCCGGTGTGGAGCCACTCCAGGTGCCCGGCATGGGAGGTGAGCCGGCGGCCGTCCCAGGTGGGGTAGAGCTCGACGCGGTCGGGCGTCTCGGTGTCGCTCACCAGGAGCTGCCCGGTCATCTGATCGGCCTCGCTCTGCCGCCAGAGGAAGTCGGGGCCGCCGACCCGGTTGTGGCCGCCGCCGTCGTTTTCGCGGTCGGTGACGAGCAGCCCGACATAGGAGGCGCCGAGGTCGCGCCGCAGGCTGCCGACCAGCACGCGGGAGGAGAAATCCTGGAGCGCGAAGTCGTTCCCGGTGGAGCCCGGGATGATGACGCTGCCGCCTCCCTGGTCCTCGGTGAGGAGGAGCGTGTAGCCGGTGGCGCCGAGCTTGCCGGTGTCGCGGAGCCCCCACTTGGGATCGGTGATCGTGCGGGTGTAGACCGCCGGGATCGGCGTTTCGAAGAGGTCCAGGCGCTCCAGGAAGAAGGGGCGCTTCTCAGGGAAGAAGAGGGCGAACTGGGTGTTGACCGCAATCTGGCCGACGTCGGACTCGATCTGCGAGAAGTCGGGGTTGATGGTGGCGTCGAGCGCGTTGTCCGGGGTCGGCGTCCACTTGATGTCCAGGCCGGCGTCGGCCTCGGGGTCGTGATCCGTGATCGGCGAGCCGGGCCCGTCGCCGGGCTCACCGAGGCGCTGGCCGGTCGCGTAGGGCGCCAGGACGAGGTGGCCGCCGGCGGGCAGCCCGGTCAGGCCGGTCAGCTCCCGCGACTGGCAGATCCAGCAGTTGCTGCCGCGGGCGATGGGGCTGCTGTGGATCTGGTAGCGCTGGTCGCGCGGGTAGTTGCGCCACACCAGGATGCCCCAGTGGTTCTCCGCCTGCTTCGGGTAGCGCAGCGACGACAGGGGGATCCGCATCTCCGCGGTCCAGCCGTCGTCCGTGATCTGCGCCGCGGTGTCGTAGAAGAAGTCGGGGGAGAAGTCCTCGCTCCCGGTTCCGTCGTTGTAGACCGCGTCGGACTGGTTGCCGCGGGGGTTGACGCGCAGCTCGATCGCGGAGCGCCGGTCGTTCCGGGTATCGAGGAAGACCGCGATGTTGTCGCTGGTGCCGATGATGTTGTCGCGCTCGACGAAGGGGGCGCGGATCTTCCCGGGCTCCGGGTCGAAGGCGTGGAGCCCTATATAAAAGGAATGCTCGTCGTAGGTGAGGAAGGCCACCGTCTTCACCTTCGGCTCGGTGCTGTCGCCCGGGAAGGTCTCATAGAAGGTATCGAGGACGGCCGCCTGCCGCCAGGCGTCGTCGTCGAGCTTGCCGTCGATGACGATCCTGCCGGCCGCCCGCGTCACCTGGAGCGGCGGTCCAACGGGCGGCACACCGGCGGTCAGCTGGGTGGCCGAGAGCAGAGCGAGCAGGAAGCCGGGGACGGCTCTCAGAGGACGGATCGAGATACGCATCGCCCCTTATACTGAGGAACGGCAGGAAAGTTTTCGGTGGGCGCGCTCAGCGCCGGTCCACGTCGAACTGGGTGCGGCGGGGGGAGGCTCCGGCGCCGGCCAGGCGCGCGAGGGAGAACCGCGGGGGCGGCGTGCCATCGCCCAGAATCCAGCCGGCCGCCTGCTCGCCCAGCGCCGGTCCGAGCTTGAAGCCGTGCCCGGAGCCGCCGCCGAGAATCCAGACGTTTTCCGCTTCAGGTTGCCGGTCGAGGAGGAAGTCGCCGTCGGGACTGTTCTCGTACTGGCAGACCCGGGCTTCGACCAGCGGAGCGTCCGCGAGAGCGGGGAAGCGGCGCGCGATGTAGGCTCGCGCCTCCGCGAGCCGCGCCGGAGTCGGCGTGCGGTCCCCGGTGGTCGGATCGATCGGCTCGCCCCGCTCGTCGTCGGCGATCTTGAAGCCGCGGTGATCGTTGCCCGGGATGCCGTAGTAGGAGGCGCCGGCGCTCATCTCCAGCCAGACCGGGAGCATCCCCTCGCGGAAGCGCGGATCGCCCGCCGGGGGACCGAAGAAGAAGATCTCCTGCCGGGTCGGATGGATCGCGTCACCGAGAAGCTCGGGAAACAGGCCCGGGAGCCAGGGGCCGGCGGCGAAGACGTAGGCGTCGGCCGCGAGAGAGGTGCCGTCGGAGAGCTCCAGCCGCTCCATGCGCCCGCCGCGGAGCGGACCGGGCCGGACGGCGGCCGTGCGGACCTCTCCGCCCTCGGCGACGAGCGCGGCGGCGACCGCCCGGCAGGCGCGGCGGGCGGCCAGCCAGCCGGAACGCTCCTCGAAAAAGGTGCTGGTGATCCCGGCGAAGTCGATCTGTGGAAAGCGCCGCCGAGCCTCGGCGAGATCGAGCTCGGCCGCGGGCAGGCCGGCCTCCTGAAGGAGAGGCAGGGCGGAGCGGACGTAGTCGTCCGGCCCTCCGCACATCCAGAGGGTGCCGGTCGGATGGTAGAGCCGCACATTCCACCGCGCCTCGCTCTCCTCCCAGATCTCGAACGAGCGGACCACCCAGTCGACATAGACCCGGTCGGGACCGTAGATCGCGCGGATAACCCGCGACTCGCCCCCCGAGCTGGCGCGCGAGTTCCCTGGACCCCAGGAGTCGAGCAGGGTCACCCGGCAGCCCCGGCGGCGCAGCCAGAGGGCCGTCCAGCCGCCGAAGGCGCCGGCGCCCACGACGGCGATGTGGGGGGGATGAGGAGACGTCATCGGGAGGAGCGCGAGGGCTCCTGGACTTCAAACTGGATGTCTTCGAAGAACCGAGCGCGGGGGCCGGCAAGCGCCCGGAGGCGCTCGACATCCTGGTCGGAGACGTCCTGAGCGATCACATCCGGCAGGAACTCTCCGAAGTGAAGGTACCCCCCGACCCGGGAATCCTCCAAGGCGCTCCGGAATACGGCCCGGGAGCGTTCATCAGGAAACCGGATGAGGAAGGAATGTCCTGACATGAGAGTCCGCCGCTCAGAGCTTCTGCACCGCAGCTTCGCAGTCGAGTATACCAGCTCCGACACACGTCGGCGGGGAGGCGAGGGGACGAGCGGTGGACCGGATCAGGAGTCGCACTTTCTCGGGCGAAAGGGTAGGGCGAGCGCTCAGAAGCAGGGCTGCCAGCCCCGCGACCTGGGGGCACGCTCCGCTCGTCCCCCACCATTCCATGAGCCGATAACCTCCACTCCACGCGACCTCTCCATAGGTGGGAGCGACGATATCGGGTTTGTCGCCTCGCGTCGACCACTGACCTGGGCCGCGACTGGAGTTTGCATGCTCTCCTCCCGGCTCCTGGTTCGACTCGTTCCAGTCGACCGTTCCAACCGTGATGATCTCATCGACGCTGTTGACCGCCCAGATCGTATTCGGCTCGCCGGCAGACGCGGCAAAACCGCACAACCCTTCAGCATGATTGTTGCCCGCGGCAAATACGAAGACGATCCCTTCAGCAACGCACTTGCGGACGAGCTCGAGATAGGGATGCCCTTGAGGAAAGTCCGGAGCCGTGCAGCGGTTGAGGGCATAGGAGTTCGAGATGACCAGGCCTTTCGGAAAGCTCCCCCGGATGTGCTCCCGCAGCAGGTGCTCATAGATAAGGTAGAGGTCGCTCGCGCGGTGTATGCTTCCAGGCTGCCAGGGCGCGGATATGCTTTATGACATCCTCCTGGGTCTTGGCCATCCAAGGGACCGGACCCGCCGGAATGGGGCTCTGCTCCTGGCGCTCCCACCAGTCTCCTGAAAGCGGGAGAGCAGGGTAGAACTGGATATCGTCGAAGACTTGGAATCGCGGGCTTTCCCGGAGGAGACTGATCTCCGGCTCAGAAAGGTCGGCGATGACGATGTGCTCGTCCGCCCGGGACCGCACGGCCTCGGTCCTCGCGTGCAGCGCGATGACCGAACCGATATCCAGCCCCCCACTCGCTCGCACAAAGATCTTCATGGAATCTCTCCCTGCTCGACGCGCTCATCCCTTCCGAGAGACCTCTCGACACGACCGGGGTGCGCAGAAGGGCACGATTTCAATCTCCGGCTCCGGTATTCTACACCAGTATCAGCGAACGAGAGAGAGATGACGCAACGTGGCCCATCCGGTGCCTTTTTCGCGCCGGATCGCATAGTCTCAAGCGGACCAGGGCTTCATGAGACTGCCCCACGGGGTGGGGTGTCTGCCTTCCGACAATGACATGCTCGCCAGGATTGAGACAAGGGAGGTTTGCAATGACTTGGAGAAAGACTCTGCCGCTTGTCCTGCTCGGCGCGTTGGTCTGGCTCGCGCCGCTCGCTTCAGCCAACGAAGCGGATACGTCGAATCCGTCGAGCGTGACGGTGGCCGGCAGCCTGCAATCCGAGCTCGGCTGCACCGATGACTGGCAGCCCGCCTGCGCGGCGACGCATCTGGATTTCGATGCCGACGATCAGGTCTGGGAGAAGACGTTCACCGTCCCGGCAGGCAATTGGGAGTACAAGGCCCCGCTCAATGACAGTTGGGACGAGAACTACGGTCTCCATGCCCAGCGCGACGGCGCCAACATCCCGCTCAACCTGGGCGCCGAAAAGGCCGTCAAGTTCTATTACTCCCACGCGACCCACTGGATCACCGACAACGTCAATTCGATCATCGCCGTGGCTCCCGGCAGCTTCCAGTCCGAGCTGGGCTGCCCGGGCGACTGGCAGCCCGACTGCCTGCGCTCCTGGCTCCAGGACCCGGACGGCGACGGCATCTATACCTTCAGCACCAGCAAGCTCCCGGCCGGCAGCTACGAGGTCAAGGTCGCCATCGGCGAGAGCTGGACGGAGAACTACGGCGACGGCGGCGTCGCGAACGGCGCCAACATCCCGTTCACCGTGGCGTCCGATTGCGCCGAGACGGTCTTCAGCTGGAATTCCACGACCAAGGTCCTGACGGTCAGCGCGGGAGCTGCCGCGCCTCAGCCCGGCTTCGTCACCATTCCCGGCAGCTTCCAGTCCGAGGTCGGCTGCTCGGACGACTGGCAACCGGACTGCTCCGCGACCCATCTCGCGTTCGACGCCACCGACGGCGTCTGGCAGGAGAGCTTCGACATCCCGGCGGGAAACTGGGAGTACAAGGCGGCGATCAACAACAGCTGGGATGAGAACTATGGCGCCAACGCCACGCCCAACGGCTCGAACCTCCAGCTGAATCTGAGCGAGGCGAAATCGGTCAAGTTCTATTACGACCACGCGACCCACTGGGTCGCCGACAATCAGACGAAGGTCATCGCCGTGGCCCCCGGCAGCTTCCAGTCGGAGCTGGGCTGCCCGGACGACTGGCAGCCGGACTGCCTGCGCTCGTGGCTCGAGGACCCGGACGGCGACGGCATCTACACCTTCAGCACCAGCAAGCTCCCGGCCGGCAGCT
>Ga0137375_10002079_pt1 | contig 23603 bp, 15 predicted proteins | sample SagtaG_24_FD_104936 | JGI IMG/M metagenome (GOLD analysis project Ga0137375, IMG submission 104936) | Vadose zone soil microbial communities from Sagehorn Ranch, Mendocino, California, USA - Sage1_R_113_16 metaG | ecosystem: Environmental > Terrestrial > Soil > Vadose zone | place: USA... | reverse complement strand
GAGGTCCTCGCCCGGACCGCCCTGGCCGAACAGCAGGTTGCGGATGGCGCTGACCGCCATGACGTCCATGGCCTGGGCGCTGTTGTCCGCGTCCCCCTTGAGGATGGCGCCGATGTCCGACGAGCCGCTGACGCCGGGGGTGAGGAGGGACGGGTTGAAGAAGCTCTCCGCGAGCAGGACGGTGCCGATGGAGGAGCCGTCGTTGTTGTCGCGCGCGACGAGGTTGTTCAGCAGGCTGTGGCCGAAACGGAACGCGACGGTGGAGAACTCGGTGGAGATGGACGGATTGAGACCGGGGTTGTAGCCGCCGTACGTCAGGATGGCGGTCGGCCCCAGCAGGGCGGGCAGGTAGGCTTCGTAGGTGATTCTCTGCTCCTCGGCGATGTTGAGCATGCGGGCCTCATCGAAGACGTGCTGGTCGGTCCAGTCGAGATGAGCCAGGTGGAGTTGCGTCGCGATGGCGTTGTGGTTGCGCATGAACAGGGTGTGCAACGAGGTCAGTTCGATGGTTTCGTTGGCGCGCACGTCGCCGGCCGCGAAGAGGTCGCTGGAGGCCACGGCGGGATTGGCGTTGGCCATGTTCAGCGCCGCCAGCTCCTCCGCGCTGAAGTAGGTGAGGTTGTTGAACGGCAGCAGGTTGTCGGCCGGGTTGTCCAGGAGTGCCCCCGGACTGCTCTTGAGCAGGTAGCCGAGCGAACCATCGGCGTTCCGCACGCGGAGGGCGTCGGACACAAACTGGGTCGAGCCGTAGACCTGCGACAGGTCGAGGAAGGCGGTGTTGACGTTGGGCTGCTGGCGCGGGGTGGTGATCCCTGTGGCCGGGTTGAACACGGACCGGCTGAAGGCCAGGGACCCGATCGGGTCCCCGGCATGGACGGGATCGACGGGGATCGGGAAACCGTTGTCGCCGTCTTTCAGCAGGGTATTGGGATCAGGCTGCGGCAGCCCTGTCTGGTCCGGGGTGAGGTCCATGTCGTGGTCAAGGAACTGCCCCCAGGTGTAGCCGAAGTCGGACAGCCCGTTCTGGTTGACCGTGTTGATGTCCGTGGGCCCGAACAACGTGGTCGCCTGGTTGGCAACGGTGTTGCTGACGAGGCGGGGGCCGGCGACGAAGGTGGGGGCGCCGTAGGTCATCGAGGGTGTGTTGAGCCCGTCTCCGTTCGGCGGCTGGCCCACGGGCGCGACGTTGGGCTTGTAGGCGGCGGGGGAGAGGCGGAGCAGGTCGGTGCCCGCCGTCCCTGAGACCCCATCGGAGTGGTTGTTGGTTTCATCGATCAGACTGAAGCTGGCGTCCAGCAGGCACCGCTGTTCCAGCGGTTCCAGCCAGAGCGGGTAACTGCGCCGCCGAACTGCCCTGGCGTTCTTGCTGACCTGACGAGTCCTCGAAGCGTTGTTCATGGTGCAAAACCCTTCATGGAAGAAGAAACGAACAAGCCGCATGCACCCAATTGCGTGCGGCAATGCGCGCACAGCGAACGCCGGCCCACGTTGAAGCGTTCACCCTCAAGCCGCGCGCACAACGGACGAGGAACTCCTCTCCCCCCTCTGATGGGGAAAGAGGCAGGGGAACTCGCGCAGCGTGACCCGAGACGAAGAAAACGCGCCAGACGTGCGGCCGTCCTCAACCGAGTAAGCAAACCCCGACGACGGTCTTTCGACAGCGAAGACCGTGTCGCTTGCTAAACCGGACGGAAAGGGCGGATTGGGGCAAAGGCGACGGGGCGATGGGCAGCGAGAGCAACTACCGGGGCGGATGCCTCGGAATCCCTTGGTTTCAGCTCTGGCTCAGCAACGGAGCCTGGTCACTCTTCGGTTCCAGGCCGAAAAGAGCCTTGGATTTAGAGGGCGAACAGGACGCTGCTCCCGCGAAACGACAGAACCGAACTCCCGCTGCGCGCAGGAGAAGCGGTCCCGATCACGACAGCGGCGCACGGACGCTGTGCGCACTCTGGACGAGGTGCTCTCTCACTGTTTCGATTGATGGTGAACGATTAAGGCTGATCGTGGAGCGACTTCAAGGGCATGCCGACAAGCCTCCTTGGGCGTGCCAAGAAAAACTCCCTTCCCGCTGAGCGAATCCACTGCAACGGGGCGAGATGCACGCAGCCGATGGGCTTATGGGGAGAAGTGGGCAAGGCAGCGTACATTGAGGAACGTGTTGAGAAGATACACACCGCAGAACCGGATTTGCAAGAGAAAAACCGAAGAAATGTAAGGAAAATCACAGAAAAATTGCAGGGGGGTGTTCCTGCCTCGGCAGCAGTTGCCGGACGCCGGGGCAAGCACTCGGGGCTGCGGAACGGCGAGCGGTCACCGGGTTCGGCGCCGGCCGGATGCGGCGCGCGTGGGCTGCGGCCAGCGAGGCGTTTTTTCCCGCCTCCACCGTTGTACAATCACAGAGTTCGCTCGCGCCACCCTGCCCCCAGGCACATTCGGGATCGGAACCACATGGCGTTCTTCCAGACCGACAATCTCTGGGTCAATCAGCTGGACGACGGCGTCGCCGCCCTCATTCTTGACATGCCCGACCGCAGCGTCAACGTCCTCGCGCGCCGCGTCCTCGCCGACCTCGACGCCGCCCTGGACCGTGTCGCCGGCGAAAGCTCATTCCGCCTGCTGGTGATTCGCAGCGGCAAGCCTGGCACCTTCATCGCCGGCGCCGACGTCCATGAGCTGTTAGCTCTCGGCAGCCCGGACGAGGCCGGCAAGCTGTCCGAGCACGGCCAGCGTGTCTTCGACAAACTGGCGGCGCTGCCCATCCCGAGCGCGGCGATCATCGGCGGCGCCTGCCTGGGCGGCGGCCTGGAGTTGGCCCTGGCCTGCGATTATCGCGTGGTTCTCGATGGCCCGCGCACGCAGCTCGGTCTGCCGGAGGTCGAGTTGGGCCTGCTGCCGGCCTGGGGCGGCACGCAGCGGTTGCCGCGCGTCGTCGGCCTGGAACGCGCCTTGCAGATCATCCTTGGGGGCCGGCGTCTGGATGTCGCCTCGGCGGTGAAGTGGGGACTCGCGGACGAAATCACCTCTGAAAAAGAGGAACAACCTCCCGTTTGTCTGTCTCACCCCATCAAGCGACCCCTCTGCGGCCTGCCGCTGCGCTCGTGGCGGCAGCGGTTGCTGGAATCGACGGGACTGGGCCGCTGGCTGATCTACCGCGGCACCGAGCGGCTCTTGCGCCGGCGTGTGCCCGACGACATGCCCGCCCCGGCGGAAGCGCTGCAGGCCGTGCGCGTCGGCCTGAAAGAGAGCATGACAGCGGGCCTCGCGTTTGAGCGAGCAGCGGCGGCGCGCCTGGCGGCGACGAGCGCCTGCGGCAATCTCATGCGCCTGTTCCTGCAGCGCGAGGAGGCGCGCAAGCCGTGGCAGGGCAAGCCCGATCCGGACTCGCCGCCGATTCGGCAGGTCGGCGTCGTCGGCGCCGGTACGATGGGCGCGGGCATTGTCCAACTCGCCTTGCTGCGCGGTTGTCAGGTCGTCATTCGCGAGCCGGCCGAGAGCGCCCTGGGCGCGGCCATCATGCGCATCCTCGGCCTGATCACGAAGGCCGTGGAGGTCGGTCTGCTGACGACCGCGGAGGTGCAGAAGACGCTGGCGGCGGTCCACGGCACCACCGCCTGGAAGGGCTTCGCCGACCTCGACCTGATCATCGAAGCGGTCGTCGAGGATCCGAAGATCAAGCGCTCCGTCTTCCGCGAGATGGAGAAGCACAGCTCGCGCTCGACGATCCTGGCGAGCAACACCTCGTCGCTGCGGGTGGCGCCGCTGGGCGAGGATCTGCAGTACCCCGACCGCGTCGCCGGCCTGCACTTCTTCAACCCCGTCCACAAGATGCCGCTCGTCGAGATCGTGCGGACGCCAGCCACCAAGCAGGACGTCCTCGACAGTCTGGCGCGGTGGGTCGTCAGCCTCGGCAAGACGCCCGTGTTCGTCAAGGACAGTCCCGGCTTCCTGGTCAACCGCATCCTGGCGCCGTACTTTCACGAGGCACTGCTGCTGGTCGGCGAGGGCATGCGCGTCGCGCTGGTCGATGAGGCGATGCGGCGCTTCGGCATGCTGATGGGGCCGCTGGAGGTACTCGATCAGGTGGGCCTGGATGTAGCAGCGGATATTGCGGAGTCGCTACAGCCAGTTTTCGCGAACCGTCTGGCCCCGACTGCGGCACTGAAGCAAATGAAGGAGCAAGGTTGGCTGGGGCTAAAGAGCGGAGCCGGGTTTTATCGCTATCGTCGCAGCCGCGCCCGAGAACATAGGGAGGCGATGGAACTGCTGCGCGGCCAGCAGAGCGAGGCCGCGTCGCCGGACGATTTGATGGCGCAAGCGCGTGAGCGGCTGGTCGGCCTGATGGTCAACGAGGCGGCGCTGTGTTTGGGCGAGGGCATTGCCGCCGACGCCGCGACGATCGACCTGGCGATGGTCCTCGGGAGTGGCTGGGCGCCACACCGGGGCGGGCCGCTGCGCTACGCGGAGGAGCGCAGTTACGGTGCGGTGGTCGAGTCGCTGGCCGCCCTCGCCCGGCGGCTCGGCCCGCGTTTCGAGCCGTGCGCGGAATTGCGACGATTGGCAGGTCAATCATCCGGTTAGCCGCTCGTCTCCGGCTCCCCTGTCGCAGCGGGGCTGGGGCTGAGACGAAAGAGCAAGTCTTCGAGGAGTTGATCGTAGGTCACACAGACAATCTGCTTCGAGTTCACGATGACGTGTTCGCGGCGCCACTCCAGACGTAGCCGTTCATCGGCGCGAAGATATTGGTCGCGACCAATGAGGAGCAGGCCGGTGTAGCGGATCGACCGCTTGCCGAAGCGAGCCTCCATGTCGGGCGTGTTCGTCATCACCTGTAACTTGTAAAACCAATCGATGATCTGACTGTAGCCGTCCTCGAACCGGGATGACCAGGCGCGCGTCGCTCTCTTGCCTTGCTTGACAAACAAGCTCTTCGGCCCGGCGTCTTCGTACTCCACGAAGGTGTACGCTTTCTGCGCCCAGTCCCCGATGGCGAAGTCGCAACGGAAGTCGCCGAACAGTGGATACTGCCATGCCAGTCGATCCGGTGAGACCAGCGAGGTGTTGTAGCGCCCAATCAAAGCGCGAAGATGCAAGCGCGATTCAAAGAAATCGTGGAAGACCGCCTCGCCAAGGTCGGCGGAGCCATCAAGGAGAGCCTTGAGCTCTTGCACCTGCTGCCGGCAAATAGACCGATCAAGAACATGAGCCTCGAAGTCAGGCATTCCTTGCCCCTCCCTCACTTGCCAGCCCCGGCGTCAGCTTTCGCGAGGAAGTCGAGCCAAGCCTGAGCTGCAAAGTCCAGCACCTCCGGCTGCTGCCCCTCTGCAGCCCGAATGAAGGCCCGGAGACTCTCATTGATCCGCAAGAGATAAATCGGTTCCTCCCCTGGCAGTCGCTTGACCAAAGCCGGCGGCCACTGGGCCAGCGGAATCTCGCTGAACAAAGCCAAGCGGGCTCGCACTTGTGCCTGTTCGTCCGCGTCTAGCTCGCGGAATGCCCAAACGGCGCGCCGGTGCATTTTGAAGTTGCTGATTTCCATCTTTCGCTCTCCTGACCAGCAGGGATGAGGCCGTGTCGTTCTCAGATGATCACGCCCCGTGATAGTCGATCTCCTTGACCTCCAGGGCGTGCTTCTGGATGAAGTCGCGGCGCGGCTCGACCTTCTCGCCCATCAACGTGCGGAACATCTCGTCGGCCTTCAAGGCATCGTCGAGCTGCACCTTCATCAGCGTCCGCTTCGCCGGATCGAGCGTCGTATCCCAGAGTTCCTTGGGGTCCATCTCGCCCAGCCCCTTGAAGCGCGTGACCGTCAGGCCGCGCTCGCCCAACTTGCGAATCTCCGGCACCAGGTCGCGCAGCTGCGTCAGCAACCGGCGGGCCTCGCCGTTCTCCAGCGTGAAGCGCACCGGCGGCTCGCGACCGGCGATGCGCGGCAGCGGCACCAGGTCGGCGCCCGTCAGGCCGAACTCGCGCAGCCGCTCCAGGCCGCGATTGATGCCGCGCACCTCGTGCAACTCCTGCACATACAACGTCTCGCCGGCGTGACCGTTGCCGTTGCCGTTCTTCGGGGGCGTACCCGGCCGCAACTCATCACCGACGACCAGTTCGTGACCGAGTTCCTCCTGCTTCTGACGGCGGAAGGCATCGACCGCGTCGGCGGTAGCGAACCAATGCTCGGCGCCGCCGACCTGCACGCGATAGATCGGCAGAGAGCCGCCGCGCTCCTTCGCCTGAGCCAGCAGCGCCGGCAAGCCGAGGCTGCGCCGCTCCAGGATCTGCAGGGCGTCCTCCAGGTCGCTGAGCACCCGCACCAACCGCTCCAGCTTCTCGCCGTCGAAAACGGCAGCGGCGCGCGGCGTCACGCCAGGCTCGGCCTTCAGTTCCGCCAACCGCAACCGCGTCCCTTCCAGACCGCGGTCCATCAACTCGCGCACCATCTCGTCGGCCTTCTGCACGAAGCGGACGTGCTTCTTGGCCGTCACCTTGTAGAGCGGCGGCCGGGCGACGAAAACGTGCCCGTCCTCGATCAGCTTGCGCATGTGGCGATAGAAGAACGTCAGCAGCAACGTGCGGATGTGCTGGCCATCGACGTCGGCGTCGGTCAACAATACCACCTTGCCGTAGCGCAAATTACTCAGATCCTCGGCGTTGCCGATATCGACGCCGACGGCGCTGATCAGGTTGCAGATCTCGGCATTGCTCAGCACCTTCTCCTGCTTCGCCTTCTCGACGTTGAGCACCTTGCCGCGCAGAGGCAGGATGGCCTGGTAAAAGCGATCGCGGCCGCTCTCGGCCGAGCCGCCGGCGGACTGGCCCTCGACCAGGAACAACTCGGACTCGTCAGGCTCGCGGCTGGTGCAGTCCATGAGCTTGCCCGGCAGACCGCCCGAGTTCAGGATGCTCTTGCGATCCTTCGCCGCCTTCTTCGCCCTGGCAGCGGCCTCACGCGCCTCGGCGGCGAGGACCACCTTGCCCATGATCTTCTTGGCGTCCTTGGGGTTCTCCTCCAGGTACTTGGCCAGGGACTCGTTGACCGCGCTGATGACGATACCCTGCACCTCGGGATTGTTGAGCCGAATCTTCGTCTGGGACTCGAACTGCGGCCCCGGAACCTTCACACTCACGATCGCAGTCAGGCCCTCGCGGAGATCCTCACCGGTCGGCTGAAGGTCATTCTTGAACAGGTTCTCTTTGTTCCCGTAGGCGTTCAGCGTCGACGTCAGGGCCGACCGGAAGCCGCTCAGGTGCGTGCCGCCGCCGGGATTGTAGGCATTGTTGGCGTAGCAGTGGACGCGCTCCTCTTCCCCGGCCGTATACTGCATGGCCACCTCGACCTGGACGTCATCCACCGTCTTGTCGATGTAAATCGGCTTGTGCAGCGTATCGTCGGCGCGGTTGAGGAACTCGACGAACTCGGCCACCCCACCGGCGTAATGGAATGTCTCCTTCTTGCCGGCGCGCTCGTCGGCAAGTGCGATGCTCAGGCCTTTGTTGAGGAAGGCCAGTTCGCGCAGGTGCGATTCGAGCGTGTCGTAATTGAACGTGGTTTCGTGGAAGATCGCCGGATCGGGCTTGAAGGTAATCTTGGTGCCGGTGCGATTAGCGGCCGCACCGATGTCCTTGACCTCCGTGGTGGGCTTGCCCCGCTCGTACTCCTGCATGTAGACGCGGCCGACGCGGCGCACCTCGGCCTCGGTCCACTCGCTGAGAGCAGTGACGGCCTTGGCGCCCATCCCGTGCAGACCGGCGGAGGTCTTGTAAGTCCGCTTGTCAAACTTGGCGCCGGCGCCGACGGTGGTAAGAACGAGTTCCAGGGTCGAGCGCCCGGTCTCCGGGTGGATGTCCACCGGGATGCCGCGGCCATCGTCGCCAACGCTGATGCTGCCGTCAACGTGGACCACGACCTGAATGTGGTGGCAGAAGCCTGCCAGTGCCTCGTCCACGCTATTGTAAACCAACTCGTAGAGGAGATGGTGCAATCCCTTGGCGCCGGTGTCGCCGATATACATGCCCGGATTCTGACGGATGTGGGCGGCATCGCGAAGCACCCGGACCTTGTCCGATTGATACTCCTCGGCACCGGCAGCAGTGGCGGCGTCCTGGGCAGCGTTCAACTCGGTGTCAGCAACAAGGGTGCGATCGTCACTCATGGTTCTTCCTCAGCGAAGGGGATGGTGCGGGGCGAAAGCCCACGGATGGCCCGTGGCTGGCACTCATCGCTCGTTACTTCTCTTTGGCCCACGCTCCATTACGGAAGCGCAGGTCGTTCACGGTGGTGCCCGACAACCGGCCGCGCAGTTCCTGCAGGAGCCGCCGCTTGTGAAAATGGGCCAACTCCTGCAACAAGGCGGCGTTATCGACCTCCACCTCCAGCACGCCGCGGCGAAGGCCCGCAACGCGCGTATGCTCGGCGAACTCGGCGCCGACGGCCTCGGCCCAGGCCTTCTCCAGATGCAGCCGGCCCTGACGGCGGCCCCAGCCGCGGGCCGCGAACAGCCGGCTCAGGATCTCGCGAAACAGTTCGGGGCCCTTGTCCATCCGCGCTGCCCTCCAAGCCCACGGGTCGCAACCCGTGGGCTTCCGCCGGCATTCATTCCTTCACCACCAGCGGCACCACGACGTACTGGTAATCGCCGGTCTCGTTCTTGAACAGCGCCGGCTTGCCGCCGTCCTCAAGTTCCAGCGTCAGGTGCGCCTCCGGATCCAGCACGCGCAGCATTTCCGTCAGATATTTCGGGTCAAAACTGATCTCGATGCTCTTGCCGTCGTACTCCAGCGGCAGTTCCACATGCGACCGACCCGACGCCGGACCGCGCGCCTCCAACGTCAACTTCTTCTTGGCGAAGGTGAAAACGACCCTTTTGCTCTCCTTGTCGTCGGTCATGATGGCCGCCTGCTTTACTGCCGTGTGGAACGGGCCGACCGTCAGGGGAATCTTGGCGCTGGCCTTCTGCGGGATCACGCGGCGGTAGTCGGGGAAGCGACCCTCGACCAGACGACTGTAAATCATCGCCCGCTCGGTCTTGATCAAGACTTCGTTCGGCCGCAGACTCACCTGTACCAGTTCGTCCTCTTCCTGGAGGTTGCGCTCCAGCAGGCTCATCGCCTTGGCCGGCACGACCGGAGCTTGCCCCTTGGTGCTGTGGCCGCCGTGCGCCGTCGCCAGCCCTTCGGTCAAGGCCAGTCGGCGGCCATCGGTCGCCACCAGGCGCGCCTTGCCGTCCTCCAACTCCCACAACACGCCCGTCGTGGCGCCGAACTTGGCCGGCTCGGCGGCGGTGGCAAACGCGGTACGCCGGATCATCTCGCGCAGCACGCCGGCGCTCATCTCGTGATACTTCTCCTCGGCAAAGGCCGGCACATCGGGAAAGATGGCAGGATCCTCACCGGGCATCTCGAACTCGTTGAACTGACCGCGCACGATGCACGTATCCGGCCCGGCCTCAATGGTCAATTCCTCGTCGGTCGCCTCGCGCAAAATCGAAATGAGTTTCGTCGTGGGCAGGATCGCCTCGCCCGGCTCCTCGACGCGAACGCTGCGCACCTCCAGGCGAATGCCGATCTCGAGGTCGGTCGCCATGAGCGTGCAGCGTTCCGGTTCGACGATGGCCTTCAAACTTTTCAGCACGGGTTTGACGTCGCGCGTCGCGGTGGCCACGCTGGCCAACTGACAGGCGGCTAACAATCCCTCGCGGTGGCAAAGTGCCTTCATGCACGTCCTCCTGTCTTCTTTCCCCTGCGGGTTGTCACCCTGGAAAAAACAAGGTTCTAGTCTTTACCCAGCAGCAGTAGTTAAGAGCGCCCCGGATGACGTTCATAACTGCGCCGGAACGTCGTTTCCTCTTCTATTTTCGGCGGTTACATCCACGCCCCTGTTGTGGAAAAGCCGTTGACGCCTGGTCGTTATCGCGTTGCTGCCGGTTGACCGGATTGCCCCCTTCGGTCCTTGCGGCTGACGCGACCACGTTGTGAGCAGCCCTCGACCGGAACCCGCCGAACGGTTAACAGCTTTTCCACAAGGCCCTGTTTCTCCCCGCTTGCGGGTTAGCACTCTCCCGACTGCTAACCCGCAAGCGGGAGAAACAGGGACCATCACGTCAGTTCCGCGTGGAGCTGACGCACCGCGCCGGACAGGGCGGCGTCACTGTCGAGAGCCTGTTCGACCTTGCGACAGGCGTGCAGGACCGTGCTGTGATCGCGGCCGCCGAAGTAGGCACCAATCTGCTCCAACGATAACCCGGTCAACTGCCGGGCGAGATACATGCCGACCTGGCGCGGCAGCAGGACGCCGCGGTAACGGCGGCGCGACTGCAGCTGTGCCGGCTCGACGCGGAAATAGCCGCCCACGCGCTCCGCGATGCGTTCGACGGTAATGCGGCCCGCCTCGACCTGTTCGCGAAAATGGGCGGCGACCGTGGCGACGTCCAGCGGCCGCTTTGCAAGTCGCGCTAACGCCTCCAGCTGCTTGAGCGCTCCGTCAAGTTGCCGGACGCCGCCAGCCAGGTGTTCCGCTAACCAGGCGAGTACGTCGCGGTCAAGGGTCAGTTCACGCTCCCGGGCGTTGTCCTCCAGCACGGCGAGCCGTCCCGCCGCGGGCAGCGGTTCCAGGCGCACGACCAGCCCGGCGGCGAAGCGGCTGAGCAGACGGGCGGGGAAGCGCTCGCCGCGGTGCCCGAGTTGCTGCGGGCCACAGGATGCCGTGAACACCAGTTGCTGCTGGCGAGAGCGCATGGCGTCCATCAGTCGGACAAGTTTCTCGGCAGCCCGCGCCGGCAGGTGTTGCAGATCCTCGATGACGAGCAGATCGCTTTCCCGCGCTTCGTCGAGGGCATCCCCGTGGGTTTCCTGGTCGGCATCCTGGGGGATGGCAATCGCAAGGTCGCTCGCGGACAGGAGGCTGACGATCAGGTCGGGACAGCGACGGGTGGCTTCCTCCAGGAGGGCGGTCGCCAGGTGGGTCTTGCCCGTACCGGGCGGCCCGTGGAGGAAGAGCGGGTTGATCGCCCGGCGGGCTTGCCGCGAACAGACACATGCCGCCACTTCCTGGGTGGCCAGCAGGGCCGCGCGGTTCTGCCCGGCGGCGTGGAAGCGTGCAAAGGTCAGCGGGGGCCGTTGCATGGTTGCGTGCGAGTGCGCCCCCCGTGGTTTAGGCAGTAAAATCGTCCCCTGGTGTGTCCTGCTGTAAGCGCTCTTGTTCACCTCGTTATTTTAGCGGAAATGGGGCGTCAGGTAAAGCCTATTCGCTCGTCGGCAAATGTTTGTCCCGCAAGGAGATAGGGCGTCACCAAACGGCCCTTCGCGGCGCCGCGGGAATGGCGGAAAAAGGTGGTGGCGGAAGAAGCGATTCGGAGGGCCTTCCTGGTCGCGCTCGTGCGGTCCGACTTGCCGTTTCTGAATGTTGTGGCACGGTCTCCACACTGTTGTGGCACGGTCTCCTGACCGTGCCACCCTTCTGACCGAAGGTCTCCCTGAATACCAGGAACCCGGAGGAGACCTGCGGTCAAGCCCCGTGGCACGGTCAGGAGACCGTGCCACAACAGTCTGCGCTCACATGGCTTACACGTCCTTCTCGACAAGATAGCCGAACCGGACCCGGAACTGCTCCGGCGTCATGTGACAGGTCGCAGCGAGTTTCCCGAGTTGCACGGGATCCTCGAAGTCGCGCCGCTCCAGGCGGATCATGTAGCGGCGGGCGGCCTCGTAGCCCTCGCCGTTGACGTCCACTTTCCGCGTCTTCATGCGCTTCGTCTCGGGGTTGAGCATCTTCTGGAACGGCAATGGCTCCATGCGCCCTTCGACGAAACTGATGATCGCCCCGAACTGCCGCGCCGCCGCCGAGCGCAGGAACTTGACCGCCCCATAGCCCAGGTCGCGCGTGTATTCCGCGTCGAATGGGATCGGGTCGGCGCAGCGCAACTCGTAGCCGAGATCCTTGTCGATGAACGTCGTCTTGAGTTTGAGCGGCTCAAGGCGCTCCGCCAGGAAGTCCTTGATCATGCGGCCGAACTCGATCTCGCCAAGGCGCAGGTGGCCGTGCGGGTCGATGGTGACGTTGCCATAACGGCCGAGTTGGCCGCGGCCCATCGCCTCTTCCAGGCCCTTCTCGCCGATGGCGCCGATCAGCCCCTCCGCCAGCACGACGACGCCATACTCTGTCCCGTTGCTGGCGCGCTTGATGATCGAGCCGAGGATCAAATCGCACAACTCGTTGAGGGTCACCTGCCGGCCGCGGAACTCCTCGGGGATGATGGTCAGCGTCACCGCCGACGCCTTGCCGATGCCCAGCGCCAGATGCCCCGCCGCCCGACCCATGCTGACGATGACATACCAGCGCGACGTGGTGCGGGCGTCCTCGGCGAGGTTGCGCACGATCAGGACGCCCAGTTGCCGGGCGGTCTCGAAGCCGAAGGTCGGCGTCGAGCCGGGCAGGGGCAGGTCGTTGTCGATGGTCTTGGGGACGTGCGCGACGCGGATGGTGCCGTCAGCCTGACGGTAGACCTCGCTGGCAGAGTAGGCGGTATCGTCGCCGCCGATGGTCACCAGGGCGGTGATGCCGAGGTCCCGCAGCACGCCCAGGACGCGCTGCATGTTCTCGGGGGGGTTGGTGGGGTTGGTGCGGGCGGTGCCGAGCATGGAGCCGCCGCGCAGGTACAGCCGCTTGACGTCGTCGATGGAGAGGGTGCGGAGGTGGTCGGTGCGGCCCGCGGCGAGATACTTGAAACCGTCGCGAATGCCGAAGACCTCGATGCCGTTGTTGATCGCCTCGATCGTGGCCGCGCTGATGACGCCGTTGATTCCAGGGGCCGGGCCGCCACCTACCAGCAAGGCCAACCTCTTGATGTCCGTGCCGCTGTTCATGCGCAATCTCCCAGGAGGGTCGTGCTTCGGGGCGCTGGCCTTCTTGACGATTCCTTAGTGTCAAGGATCGACCGGACGCGCCGGAAATGCAATGCCAAGTTCACGGCTGCTTGCCGGAGAGTGGCGTGCAGCGGCTTTGGGGCACAAGGGAAATCCTATCGGCGCGCGGGGAAGGATCAATGGGTTGGGCAGCCGCATCAGTTGCCGAACTGTGGTTTGTAGTTCCGCCTTTAGGCGGGTAGACGTCGAGCCGCCTAAAGGCGGAACTACGAACCAGAGAGCCCTTGTTCCGTCGCGAGCAGCCGCAACCGTACTCGGTTTAACGCCATCTTTGCCGTGCGGCTCTGAACCTCCAGGCGTGTGCCGCCCCAGTTGAAACTGACCGCGTCCGCCCCGCCCTCCCACGCCAGGCCGACGTACACCAGCCCGAGCGGCTTGTCCGGCGTCGCACCTTCGGGTCCGGCCAGCCCCGTCGTGCTGACGGCGAGATCGGCCCGCAGCCGTGTCCGGGCGCCCACTGCCATCGCCTCGGCCACCGGCGCGCTGATGGCGCCGTGGGTGTCGAGCAATTCCTGCGGCACGCCGAGCAGGGCGTTCTTGATGCCCTGATCGTAGGCGACCACGCCGCCGCGCAGCCAAGGACTCACGCCCGGCACGCGCGCCAATCGCTCCGCCACCTGGCCGGCGGTGACGCTCTCGGCGGTCGCCAGCGTGACGCGCTTCTCCGCCAGCAGTCGCGCGACGGCATCCTGCAAATCCTCATCCTCGAAGCCGAAGACGAGATTGCCCAGGCGTTCGCAGATGGTGCGCTCCACCGGGGCGATTTGCCGCTGCGCTTCCTCGACGTTGGCCGCGTGCGCCAGGATGCGCAGCGAAATGGTCGCATCGGACACGGTGATACCGACCTCGGGCACGTGGCCGCGCCGCGTCAGGTCCAGCAGTTTTTCCTCAACTGCCGACTCACCCGAACCGAAGCAGTTGATCTTGCGCTGCACGACCACGCCGGCGGTCCGCTCCAGCGCCAGCAGGCGCGGCCGCACCTGGCTCTCGAACATCGCGTACATTTCGGAGGGTACTCCAGGCATACTCGCAAGCAGACAGTCGCCCAGCTTCAGCCACATCCCCGGCGCCGTGCCGTTGGCGTTGGGAATCACCTCGGCCCCGGCGGGGAACATCGCCTGGACGCGGTTACGCTCGGTCATTGGCCGATTGCGGCGGGCGAACATCGCCTTGATTTGCTCGAACGATTCCGGGTGAAAGACCAACTCGACGCCGGCGGCCAGGGCGAGAGCGTCGCGCGTCAGGTCGTCCTGCGTCGGGCCGAGGCCGCCGGTCACCAGTACCAGCCGGGCCCGTGCCGCGGCGATGCGGAAGGCGGCGACATTGTCGTCGAGGTCGTCAGCGACGGTCGTGTGCCAGCCGACGGCAATGCCGATCTCCGCCAGCCGCCGGCTGAGCCACTGGCTGTTCGTGTCGAGGTTTTGGCCGCTCGTGAGTTCGCTGCCGATGGAAATGATCTCTGCTTTCATGAGGAGCATCTTACCGCGCTGGACAGGACCGCGTGAAGCCCACGGGCCGCGGCCCGTGGGCTTGTGCGCCAAACCCCGCCGTCGGCGCCAGTTGCCGTTGCACCCAAAGGCGCCTTTTCTCTATAATCCTCCCATCAAGTGGGGACTGTAACGCTTCGGGCGATTCTCTTTTCCACGAGGGCTTTTCCGTGAACACGGACCGTTATCTCTTTACCAGTGAATCCGTCTCGATGGGCCACCCCGACAAGGTGGCCGACCAGATCAGCGACGCCATCCTCGACCACTGCCTCAAGGCCGACCCCACCAGCCGCGTCGCCTGCGAGACCCTGGTCACCACCGACCTCGCCGTCGTCGCCGGCGAAATCACCACCAAGGCCGACCTGTCGCGCAAAACCCTCGATGGCCTGATCCGCTCGACTATTGAGGAGATCGGCTACACCGACCCGAACATCGGCTTCGCCGCCAGCACCTGCCAGATTCAGACGTACCTGCACAACCAGTCCGGCGACATCGCGATGGGCGTCGATGTCGGCGGCGCCGGCGATCAGGGCATGATGTTCGGCTTCGCCTGCAAGGAAACCTCCACGCTGATGCCGCTGCCGATCTACCTGGCGCACCGCCTGGTCGAGAACCACGCCAAGTTGCGCCGCAGCGGCGAATTGAAGTTCGTCCGGCCCGACGCCAAGAGTCAGGTCACCATCGAGTACGAGGCCGACGGCACCCCGCACCGCATTCATACGGTCGTCCTCTCGACGCAGCACGACGAAAGCGCGATGGAGAAGAAGAACGGCAAGGAAATCTTCTCCGACAAGGCCCGGCAGATCATTGTCGAGAAGCTGATTCTGCCGACGCTCAAGGCCGAATGGCACGATCTCGTCAAGGGCGACCTCTCGCTGGTGCTGCCGGGCATGTCGCCGGACGAGATCAACGAGGACCACATTCGCTGCCACATCAACCCGACGGGCAACTTCCTCTGCGGCGGCCCGCACGGCGACTGCGGCCTGACGGGGCGGAAGATCATCGTCGATACCTATGGCGGCCGCGGCCGGCACGGCGGCGGCGCCTTCAGGGCAAGGATCCGACGAAGGTCGATCGTTCGGCGGCGTACATGGCGCGCTACATCGCCAAGAACATCGTCAAGGCGGGTTTGGCGGCACAGTGCGAGGTGCAGCTTTCTTACGCCATTGGCTATCCCGATCCGCTGAATATCTGGGTGACGACCTACGGGACACAGGCCAACGGCATCACCGAGGAGCAACTCGTCCACCTGATCCGCAAGCACTTCAAGTTGACGCCGCGCGGCATCATCGAGATGCTCGACCTGCGCAAGCCGATCTACCACGAGACGGCGCGGCATGGCCACTTCGGACGTGAACTGCCGACGTTCACCTGGGAGCGAACCGACAAGGCCGCGGCTCTCCGCAAAGAAGCGGGCGTCGCCGCCGTCGCGTAGCCGCGACCAAGGCAAAAGGCAAAAGGAAAAAGGCAAAAGGGCGAGTTTGGCCCTCTTCCTTTTTCCTTTTTCCTTTTGCCTTTTTCCTTCGGTCCGCTTTCCCTATCATGTCCGGGGTTCTACCCTGACACACAGGGTTGTCTGCTCAATCCAAGGTCTATCAGGAGAGACGTCAATGCTTCGCACCCGCACGCTTGGTTTCGCAGGGCTGCTGACCTGCCTGGTCCTCGCCGGCACGACGTTCGGCCGGGGGGACGGGGAAAAGGATGGCTTCAACCTGATCTACGTGCCCACCCCGCAGAACGCCGTCGAGAAGATGCTCGACATGGCCAAGGTCACCGATAAAGACGTCGTCTTCGACCTCGGCTGCGGCGATGGCCGCATCGTCGCCACCGCCGCCAAGAAGTACAAGGCCAAGGGCGTCGGCGTGGATCTCAACCCGGTCCGCATCAAGGAATCGCACGCCACCGTCAAGAAGTTTGGCGTCGAGAAGCTCGTCGAGATCCGCCAGGGCAACGCCCTGGAAGGGCCGGCGGTCAAGGACATGGAGCGCGCCACGGTCATTTGCCTGTACATGCTGCCGGAGTTCATGGCCAAGTTGGAGCCGGTTGTCAAGGCCCGCCTGAAGCCGGGCGCCCGAATCGTGGCTCACGACTATCACTTCCCGAAGTGGAAGCCCGAGCAGACCGTCGAGTTCGTCGGCGTGGACGACAACGGCCGCGAGCGTACCCTTACCCTCTATCTGTGGACGGTGAAGAAGGAGTAACTCGGAGCGAACAGAGAAGCGAACGGCCGGCGGCTGTTGTGGCACGGTCTCCTGACCGTGCCACGGCCCTGACCGCAGGTCTCCACGGATGCTGGGAGCCAGAGGAGACCTGCGGTCAGCAGAGTGGCACGGTCAGGAGACCGTGCCACAACACGGGTCGCTACGGGCTTTTGTATCCCTTAGCGCAAGTGCTTGCGCCGCAGATCGCGCATGTGCTGCAGGATCGGCTTGACCTTGTCGTCAACGCCCACCAGGCCACAGTGGGGGAACTGGTGCGGCGCACTGTCGAGCAAGTGAATCCACTGCACGCTCCGCACCGCCGGCTTGCACAGCGCCAGCGCCACAAATGCATCGGCCCAGTTCGCCTGCATCTCGGGGCTGAACCCTTCGCGCCAGTAACCACCCGTCACCGATTGCGCTGAGTCCGCCTCTTCGTCGGGTTCCTCCGCCGACGGGTAACCGAGCGTCACCTGCAGCGGTACTCCGAGCAGGGCATACAGATCGAGCAGCCGCGAGGCGTCCAGCGTATCGCGGCAATAACTGCCGCGCGGCAATGCTGCCATGACCAACTCGAGATCCAGCGCCGCGAGGTTCAACCCGGAACGGATCAAGGTGTCGGCGAAGACGAACGGCGAATGATTGCGCTCGCGACTCGTCATGTACTCGCCCCACGGCTGAGCGATGCCGACGATCAGATCCAGTTGCGGATCGACCTGCCGAGCCGCTTCCACCAACCGCACAGTGAGCCAGAGGAGTTCGTCCTCGCCGAGCGACAGAATCCCTGCCAGATTGCTGCCGCTGCACAGATGCCAGGTGCGGATACGATCGCGGTAACGCTTCACCACCGTCTCGATGTGGCCGCACATCAGGCTGGCCAGGCTCGAAATGTCGCCCTCCCACAGCCAGAGCCAGTCCGGCAAGCGACCCGTCGAGAAGTCGATGAGCGGCCCGCCGACGACGTGAGCACTGTGCATTTGCGCCCATTCGAGAACCGCTTCGTAGCCTTCCCAGTGATAGTCCGCCTCGGCGGGCTCGATCTCGTTCCAGGCGAAGGGGACGCAGAGGGTGTTGCACGCTTCCAGCAGGGGCTGTGTGATCGCGTCGGGCGGAGCGACGGGGCCGAGACGACAAGTCAGGGCCGTGTCGAGGCGCGGCTGCCGTTGATGCCGCACTTGAAAGACCTGGCTGACGTACGTCCGCACCAGTCCGTCGGCCGCCCGGTAGGCGAGGGTCAGCGCTTCCTGCGCCTGTTCGCTGGCCTCCATCGACGGGAGGTACGACACCGCCCGGCCAAAGGCGCGCGTCGCCTGGCGGATCAACTCGTTCAGGTCGGCGGGCATCTGCAGGCCGCCCATCAGCCAGTCCGCCGTTTGACTGCGTATCTGGTTGACCTTGCCGCGCGCCAGTTCCAGTTGCAACTGATACGGTTGCGGGCGCTCGATCACGGTGGGGGTAGCGGTCATGAGCAGGCCGGCGCCATCGACGTGCCAGGGGGCGATGACGTAGCCGCTCTCGTCGGTGCCGCGGGCCACGCGCAGCTGGTTGGGCTCGACGATGATGCGGGCGGCGAAGGGCATGTTGTCCTGCCCGCCGATCATGCCGGCGTGCTCCAGCTCCGTGATGGACTCCGGCGAGAGGTCGGGTGGTAACAGAAAGGTGATCGTGCCCATGAGTCAGTTGCCAGTGGTGAGTGGTGAGTGGTGAGTGGTGAGTGGTGAGTGAAGACAGGTTGCTCTTCACTCACCACTCACCACTCACCACTCACCACTTATGTTTTGCCGATAAACGGCGGCAGTTTCTTCGCGACCGGCCGCCGCTGCAGCCGGGCGAATTCCGGGAGACCGTCGATCCCCAAACGCAACGGCACCTCACCGACGATCAGGGGGCCGGCGAAGGTGCGCAGGGCCTCGCTAATGCCTGTGCCGGCCACGTCCAGATACTCGCGCGGCAACCGCCGCACGCCGCCGGCCACTTCTTCCAGGGGCGCCAGTCCGGTCGCACATCGATAGGGCCGCTCGTTCGTCCGTGTCAGAGTCACCATGAAGCCACTCGTGCCCGCCAGAGCTTGCCGCACCGCTTCCTGGCCGCACAGGTACGCCTCGTCGCTGTCGGTGCGCGAGGCAAAGTGGACGGCATTGCGCTGACAGGTATCCAGTTTATTATAACGACATTTGATGCCGATTTCCCGCATTACTTGCTGTTGCAGGAACGCCGCGACGCCGCCGAGTTGGCGCCGCCCGAAGGCGTCGGTCGTCGCTTCGGTCGCCACATACTCCCCCTGGGCATCGACGATGCCCTCGCTCACCACGACGAACACACGGCCCAGGCGGCGATGGACGTCGCGGACGTCGTCGAGAAAACGCTCCAGACTGAAGGGGATTTCCGGGACGTAGATCAGGTGCGGGGCCTCGTCCTCGCGGCGGCGCGCCAGGGCGGTCGCGGCCGCGATCCAGCCGGTGTTTCGTCCCATCGCCTCGGTAATGGTGACTGGGTCGAAGGTGTACATCGCCTCGGTATCGCGGCCCGCCTCCATCACGCTCACCGCCAGGTACTTCGCGGCGCTGCCGTAACCGGGACAGTGATCCGTCGCGATCAGGTCATTGTCAACCGCCTTGGGGATGCCGAGGACGCGCAACTCGTAGCCTTCGGCGCGGGCCAGCTGGTTGACCTTGGCCGCAAGGCCCATCGAGTCGTTGCCGCCGATATAGAAGAAATAGCGAATATCGTGAGCGCGGAAGACTTCGAGCAGACGGTCGTACTTGGCGCGGTCGGCGGTCAGGTCGCCGAGGTTGTAGCGGCACGAGCCGATGGCCGACGACGGCGTGCAGCGCAGCTGCTCGATGGTGTCGGCCGACTCGGCGCGCAGGTCGAAAATATCCTCCTGGACGATGCCGAGGATGCCGTTATTGGCGCCATAAAGGTTGCGGACCGCATCGTACTTGGAGGCTTCCTGAATGACGCCGCAGGCACTGGCATTGACGACCGCTGTGGGGCCACCCGATTGAGCCACGACCGCATTGCCGCGCAGAATCTCCATGAGGAACTATTTAACCACGCCGGGCAAGGAGCGCACAGGGAAAAGCGCCGAAAAGCGCCGAGAATGCGTCTCCCGGACCGTCAGGGCCAGCGCCGCGTTCTCCGGCAGGTCGGGTCTTGGTTCGTAGTTCCGCCTTTAGGCGGCTGGACGTCCAGCCGCCTAAAGGCGGGACTACGAACCAGGAGGGCTTCTACTGGAATGTGGTCTCAGCAGCAATTACACTACGAGAGAGGTTGACGGTTCCGGGTGCCCTCCTGATCCGTCCGATCCCGAAGGGACCAGAGATGAGCCAGATTACGGTTTTGCTCGCGGCCATCGAGGAAGGCGCCCCTCAGGCAGCGGAACAACTGCTCCCGCTCGTCTACGACGAACTGCGCCAACTCGCCGCCGAAAAGCTGGCCCACGAGAAGCCCGGGCACACCCTCCAACCGACCGCCCTGGTTCACGAGGCTTACCTGCGCCTCGTCGGCGGTGAGACGACGCGCTCGTATCGGAACCGCGCGCATTTCCTCGCAACAGCGGCCACCGCCATGCGCCGCATCCTGATCGAGAACGCCCGCCGCAAGCAGACGCAGAAACGCGGCGGCGGCCTGCAGCGCGAAGAACTCGACGGCATCGCCGCGCCCGAGCCCGACGAGGAACTGCTCGCCCTCGACGAGGCGCTCGAAAAACTCGCGGCCAAGGATCCCCAGAAGGCCCGCCTTGTCGAGTTGCGCTACTTTGCCGGACTGACCGGCGAACAGGCCGCGGAGGTTCTCGGCATCTCTCCGACCACCGCCGACCGCTACTGGGCCTACGCCCGCGCCTGGCTGCAGGCCGAGGTGCGCGGCTCCTGACGCCGACCAAGGGAAGGCAAAAGGCAAAAGGCAAAAGGCAAAAGGAAGACAACGATGTTCCTGGTCTCCTTTTGCCTTTTTCCTTCTCCTCCGTGGTGCTTTCTGGCCCTGTTTCGCGCTACTAGGGGTAGACGGTGCAGCCTGGCCCGGAGACCGACCATGAACGAGGAGTCCCTGTTTTACCTTGCCCTGGAAAAGTCCGCCGACGAGCGCACGCGCTTCCTCAAGCAGGTCTGCGTCGGCGACGACGAACTCCGCCACCGTGTGGAGGTACTCCTCCAGGCTCACGAGCACCCCGACAACTTCCTCGCTCGCCCGGCGGTTGACCTGGCCGGGAAAACGGACATTATCGAGGTTCTGAGTCCCAATACCAACGCTCCTGCGTTGCGCCTTGGTCTCGATCTCCTCAACAGCCGCGTCGGGGCGTATCGCCTGCGCGAACAACTCGGCGAGGGCGGCATGGGCATCGTCTTCCTGGCCGAGCAGGAACGGCCCATCCGGCGTCAGGTCGCTCTCAAGGTGATCCGGCCCGGCATTGCCAGCGGCGACGTCATCGCTCGCTTCGAGGCCGAGCGGCAAGCGTTGGCCCTGATGGATCATTCCAACCTCGCGCACGTTCTCGATGCCGGCACCACCGACTCGGGCCGGCCGTACTTCGTCATGGAACTGATCCGCGGCGCGCCGATCACCCAGTTCTGCGACGAACAGCGGCTCACCCTTCGCCAGCGCCTGGAGTTGTTCGTGCCGGTCTGCCAGGCGGTCCAGCATGCTCACCACAAGGGCATCATTCACAGAGATCTCAAGCCGTCCAACGTCCTCGTCACCCTGTGCGACGGCAAGCCCGTCCCGAAGGTGATTGACTTCGGCGTTGCCAAGGCGATTGGTGCGAAACTGACCGAGCGCACGCTGCTCACGGAGGTCGGGGCAGTGGTCGGCACGCTGGAGTACATGAGCCCCGAGCAGGCGGAATTGAACTCGCTCGATGTGGATACCCGCAGCGACGTGTACACTCTGGGCGTGCTGCTCTACGAACTGTTGACCGGGACGACGCCGCTGGAGCGCGAGCGAACCCGCGGGCCGCTGCTGGAGGCGCTGCGGTTGATCCGCGAGGAGGAGCCGCCGCGGCCCAGCACGCGCCTGAGCGCGACGGCCGCATTGCCCGGCGTGGCGGGCAAGCGGGGACTGGAGCCCGGCAAGCTGAGCGGGCTGGTGCGCGGCGAACTGGACTGGATCGTGATGAAGTGCCTGGAGAAAGATCGCGACCGCCGCTACGACTCCGCCAACAGTCTCGCCCTGGATATCGAGCGCTACCTGCGCGACGAGCCGGTCCTGGCGTGCCCGCCGTCAGCAGGCTATCGGCTGAGCAAGTTCGTGCGGCGGAATCGGGGCGCGGTGCTGGCGGCGGCGATCGTGCTGCTCACCCTGATCGGCGGCGTGATCGGGACGACCTGGGCCATGATCCGCGCGACGGATGCGGAGACCGCCGCCCGCCTCGAAGCGGTGGCGAAAGAGACGGCGCGTGCCCAGGCGGTTGCCGAGCGCGATCGGGCGCTGGCCGCTCAAACTCGGGCCCTGGCTGCCGAGGCGGATACCCGGGCGTTCAGCGAGTATCTTGTGAATCACGTCCTGGCGGCGTCGCGGCCCCAGGGGATGCAGCATGGGCTGGGCATCGCGGTCACGCTGGCGCAGGCCCTGGAGGCGGCCGAGGGGGAGATGGCGAGGGTCTTCAAGGGGCGGCCCAAGGCGGAGGCAACCGCCCGGCAGGCTCATGGGGTGACCTGGCGGAACCTGGGCGAGTACGACCGGGCCGAGAAGCACCTGCGCCGGGCGGTGTCCCTGCGCGAGCGGGAACTGGGCCCGGATGATGTGGAGACATTGGATAGCCGCAATAGTCTTGGTCTGACGCTGGCGCAGGCGGGCCGAATCGCGGAAGCCATCCCGATCCTTGAACAGGTCTTGGAGCGCTACGAGGCGATTCTCGGCCCGAACGCGGAACTCACGCTCACGACCGCTCACAACCTGGCGTGGTCCTATCAACGGGCCAGGCAGTTCGACAAGGCCCTACCGCTCTACGAGCAGACGGTGGCGCGGTGGGAGTCCGTCGGCAAGTGTGACCATCCGCGTGCGCTGACTGCCTTGAACGATCTGGCTAGTGCCTATCAGGATCGGGGGCGACTCGACAAGGCCCTGCCCCTGCATCGCCGGGCGCTGGAGCGGCGGACGGCGACGCGCGGCGCCGACCACCCCGAGACACTACAGAGCGTCAGTGACCTGGCGTCGGCGTTTCAGGCCGCGAACCAGATCGACAGGGCGTTGCCGCTGTTCGAGGAGGCGTTCGCGAAGTATGCGGGCAAATTCGGCCCCGACCATCCCACGACGCTGATCGTCCTGAACAACCTGGCGATCGCGTATCAAATCGCCGGGCAAATCGACAAGGCCGTGCCGCTCTTCGAGCAGGTGCTGGAGCGGCGGAAGATCAAACCTGGTCCGGACCACCTCGACACGCTCTGCAGCGTGACCAATCTCGGCAAGGCGTATCGCGCTGCCAGCCGGCTGGATCGAGCCTTTGTGCTGCTCGGTTCGTCGGTGGAGAAGCATCGGGCATTGCTCGACCGCGACCATCCGCAGACACTGGCGGCCCTGGTCGCCCTGGCGGACGCTTATCGCGAGGCGGGTCAGCGCGCCAAGGCGATCCTGCTTTTCGAGGAAGCGCTGCGGGGGCGGAAGGTCAAACTCGACCCGGATCACCCCGACACGCTGCGGACGATGAACAACCTCGCGGGGGTGTACAAGGAGGACGGCCAGCGCGACCGTGCCCGCGTGTTGCTCCAGGAGGTTCTGCCGAAGCTCAGGGTCCGACTTGGCCCGAACCATCCCGACACGCTCCAGACCATGACCAACCTGGGCGCGATCTACCGCGACGCCGGCGAGATCGACCGGGCCTTGCCGCTGCTGGAGGCGGCGGTCGCGGGCCGGAAGGCTCAGGCCGGCCTCAGTCATCGCGACACGCTTTCCGCCATGAACAGCCTGGCCCTGGGGTATCAGGCGGCGCGTCAGTTCGACAAGGCCCTGCCGCTGTTCGAGGAGACGTTGCAAGGACGGAAAGCGGCCCTGGGCGCCGGGCATG
>Ga0137375_10002066_pt1 | contig 23649 bp, 20 predicted proteins | sample SagtaG_24_FD_104936 | JGI IMG/M metagenome (GOLD analysis project Ga0137375, IMG submission 104936) | Vadose zone soil microbial communities from Sagehorn Ranch, Mendocino, California, USA - Sage1_R_113_16 metaG | ecosystem: Environmental > Terrestrial > Soil > Vadose zone | place: USA... | reverse complement strand
TCGGACGCGGGGCGCGCACGACGACGGCACGGGCGCGCGCGCGCCGCGTGGCCGCCGCCATTTCCGCCTCGGTGATGATGCCGTGCTTCGACTCATACGCCGCCACGAAATCGCCGAGCGCACGCATCCTGACGTCGTGCTCGACCTGAAGCCGCATGGCTGCGTTGACCCAAGCGCTTACATTCTCCGCCCGTCCCTCCGCAACGGCGCGCTCGGCGGCCGCGATGAGGTTGGCATCGACGGAAGCAGACAAGCGGTGCTTTCGCATACAAGTATCCTACGATGATGCCACGTTCGTGGCAAGGTCCTCCCTCCCAAAAATTCTGCACCGCGAGGTCGCAATCGACCCAACTCGCCATTGCGAATCGGCCGCAAGTCGGGCGATCGTCGGCCGGGTGACGCGTGCGAACCACTAGCGAGGTACATGTTGCTGGGCACTTCGTCTGGGTTCGGTGACTTGAACGCATGTCCGATGCGCTATCCACTCCGAAAATGACCCCTCGTGATCTGCGCGTCTCGACGAGGTGGCAGGCGACGTCGACGCCGCGTGAGCGCGAGAGATAGGCCGTCGAGCGCAAGAGGTAGCCGACGGGACGCGTGCGCAGACGCTAACGGAACGATACTCGTGGCGGAGATGGTGTAGGAAACCTTCACGGTGGCCTTCACCCCCCTCAACGCCCTCAGCTCGTTCCTCGCCGTGGCGCGGCGTCGCAGCTTCGCCGCGGCGGCGAAAGATCTCGGCATATCGAAATCCGCGCTCAGCCAATCCGTGAGGCAGCTCGAGGAACGCCTCGGCATCGCGCTGCTCACGCGGACGTCGCGAAGCATGGCGCTCACCGATGCGGGGCAGCACCTGCTGGAGAACGCGGGCCCGGCCGTGGAGCAAGCGCTCCAGTCGCTGAAGACCGTCACGGCCCGACCCGGCGAAGTCACCGGTCGCGTCAGGCTCACCGTGCCGAGCAGCGCGGTCACGCTGATCCTCGCTCGTGTGCTGCCGCGGTTCGTGGAGCGATACCCGAAAGTAGAGCTCGACGTTTGCGTCGATGACAAACTCGTCGACATCGTCGGCGGAGGGTTCGACGCGGGCATCCGACTGGTCCAGGCCATCGATCGCGACATGATCCACGTCCGGCTTTCGGGTCCTGGCCGGGTCGTCGTGGCCGCTGCGCCGTCGTACATCAAACGCCGCGGCGTCCCGCAGAAACCGCCGGATCTGCTCCAGCACGATTGCACCTGCATGCGATGGGCGGGGACCGGGGAGCCGTGGGCATGGGAGCTCGAGCGCGGCAAGAAGACGTGGCGCGTACCCGCCGGCGGCGCAAGAGTCGGGGTAGAGAGGGAGACCAACATCTGCCCAGCGAACGTCGGTGGTTCGCCGTCAGCTGCGCTCGGGGCGCGCGGTCGGCGCCGAACCCCACGGCTGCCGGTCGCGGAGGGCGCGTACTTCGGCGAATCCTTTTTCGAGCAGGCCCGTCTTCGCGTCGAGGATGCGGTAGTGGAGCGTGGAGCGGCCGAGCGGTTGAGACTCGACCATGATGCAGCGAAGCTCCCCCTCGTCGAAGGAACACTGGGCTTGCACGGCGCGTAGAAGCTGCTCCCGGTGCAGGTGGCCCTCGCCGAAGTTCCAGCCGAGCACCATGCCGGCCACCAGCTCGCCATCGATCCACTCGTAATCTTCGAGCCTCGGGACGGCGCGCGGGAGCAACTGCGAAAGCACGCGGCCGTGCAGGTGCATCAGCCGAAACGCCATGACGTTGCTGCCAATCCCGAGGCAGGTGCTCCTGTCATAGAGGAGAGCCAGCTGGTCGTAGATCCAAGGGGAAGTCTTGGTCAGCCGCTCGAGCTTGCGGTGGCTCTCACCTCGGAAAAGCCAAATGCTGAAGGCCCAGTTGCCGGCGTAATAACGCATCGCCAAAAGGAAGGGGATTCGAGAGGGGAACAGGTTTCCGAGCAGCGGAATGGCGACGGACATGATCGCCACGAGGATCGCCACGGGGGCGTCCATGTCGAACAGGCTCGCGTCGGCGTGCTTCCAAAAGAGGAACAAGCCCCCATAGACCATCATCACGTTCCACTCGAGGGGAACGCCCATCGGCACGTTGCTGGTGATGAAGAGGTGAAGCACGAACATGAGAACGAGTCCGATCGCCGTCGCCGGGCCCCCTCTTCCCGACAAGAGCACGACGGGGACCGCGAATTCCAGCATCGTGCCCGCGTGCCCCATGTAGAACGCGAGCCGCGATGGCGCGAGGTCGTCGGGGTAACTTCTGTACATGAGCTTTCGCATCCACCGAAAGCGGGTCACCGGGCTGTTGCTGGTCATCACTCCGACCACCGCCGGGAAGTGGTGATTGAGCTTCGAAAAGCCGGCCCAAAACCAAAGTGCCGCGTGCACCGCCTTCGCTCCGGGAATGAAGTCGGACGCCAGGGCCATGACCATGACCGTGGTCCAGTAGTGTTCTCCTCGCGCGCAGAGGAACAGCGTCTTGTCGAGGATGCCGAGAAGCAGAACCAGGATTCCGATGGCACTCAGAATTTCACGGCTCGGATGGGGCGAGACGAGCGCAACGACGAGGAGCGCGGCATTCGCCGCGTAGAGAAGCACGTCGAGCCAGGTGCGCCGAGGCGCGCCGATGATCGGTGCGCCTTCGAAGACCGGGAGCTTCGTCGTACCCGGGCGCAGAAAGTAGAGAGCGCCTCCGATGGGAGGCACGTAGCGTCCCGTCAAAGGCCCGCTGCCACATCCGAGTCCGGTGATCTCGAACAGCATGCTCCAGAGAATCGCCTTCTGGAACGCCGCTGGCTCGAGCCACCAGGCGCCCACGTTCGCGAGAGATCCCATGCCAGGCGTGAAACCGCAGAACCAGAGCCAGCCGGCGACGTAGAGCGCGACCTTGAATGCGTAGATCAGGTAGACGCCGATCGGCGTGCCGTACCCTTGCATCGCCCACGCATTGCAAACGAGGCGGCTCCTTTCCGAAAAGGGCTTTTTCGCCAATTCGAGCGGATCGTAGGGGGGCGCAACCGGTTTCAAAAACACGAAAGCATGCTACTCGCGCGTCACGGAATTCGTCATCCGTTCCATTCTAATCAGTGGCCTCGCCGTCGTAATAGTCGAGCGATGTATCGGCACGGCAGATCACGCGTATCCAACCCGGTTCGTGGAACTTCGATCCGCGCGGCACACCTACAGCGCCAACCTTGTTCGAGTCAGGATATCCGACGACCTCGGCGGCGTGGCCGAGCGTCGACATGCAAAGGTAGCGCAGTGGCGTGGAGCCGGTGTTGATGAGCTGGTGAGCGTGGTCGGGCCCGGGGGGCAGCGTCACGTAATCGCCGGCAGCGACGGCAACCTTTTCTTGACCTATGCGCAGTGTACCTTCGCCTTCGAGCACGAAGATCGCCTCTTGCGTGGCGCAATGGTAATGCATCGGATAGGCGGTGCGCCCGGGGGGCACCTCGTACCAGCTGCAGCCGACGCCGGTCGCACCCGTCGACAGGCCGAGACTCTTTTTGGTGAACCCGAAGCGTTTGCCCTTTTCGTGGGTGCTCGGCGGTGCCTCGGAAACGTGAATCACACAGGGATGCCTTCGCTCGGTCATAGGTTGTGCTCCTCGTGCGCCGGCTAAGCCGGCAGTTCGATGAAGGAGTCATACCCTGACGATGAGCGATCCGCAGCGATCCGGTGGAGCGACCGTCGAGGGCATCCCCTTGGCAAACCCTTCTTCCGCCGTTTGGCTCTCACGCTTCGAGGAGTCGACGAACATGGAAATCAAAATATCGTTTCCCGGTGGAAAACGGGTAAACGCTCAGGTAGGTCCATTCGTCATCGAAACCGACCAGCCCCCCGAGCTCGGCGGAAGTGGCATGGCCCCCGCGCCCTATGAGCTGTTCCTCGCGTCTATCGGTACGTGTGCGGGCATCTACGTTCTCGGTTTTTGCCACGCGCGTGGCATCGCGACCGATGGTCTCGCGTTGATACAGCGCAACGACATCGACCCGGCAACGAAGATGCTTCGAGCCGTCCGGCTCGAGGTACGCCTGCCGCCGGAGTTTCCCGAGAAGTACCGGATCGCCATCGTGAAGGCCGCCGAAGGCTGCAAGGTAAAAAAGACCGTTGCAGCTGCGCCAGCCGTGGAAGTGGTGCTCAGCGATGACGGTGGGAACCTCAGACTCGAGCATCATAAGGAGGTGGCTGCGTGTGTCGACGAGTAACGTGTTCCAAGTGCGGTCAACCAACATTTGCAGGGTGCGGAAGGCACGTGGAGTCGGTGTTGGGCGACGTCCCGCTCGCCGAGCGATGTCGCTGCCGTGAGGAAACCGCTTCCCAGCAAGCCAAGGCCTCCAGCCATCCGGAACCCCGTCCACCCAAGCGCTGGCGCTTTTGGTGATCTCGCGAGGTCCAAGCGGTCTACGGAGCCCCGCTGGACAACAAGTAGCCCATGAGCCCTCCGTAGAGCGTGGCGATGTACGGATTGCCGCTGATGGGGCAGGTGCCCGTGCGACAGCCCACGAAGCGGTAGTAGGCGAAACCCGCCATCGCTCCAATCAGCACCTTGAGAACGGTTCGGATCACCATGACGATCCATTGGAGCCCAACCGAGCTCGAAAAGGTTCGATACAGCTCAGATTGGTTCCCCCACCTTGGCGATGGCTCTCTCCTGGTCGATTTCTCGTGTGCGCATTCTGTCCTCGCTTTTGAGAGCCAATCCGGCACAAAAGGATTCACGGCGCGGCGACCGGGTGCGGGCGTGCTAAGGCGATGGACATGAAGGACGTCGACGAAGCCCTGCTGGCGGCGGTCCGCCGGGGTGACGAGCAGGCACTCTCGACCCTATTGTCTCGACACGCGAAGGCGATTTACCGCTTTGGGCTGAAGCTTTGCGGTGATCCCGAGGACGCAAAGGATGTGCTGCAGGAGACGCTCCTCGCCGCCGCACGCGGCATGCGAGGATTTCGCGAGGCGTCCTCGCTGTTGACGTGGCTCTACGCGGTCGCGCGCAGCTACTGTATCAAGAAGCGCCGCCGGTCGAAGTTCGCTCCTCGGCGAATCCTGTCGCTCGAGAACGATGCCGGCGCGGCGAACACCCCCGCGTCCCACGCTTCGCCCGACGAGGTGGCTGCTGGTCGCGAGATCGGCCAGGCGCTCGACCGCGCGATCGCATCCCTCGAGCCCGGGCAGCGCGAAGTGCTGGTCCTGCGAGATATCGAGGGCCTGACCGCAACCGAAGTAGCGGAGGTGCTCGGCCTTCGGGTCGAAGCGGTGAAGAGCCGATTGCACCGCGCCCGCGCCGGGATCCGCGCGGAGCTCGAGCCGCTGTTTCCGCCGGAGGAGCACGCTCGGTCTGCGCCGGCGGCGGGTGGCTGCCCCGATGTCGTCGCGCTGTTTTCGCGCCACATCGAAGGCGACATCGACCACGAGTTGTGTGAAGAGATGGAACGTCACGTCGCAAGCTGCAAACGATGCAATGCCGCTTGCGAGTCGCTCAAGCGTACGCTGGCTCTTTGCCGGGCAGAACAGAGCGGCAGCGTGCCTGCGGAGATTCAGGAGCTCGTGCGGCGGGCACTGCGCGAGCGGGGCGCCCATAAGGAGACTTCATGAGCGGAAAGGACTCGCGTCAGGCGTCGGGTGGCTTGGCCGCTTGAATCAGATGAAAGACGCCGAAAAAGTGTCGCTCCGCGCTGACGACTCGGAGGCCGCTCTGTTCGACCAAAGCGAGAGGTGGTGGGCGCCCTAACCCTACTTTGCTCGGCCGAGGGGCGAGCGTCGTTTTCCAGCGGCGTCCCCGGGAATCGAACCCGGCTCGATTTGGCTTTGCAGGCCCTCGCCATCCCAGATGGAGAACGCCGGACCCATCGCAGGCGGGCCGAAGGCCGCGCCGAGTAACACAATCAGTCCGCACCGCAGGCGAGAGCCGGTTGTGCCAAGTCGCCAAGCAGCGCTTCGAGACGGGCGGGGCCGCAGTTTCGCACCACGAGAAAGGGCTTGCCGAGCTCGTGGGCGACCCGTTTGGCGAGGTACATGCTGCCATGGCTGTTGACCAAGGTCTGGACGATGACGAGATCGGCCCGCTCGATGGCCGCGCGTAAGCCGTCGGCGCCCCGTCCACCCATGTGCCCGAAATGGCATTCCAAATGATGGCCAGCACGCCGAGTGATCCGCTCGAGCTGGGTTTGGTGACCCTCGACGCCTCCGATGAGAGCGATGTTCATGTTCCTCCTGGTTCGGATATGGGGAAAAGCTCACCCGCGAACCGAGGGGCATCCGTGAAACAAACGCGTCTACCCGCCGGCCCGCTGGGGCGGTGGTTCGAGACCACTTCCGCGCGATCTACGACACTCGCCGAAAGGGCCAACCCACCAAGGTTCGACAACAGCAACAGAGGTGGGTCGCATTCATGACCCGCTCAACCTAGGCGGATGTGGTCCGTCAGTCAAGGAGATTTTTCTACTATAATATCGTGAACGACCACTTTAGTAGAGCAGTAGAGAATGGCCCGGGCGCCGAGGGTATTCGAAGAGGCTCGGGATCCGCGATGCTGGATGGTCGCGTTCATCGCGAGAGTGTAAGGCCATACGGTCCTCTCCCTATGGGGACGTGGATACATCTTTTCAATGCGCCTTCAATCATCTCCGCCCTGGCTTCTCTGGCTGTGCAGAAGCGAGAATATGCTACTTCACAAGGGTGAAGGAGTGCGTTATCTTCACGCCCTCGCTCGGCGTTGTGCGTCAGCCGGGCGGGGAGGGGATTCGCGATGTACAGGATCGAAGAAGAGGTCGACGATACGAAAACGACGATCCTCGGTGCCCCGTTTGCCGACTTGCTCGTGGCGAAGGTGATCGCGTCGCGCAGAGCCCGGCAGACGCACCGGTCGACCGTCGTTCGAGATAATCGAACGGGTGAAGAGATTGTAAGATACCCGGCGGTTCCCGCGCGACTGAGCGCGTGAATCCGGCGGAACGCATCACGGATCGACCACCGGGAAATCAACGTCGACGAAGTCGGGGTATTTGAGCCCGGTCCCGGTATTGAACAGCACGACGCGTTCATCGGCGCCGAGCAGACCGCGTTCGTAGAGAAGCTTGGCTCCCGCCCAGGTGGCCGCCCCTTCGGGTGCCGCGAAGATTCCTTCCAGCATCGCCATTTCCCGCATGGCGACGGCGATGGCATCTTCGCTCACCGCGATGGCGGTGCCCCCCGAATCGCGGATGGCCCTCAAGATGAGGTAGTCGCCCACCGCCGATGGAACGCGCAGGCCGCTGGCGCGGGTGGATGCGTTTTCCCATGCCGGCGCATGATCGAGGCCTTCTTCGTAGGCGCGCACGATCGGTGCGCAACCCTCGGCCTGCACGCTGATCATTTTGGGTCGACGCGAGCCGATGAAGCCGAGCGCCTCGAGCTCGTCGAAGGCTTTCCACATGCCGACGATCCCGGTGCCGCCGCCGGTCGGATAGACGACCGCGTCGGGAAGGCTCCAGCCGAGCTGCTCGGCGATCTCGAGCCCCATCGTCTTTTTGCCTTCCACGCGATAGGGCTCCTTCAACGTAGAGACGTCGAACCAGCCTTCGGCCTCGGCACGGCGCTTCACGAGCGCGCCGCAGTCACTGATGAGCCCGCGGACGAGCACCACTTCGGCTCCGTAGATCGCGCACTCTTTTTGATTCAAGAGCGGTGTATCGAGCGGCATGAAAACGTGAACGGGCATGTTGGCTCGCGCGCCGTAAGCGGCGACCGCGGATGCGGCATTGCCGGCCGAGGGGATCGCCAGATGCGTCAGGCCGAGCTCACGCGCGCGGGAAACGGCCGCGCTGATTCCGCGCGCTTTGAAGGAGCCGGTGGGAGACAACCCTTCGTCCTTCACCAGAACGCCGGGGCGCAGGCGCGGCGCGGCGAGCAGAGGTGTGTCCCCTTCGCCGAGTGAGACGATGTGGCGGGTGTCCCGGACCGGCATGATCTCGCGCCACCGCCACATGCCGCGCGGCCGGCCTGCGACCGCTTCGGGCGTCAGCGTCCGGCGAGCGCGCTCGAGATCGTAGCGGGCAAAAAGCACCCCCTTGCATGCCGGACAGAGGCGCATCGGCCGTTCGGCGTCGTGGCGCTTACCGCATGCCGTGCATTCCAGGTGGGAGAGCGTGCTCGAGGATTCGTCCGGCATCTCGGGCGACAGCTTAGATCAGACGTCACCCTCGCGTGCGGCGCAAGATCGCTTTCAAGCCGTAGTGATCGGAATAGGCGCCGCGAACCCGGCCGGTCCCGACGCGAAGCTCGATGGGATCCCGGAGAATCGGTTCGACGCTGACCACTCCCTCGAAGCGCTTGGTCAGGATGTGATCGATGAGCGAGCCGCCGTCGCCGGTGCCCCGATTGAGCGGATTGGCTTCGCAGAAGGTACAGCTCGCGTTTCTTTGCAGCGTGTACGCGTTGACGAAACCGTCCGAGACGAGCTTCTCGTAATGATCGGGAAAGCGGCTCGCGATGCTGGCACCGAGCGACGGTCCCGCGTTGAAGTCGCCCATCAAGAGAATGGGCCTGCTGCCGTCGGACTTGGCGTCGATCCAAAGTTTCAACGCTTCGACCTCTTGCGCGTGAACGTCGCGCCAGCTTCGCCCTCCCGACGGCACGACGTTTCCCATGTCCGGCGTCAAATGCGTACAGAAGACGTCGACCTCGCCGACGGCGCGGGTCTTGAGCCGCGCGTAGAGAGCCGCCCGGGCGTTCAAATCGGTGCCGAGCTGACGAACGTCGGCCGCGAGAACGGGCTCGCGCGTCAGTATGCCGAGGCCGTGAGAGCCCCCATACGCCACCAGGCCGGCCCGCGCCACGCTCGTGTCTTTCGTTTCCGGCGAAGCGCCCACGCAGGGCTGGACGATGGAATCGAGCGTCCCGGTGGGGTCGGTTGCGAGACAACCGGCGCATGGCGGCGAGAGTCGATCGGCTGCGGCACGGCACTGCCAAATCACGCACGCAGCCAGCTCGTCGGACGAGAGCCCCCCACATTTTCGCTTCGCGCACTGCGTGAGAGGGGCGACCTCGCGCGCGGAGCACACCGCCTTGGCACCCGGCGCTGCAGAGGCACGAGCGGCGGCTGCCGGCGCGTTCAGGCGGACCGTGTTCGGAAGAGAATTCGTAGACTTTTCCGCGATGCGCGCCCAGTGCTCTTCGAGCCACACTTCTTGAAGGCACACGAGGTCGGCATCGATCTTAGGCAGCTCCTGGGCCAGCGGCTCGACTCTTTCGCTGGCGAACTTCACCGCACCGACGGCCAGCCCCGCGTTGAATGTGGCGACGCGCAGCTCCGGACTGGGCGACATCGCCAGCGATTCGCTCGCGGCGGGCGGAGGGGTGTCCGTCGTGTACCCGACGTGGTTGTGCGCCATCTTCATCGGAGCGCGCGCGCAACTCGCGAGCGATGCTGCGATGAAGCACCGAGCGGCCACCTCGTACCGGCGTGTGTCGCCCATGGACATCGAAATGTAGCGCGACGACGCGGTCGCGCACGTCGATCTTCGTGCACCGAAAGGCCGTGCTCGGTCGGCGATGTTCCGGTCTGGTCAACCGCGGACCGCAGTAACGGATGATGAACCGTCGCTACACCCCGACGTCCACTCCGCGACAGATCAAGGCAGCCGTACGATGAAGGCGCGGTCAATACCGCCCGGAGACTTCGCTCCTCCGACGACCACCTTGCCATCACCGGAGACACCCTCGGCGCTACGTAGCTCCCACCCGGCCAGGTCAATCCCGAGGCCCGCCAGGATCGTGCTCACAAGGCGTGCACCCTTGGTTGCATCCCAGACCCATGGTCCGCTGCTGCTCCGACGAACGACGACCAGGCTCCGCGCGGGATGGTGATGGCTGGCGCTAAACAGTACCCAAGCCGGCGAGAAGGACCGACGAACCGTCGCCGAGTTGCGGTCGAGCTATCGCCACACGTGTCGAATCCGCTTCGATCACGGACTCTGAAACTCGGTGGGAGACGGCCTGCTGTCGAGTGTCGCCGACGATGCTGTTACGGAGCTCCGAAGCAGTAGATCCTACCTGCACCACCGCCTGGCGCCGTATTGCCGCATTGACCGGTGTGAACCGCATTCCAATACGCGTATTGTGGCATGGTGTTATCCGGTCCCAATCCGTCGCTATGGCCCACGAAAGAGCTGCCGGTGGTTGCCGTCCAGTCGCCACATGTGTTGCCCATTGAGAGCATGCCCTCATGTGTCGTGCCGGTTAGAATGTCGTGCTCGTTCGGGGTGGGGGAGCCCTGCCAGCGGCCGTTGACCTTGCCACCCTTCTCAGTGAGGAAAAGGTTCGGATCGCCATTGCGTGCGTGAAGTGCGGCTTTGGTGGCGGCGAGCGTCGCGCCGGCTGAATTGTAATAAGGGCCCTCGCTAATTCGATCGCGTGCGTGCGTCATCGGACTGGCGGCGCTCAAGTACGCGTGCCACGTCTTGTTTCCTAGACCCACCGCCGCTGCCAATCGTTGGCAGCGCGCGTCGGCGCCGGTGAGACCGCCGAGATTCGCCGTCAAGCTGGTGTCGCTGCTGACGAAGAAATTCATCATCGGGCTCGCGGCCGCGTCGCCCGGAGTGCCACCGTCACGCGCGCCGCCGGCCGCACCAGCGGCGCCCGCGGAGCCGGCCGTTCCGCCGCCGCCGGAGCCGCTCGATCCCCCTTCGCCTCCGGCGCCGCCGGTCGAGGAGCCGCCCTCGCCGCCCGACCCTCCCGTGCTGGTCGTGCTTGCGCTTCCTCCGCTTCCGGTTGCCGTGGTGGTGCTGCTGGTTGTCGTCGTTCCGCCGCTGCCGGCGGTGGTCGACGTACTGTCGTCGTCGCCGCAGTTCGCGACGGCCACCGAGAAAGGAACGAGTGTCACCAGGACGAGAGGGATGATTCGCATGCGACCTCCTTCGGCACATCGGGAACGCTGACGGCAACCCGAGGCTCACGTCCGCCGGACACCAACGATGGCTTCGCGATCGCGAGCCGCCGTGGCGTTAGTCAGAATTGTTCGATGGTGGTGGACGTCACCTAAGAGCCAAGTGTCCTGGACGCTAATGCACGATCATGTGCCCGTCCAGGCGCTTCTTCATGACATGCGACGACGCCTCGTACGATTTTGCCCTTATGAGGCAAAAATTTTCTCAAATGGGGGCACGCGCTGAAAACCTTCGTCATTGATGATAGCGACAGGACCTTTCGAGTGCCCAATCGGAAGCAGTTCTTTTCGCGCTCGTACCTCCTCGTCACGAAGTCGTCACCTGTGTTGCGCTAAATCGCGCGCGCTTTCGTCGACGGAATAATTTTGCCGCACCATTGCGCAATTCATGTCGTTTTCCGTTCGTTGTCGGTGACGTGCATCGATGTTTGGGGTCGCGATCGGACATGAGTCCAAAAGGTCCCCATCGCGGCGGCCGTTCTACCGAGCAAACGAGGAGAATCTGGATGAAGGTGTCGGCCGTCGTGGGGTGGGTATCCATGGGTCTCGCTGCGTGTTCGGGCGAAGTGAGTGAAGCGGGCGGTGATGGCGGAGAAGGGCCGACCACGGGAGCAGCAGGAACGATGCTCAATGGCGCCGGAGGATCGACCGTCGGCAGCGCGGGTCCTTCCACCACCACAGGTCCCGGCGGCAGCACGACGACCGGCTCGGGCGGCAGCGCGAGCGGCGGCGGAGGTTCCGCCGGAACGGCGCCGAGCGGACCCACCGATTACGCGCCCTATCTACCGACGTGGGCGTGGGGAGGTGGAGGCTATGCTTATTCGAGCCTCGTCGATCTGAAGAGCAAGAGCGGTCTCGATCAAGTGACGATCGCTTTCGTTTTGTCGGGCGGCACCTGCAGGGCATCCGGCGAGGTCGGTCAACACTTGTCCGATATCAAGGCCTTCATGGCCGCCGGCGGCCACGTCAAAGCATCGTTCGGCGGAGCGTCGGGGACCTATGTGGAAAGCGGCTGCGCAGATGCGACCGCGCTTGCAAAGGCCATTGGTGACTTCGTCACTGCGACGGGCATTACCGATCTCGACTTCGACATCGAGCAGGACACCTGGCTCACCGATTCGGCGAACGACATGCGCGCGAAGGCGCTCAAGATGGTCCAGGATTCGAAGAACATCAAAGTTGCGTTCACGCTCGAGGCCCTGCCGGCCACCGGGCTGAGCGACCGCGGGCGTTCGCTCGTGAGCCGAGCGGTGGCTGCGGGCGTTCGAGTGGCGCACGTCAACTTGATGACCATGGATTACGGAGACAGTTTCGGAGGTAAGCCCATGGCCCCGGTCGTCATCGGCTCGCTCAACGGAGTGCACTATCAGCTCCAGACCCTCATTCCCGGCCTGACGTCGCAGCAGGCCTGGGCGATGGTCGGTGTGATCCCAATGATCGGCAAGAACGACGACTCCGAGATCTTCTCGCTTGCCGACGCCAAAACCGTGACGCAGTTCGCCATCGACAACAAGCTCGGCCTCGTGTCCTTCTGGTCGATCGATCGCGATCAACCCTGCGGCAGCGGACGCGAAGCGTGCAACTCCGTCAGCACGACGAACTTCGAGTTCACGCGCATCTTTGCAGCGGCCGCACCCTAAATCAACGAGCATTAACGCGCATGATTCTCGAAGATCGTGCGCGTGCGCGTGCTCTCGAAGGCCCGCGTGACCGCTGCCGTCTGAGTGCGGCGAAGCACTTGGACGAAGTGAGTCAGTCCATCGCAAACAGCATCGCAGAAGGCAACGGTGAGCGCCGACCGATGTCGGTTCTTGGATATCGCACTCGGCTCGGCTCTCGAGTGCGCGGCCTGCCTCGACGGGCTGGCGGCGCGCAATCGCATCACGCCCCAGACCCTCGCCGAGGGCAAGCAGCTCTTAGAGCGGATCGTATCGATGCTCTGGCGAATGATTCAAACGTTCCAGCCGCGTCCGAGTCCGAGCACGAGTACGATCACGAGCACGATGGCTTGACCGAGGATCGTAATCGCCCATTTAGCATGACTCTGTCGGATCTTGGCCATGACAGATCACGATCAGCCATTGCCGCATGTCGGCCAGGTAAGGTTCACTTCGCCTTCGGCTCCGCGGTTGTAATGCTCGCGGGGGCAATTGAGCTTCGTTACGCTCCGTGATTGAATGGGTGGATGTCCGACGACGTCGAGATCCGCGCTGCCGAGAAGCCCGATTTGCCTGCGCTCGGGCGGCTGGGTGCCTCGATGGTGCACCTGCATTTCGGCTTCGATCGGGATCGATTCATGCGGCCGAGCGCCAATGTCGAGCAGGGTTACGCGTGGTTCCTCGGCACGCAGCTCGAAGAGCCCGATGTCTTCGTCGGCGTCGCCGAGCGGGAAGCGGATGTCATTGGCTACGTGTACGCGGGCCTCGAGCCGGAGTCGTGGAAGGAACTGCGCGGCCCCGCTGGCTTCATCCATGATCTCGTCGTCGACGAGAGCGCGCGAGGGCAGGGGATCGGGGCCCGTTTGGCCGAAGCGGCCGCCACCTGGCTCGAGAGCAAGGGAGCGCCGCGCGTCATGCTGTGGAGCGCCGCAAAGAACGACGTCGCTCAGCGTTTCTTCGAGCGACTCGGGTTCCGGCGTACGATGATCGAAATGACGCGCGAACGACGCTGATCGGCGAACGCAACGCGCTGCTACGTGGGAGGAATGCCCCAGATCAACGTGCCATTCTGGTACGCGGTCACCAGGCAAGAATGGAAGATCGTGCAGTCGCCGAAGAACGGGCAGTTGGTCCATTGCGACTGGGTGCCGGCGGCGCTCGCAATGAACGAGTAGTCGTTCGTCTCGTTGGACGTACCGGTTTGCGTCGTGCGAAATTCGAGTTCGACATCGACCGCGTCAGAGGGAGCAATCGACCCTGCCGCGCTGAAGCTGATTTCGATGTAAGTGTCGGCTCGCGCGACCGGTGGGCTGAGTGGTTGGATGGTGGCCTTCACGAGCGAGGTGATGACCTGGTCGGGACAGCAAACGTCGCTGTAGAGAACGCTGACCAGCGGAGCGGCCAGTTCGTTGGTCAGGTAGTAGCGAAACTTGAGGCTGCTCAGCGCAATCGATTGAGTCGAACCATTCACGAGCTTGATCGAGAACTCGATGGAGTTGCTACGTGACCAAGTTCGATAGAGCAGTGTGATGGGATTCGCATAGCTGCAGATGCCGGTGGCACCGGAGTCGAAGCCCGCAACCACGGTCCCGCCGGTGCCAGACGAGCCGGACCCCACGGATCCCGAAGAGCCTCCGGTTCCGGTGGTTACGCTGCTGCTCGTCGAGCCGCCCGCTCCGGCCAGGTTGTCTCCCGCGGCACCAGACGCGTCGGTCGTGACTGTCGATCCTCCCGTGCTGCCGGAGCCTGTCGAACTGGTTGCGCCGCCAGAACCGGTCTGCGTTGTTCCCGAACGCGTGTGGTAAGAGTCGCCGCCGTCACTTTCGGGCATCAGCGATTCGTCATAAACGGAGCATGCGGCGATACCGAGCAGCACCAGATGAAGCGTGCGTTTCGCCATGTTCAAGGTTGCCGCTCTTCCAGAGAGAGAGGCCCCCGCACACCAACTCACCCTCGATCGTAGGCTAACACAGGCAAAAGGCGCTGCACGTTGGACGTAACGATTACAAACACACTGCGCATTGCAGGATATTCGCACAGAATGTGCGCGTCTGGATGACACGCCAGCCGATGTCGGCAGACTCGGCGTTCATCCGTTCGACTCGTTCGCAAAAATGCAGTGCAGCATGGGTCCAGAACTTCTCTACATGTCCGGCTACGCCGAGCACACCATCGTTTCCAAGGGCGTCGTCGAAGAGGGGGTCATGCTCTTACAGAAACCTCTCACTCCCGACATGCTGTTAGCCAAGTTCGTCAGGCGATCGACATTCGGGGAGAGGGCGATCCGGTCAAAAGCGTCGTCGTGTAGGCAGATAGCCGACACGTTGGCGAAAATGGCAGCTCGCACTCTCGATCTACTGGTTCCCGGGGGGGAGGTAGTAACATGGGAGTGGGGGCATGAACGCCGCATCATTTGAAGTGCCGGACTTCCGGGCGCTGTTCGAATCGGCACCGGGTTGCTATCTCGTTCTCAGGCCCGACTTGACGATCGTCGCGGTAAGCGATGCGTACCTGCGGGCGATGCGGACGAAACGCGAGGAGATCCTCGGACATCCTCTCTTCGAAATCTTTCCGGACAACCCCGACGATCCCTCGGCCAGCGGCGTCGCCAATCTGCGAGCGTCGCTCGAGCGGGTCTTGACCGATCGGGAGGCGGATTCGATGGCCGTTCAAAAGTACGACATCCGTCGTCCGGAGTCGGCGGGTGGCGGATTCGAAGAACGTTTCTGGTGCCTCGTCAATTCGCCGGTATTCGGCGCCAATCGGAAGATTCGCTACATCATCCACCGAGTGGAGGACGTGACGGATTTCGTTCACTTGCAGCGCGCCAGCCACGAGAAGAACGAACGCACGGCCGAGCTCCGCACGCACGCCGTCGGCATGGAGGCGGAAGTCTACGCGCGAGCGCAGCAGCTGCACGCGGCGAACGAGCGACTTCAGATGACGAACAAGTTTCTCGATTCGATCGTCGAGAACATTCCCAACATGATCTTCGTCAAGGACGCCGAGCAGCTGCGTTTCGATCGCATCAATCGCGCCGGCGAAGAACTGCTGGGGCTCTCGCGCGGGGTGTTTCTCGGAAAGAACGACTTCGATTTCTTCCCCCCCGAGCAGGCCCAATTCTTCACGTCGAAGGACCGCGAGGTACTCAAGCAAAACGTCGTCGTCGACATTCCAGAAGAGCCCATCGAAACGGCTCACGGGCGGCGCTGGCTACACACCAAGAAAATTCCTGTCTTCGACGACCAGGGGACTCCGCGGTACTTGCTCGGTATCTCCGAAGACATCACCGAGCGAAAGCAATTGGCCGATCGGCTGCAGCAAGCTCACGAGGAGCTCGAGCGCCGGGTCGAGGACCGCACCGCCGACCTCGTCAAAGCCAACGACGAGCTACAACGAGAGATTGCCGAACGTCAAAAGGCCACCGAGGCGCTGGGGCGCAGCGAGGAGCAGCTCCGTCAGGCGCAGAAGATGGAGGCGATCGGCCGGCTCGCCGGTGGAATCGCGCACGACTTCAACAACATGCTCTCGGTCATCCTCGGCTACAGCGCGCTCATCGGTTCTGAGCTCGCCCAGAACGATCCAGTTCGGGGAGACCTGCGAGAAATCGAGAAGGCGGCTTCGAGGGCGGCGGATTTGACGAAACAGCTGCTCGCCTTCAGCCGCCAGCAGGTGATGGCGCCGAAAATTGTCAATCTGAACGAGGTCATTGCGGGCATGGACAAGATGCTCCGGCGAGTCATCGGCGAAGACGTAGAGCTCAGGATCGTGCCCACGCCGCACGTGGGCCGGGTGAAGGTCGATCCGGGTCAGATCGAACAGGTCATCTTGAATCTGGTGGTCAACGCCCGCGATGCGATGCCCAACGGAGGGATGTTGACGATCGAGACCGGCAACGCCGAAATCGACGAGAAGTACGCGGCCGAGCACATCGGGGCCAAGCCCGGCGCTCACGTCATGCTCGCCGTCACCGACACGGGTATCGGCATGGACGCACCCACGCAGGCGCGCATTTTCGAGCCCTTCTTCACGACGAAGGAGCAGGGCAAAGGGACCGGTCTCGGATTGTCGACCGTGTTCGGTATCGTGCAGCAAAGCCAGGGTACGATTTGGCTCTACAGCGAGCCGGGGCGGGGCACGAGCTTCAAAGTCTACCTCCCCCGAACGAGGGAAATCGCCGACGTCCTTTCCACGCACTCGTCGGCGCCGCCGGCTGCCCGGGGCTCGGAAACCATCCTTCTCGTCGAAGACGAGGAACAGGTTCGTGTTCTCGCTCGCAACATCCTGAAGAAGAATGGGTACCAAGTCATCGAGGCGCAAAATGCCGGGGAAGCCCTTTTGCTGTGCGAGCGATTCTCGGGGAAGATCCATCTGCTGGTCACCGATGTCGTGATGCCGAAAGTCAGTGGTCGCGAGCTCGTCGAGCGCTTGTCCCCGCAGCGTCCGGAGATGAAGGTGCTCTTCATGTCGGGATACACCGATGACACCGTCGTGCACCACGGTGTCCTCGATGCGGGGATCCACTATTTGCAGAAGCCGCTCACCCCCGACGCGCTGGGAAGAAAAGTGCGCGAGGTGCTCGATCTTTGATGGCCGGTAACGGAATCAGCCGATGTCCCTCGAGCGATCCAAAATATCCTCGCGGGTGACCGGCTGGTGGTGCGCGCGGGTCTTGCCTTCCTCGAGCAGAGACTTGAAGCGCACCAGATCCGCGTCGAGCGCGTGTTTGGGGTCGACTCGAAAGAGCTTGGCCACGGCATGGCCCATCGCGCCGGCCATCGGGTTGTACGACATTCGAACATCGAGCCTGGTGGCGCCGTCCGGCTGCTCCTCGAATTGAACGGTGCCGGTGTGCTCGATGACCGATTCCGGCATCGTCCTCCATGAAAGGACCCGACTCGGAGAGAGCTGGTTGATTTCGACGTCGAACGCGATCGGCGCTCCTGCCGGGCCGGCGACCGTCCATCGCGATCGCCCCTCGCCGGTGATGGTGATCTCGCGAACGTGCTCCATGAAGCGGGGGAATTGCTCGAAATTCGCAAAGACGGCGAACACCTCGTCGATCGGCGCGGCCACGACGATGGTCTTGTGCAGATCGATCGCACGTGGTCCCGCGCCGATTCCGATCAGCCGCCGGGCCGGCAAGTTCGTCGCGGCTCGTACGAAAAGACCTGCTCCGCAAGCCACGACGAGCGCACCGAGTGCGCCTTTTCGCCCGCGCCCCACCACGCCGAGTGCTGCGCCGGTCAGCCCGACGAGCACCCGAAGACTCGGTGTCCAGTTGTCTTGTGCGATTTCGGGACGCCGAAGGCGTTGTTGCCCTCCCTGGAGCGACGGCACCTCCTCGCTCGTCTCGTGAACGTCGAGCGCATTGCTGATGCCGCGGACGCCGCGAACGCGCCGGACGCAGGAGAGGAGGGACTTCGCTTCCTGCGCCAAAATCGGCCCGCTCAGCGTGATGTTGCCGTCTTCTGCTCGGACGGTGATCGCGTGGGGGTGGGACGTCGAGCGCCCGAGCTCCGCCCGCACGCGCTCGATGACGACGGTGTCGGGGACATCGTCGCTTTCGAATATCCGACCGATCCGCGATCCCATTCCTCGAGCTCGGTAAGCGAAATCGCGACGTGCCTTGGCGGAGAAGTCCGTCGCGGTATGCCCGATGTGCACCATCCTGTGCCCTAGGTACGACCTGCGGCGCGCGCCTTCCGCCGGATCGAAGAAGTACATCGCGCCGGCTCCGCCGAGCGCGGCGCCGAGTGCATAGCTACTGGCTCGCAACGGGTTTCTCATTGGCGGATCCTCCTTTCGGATGGCGTCTTCATCGCCGAAATCACTGACGAGCCGCCCGGGGTGCCGGCGACCGCTCTCTTCTTCCCTGCTGCGCGGGGGCGGCTACGTACTCGCGAACATCATGTGGGCTCGCGGGCACGTCAACCCGCCGAGGTCGGGCTCTCCCCTCCAGGCTGAAGGTGACGGGAGTGCACGGCTGGCACGAAGCTATGCGCAACTGTGTGGGCCGCAAGGCGCATGTGTGACCCCAAGCGTAGGCGATGCATGGGTTCGAGGCACGAGGACGCGAAGGAATCGTTTACAATGAGCAGGAGGAGGGGCGGTGATGGGTAAGTCGACCGTGGTCTGCGGGATCCTGGTGGCAGCGAGTCTCGCGATGTCGCCAGCGTGCAAGCGCTCGGCAACGAGCGTGGACATGACCAACGCGCTCACCGAGCAGCGCGAGGACGGCTCGGTGGCTTGGGACATCCATCGAGACGGAAAGATCCGCGCCTTGATGCGGTCACCGAGCGGTGAGATCGTGAAGAGCAATGCCACCGGATCGGTCACCTTCAGGACCGAGGAGGGACCGCAAACGGTGACCCTCAAGCAGGACTCGAAGACGGGTCTGCTCTACGGCGAAGGCCCGAAGCTGAAGGGCGAATTGACGCAAGTCGATTACGAGTTGCGGACAGGCAGCCAAGATTGGAACGGGACCCTCTTCGTCCCCGAAGGCGGAACGGCAGAGCTCGGGGAGAACGCCCAAGCGGCTGCGAAGGTCACGGTACCCGAAGGCAAGCAGGGGCCGCACGGTGGGACGATCCAAGTCGTCGGTCAGGATCGGATCGAGCTCGTCGGCGATCCATCCTCCAAGGAGATTCGCGTCTACATCCTCAATGACGACCTGAAACCGGTGCCGGTCGCCGCTCGACGAATCAAGCTCGCGGTGGTCGACGATCGTCCGGAGGTGATCGTGCTGACACCCGAGGCGGGAGGAATGTACGTCAAGGGACGGATGTCGTTCGAGCACGATCCGGCGAAGATCACCGTCAGCGTGACCGTCAACGAGCAGAGGCACGTCGCGCTGGTCGGCTACCAGCCCGGCACCGTGATCGTCGTCGGGCCGCGTGCACCTCGTGTTCATGTCATGGTGGTCGGTGTGTTCCGAGGGCCCGACGTCGTCGTTGTCCACGAGGACGACGACGACGATCGCCGCAAGGTTCACATCAAAATCAAGGAGCACGGCCGAGGCAACAAGGTGCACGTCCACATCCACTGAGTGGGTGTGGATCAGAACACGATCGTCTTGCGCACCGTGACGCTGCTGCCCCGAAATGGCGGCACCCGCAGCGGTCGAAACTTGGCGGCCATGCATTCGCCCTTCGGCGTGCCGGCGAAGGGACCCTCCACGACGATGTTGGTAACACTCCCGGTTCGCGCGAAGGTGACCGCGACGCGAATGCCTTCGGGGGGTGCGGCGCCGGCCAGGCACCCGCGCGCGTGATCCCCCGCTTCACGCAGCACTTGCATGGCCGAAGTCCGGTCGAATTCGCCCGCCAGATCCACGTCGGCGAACGACGGGTGTGGCGGAGGGACGACCCTTCCGGGTGGAGAATCCCATTGATCCGCCGATCGCTCCTGCACCGCGCGCGGGCGCGGCGCCGGTTCGGTCGCGGGCTGATCCATCGCCGAAGGCGTGAGTGTTGCTTTGCTCGGCTTGGTCAGATCTTCGCCGTTCTGCTTCACGATGATGGCCGGCGCGTCTTGGACGGTGCGAGTCGTGATCGGTTGCTCGGCCTTTTCGGCGCTCTCTGATGGTTGTTCGGCGCTTGCCGGCACCTCGCGAGCCGCGTTGTTTTCGAACTCGTTCGGCACGTCGAGTCGCGTCGTCGCGGGGGAAGGTTGGATGATCGCCGGTGCTGCCAGCTCGAGTGCGTCACGTGACGGAATCGCAAGCTCGGGATCGGGCGCGGGTCGCGCGACGAAGTCGAGCGCTGCCCATGTTCCCGACGCACCGAGCACGATCGCGATTATGGCCGAAACTCCCGCCCGCTTCGAACCTGCCAAGGTCTCCAGCCGCGTCGTAAGATCGCTGGAAAGCAGTTGCCCCTTGTGCCAGGAACGCTGCGCGATGCTGTGCCAGAGTCGCGTAGCGCGCGGCGCAGCTTCTCGACTCGCCGCGCGCAGTCGACGTTCCCGCTTGGGTTCAGAGGTAACGGCTGCGGGGGCAACTCGCTCCAACGATGTTGCGGGCGGGGGCTCGTTCTCCGACGGCAGCGGAACATGGCGGGCCGCCGCTCCGCTGCGCGGAACGAGTGCCGTTCGCCAGAAGTCCTGCGGAAGCTGCTCCCACATCCGCGCCTTCGCCGGCGATGCTTCGCGGGCCCGTGAGTTCGGGTGGTGGACCCGCTCTTCCGGCGGTTGAGCGGGCGGTCGAACCGATATCAGATCCGCCGGCCCTAACTCGACCGGGCGCTCCGACCACGGTCGAAGGCTCGGTTTGCGATATCCGGACGACGCATGCGTCGTTTGCAACGCGCCCGGTGGCCTTGGCAGGGGTGGCGAAACGGGCGGCCCATTTTCACCCGGCGCGAGCGCCACCGCTAGCTCGGCCAAGAAGTCGGGCTCGGTAGCGCCGGCCACGGTTCCGATCGCGGGCGCGGCGGGTATCGGCGGAATCTCGGCCTGTGTCGGATCCGGCGCCAAGGAAGGCGGGACGCTCGCGACGTCGGTCGGGTCGAGCTCGATGATGCTCGGCGTCGACGCGGGTCTGACGAAATCCGCGACGGCTCCTTCGGCGACGTTCGCTTGCGGTTCGGTGGTTGGTAACGGAGGTGGAACGCTCCTGACATCGCCCGGGTCGATGTCGAGGACGTTGGCAGTCGGCGCTTCCATCGGGTCGAGATCCAGCATCCCCGCCGGAAAAACCACCTGTTGATCTCGCGGTTCTGCAAGAGGCGGCGCGGCCTCGGGCGAAAGGATGGGCTCGAATGGGTCGAGCAAAGTGAAAACCGGTGCGGGCCTCACCGACGCTGGCCTTTCGCTCGTCGAGGATGCCGAATCTGGGATCGGCGGAGGCTCGAGCATGGGCCGCAGCGTGCGCGGGATGGATACCGATGGCCCCGGTTCGGACAAGAATGGGCCATCGATTTGAACGCACGACTCCACCGGCGCTGGTGCCGGGAGTGTCTGAAAGCGCGCAATTCTCGTCCCCGATTCGGGGTAATCGCGCTTGGGTTCGGGCGCCGGTGTCTCCTCGACGGTTCGCGGTGGTGCGCGTCGTTCGGCGATCTTCTCGCCGGCGACCGACTGCACGAAGTCTGCGACTTGAGACGTCGTGGCCAGCCGTGATCCTCCCACTTTGCGCAGCTCGGTGATCATCGCGACAGCCGTGGGGAATCGCTTCGACGGATCAATATCGAGCGCACGAGCCGTCACGTCGGCGAGAGGCTCGGCCCAATCCGCGCCGGAGGGAACCGTTGCGCGGGAGATGCCCCCGGATCGAATCGTTTCCAGAATGGTGTCCGGGCCGGGCTCGTCGGCAAACAGCGGCCTGCCGGTCAGCGCTTGCCAGAGCAGCGCCCCAACGCTGAACACGTCTGCTCGCTGGTCACCCTGCTCACCGGACAAGATCTCCGGAGCGAGAGTTCCAATCGCTGAACGCGGGAATGCCTCCGCGGTTCGGACTCGACACATTCGCAGAATTCGGGAGACGCCGTCGATGCCGACGAGAATGTTGGCAGCGCTCATCTCTCCGTGAATGAGCTTGAGGCGCTTGTGGCCGCTTTCGTCCTTGACCTTGTGGATGGCGCTCAAGCCTGTCAGGACTTCGATGAACACCCGCAGTGCGATCTCCAGAGGAACGACGGATTCCCACAGCGCGGCAAGTCGCTCACCATCTACGAAGTCGCAGCTGATGCTGATCTCGTCGGCGCCCGGCGAAATCGCACGCGCACGCACCACGTTGGGATGGTCGAGCTGGGTGGCTGCCTCGGCGGCACTGACATATTCGGCGGCCTGTTCGTCGGTCATGCCTGACGTGCGCGCCACGCGTTCGACGACGACCAGAAGCGGCCCGCCATCGGGCCCCGGGATTTGTTCGACGTAGGTGGGTACGACCGTGGAGGAGAGTTGCCGCACTATCCGAGGCGTTTCGCCGAGCGCACCGGAAGACTCCGATGCAGCCTGCAGAGGTCGCCCCAATGCCTCACTCACGTTGGAGTACTCACCGGCTGACGCAGCGCGAAACGGCTGGTACCCACATACGACCTCCTGGAGGATACCGCGTGGGCAAGGAGTAGCCGGGCACACGCGGGCGAGCTTTCGAAGTAGGCACCTTGCGCAGTCGCACCCCCTGCGAACGGCACCGCATGACCCGACGGCGACACACCCATGCTGTACGCGATCAACGGCCGACCAAAGGCTCGACTTGAGGCAATCGCCGCTGACCGCGTGACTTTCTCGGGCGCTGGCTCCGATGTCGGAGGCGCACGCCGCGTCGAACGCTACTTCAGTTTGCTTCGACTACTCGGCGCCGTGGTCTCGGTTGTCTTTCTGCGCGTTTTCGAGGCTTGGCCTTTCGTACTTTCAGCTGCACCGGCGGAAGGCACCATGGGCACGACCGCGCTCGGGGACGTCCGCGCGACGTTGTCGAGATTCGAGGGCTGCTGCGGCGTGTCCTCGCTCGCCGTTCTCACCAAGAGAAAAATCAACAACGCGAGCATCGCAGCGCCGCAACCGGCGGCGATCACCATGCGCCGGCGAAATCGACGATCCTGATGCGCGTCGGCTGTCGTCGGCTCGAATGCCAACGCCGGCGCCTTCCGGGCGGATACGGGGACGAATGCGTCCGCGCGGGGGGCGGGCGGTGCAGGGCGGGCCGGCACTGGGTTCGGCGGAGACAGGTCGAGCCCGGCGACCGTGGGTGCAGGCCGCGTTGGCGGCGGATTCGGCGGAAGAGGGGCGCGACCCGAGGGCGGTGCAGCAGCGAGACGACCGCCAGAGCTTGCCCGTGTTCGTGGCAGCTCGTGACCGAGCGGCTCGGTTCCGAGGGCCAATTCGTCCATCGCCTGCGCGAGCTCGGCGGCGGTTTGGAAACGATGCTCCGGCGCTTTCGCAAGCAATCGGCGCACGATCCGAGCCAGCCCCGGATCTTGCGCGGCGATTTCGGGCGGGAGCTCCGGGGGTTCGGCGGCGAGATGTTGTTGGAAGAGGGCGACCAGGTTACCCGTGAAGGGACAGGAGCCCGTCAGCAGCTCGAAGAAGATCACGCCGAGCGAATACAGATCGGA
>Ga0137375_10002065_pt1 | contig 23649 bp, 19 predicted proteins | sample SagtaG_24_FD_104936 | JGI IMG/M metagenome (GOLD analysis project Ga0137375, IMG submission 104936) | Vadose zone soil microbial communities from Sagehorn Ranch, Mendocino, California, USA - Sage1_R_113_16 metaG | ecosystem: Environmental > Terrestrial > Soil > Vadose zone | place: USA... | reverse complement strand
GCGCTTGTTCTCGCGCACCATGCCGAGATCGATCAGCGCGGCGTGCAGTGCTTCACGCGTGTCGGTGTGGACGGCGGTCGTCAGTCGAGCGAGTTTGTCGACGAACGGGCGATCGAATTCGCGCGTCGACCCGTAATCGAGCATGCCGATGCGGCCGTCGGGGCAAAAGACGTAGTTGCCGGGGTGCGGATCCCAGTTGTAAAGCCCGTGCCGAAAGAGAGTTCCGACATAGAACTCGAAGATCGCTTGACCGATGCGATCGCGCTCGGATGACAGCGGGTTCGTCGCCAAGAAATCGTCGAAACGAAGACCCTCGACCCACGAGGTGGTGAGCACGCGGCCCGAGCAGTACGGGCCGTGGACCGCCGGAACCGTAAGGGTAGGGTGGCCCTCGTAGATTTTCGCGAATCGTTCTTGGTAGCGCGCCTCACGCAGGTAGTCGCATTCTTCGAGAACGGCCTGGCGAGCCTGGCCCACGATGGCGTCCACGCTGGCACCGGGCACGATCAACGCGGCGAAGTTTTTTCCGATGGAGGCCGTTCGAAAGTCGGCTGCCAGGGCATCTTGGATCCCTGGATATTGCACTTTGACGGCGACCTCGATGTCGGCCCGCGGGCCGGGAATCCTCGCGCGGTGAACTTGCCCGATGGAAGCGGCGGCGGCCGGCGTCGAATTCATTTGCGAAAGCAGGGCAGGGGCCTGCTCGCCGAGCTCCCGCTCGATGATTTCCGACACGACCTCGAACCGCATGGGGGGCGAATGCGTCTGCAAGACTGCAAGGGCCGATCGCAGCTCCGGCGAAAGAGGCAGGTCGAGATAGCTCAGCATCTGCCCGGCTTTCATGGCAATGCCTTTGAGCTGCCCCACCGACGCGACGAGGGCGGCGAGCGCGTCGACATCGAGGGGCTTCGCCTCTGCCGATTTCGAACGCCACGCCAGGCGCCCGCCCCGCAAGCCGGCCATCGCCGTCCGCCCGAGCCGCCCGAGGGAGGAGGTGGGCAGCTTGCCAGCCATCCCGAGGAGTCGCTGCTCGAGTTGCTCGCGCAGCGAGCGATCCTGATCGCGGTTCGACATCGGAGTCCCAGCACGATACCTGGCCGCATCGATTTGTGTGACTCGGCTTGCCCCCGCCTGCGGTTTTGAAAGCGGGGTCGGACGTTGTCGTGTATGCTTCGTTCTTTGGAGGTATGTAATGTTCAATGTTCGTCCTTGGCTTCTTGCAGGGCTGATCTTCGCGGCGTGTGGTGGGAGGGAGATTGGCGGCAGCGATGGCATCGGAGGGGGCGGCGGGTCGGGAACGGCAGGTTCCGGCGGCAACTCGAGCAGCGCGGTCACCACGGGGCCTTCGACGGGCACCGCCATCACGACCACGTCGGGCGTCACGACCGGTAGCAGTGGCCCGACGACCACGACGACCACGACGACCACCGGCGGATTCGCCGGGGCTGGCGGTGCCGGGGGCATCACCCCCTGCGGTCCGATTTCGTGCGGCCCCGGGCTTTCCTGTTGCAACGCGAGTTGCGGCATCTGCGTGACCCAAGGTCAAGCATGCCCCGCGATTGGCTGTGGGACGGGAGGCAGTACAGGCGCCGGAGGAAGCAGTCCGTGTGGCACCTACGAGCAATGCGTCACCCGATTGCCAGGTAACTGCTCGCCCCGCAGCGGATGCCTGTGCAGCGCCTGCTTGTGCCAGACGAACGCCTGCGAAAATGACTCAGGCTGTCAGCAGATTCTGGGATGCGCCTTCAAGATGAACTGCGGCGGCACTGGCTGCTACACACCTCAAACCTGTCAGGCGATCATCGACCATTACGGCCTCAATTCGCGCTCTTTCCAGTTGGCCCTTCAAGTCGAACAGTGCAGCCAACGGGCGGCTTGCCCCCGTTGTGGCGTTGCGGTGGATGCCGGACCCGCGTGCGTTTTTCCGCCACCTCCCGCGGGAGGAGTCTCTTCCTGCTCAGGTAGCGGTTCTCCGGACGGGTTCGAGTGCTCTCAGGTGTGTACCGATGGCGCCATGAATAGCTATGTCGCGAAATGTTCCAACGGCATCTGCAACTGCTTTTACGACGGGCGTCAGACGTGCACGTGCTCGAGCACGGTACCGTTCGGCATGTGCGGCTCGTGCTGCCCGCCGTGGGCGCCGATTCGTTGACGGCACGACGCCCATATCGTCCACCGCGCGAAAAGCGCCCCCCTGGAGCAGCCTGGCCAAAGCAAGCCGATGCTCGATGTTGGGCTCAGGCTACGCGTTTCACGGCACGTAGAGCCGACCCACTTTCGCGCTCAGCGACCCTGAGATCGTGGGCTACCTGCAGGTTCAACCAGAACTCGGGCGACGTGCCGAATGCGCGACCCAGGCGCAACGCAGAGTCGGCCGAGATGTTCCGCTTGCCCGCGAGGATGGCCGAAATACGGTTCGCCGGAACACCGAGCGCGCGCGCGAGCGCGTTGGCACTCAAGCCGAGCGGCTCCAAATATTCCTCACGGAGAATCTCTCCGGGATGAATGGGTCGCATGCGGTTCATGGTGAGGGGTTCTTTCAGTGGTAGTCGACAATCTCGACATCTTCGGGGCCGGCGTCGGTCCACCGAAAACAGATGCGAAATGGGTCATTGATGCGGATCGAATGCTGACCCTTTCGATCGCCCGCAAGAGCCTCGAGTCGGTTCCCGGGAGGTGACCGGAGATCATCCAGGCGGATCGCGGCGTCGAGCATCACCAATTTTCGTTCAATCACTTTCTGTACGGTCCTGAAGCGGCGCGAGCGCTTACCTTCGTAGATGACTTGCGCTTCGGCACCCCGAAACGATCGAATCACACACTCAACTCCTAGCGTCTTGTACGTTGTACGTCAAGCGTACAAGCGATCGGCGTGGCGCAAACGATCGTCATCGTGAGCTTTTCTCCAAGGCCGCGGCGATGCGTTCAAGCCCCCGCACGGGGCTCGGCCGAGCGGTCGAGGTTCGTCGTGGCGGAAGCGCTCACCGAGGGACTCCGGGCACTCGTCGCTCAGGTCATCACCCGGTACGCGCACATCGCCCTGAAGACCTGAAAGCAGCCTCGGCCGTGAACGATCGGCTGGAGCGAGCCGCTTCACGGCGGTTGCCCCGGATTGCCCCCGGGCAAGAAACGGAAAGCTCGTAAGTACAGAGCCACCTTCGAGATTTGAACTCGAGACCTACGGTTTACGAAACCGTTGCTCTACCGCTGAGCTAAGGTGGCAATATCGTTTGCTTTTCGCGTGATTTGAGCCGGTGTGGCCTCGCGATCGATCAAGAGCGGTTGGAAGGGCCAGGATTCCTGCCTTGGTGCGACGCCCAGGTCAAGTCGGATCGACCACTCGCTGGCCCAAACCGTTGGGACGACTTTCCGATGCTCCGGTCAAGCCAGCGTCTTTCGCAGACCGCGACGATTCGCGCAGCTGAGGTTGTCGCGGTGGGCGGTTGAACCGAAGCGCTCGGTTCGTCCTTCAGGATTCAACGCACGATGGGATATCGAAAGTCTGTCGGGGCGGCACCACGCATTGCGGTCATGCAATTTTTCGCGATAGAATATTTATTCTATTTTCTTGTTTTTTGGAACATCCGTGTTGTAGGGTGCCCAACCCTAGGGCTATCGGATGCAGAAACCGGTGTTTCTCGTGGTTCTCTGGCCCACCAACTTGTGAAGGCAATGCCATGATGAAAGCAACCGACGGCGCACTCCTCCTCGGAGCGCTTGTCCTTACCAGCGCTTCCTGCCAGAGCACCCAGGGCAGTAATGACAACATCGAAGTGGTGCAAGCCGCGGCGACGATGGTGCCTGTCGGACCACGCCCGGAGAGCATCACCAAAGCTTGGGGCGGAAAGTTCTATGTCTCCATTCAGGGTCCTTCCGGCGCCCTCGGAACGTTCGACGGTGAAGTTCGACAGATCGACTTGGCGACCGGAGTCGCTACGCCTTTCGTTGCTGGGCTCGAGAACCCGCGTGGCCTCGCCTTCACGGGTCAGTTCCTGGTCGCCGCCGACCAGCAGAAGATCTACAAGATCGACGAGGCGGGCAACGCGACCGTCCTTGCCGAAGCTTCGCAGTTTCCATTTCCGGCCGTGTTTTTCAATGACGCGGCCCCTGAGGCAGGTGGCCTGGCCGTATTCGTTACCGAGATGGGGCGGCGCGACATCATCCGCGAGGTGCCCCCGGCCCCGAACGCGGGCCACCTCATCCCGACCGACAGCGACGGCGCTTGGGCCGTGCCGGCCACGTCTCGCGTTTATCGGATCACCATGGATGGCCAGATTACGAGCGTGTTCGAGCCATCGCGCAAGCTCTTGGTCACCAACGGCGTCACCGAGGCCAAGAAGGGCAAGGGCGTTACGAACAAGCGGTTGCTGGTTACCGACTTCTTCCATGGCAACATCGTCGAGGTCGATACGGTCACCCAAGACAAGCAGATCATCGCCACGGCGTTTCGCGGCGCCGATGGTCTCGAACAAGCTACGGATGGGACCATCTTCGTCTCCAGCTTCGAGAACGGTGCCGTGTGGAGGATGGACGACAATGGCGAGAACCTCAGGGTGCTCATCGATCACGTCGGATTCCAGACCACCGCAGACTTCTACCTCGACGAGGCGGCGCACAAGCTCTACGTACCGAACACGCCGGCCGGAGCGGTCATCATTCTGTCGACGGAATAGAACTCGGTTACGGGACGAACGGCTTCGTCCCCGCGCAGGAGGATCGCACCCGCGCGAGCTGGCGTGAGCTAGGGAACGTCCGCTCCAGCGTTTGGAGCGATTGGGTTGCATCCTTCTGGCGGCCGAGGCCGCACAGGGCCAACGTGCGAATCGCGAGCTGCTCCTCGAGGAGCACTCCCTTCGGGTATCGAGCCGAATAGTCGTTCACCCTCGCGAGCGCCTCGGCGAAGGCATTCCTGCTGAGCGCGAGCTTCGCTTCGCTGATGAGTCGTACTTCTTCAGCCAATGTGTCGGCCGACGTTTCGGAGGGTGTGCTCGTTGGCTTCGCGGGCAATGGTGCGCTGCCCCGATCGATCTTCGACCTGCTTGGAGGGGTGACGCCGCGTTCGGAAGGCTCTTCAGGCCGCGAACCACCGCCGCTCGGCACCGGGGCGAGCGCGGGCTCGGACGTGCCTTCCGCCGCCGTCGCAACGGCTTGCGGCGCGGGAGACGCGGGCGCGGGCATCGCTCGCGAACTCAGCTTGGCGCCGATGGCAGCGATACCACCGACCACGACGCCGACGCCGACGCGCTTCATCCACTTCGCGAGCGAGGGGGAGACCGAACCGCCGCCTGGTCCTGGCGCCGTCGGGCTGGACGCGACGCGAAGCAGCACGGCTTGCCGCACGCGCTCGATCCGGTCTTCGCTCGGGTCCCAACCAAGCTGCTTGGCTCGTTCCCAGAGATCCTTGGCGTCCGGTGATCGATCGTTCATGCACCCTGCTCCTTGTGTCGCTCGAGCAAGCGATTGAAAGCCAGGCGCGCGCGCCGCAGACGCGAGTAGACCGTGTTGAGCGGTACTTCCAGGAGCTCGGCGAGCTGCGGCGGCTTGATCTCTTCGAGCTCCGTCAGCACGAGTACTTCGCGCCCCTTGTCGTCGAGCTTCGCGAGCAAGTCCTCGAGAAGATGGACGGCCTCGAGCTGCTCGACGTGCGCGGTGGCATCGGGACGATCGTCGGCGACGCCTTCGGAGAGTGCGTCCTGACCTCCTCTGCGTCGCAGGTTGCGGCGGTAGTCGCGGGCGACCCGGCGTGCGATTTGGTAGACCCAAGCCTTCGCCGAGCTGGAAGCCTGAAAGTCTTCCATCCGCCGGTGCACGACGACGAACACGTCCTGCACGGCGTCCTCGACGAGGGCGTCGGGGACGCCCAGCATGCGGAGCGTGCGCCAAACGAAGCGGACGTGCAGCCGATAAATTTGATCGAAGGTGATTTCCACGATCGAGGGCACCGGGGCAGCCGTGCCGTACACATAGTTCGATGCCACAAGGAAACTCACCACGATTTCATTCCCGAGCGAGACGATGACTGGATCAATGGCCACGGTCGCTCCGATCCGTCAAAAAACTCGAAATTCCATTCCCATGGAAGCGCGGGCGAACACCGGCCACGGCCGATGAACCTCCCCGAGGCCTACGATGACGTAGGTCGGCACGGTGAGCGGCACGCCCACGTCGAGCCCAATCCACGCGCCGAAAAGGCCACTCGTCGTCGGACGAACGGCGAACCCCGCGAGGCCGGCGATCCAGAGACCGCGCGCGCGGCCCGGTCGCGCCAATCCCACGGCGACGCCGTCCATCGCTCCCGCTTCTGCCCCAAGACACACATCGGCATGCCCGCCGAACTGGAGCACGGCGGTACAACCGCGGAGCTCGCCGGTCCAGAGGCCGATTTCGCCGCCCACGCCCGCCAGGTTGGTCGAGGCTTGCCGAGGTAGCCACGCCTGAGCCGATGCGGTCATCGTCCAGCGCCCTTGCCATAGCGCGAGCCCCGCGCCGGCGCCGAGAGACGCTTTCGGCAACGAGCCCACGTCGGCGGTCGTTCGAGGGCCCAATGCGAAATGCAAGGTCGGAGTTTCGGTCCGCTCCGTCGCAGTTGACGGCGCTGGTGTGTCACGCGTTCTGTCGCCGCGGTCGTCACGACGGGTCGTGTCCACGCTGGCTCGGTCGGCAACTCCCGCGGGATCGATGGACATCGCGATGATCAAGGCCGTGGCCGACGCGATGCTCGTGCAGCTGGCGCTTTCGAAGCGACGTTCGGTTGCGGATCCCGCCCAGCCGCTCCTAACGACGGCGCGCCACCGTCCAGCATCGGTCGCGGTGACGTCTGCCTCGAACCACGCATCCTCCTCCGTCTGCGGCGTGCGGCCGACCAGATGGGTCACGCGATCCACGACGGCCGTTCGATCCGGACAGCTCGTCGGGGCTGTCCAGGTGAGCCGGAGCGCACCGCCAGCGGCCAAGCAAAGCCGACTCGCGGCCGCCGTGATGGCCACGGCGAGGCAGAGAGCCGCCCGCGCCTGCATCGTCGAAGGACTCCGGTTCACTGCGTCTTCTCTTTCGGGCGTCGCGCCGCGAACGATGCTAACCGGTCCGGCGAGATTTGTGTTAATCGGCACGGCCGTTCGATTTCGTGCCCTTGGGGGTGGACGGATTCGAGCCCCTGTGGCCATGCTACCCGCGTGGACTCAATGATCCGTGCGGTTCCTCTCGCGCTGATCATCCTTGCAGCAGGCTGCTCGGAACGCCTTCCCCTCGGATCGATCTCCGGACTGGTGGCCGAGTGGGATGCCTCGGACGCGCACCCGGAAATTGTTCCGCTCGACGCGGCCGATCGGTGCATGCCGTGCAACGACTTTCCGGCCAATCCGATCATCGCAGGCGGCGCACCGGCGAACGCACCGGGCCTCTTCGCGACGACCGACGGCAGCGCACCCACCGGTGCTCCCGCGTGTCTGATGGAGCCACAAGATCGCGCCCTTTTTCCCAACAATTGGCAGAGGCCCCGGTTTCGCCTCAAGCCGGCGGATCCCCTGAAGCAGTACATCTATGAAATCCGCCTCCACGCGACGTCCGAGGCCAACGACCTAGTCGTCTACACGGCGAATCCGTCTTGGACCATGCCCAAGGAAATCTGGCCGAGCCTCGTGCGCCACGTCGTCGACGAACCGATCACGATGTCCATTCGGTCGGCCGAGTACGACGGCAGCCGGTTGTTGACCAAGCCGGTCATGGGCACGATCGGAACCTTCGCCATCGCCCCGGTGCCCGCGGAAGGGACGCTCGTCTATTGGACCTCGAAGGGAAATGTGCTCAAGGGATTCTCGCCCGGCGACGAGGTGGTCAACGTCGTCCTCCAGCCGAGCCAGACTTCGGGCCGATGCGTCGGTTGCCATGCTTCGACGCCCGATGGTCTCTTCGTCGGACACGAAGTGAGCGATAGTCCAACCTTCGGCCTTCCTGCTCGAGTCGAGTTCCATTCCGTCAACGGACAAGCAATCGGTTTGCCTTTCTTGACCGGTGCAGCGCAGGCTCTGTTGTCGCGGCCGGATCAGCTGACGCCGAGTTTCAGCGAGGCACACTGGCAGCCGGGAGATCGCCTGGCTTTCTCGCTCTATCTGAACGAAATCATCTGGACCGATCTCGAAACCTCGTCGATGGACCCCGGCATCGGCTGGGGGATATTCAACCGTACGGGAGATTTGGAAAAGCCTTTCAGCTTCGCGACGAGCCACGACGGCACGCGTGTGGCGTACGCTTCTTCGGATCTCACGAAATACGGGACGCAGAACGAAGGCGAGTCCGATCTGCACGTGATCCCTTTCGGGGATCGCGCGGGCGGAACATCGGTGCCGCTCGAGGGCGCAAGCCACCCTTCTCTGTCGGAGTACTACCCGACATTCTCACCGGACGATAAGTTCATCGCGTTTGCCCGCATCCCCGCCGGCCAGACATCGAAGCACAATCCGCTCGCCGAGATCGAGATCATCCCGTCGATGGGAGGGTCCGCGATTCGGCTCGACGCGAATGATCCCCCGGCGTGTAGCGGTGCAGTCAGCCCGGGCGTCACGAACAGCTGGCCGAGGTGGGCACCACAGAAGGGCAGCGTCGGTGACCGGACTTACTACTGGCTGGTCTTTTCGTCGCGGCGCACCGAATCGAACACCCATCAGATTTACGTGACCGGCGTCGTGGTGAGCGGTGCCTCGGTCGCGACCCATACGGGCATCTACCTCTGGAATCAACCAGCAGACGAAGCAAACCACATGCCTTCGTGGGACCGTCTGCAGATACGTTGGCCGCAGTGAGTCTTCGCGGGGGGTGAACAGATTGCGCCTCCTGGGGCCATTGTGCATGGGTGAGCTCGTGCTCCCCAGGAGAACCATGAACGCTCAGGCAACTCGCTACCTCGTCGCTGGATTCGCTCTTTTGTCGGCGTGCCAGGCGCGGATCGGTGGGCCACAAAATGCGACGGGTGGCTCGGCCGGAGCAGGAGGTAGCGACCCGCAGCCGCCGCCGGTGGACTGTACCCTCCCGCAAGCCCCTCCGCTCCACGCGAGGCTTCTCGGCTCGAGGCAGTACAACAACACCGTTTTGGACCTCGTGAAAGTCGGGGGCAATCCCGCGATGGAGTTCAGCGGGGGCGCCGACGCCCAGGTCGACGACCTCGAAGCGGAGCGCCGAGCGAATGCGGCGGCCGATATCGCGCACCAAGCGGCGCTGTCGCTCGCGGCGTGGTCGCCGTGCATGCCGCCGGGCGTCGCCGCGGCGGATTGCGAACAGCAGATCATCGATCGGATCGGGCCTCTCGCCTATCGGCACCCGCTTTCGGCCGCCAATCGTGCGCAGCTCAAGATGCTGTTCGACGCGGGGGTGAACGAGAAGGACTTCGCGACCGGCGTGGAGTGGTTTTTGACCGGCGTGCTGCAGGCTCCCGAGTTTCTCTATCAACTCGCCAGGCGCGTGCCGGGCGAGCAGGCTGGCGAGATCCACCCGGTCAGCGGATACGAAATGGCCAGTCGCCTTTCGTATTTCATCTGGGACACCATGCCGGACGACGAACTCTACGCCGCCGCCGGCTCCGGCGAGCTCGCCGAGCATTCGAACCTTCGACTTCATCTCGATCGAATGTTGCAGGACGCGCGGTTCATGCGAGGCGTGACGGCGTTTTATTCGAGCTGGCTCCTCGTCGACGGTTTCCGCGATGTGGCGCGCAACGACCCGGGTTTCACCACCGCCGTGATCGACGCTCTGCGTTCGTCGCTTCTGATGAGCGCCACGCAGCTCTACGCTGCGCCGGCGCCCAACGTAGCAAGCCTTTTCATGGGGCAGTCCTACTACTTGAACGACACCTTGCGAACGTTCTACGGTCTCGGCGGTTCCGGCAGCGGGTTTGTCGCGGTCGACATGCCCGGCGAAGACCGTCGCGGCATTCTCACCCATCCGGCATTCATGACGCTGTTGGCGCGACCGGGCGAGTCCTTTCCCATTGCCCGCGGCCTCTTCGTGCGCATGGCACTTATGTGCCAGCAAATCCCAGGGCCGCCCGAAAACGAGCCGATTCCGCCGCTGCCCCCGCCGACTCAGGCAAAGACGACACGCGACCGACTGGAAGATCACGTGAACATTCCCCGCTGTGCCAGCTGTCACAGTCTCTTCGATCCACCCGGGTACGCGTTGGAAAACTTCGATCAGGTGGGCCGCTACCGAACCCTCGATGGCGACAGGCCGGTCGACACCTCGGGCACGATCATCGACGGAGGCGATCTCGAAGGGCCGTTCGCCAAAGGGGACGAGTTGCTCCAGAAGATTGCCGTGAGCGCGGATATCAAGCGGTGCTTCGCCCAGCGATATTTCGAGCACGCGACATCGCGCGCGCTGGTCAGTAGTGGAGAAGATTCCTGCTCCGTGCACGGTTTGAGGCAGAGCTTCGCGGCGTCGGGCGACCTGAAGGAACTGGTTGTCTCGATCGCGACCTCAGATTCTTTTCGCTATCGCAAGTCCGAAGGAGAAACGCCATGAAGCTGTCGATCCACCATCGCATGAGGCGACGCGATCTCATCAAGGTGATCGGAAGCGCCGCGCTCGCGCTTCCCCTTCTCGAGCTCTTCGAAGACGAAGTCAAAGCCCAAGCCGTCCCCAAGAGGTCGAAGTACGTCGTTTTTCTCTACACGCCCGACGGCGTCTACAACAAGGCGTTCTGGCCGACCGGACCGGACCCGACCTCGAGTCCGACGCTCGGCGTCCTCGCGCCGTACAAGGACAGGATGCTGCTATTAGGGCCCCAGTTCACGACCCCCGGCGTGCCCGCAACGGATACCGGCCTCACCTACAACACCGTGCCGAGGCAGCACCGGGCGAACATGACCCTGTCCGCGTCGAGCGTCGACCTTCCGCTCAATCCGGACCAATTTCACGCGGTCAACGACATCGACGGACCGTCGGTCGATTATTTGATCGGGACCGCCTTGGCTGCGACCGAAGGCAAAAACGCGGCGATCTATCCTTATCTTAACTTCGGCTTACACCCGATCGGTGGCGACACGCCCTCGCAAATCAATTACGACGACAAGGGCCATCAGCTGCCGAGAATGTCGAGCGCCGACGAGGTCTGGAACCGGCTCTTCGCTGGTGTGAACGCGGCGATGGGGGCGACTGAGCTTCACAAGCTCAGCGCCGTTACCGATTTCTTGAACTCTAGCTTCGCGTCGCTGCGCCCCGAGCTCAGTCCCTTCGATCGGCAGACGCTCGACAATCACCTCGCTTCCGTTCGAACTTTCTCGGATCGCAAGGCGCGCAGCCTGGTAACCCAGTCGAACCCGACCGGCATCTGCGCGGGTCCCGCGGCCGCGAAGGCCATGGTGCCTACCGACGAGGAGTCGGTGCGTACCGGTAAGGATACCCTGTTCCTGTCACCGTTTTTCATGCAGAGCATCGCGACCGCGTTCGCTTGCGACCTGACCCGCGTGGCGTCGGTCACCTTCGGGTACCCGGGCGGCGGCGGCGAGGGCGGCTTGCGAATGCCCTGGCTCGGTTTCAACGACGCGCTCCACTCGGTGTCCCACCATGGCGATGATCCCGTCAAGGTCTCGAAGTACCAACAGATGAACGCCTGGATCGCAGGTCAAGTGAAGTACTTGATGGATCGGCTTGCGGACATCAAAACCCCGACCGGCACGCTGCTCGATGAGACGACGCTCTATTGGTACAACCGGCATGGCGACGGCCACACGCATTCGAACTTCGCACTGCCGAACGTTCTTCTCGGTGGTACGGGCGGCTACTTCAAGATGGGGCAGGTTCTGTCGCTGCCCAAGACGAGCCCGACCAAGGTGCTCATTTCGATCGCGAACGCGATGGGCGTGAATTTGCCGTCGCTCGGCTCCGGTGCGCTCAAGGATACTGCGCCCCTGGCCGGGATCACCGCCTGAGCACGACAAGGAGGTATTGAGGCTGCCTCACCTGCTTGAGTCTTTTGCAAATGGGTTTTGCCGCCGCCGTCCATTGCGCTCGTTGAAACCCGACGCCGAGATCCGGCAATGCCCATGCAAAAACAATTCGTGTTGTTCTTCTGGTGTTGGTTGCTCGAGTGTGGAACGGTTCGCGAACATCCCGCGATGGGTGAGCAGGATGTGCGTCCGGCGACAGCGCCGCGCAACGCATTCGGCGATCAATTCTTCGGTCGAACTCGGTGCGCGCGCGAGGATCTACGCCTCGCCGGCTTCAGCTGCTTTCCCCCGGAGAGGAGTGCGCCCGGCCAGCTCGAGTGCGTGGCGATGTGCGAGACCGGCGACGAGGCTTGCCGAGGCCACGCTGGCGGCGATGCGTGCGACGCCCACTGGGAGCGCTGTACCGACGCCTGTCGGAGCAGGTACCCAGTCTGTCCGTCGGATGCGCTTTTCGTCAACACCGTGTGCGTACGCCGGCAGCCTCTGCCCGCACCGCCAACGTCCGCTTGTCTGCTGCCACAGGTTGCGAGCGACGAGTACGACGGAAGGCGTGCACCCCGACGAGGGCGACGACGAGTTTCCAGTTTCAGGTGAAGCGACAGTTCACGAGCTGGCGACGGTGATGCGGCTCCCCTTGTGGGCGCCCCGCTCGAGCTCATCGACGACCGCGACGGCGTAGTCCTCGATCGAGATGCGACTTTCTCCCTCGCCGTCGACGAGGAGCTCGTCTTTGCCGACGCGATAGCAACCGGTGCGCGCGCCCTTGGCGACCGTCGCCGGCGGGCTGACGTAGGTCCACTCGAGATCGTCGACCTCGCGGTACGCACGCAGCGCTTCGCGATGCGCGAGCGCGACCGGGCGCCAGGTGGGGGGAAAGTCGGGAGTATCCAGCCACTCGACGCCCGGCTTGACGAAGAGGGTCCCGGCGCCTCCGACCAGCAAGAGACGCTTGATGCCCGCGCGCCGCGTCGCCGCGAGCAGTGCTGCGGCCACGTTCACCACGACCGAGGGCGGGCCGTCGGGGGCCGGCCCCACGGCGTTGACGACGGCGTCGTGGCCACCGACGACGCGTGCCACTTCATCCGCTTGGGTCGCATCGGCGGCCGCAAGGCGCAGCCGGCTCGCCAGCCCGAGCCCGCAAGGCGTGCGAGCGATCCCCGTTACGTCGTGGCCACGATCCAACGCTTCTCTGGCGATCGCGCGTCCTAATTTACCTGTCGCGCCGAGCACGGCGATCCGCATTCCGTTTCTCCCACTTGCCGGCGATCGTGGGCACGCGCACCGCGCCGTCGACTCCACCATGGGTAGGCCGATGATTCGCGCTTGATTAGCCTGTATTTGACGACAATACTGTTCGTATAGGAGAACAATCATGGATCCAAAGCTCGATGAACTCGTGTCGATGGCGGCTTTCGCGCATGTCGTCGAATCGCGATCGTTTACCGCGGCCGCCGCGAAGCTCGGATTGTCGAAGTCGGTGGTGAGCACGAGACTCACGCAGCTCGAGGCGCGCCTCGGCGTGCGTCTCCTGCAGAGGACGACGCGGCGGTTGTCGATGACCACCGAGGGGGCGAGGCTCTACGAGCGCTGTGCACGTATCCTGCGAGCCTCGGAAGAGGCGGTCGAAGTGGTGGCGCAGGTGGGCACGCTACCGCACGGGCTTTTGCGGGTGACGGCGCCGCTCGGCTTCGGTCTCTTGCAGCTGGTACATCTTCTGCCGGCATTCGCCGAGCGCTATCCACGCGTTCGGGTGGACCTCTCGCTGTCGGATCGCATGGTGGATGTCGCTGCCGAGGCTTTCGATGTCGCGATCCGCTTCGCTCCGCGCGTTCGCGAATTGGACTTGGTGGCACGACGCATCGGGACCGATGGGCGGGTGCTCTGCGCGGCTCCGTCGTACTTGGAGCGTCGCGGCGTCCCGCGCGCTCCCGAAGATCTGAAAGCGCACAATTGTCTTCGTCTTTCGGCGCGGCGCGAGCGCGAAGAGTGGTCGTTTCCCTCGAGCGACGGACCCATCGTGGTGCCGGTTTCCGGCAATTTCATCGTCGACAACGTCGTCGCGCTGCGCACGGCATTGCTGGGTGGGCTCGGCGTGGCGGTGATGCCGAGATCCATCGTTTCCTCCGACCTCAAACGGGGGCGCCTGGTTGCGCTTCTCACGGCATATCCATTCGAAGAAATCGGCGTCTATGCTCTCCACGCGCACGGGCGACACGTTCCGGCCAAGGTTCGCGCGTTCATCGATTTCCTAGTGGACAAATCCAAGGGGTCTCATCGCTCGAGCACCGGCTGATCGCCAGCCCTTCTCGCTCCCATTGCTCTTCTGCCCGACCGACGCGATAATCACAATCCCATGTCGACGCTTTCCGCTGCGTGGCTCAATCTTCGGCAATCCTTTTCTCGCTGGATGTTCCTCGCCTTTGCTGCGGGGCTGGCGCTCGCGTGGGTCTGGCCTGGATGCGCTCCAGCCAAACCCCCCGTCGCTCAGCCGGCCGACGCCGACGGCGACGGGATCCCCGATGACGGCACCGACAAGTGCCTGAACGAAAAAGAAGATGGTCTCCCCCCGGATCCCAAAGACGGTTGCAAGTCGACCGATCCGGATGGCGACGGAATCATCGGAGACGCCGACAAGTGCCCGAAGGAGAAGGAAGACGGTCTGCCCCCGGATCCCAAAGACGGGTGCGCGTCGGTCGATACCGACGGCGATGGCCTCATCGGGGCGACGGATCAATGTCCGAACGAACCCGAAACGAAGAACGGCTACCAGGACGCCGATGGCTGTCCCGATACACCGCGCGTCGTGGTGACGAAAACCGAAGTGAAAATCACCGAGAAGATCATGTTTGCCTTCGGCAAGGCGACGATCGAACCTGCTTCGCAGAGTCTTCTCGACGAAATAGCTTACGTCGTCAACGACAACCCCCAGATCGAATACCTCGAGGTAGCGGGGCACGCCGACAAGATCGGAACCGAGCCCTTCAACGTGCAGCTCACCAAGCGGCGCGCGCAGGCGGTCATGGCGGCGCTCGTGAAGCGCCAGGTCGATCCGCGCCGAATGCACGCGCAGGGGTACGGGAACTACTGTCAACTCGACAGTGCAGACACCGACGCTGCGCGCGAGAAGAACCGCCGGGTCGAGTTCAAGATCATGCGCATCGACAGCGTGGAGACCGGCGTGGCGCTCGGCTGCGAGCAGGCGATTGCCAAGGGTATCAAAAATGCGAAGGTCCCGAAGACGGCTCCCACGCACGCCGAGCTCGCCAAGTTCAGGGAAGAGCACCCGCCGCAAAAACCGCCGCCTCGACCGCCGGCAACGCCTGCGGCGGCTTCCTCGGCGGGGGGGGCGAACGCTCCGCCGGCGGAAAAGGAAGGGTCCAAGGGCGCGCCCGCGGGCAGTGCAGCATCCGCCGAAACCAAGCCCGGCGTGACGGCTCCCGCCACCAGCGCCTCGGGCGCGAAGCCCGCCGCGAAGACGCCCCCGAAAAAGAAGTAAAGGCAGTCCCGCAAAGAAGTCATGGGCGCTCGCGAGCGAGTACCGCTTCCGATCGACGATCGGCTGGGCGAAATCGTAGAGAAGGTCTCGGCGAGCGGTGTTCTGGTGCTGCAGGCGCCTCCGGGGGCAGGCAAGACGACGCGGGTTCCGGCCGCATTGCTCGATGGCTCGACGAGCGGCCAAGGCAAAGTCGTGGTGCTCGAGCCGCGGCGGCTTGCGGCACGACTTTCGGCGCGACGGGTGGCGGAGGAACGAGGCGAGCGAGTGGGCGAGACCGTCGGCTACGAGGTCCGCTTCGAGCGATCGCTCTCCCCGTCGACCCGCCTCGAGTTCGTCACCGAGGGGATCTTGACGCGTCGCCTGATCGCCGACTCGGCGCAGCGCGACGTCGCCGTGGTCGTCCTCGACGAGTTCCACGAACGGCATCTGCAGGGTGACATCGCCCTGGCGCTCCTTGCGCGGATGAGAAAAACGACCCGGCCCGACCTCAAGCTGGTCGTCATGTCGGCCACGTTGGACGCTCTGCCGGTCGCCGGCTATCTCGATGCGCCGCTCGTCACGAGCTCCGGGCGTCAGTACGAAGTCAGCGTCACCCATCAACCAGTACCCGACGAGCGCCCCTTGGAAGCGCAAGTGGTCAGCGCCATTCGAGAACTTCTGGGGCAAGGCGTGCGCGGCGACATCCTGGTGTTTCTTCCGGGCGCCGCCGAGATACGGCGCGCGATGCAGCGTTCGGAAACGCTCGCCGGCGAGCGCGACTTGCTGCTCGCTCCGCTGCACGGCGATCTATCGATCGAGGCGCAAGACCTCGCCCTCCGACCCGCGGGCAAGCAGAAGGTCATCTTCTCGACGAACGTCGCCGAAACGTCGGTCACCATCGAGGGGGTGGAGGCCGTCGTCGATTCGGGGTTGGCCCGCATCGCCCGCTACGATCCCTGGTCAGGACGGCCGTCGCTGGAGGTGGCGAAGATCTCGCGCGCGTCCGCGACGCAGCGGGCAGGGCGCGCCGGGCGGCTCGGCCCTGGGCGCGCCGTCCGCCTCTATTCGAAGGGTGATTTCGAAGCGCGGCGCGAGCACGATGCGCCGGAGATCTTGCGCGCGGATCTGGCAGAGACCGTGCTCACCCTGCGATCGGCCGGCGTATCAGACATCTCGCAAGTCACATGGCTCGATCCGCCGCCGCGCGCCGCCATACTCGGTGCCGAGCAGCTGCTCTTTCGCCTGGGTGCGCTCGATTCCGATCATCGGCTGACGCAAGTGGGTCGGGAGATGTCGCGGTTTGCGCTCCCGCCGCGCCTGTCGAAGCTCATCGTCGAAGCCGCGTCGCGAGGCGCGGTGCGCGAAGGGTGTATCCTCGCGGCGATGCTGGCGGAGGGACGCGACGTCTACGCGCGCGGGTGGAACGAGGCAGAGGCGGCGCGTCCGGACGCCGACGAGCCGAGCGATCTGCTCGTTCGTCTCGCCGACGTGGAGCAGGCACTCGAGCGGGGATGGGATCGGCAACGGGCTCGGCAGCTCGGTCTCGATGCATCGGTCGTCCAGTCGGTGCAGAGAGCGGCCGAGCAGTATCTACGGGTTGGTCATGGGCTGCGCGGTCGAGAAAAAACGGCTGCGTCGGTCGATGTGGGCGAGGCGTTGCAGCGCGCCGTTCTCGCCGCCTACCCCGACCGAGTGGCGCGGCGTAGAAAGGACGCCCGAGCCGCGGCGCGCCTCGGCGCAAGCCGGGAGCTTCTGCTGTCGACGGGAGGCACGGCGCTGCTCGCCGAAACGAGCGTCGTGCGCACGGCCCCTTGGCTGGTGGCCGTCGAGGCGGGCGACCGGGGAGGACAAAAGCGACAAACGCGCGTGTGGCTCGCGAGCGCGGTCGAACCCGAGTGGCTCATCGATCTTTATCCCGGCGCCGTCGAGGAAAAGATCGAGGTCAACTGGCTTGGCGATCGCCAGGAGGTCGAAGCGACCGAACGCCTCATGTACGAGCGTCTGGTCCTCGACGAACGCCCCGCCGGGTCCGCGGCCGATCCAGCCGCTGCCGCGTTGCTCGCCGAAAAGGCGCTCGCCGCGGGAATCGGCGCGATCGTGGGGGGGGATGCGTTCGAACGCTTGTGCGAGCGGCTGGCCTTCGTATCGAGAGAGGCGCCGGATCTCGCCGAGGGCGCGGGGTTGCGGCCGCTCGATGAGGGCGGTGCTCGGCAGATCCTCATTTCGGCTGTCGCCGGCAAGCGCTCACTCGCCGAGCTCCGCACGGGTTCGCTTCTCGACGACATCCGCGCCGCCGTTGGTCACGCCGCGCTCGCGCGACTCGAGGAGCTCCTGCCCGATCACATCACGCTTGCTGGCGGCCGGCGCCTGAAGGTCCACTACGAATCAGGCAAGCCCCCCTGGATCGAGAGCCGCTTGCAGGATTTCTTCGGCAGCGCCGAGACGCCGCGCATTTTGAGCGGCCGAGCGCCTCTTGTCTTGCACCTTCTCGCGCCGAATGGTCGCGACGTTCAAGTGACCACCGATCTGGCAGGATTTTGGGCGCGAACGTACCCTGCCGTGCGAAACGAGCTGATGCGACGCTACCCTCGCCATTCATGGCCCGACAATCCGCTGGCGGCGAGTCCCCCGAAACCCCGTTCTTCGGGGAGGCATTCGTGACCCCAGGCCGACGCCGTGCTCATCCGTTGGTCGAGCACGGGATCGCCTTTCAATACCGGGCCATCGAGCGCGGGGATGGTAAGCTTGCTCTGATGCAAGGGGGAGACCAAACGCCGCTCTCGACGTTCGACGTCTCTGCCTCCCGCCGGTCGGCGGGCAAACGATGACATGACGCAAACGGTAACCCTCCCGAGCCGTGACTGGGATCAACGCGCTTTCAGCCCCAAACGGCGACGAACGATCGCCGCGTTGGTGGAGGCGCTGTTCAGCGACGAGAACGAGGGCGGTCTGGTTCCGGCATCGCCCGAGCTCGTGACGCGCGTTACCGACGAGTTCGATGTTCTGATCGGAGCGGGCAGCGACGATCTGCGACGTGGGTACCGGTTCTTTTTGTGGCTGATCGAATGGCTTCCCATTTACGTGCTCGGCGTGTTTTGCCGAGCGAGCCGACTGCCGCTCGGGCGACGGCTCGCCTACTTGCAGCGGCTGGAGCACGCGAAGATCGCCCATCTGGCGACGCTTCTCGTCGCTTTCAAGCTCCCCCTCACGATCCTCGCTTTCGAGCAGGGCCCCGAGCTGCGGCTGACGGGTTTCGATCGCGAATCGTTGTCGGCGCGCCGCTCGCCCCAGCGATCGCTCAAGGTGAGCACAGGATGAACCTGAACGAACTATCGTCCGATCGCGCCGTCGTCATCGGGCGCGAGCTCACCGAGCCATTCGAGGAGGTGTGCGACGTCGTGATCGTGGGATCCGGGGCGGGAGGTTCGGTGATGGCCTCGATTCTCGCCGAGGCGGGTCAGCGGGTGATCGTGCTCGAGGAAGGTCCGTACTACACGCCTCAGGAGTACGGTGCGTTTCGTCCTACTCAATCGCTTCGACGCATCTGGCGCGAGTCGGGCTTGCTTGCCGCGTTTGGCCTCGGGGAGACACCGATCATCGCGCTTTCAGCAGGTCGCTGCGTCGGCGGATCGTCGGTGCTCACCGGCGGCGTTTGTTTTCGAATCCCTTCGGACATCCACGCACGGTGGGTCGACGAGCTCGGGCTGACCGACCTGTCGGAGAAGAGCCTCGAGTCCGCTTACCGCGACGTGGAGCGCAAGATCAAGGTGACCGAAGTTCCGGCCTCGATGCGCTCGGCTTCCACCGACAAGTTCGTGCTCGGCGCCGAACGATTGGGCATTCCGATGCATCCGACCCGCCGCAACACCGAGGGTTGCGAGGGCAACGCCCGCTGCAACTTCGGCTGCCCGAGCGGCGCGAAAATGTCCGTCGATGTCTCGTATCTTCCCGATGCGATGCGGCGCGGCACCCGCGTCATCTCCGACGCCTTGGTCGAACGCATCACGCTCGAGCGCGGCCGGGCGACGGGCGTATCGGGCAGGATTCTCACGGGTCCGCAAGGCCGCCCCTCGCTCCCTTTTCGGGTGAAGGCACGCGCCGTGGTCGTAGCGTGCGGAACGCTCCACACCCCCGTCCTTCTCTTCAACAGCGGCATCGGTCGCGCGACGCCAGCTCTCGGCCGCAACGTGACGCTGCATCCGGCGCTCCGGGTGTCCGGTCTTTTCGACGAGGTTCTTTCGGGGTGGAACGGCTCGCTGCAGAGCGTCTACTCCGACCACTTCGCGAGCAAGGGGATCACGCTGGTCGGTGTTTACTCGGCGGTGAACGTTCTGGCCGCCACGCTGCCAGGCGTAGGGGCCGCTCACCGCCGTCTCATTGCCGAGATGCCCAGGCACGGCGTCTTTGGCGCAATGGTCCACGACGAAGGGGGTGGTTCGGTGCGTCCCGGCCCGAGCCGCGAGCCCATATTGACGTATCGCATGGCTCCTCGTGATCTCGTACACTTGCGGCATGCCATCACGATCTTGGCGGAGATGGCGTTGGCCGGCGGCGCTCGCGAAGTGTACCTGCCAATCTTCGGTTCGCGGCCGGTGCGATCGGTGGACGAGGTGAGAAAGCTCGAGCGGGATGGAGTGGATGGACGCCGGATCGAGTGCATTGCCTTTCACCCTCTCGGCAGCGCGCGCATGGCAACCGATCCCAAACGCGGCGTCGTCGACTCGAGCGGCGAGACGTACGAGATCCGCGACCTCTACATCGCCGATGGTTCCGTCTTACCGACGAGCATTGGCGTCAACTCTCAGGTTCCCATCATGACCATGGCCACCCGGCTCGGATGGCGATTGGCCGAGCGGCTGACTTCGGAAACGAGCCGGGCTCACGGGGTGCGCTCCGCCGCCGAACGTACTGCCGAAGTCCCCCCTTCATGAGGTCCCACCCTGCGCCGGATGAGAAGTGTTAAAGTGGATGGATGTCTTCGGAAAAACGCGCATCCGAGCTCGTTACAGCTGCGGAAGCGTTCGACGACGAGCTCGCGCGCTTTGCCCGGCTCACCGAGGCAGCACGCAAGGGACCGCTGAATTCGCAGAAGAACCTGCAGCGAGCGGCACGTGCGTTCCAAGACATCAGCGAGGCCGACAAACGACTCGGCGAGGCAGCCCAGACGCTCGTTTCTGCTTTGACTCAAGCGCGCCAACGGCAGGACGAGCAGGCGCTGGCGATTCAGGGGCGCGCGCAGGAGATCGAGCAGCGCAGCGGCATCGCCGCCGAGCTGCTCCAGCGTTATGGGGCCATCGGTGAAAAGGCGGCCGAGCTCAATACGCTGGTCTTGAGCATCGCCGCGCAGAGCAGCAATGGCGCGCCGCTGCCGGGCGTTGCGCTCTTGCCGGCGCTCGGGGAGCTACGCGCGCGCATGGCCGAAGTAGCCGACGGCGCGCAGGGTCTCACCGCGGCGGCTCGCGAGGCCGACTTCGACGACATTGCTCGGCAGGTGGACTCGCTCCGGCAGCAGATTCTAGCAGCGGACACCAAGGTCGCCGCGATCGAGCGAACGTTGGCCAACCGCTCGTCCGCCCCCTGAAGCGGGACGCGCAAGCCGGGGCTTAGCAGCCGGGAAGGCGGCACAATCCGCCGCGCAGTCGTGCCACTTCTTGCAGCTCCTCGGCGACCTCCAACACCCGCGCGCTGGCGGCACGCGCCAGTGCCTGGGTCGCGTCGGTCGTGGCGAAGCGGGGCAAGAGACGCCGGCCGAGTTCGTGATGGAACCCCTCGTCGGGTTGGATGACGTCGCGATAGAGCCGCGCGGTATCCCAATCGCCTCGATTGTCGCACCAGTCGATGAACACCTGGTTGCGAACTTTGGCGAGTGCTTCGCGTGTGAACTGGCCGGCGGCGATCCGTTCGACGGTCGTCTCGAGCTTGCGAAGATAGTCGAACATGGGGCTATAGCCCTGTGCGAGCGGGTCGAAGCCGTCGGTATCGACGCCGAGCTGTCGCAAACGTTCTTCGATCAGCCGGTAGTGCTTCGCTTCGTCGCCGCATTGTCGAGCCAACGCGAGCTTGACGTCGACGTTCGTCTCGCTCGCGAGCCAGATGGCCGCTTCTTCCGCAGCCTCGAGTTCGTTCTTCATTGCTACCTTGAGCAGGCTCGGAACGTTCATGTCGGCATGGGGCTGAGACGATGCGGAGGCGGCGCCGATGCGCGCCAAAGCGCGCTCCACCTGCCGGTCGAGTTCCCGGACGAAGTCCTCAGGCGTCATCCGACGAGCGTCGCACGATAGGACGACTCGGCATAGACCCTTGCGGCCAAAAATTCACCCACGAGTTTTCGTTCCAGCTCGAAGTGCCCGAGCGGACTCGAGGGTGTGTCGTGCTCGATCGAAGGATCCGGCAGGTCGGGTCTCGAAACTGCAGGAACAGTTCGCATGGCGCGCGCAATTTGGACGGGCGAGCTCGTCTTCGGCAAGGTTCGGGTTCCGGTTCGGTTGGAGGGTGTGGTCCAGGACAAGAGCGTCAAAACGCACCTCGTGCACCGCGAAGATCACGGACGCCTGCAGATGAAGCGTTTCTGTCGCAAATGCGGTGGCGAAATCGAATGGGGCGACGCGGCTCGCGCGGTGGAAGTCGGCAATCGGGAGGTGGTCGACTTCGAGCCCGAGGAGCTCAAGGAGTTGAAGGTCCAGCGCGAAGAGGAAATCGTGTTGTCCGGTTTTGCCGAGCCAGCATCGGTGGATCCGGTCTACTTCGACCGGACCTACGCCATCGTACCGATCGGTAAGCAGCCCCGCGCATTCGAGCTCTTGGCGAGCATGATGCGTCAGAGTGGTCGGATTGCAGTGACGCGCGTCGGTCTTTCGGGGCGGAGCTATCCCGCGGTTTTGCGTGTGCGCGGCGCCGAGTTGATTTTGCACACGCTTCATTACGGCGACGAAGTCCGCGAAGCGCGCGAGCGGCCTGATCCGCAGCTTCGTCCTTCGAGTCGCGAAATGGGTCTCGCCGTGCAACTCGTCGAGCACATGACGGCGCCCTTCGACCCGCGTTCCACCGAGGATCCCTACAGGATGGCGGTCGAAGAGATCGCCGCGGGTCGCAAGCCTCGCCCGATCGACGAAGAGGCAGCCCGTCGCAAGGCGATGGAGCAGGATGCAGAGGTCCTCGATCTGATGTCGGCGTTGCAGCGAAGCCTGAAAGAGAAACCGGAACGGGGAACGCGAGCGGTCCCAAGGCCGCGCGCACGGCGTCGCAGCATCGCGGCCCGTCCGGCCGCCCGGCGAAGACGAAGCCCAAAGCCGCCGAGCCCGCCCACCCCCGCCGCCGCGCGGCGGGATAAGTCGAATCACCCTACACGCTCGATAGCACCGGATGTGGCGCCTGGACATGGGTGACAGGTTGGCCACGGCTGGCAGCTGCTCATGACTCGACCGCGACCGCGACACGCGACACGCGAACGCGACCGCGACCGCGACCGCGACCGCGACCGCGACTGCGACCGCGACCGCGACCGCGACCGCGACCCGTTTCGCGTCGTGATCCCGCCCTCGCGCACGCGCGCGCCATCGCCCGCGTCGCTCTACTGCATTTCACAACGAGGGGCGATGTCACGCGCGTGCATGGCGAGGGCGGTCACTTGTTGGCGCTCGGCGAGTCTGGTTAGGAAGATGTCTGATGGTTCATTCGACCTCCCCCGCAGGGGGAGGAGGTCGAATGAACAATCAGCATCTATTCCCATTTCAGAATCTCGACATCTACCGCGTCGCGCGTGAGCTCGCGCGGTGCGTGCACGCCGCGAAGATTCGTGACCGCGAGCTTCGCGACCAAGCCACGCGCGCTTCGAAGAGCTGCTTTCTCTGTCTCTGCGAAGGGCTTCCCAACGAAGGGGCCGCGCTCCGCCACAAGTACTTCGTCGAAGCCAGAAACAGTCTCGCGGAAACGGTCGGCGCCATGGATCTCGCCGCTGCCATCGGCGTCGTGCGCCAAGACGACGCCGACGTCATCCAAGAGCTCGGCTCCCGGCTCCGGCGAATGCTTACCGCTCTTCTGCGGTGAGTTGCCAAGCGGCTGCCGCGGTCACGTGCGACCGCGGCAGCCGCCATCCGCGCTAGCGGATGAGCTGTGTGAGCATTCCCCCAACGCAATCGCCTAGTTCTGGCTGCGGGGGAGGGGCCGGAATGAGTGCGGCCGGAGATGCAGGCACGCGATAGACGATCGTCGCGCCGTCTTCGTCGATGTCGATGC